>Ga0207646_10003481_pt1 | contig 17766 bp, 14 predicted proteins | sample KBSK5502metaG_FD_184343 | JGI IMG/M metagenome (GOLD analysis project Ga0207646, IMG submission 184343) | Corn, switchgrass and miscanthus rhizosphere microbial communities from Kellogg Biological Station, Michigan, USA - KBS K5-50-2 metaG... | ecosystem: Host-associated > Plants > Roots >... | reverse complement strand
GGCTGGGCGTTCCGCCGCTGGCCGTCGAGGAGGACAAGCGGGAAGGTGTGCTCGGCTGGCTGCATTCGGTGGCGCGCGCCCACGTCGAGGTCGCGCTTGAGCATCCGGTCGCGCTCATCGCCAATGCCCTCGGATCGCCGCCGGACGACGTGATCGAGGCCGCGCACGACAAGGGCATCGCGGTGGCGGCGGTGGCAGGGAAGGCAGAGCATGCGGCCAGGCATGTCTCGCGCGGGGTCGACATCGTGGTCGCGCAGGGGTATGAGGCGGGCGGGCACACCGGCGAGATCGCCAGCATCGTCCTGGTGCCCGAGGTGGTCGACGCAGTCGGCCCTGACGTGCCGGTCCTCGCGGCCGGCGGCATCGGCTCTGGCCGCCAGATCGTCGCCGCCCTCGCCCTGGGCGCGACCGGCGTCTGGATGGGCTCGTACTGGCTGACCACGCAGGAATACACGCTCGGCTCTGGCGTATCCGGCGTCCGGGACGCCCTGCTCGCGGCGACGTCGTCCGACACCGTGCGGTCGCGGATCTACAGCGGCAAGCCGGCCAGGTTGCTGAAGAACGAGTGGACCAAAGCGTGGGACGAGCCCGGCGCCCCCGAGCCGCTGCCCATGCCGCTGCAGAACCTGCTGGTGAGCGAGGCACATCAGCGGCTGATGGAGTCGGGCGACCCGGCCGTCGTGCCGATGCCGGTCGGTCAGATTGTCGGCAGGATGAACACGGTCCGGCCGGTTGCCGAGGTGATGGCCGGGCTGCTCGCCGAGGCCGACGAGGCCCTGACCAGGCTGGGCAAGCTCGGCTGAGCTGCTGCGCACACCGGGCCCTGAAGGGCTTATTGATGTTCTCGATCGCCGTCATCGTGCCGGGCTGCGGCCGAAATGCGCCACCCCCGCTGAGTTGCTCGCGCAGGTGCAAGATCGGCTTCCGGTCCCGCCAGCCCGCTTCGAGCGGTGGTGCGCTCATCGGTGGTTGCCGTACGGAAGCACGACGCGAAGCCCGGTGGCAGCACCCGATGGCTGAGCCAGGCCAGAGTTAGCCGCCCTGGCCGTCCTGCTGCCTGGGCCGATGCCTTGATGCGTGACCACCGCCCCGCCTGTCCTGGCTGCGCGTGAGCGCGAAGTGCAGTTCGCCCGGCTGCAAGGAGAACTAGCCAGCACCCGCAAGCCATGGCACGAGCTTCGCAGCGACGAGATCATCAGGTTAACTACGCGAATGAGTGCAGCGAGGGCTGCAGGGCCGGGCGCAGCAGGTCAATCACGCCAGCGCAGGTGCAGCTTGATCGCCATGCGGATCGTAGGCGATCAGGACCACTCTGAGGGCTTCGGAGCGCATCGCAGACCTGCATGAGCAGAACTGGTCACTGAGCTACGCCTGCACATGAAGATCATCCGATTGGCCAACAGGATGGATCAACAATCGGTTTCTCAGAGCACTCCGAGCGTCAGCCGCGCGCTCAATCGCTGTTGCTAACATCCGGCCATGACTGACCGAATTCGTCAGGTTCAGCCTGACGATTCCGAGATACTCCAGGAATGGGTGTGCGAGACAGACGAGGACGAGGTGCGCGGCGTAGGCGCCTACCAGGTCGCTGGCTGGCAAGATGAAGTGCCCGACTGGCCGGGCGACGGTGACGGATGGATGGTCGGCGTCGATGCTATGGAATTCGTGCGTTCTGATCCGTTGGAGTCGGAGCTGCGGCAGCAAATCATTGCCGCGCTGCGTGCCGTCAAAGGGGTCACCCACGTTGACGAACACGACCGCGAAGAGTGGATACTAACGGGCGTCACCACGGGTGAGGCACTGATCGGGGCTGTCGCGCAGGTCCTGGATGGTCAAGCCGACCGGATTCGCGACTGCTTGTACGAGTAGCTGTCACATTCCGACCTGGCAATAACATGTCGGCCTCGGCGGCGAGCATGCCGTCAGTGCCGCCATCCGCGATCTTCTGCCGGGTCGGCGATCCCGGCTTCCCCAACAAGTTGGCGATCTGCTTCAGCAGTGGAACTCCGTCAGCGTGCTGTTGCCGGATGAACCGACCGCCCAGAAGCCACCGCCCGGGACTTTCGCGGCGCCGAACAGCATGTCGTCGCCGGTGCCAGGGCTAGGGCTCGTCGCCACGGTCCAGGTTTTGCCGTTCCAGTGCTCGGTCAGAGTGCGGAACGCCGATCCTGGCGTGGCCCGCCTGATGCCGACCGCCCAGGCGTTAGCGGTGGCGGCTGCCGCGATGGCCTGGAGGCTGTTGTAGTCTGCCGCCGGGCTCACGGCAGGCACGATCGACCAGCCGGAGCCGGTCCATCGCTGAGCCAGCGCCCTGGTCTGATTGCCCTTCAGGTAGCTGCCGACCGCGAGGGCATAACGCGCCGCGGGAACGGCGACGCCCTGCAGGAACCGATCGCCGTCGCCGGGATTGGCCGTCCTGCCGGCCGTCCAAGCCGTCCCGTTCCAGCGGACCGCCAAGGTCCTGCCGAATGACACCGAGTTGCTGCCCACGGCCCAGACCGGCCCGCTGGAGCGCGCTGCGACGCCGAACAGGAAATTGTCCCCCGATCCGACGCTCGGGCTGGCGACGATCGACCAGTGCGCTCCGTTCCAGCGCTCGGTCAGTGTGCGCCGATGCCCGGGATCGTTGTGGTACCCGACCGCCCAGATGTTCGTGCTGCTCGTGGCGGAGGCGCCGGCCAGCGTGTTCTCTCCTGGGCCGCTGTTGGGGCTTGGCACAACCGACCACTTCATGCCGTCCCAGTGCTCGACGAGCGTCCGGAAGGTGGTGGTTGCCTTCTCGTAGAACCCGAACGCCCATGCGTTCTTCGGGCTCAGCGCCACGACGGCGCCCAGTGTGTTGGTGGTATGGAAGCCGGAGGCCGGGTTGGGGCTCAGAACGATCGTCCAGTGCGCCCCGTTCCAGTGCTCGATGAGGGTCTTGTACGCCCCGCCTACATTGAAGGATCCGACCGCCCAGACATCCTTGCCGGAGGCGGCGGCAGCCGCATTGAGCGTCGCCGACCCCTTGCTGGGGCTCGGCTTGACCACCCACCCGCACGCTCGCTGGCTCGCGGTGGCCGGCGAACCGGCGGCTAGCGCGGTCAGCACCAGTGTCGCCGACGCGGCAACGCCTGCGGCGGATCGCAGCATCTTCGGGGACATAACCGCCTCCTCGCGCCGTGCCGGGGGTTGGCTGGTCGTCCCCCCTGCGCGGCACCGTCGTTAAGGCACCTGTAAGACATGTTAGTGCCGCACAGTCCGTTTTGACCTCAGCCCGGGCGATGACGCCTACTACGTAGACGATGACGACAACAACCCGGTTGCGGATGCAGCACGGCGCTATGGGCCAATTGGCCTGGCTGCCATAATCCGCGCAATGGACGGCACACGGCGCGGCTTCCTGCGCTCGGCAGGCCTGACGGGCCTCGGAGCGGGCACGGCAACGGCAGGCGGGATCTTCGCAGACGCGAGCAGCGCGCACGCCATCCCTGAGGCGAACGGGTCGGCGCTGGCCTTCTATGGCGAGCATCAGGCAGGCATTGCCACCCCCGCGCAGGAGCACCTTCAGTTCGCGGCGCTTGACATGGTAAGCCGGTCGATGGCCGACCTTCGCGACCTGATGCGCACTTGGTCCGCCGCAGCGGCGCTGATGGCCGCGGGCAAGGCGATCGGCCCAGTTGAGACCGGGGCCAAGCCCGCGGTCGACACCGGCGAGGCTGTCGGATTGCGCGCGGCGAACCTGACGATGACATTCGGGTTCGGCCCGTCCTTGTTCAGCAACGGCGACCGGTTTGGCCTCGCCCCACACCGGCCCGGGCCGCTGGTGGACCTGCCCGCCTTCCGGCACGACGCGCTGCGGGCCGGGATCGCCGGCGGCGATCTGGGTGTGCAGGTCTGCGCGGACGATCCGCAGGTCGCCTTTCACGCGGTACACGAGCTGATCAGGCTTGCAGCGCCGGTAGCGCGGCCGCGCTGGCTGCTTGCGGGTTTCGGCAGGACCGGCAACAGTCGGCACCAGTCGATGCCGCGTAACCTGATGGGTTTCTTCGACGGCACGGCCAATATCAAGGTCGAAAACGCCTCGGCGCTGAAGAAGTCGGTGTGGGCGGCCGGCCCAGCGTCGCCCGCCTGGATGCACGGCGGCTCATACCTGGTGGCGCGGCGGATCGAGATCGCGCTCGGCACCTGGGACGAGACGGCCGTCACCAGGCAGGAGCACACGATCGGCCGGCACAAGGCCAGCGGCAAGCTGCTCAGCGACATCCCGGTGCGCTCGCATGTCCTGTTGTCCTCGCCGGGCGCGAACAACGGGGTGAAGATCCTGCGCCGCGGATACTCCTATGTCGACGGCATCGACCGCTCATCGAGCGCGCCAGAGGCTGGCTTGTTGTTCCTGTGCTACCAGCGCGACCCGCGCCACCAGTTCATCCCGATTCAGCATCAGCTCGCTGCACGGGACTCGCTCAATCAGTTCATCACTCACATCGGCAGCGCATCTTCGCCTGCCCGCCTGGAGCGGCAAGCGGCGGTTATGTAGGCGAGACCCTGCTGGGCTAAGGACCTGGCAGCGGCCCGGCTCGGAATGTGAGCTAGTCCGTATCCCGCTTCCAGTGCGGCTTGCCGAAGATCCGCCTGACCACGTCGTGCAGGCTCTGACCGGAATCTTGGAGCGCGTCCACGGTGTAGACCGGCGGGCCGTCGGGCGGCGGCAGCTTGGCGGCCTGCTCATCGGTCAGGCTGGACTGGATGTGCGTGGTCGTGAACTCGGGCAGATGCTCGGCGTCGATGAATCGAAGCCCGTGATGTGTCGCGACCACGATGCCCTCGAAGATGTCGAGCTCGGCGACGTCCAGCACGTGCTCGAGCGTGCCGATCGCCGTGCCCGAGCTGCTCAGCACCGGCGTGCCGCGGGTCGCGGCCGCGAAGGAGATCGGTGTTCCCCCGGTCATGCAGACTCCTGCGAGGTTCAGACCCCTACTGCTCCGACGCGGACGAACGTATCACCCCTCCAAGATGCCGGAGCTGTGCCGTCGCGCCGCCGAGGGCGAACTCGTTCTGCTTGGCGGCAGTGAAGTACCTGTGCAACGAGTGCGACGTGTCCACGCCAACGCCGCCGTGAACGTGCACCGCGGTGTGCGCGATCCGGTGCCCACCGTCGGCCGCCCAGAACTTGGCGGTCGCGATCTCCTCGTCGGCGGGCAGACCTGCCTCGAGCCGCCACGCGGCCTGCCACATCGTCAGCCTGATCGCCTCCACGTCGATGTACGCGTCGGCCAGCCGCTGCGCGACTGCCTGGAACGCCCCGATCGGCCGGCCGAACTGCTCCCTTGTGCGCGCGTGCTCCGCGGTCAGCTCGAGCGCCCGTTCGGCCACGCCGAGCTGAGCGGCGCAGACTCCGATCGTGGCGCGGTCGGCCAGCCAGCCGGCGACCGACTCCTCGGCGCTGGCGAGTAGCCGGTCGGGCCCGACTTCGGTGCCGTCGAGGGTCAGGCTTGCAAAGCCTGGGCCGTCGGTCAGCTCTTGAGGTTCGGCTGTTACCCCCGGGTCGGCCGGGTCGATGCAGAAGACCAGCGTGCCCCCAGGCGTTGCTGCGGGAACGAGGAACAGGCCAGCGACGGCGCCGGCCGGCACGGCCGTCTTCGTCCCGCGCAGCAGCCAGTTCGCGCCAGCGGGCTCGGCCACAGTGGTCGGCGTTCCCGGGTCCTGGGTGCCCGGTTCTTCCAGCGCGATGGCGATGATCAGCTCGCCTGCCGCCGCTGGCACCGCCCACCGCGCGACCTGTTCGTCGGAGCCGAACCGGGCGATCGCCCCGGCACCCAGCATGATCGAGCTCAGGTACGGCGCCCGCGCCACGGCACGCCCGATCTCGATCAGCACAGCGCACTGCTCGAGCAGTCCGAGTCCGTCGCCGTCGGCGTTCTCCGGCAAGGCGGCGCTCAGAATGCCGGCGGTGGCCAGCTCGGACCAGAGGCTTTCGTCGAAGCCGAGGCCGGCTCGGTCGAGCTCGGCAAGCCGCTCAGGGGTCTGCTTGTCGGTGAGGATGCGACGGGCCAGCGACGACAGCTCGTCCTGCGTCTGCGTTATCGAAAAATCCACAGGTCCTCTCCGCTGGTCAGCGCCGGTAGGGCAGGCCGAGGGCGAGCATTGCGATCATGTCGCGCTGGATCTCGTTCGTGCCGCCGCCGAATGTCAGGATCAGCGCGGAGCGGTGCATGCGTTCGATCCGGCCCGCCAGCAGCGCACCCGGTGAGCCCGCCCGCACGGCCGCGCCCGAGCCGAGCACTTCCATCAGCAGCCGGCAGGCCTCGATGGTCAGCTCGGTCCCGTAGATCTTGGTCGCCGACGCGGCCGCGGGCCCGAGCGCCTGGCCGGCGTCAAGCCGGGCAGCGATCTGCCAGTTCAGCAGTTTGAGCACCTCGGTCCCGGCGTGCACGCGAGCCAGGTGGACCTGCACCCATTCGGCGTCGATCACGCGCGAGCCGCCGGCGGCGGGCGTCCGGGCTGCCCAGTCGCGGACCTCGCGGACGGCGTTCTGCATGGGCGCGGCGGACGTGAGCGCGACGCGCTCGTGATTGAGCTGGTTCGTGATCAGCGGCCAGCCCTGGTTCTCCTCGCCGACGAGGTTCGCCGATGGGACACGGACATCGGAGTAGTACGTCGCGCTAGTAGAGATTCCGGCCACGGTCGGCACCGGGGTCCAGGAGAAGCCGGGGGAGCTGGTCGGCACGATGATGATCGACAAGCCCTTGTGCCGGGGCGCGTCCTGGTCGGTCCGGCAAGCGAGCCAGACGTAGTCCGCGTAGCCGATCAGCGACGTCCACATCTTCTGTCCGTTGATCACATAGTCGTCGCCATCGCGCACTGCCGTAGTCCGCAGCCGGGCCAGATCGGTTCCCGCCCCAGGCTCGGAGTAACCGATCGAGAAGTGCAGCTCGCCGGCAGCGATCTTAGGCAGATAGAACGACTTCTGCTCATCCGTCCCGAAGCGCATGATCGTCGGGCCGACGGTGTTGATGGTCAGGAACGGGACGGGTACGCCGGCCACGGCCGCCTCGTCAGTGAAGATCAGCTGATCGGTGACACTGGCCTGACGGCCGCCGTACTCGGCTGGCCAGCTCGAGGTCAGCCAGCCGTCCCCGCCGAGCTGCCTGACGACCTCGCGGTATGCCACGCCGTCGCCGTAGTCGCCGCCGGTCCTGGTTAGCCCGGCCCGCCGCTCGGGCGTCATCAGGCCGGCGAAGTACTCGCGCAGCTCGGCTCTCAGCTTGTCCTGCTCCGGCGTATAAGTCAGGTGCACGCTGCCTCCGCTGTGCCGCTTCCTGCCGACCCGCGGTGGTATTTGGTCGGCGCGAACGGCAGAGTCACTAGAACGTGTTCTACTTTAGTCTGCCGTCCTGCGGTGCAGGAAGATGCCGCACTTCTTCGACGATGCCCCCCGGGCCGGGTCCTCCCGCAACGAGGTATGAGACGCCACCGGACCCTCGCACGCCCTGCTTCGCGGCTCTGCCTAAATCGGGCGTTCAACTGACACATTCGCATAACCGATTTATGCTGCTCAGAGTACTGAGACGGACATCACGGATGCTTGCGTCAAATCCTGCAGATCCGGCAATCATCGCAGGCTCCGCACACCCCGCAGAACCCGCAGACCCCCATGGAGGCCCGTCGTGAAAGATATTAACCGTCGCAGCGCTCTCGGTGGCTTGCTCGCAGGATCAGCCGGCGCTGTCCTGCTGGGACGTCGGAACCACGCCGGAGTCCGCCCTGTATCGGCGCAGTTTCTGGCCGCCACCAGGGGGATCAAGAACTGGCCGTTCTGGCAGCACTTCGACTCGAGCCCGATCAGCCCGGCCACAATCGAGACCGAGGCTCCCCGCCGAGGGCTAGTCGCTTTCAACGCATGGGAGGGGCATTACATCCCGGCATTTCGCGCAGCGGGCTCGAACAATCCACAACTAAAGCTCTACGTCTACAAATGTTTCTCCTCCACGCGGTCGTTTGATCCGGGACCCCAGGGCGAGACCTCCGGTGCCCTGCTGTACTCGTGGGTCAGCGCCAACCACCCCGAGTGGTTCCTGACCCGCAATGGTTCCCGCATCCAGTGGTCTGGGTATCCCCACACTTTCGCCATGGACATCGGCAACCCGGCATACCAGCAGGCATGCCTGAACGCCATCGTCACGGATGCAAGGAAGACGGGATGGGATGGCGTCTATCTGGATAACATCCTGTACTCGCTGAGTCAATACTCCGTCGCGCCCTGCGACCAGTACGCGACCGATGCGAAGTTCCGTGATGCCTACATATCAGCGCTGTCTGTGATCGGAAAAGGGATCTCAGCCGCCGGTCTGCTGAGCATGGGCAATATGGCCGGAATTCGCGTAGTCCAGGGTCTGTGGGCCACCTATATCGGTGCAGGGCTGGGAGGCGGGTTCGACGAGTGGTTCGCGTGCTTCGGCGATGGGCAGGAGCTGACGGACTACGGAAGCCCTCCCGAGGGGCTCCATGCCCAGGTCGAGGAGATCAGGCTCCTCAAGCATGGGGCGCGGCCATATTTGGCTGGCGCGTTCCAGTCGCACTCCGTGACTGATACGCAGTCGTTTCGATACTCCTTCGCCGCATGGCTGCTCGGAGTGTCGTCCGCGGCGTTCTTCTCCGAGAAAGCGGCTGGGGGCGGACCGCCTCGGTGGCGCACAGAATACAACTGGAATTTCGGCTGGTTCACCGGCTCATACCAGACGCTGCAGCCCTCCGTGTACCAGCGGATCTTCACCGAGGGCATGACCCTGGTGAACGCCCGCCCGTCCGGCAGCAACATCACAGTCAATCTGGCGAATCGTTACGGCACTGTTTACCTGGATCAAGACGGCAACAACCGGACCTCGGTAAGCCTGCCCCCGAAGACTGGCATGGCGATGCGCAAGGTCAGCTAGCGCGACTATGCCGAATTCTGGCAAGCGGACAAGTTTGCGTCCCGAGGGCCAGGGAAACCCCGAACTGGACATCAGAATCGGGGGAGCAGCTACCGTCGAAGGGGCGTACGTGGAGTCTTCGCTTGAGTGCTGAGGCTGGAAGTAATCCTTCCGCCCGGGTCAGCGGCTGACCTATTTAATCCACACCGTATGTTGCTCGGTGCTGCCTGTTTGCGGGCCGTGCCGATCCATAGGGCGCGACGACGTCGTCGAGGGGGGCCCGCATATGGGGACGAGTGATCTGTCCCAGGACATCGCAAGCGCCAGCAGACAGCAACCGGAGACATTCACATCGATTCCAGGCACTATTGAGGAGCAATCAGCAGGAGAAGTCGACAAGCAGGCGACGGGAGTTGTCGAGACGACACCCCCGGCCAAACCAGGCCGTCGGCGGGTCATGGCCGCCCGGGGTTCGTTGCTCCTGTACTTCGACGCAGCGGCTCTCACCTTGCTCGCCCTGCTGGTCGGGCAGAGATGGCCCGCAGTGGCATATTCGGCGGTCGTGCTGCTGGCGCTGAACATCCTTGGCAGGCACAGGCTTCGGATCTGCATGCGAGTCTCAGATGAGGTGCCGCGCCTTGCAGCCGCCGCGGCGTTGCCGCTCTTGGTGCTTGTGCCCTGGCAAAGTTCACTGGCCAGGCTTCTCATAGTCGGCGCGGTGACGACAGCCGTCCTCATCGCGATGCGCGCTGCTTTGTACGCGTCATTCCGCGCTGCCTACCGGGCCAACTGGCTCACCGAACCGGCGCTGATCGTGGGTACTGGCGACCTTGGCTGCGAGGTGGCTGAACTGCTGCAAGAGCACTCTGATCTCGGGTTGCGACCCATCGGACTCGTCGGGGAGACGACGCAGACTTCCGGGCGATCACTGCCGGTCCTTGGCGGGTTGTCGCGAGTTGCGGATCTGGTTCGCCAGTATGGCGTCAGCAAAATCATCGTCTCGCTTCCCTCTGGAGTCGACGAAGGCATGGTGTCGGCACTGCGGGCTGGTGGCTCTTCCCCCGCGGATGTCTACGTGATCCCAGCCGTGCACGAGATCGCGAGCGCCATCCCGGCGAGCTGCATGGATGAAATATGGGGCATACCTCTTGTCCCGCTCCGACGGTCCGGGCTCGAGGTGTTCGGCCGAATAGTCAAGCGCGTCTTCGATGTCGCGGTTGGTGCGGCGCTGCTCGTGGTCCTTGGGCCGGTCTTGCTGATTCTCGCTGCACTGGGATTCCTGGGCCGGATCCGCCCTGTGATGTTCCGGCAGGATCGAGTAACCCGCTCTGGTCGGATCATCACGATAATGAAGTTCCGCACTATGAGCTGTCCGAACCCGGACTCGCAGTGGGCCGTGAGTGAGGAGAACTGTTCCGCGCTAGCACGCTTGCTCCGGGCAACTCATCTTGACGAGCTGCCGCAATTGTTCAACGTGATTCGCGGCGACATGTCACTGGTCGGCCCGCGACCTGAGCGTCCGTTCTTCACTGCCAGATTCGCTGAAACCGTTCCGCACTATGACGAACGGCACCGAACCCGTGCCGGGTTGACCGGGTGGGCTCAGGTTCATGGCCTCACAGGCGACACGTCAATACCAGAGCGAGTCCGCTTCGACAACTACTACATAGAGCACTGGTCGTTGTGGCTGGACCTTGTCATCATGGCCCGCACCGTGGGGGAGCCCCTCGTTGGTGCGCTCAGGGCACGTCAGGTGGATGGGCAGCCGCCAGAGGCAAGGCGCTGAGAATCGGGCAGCGGGATGCGGATTTTGCACGTTCTGCCCCAGCTATCGCCCGGGGGGATGGAGAACCTGGTCATCCAGCTCGCGGGAGATGCGACCAAGCGAGGGGACCGCGTGGCGGTCGCCGCGGGACCTGGGGATTGGCGCCCCAGGGTGGTCCAGACAGGGGCTGAGTACGTAGCGTTGCCTGGCAGTTCACGTCGTGCCGCGGTGAGCATGGCCGTGATCGCGGCTCGGCTGGCCGACTGCATTAAGCGGCTGCGGCCAGATGTCGTGCACTCGCACAACGTGCGCGCGACAGCCCTCGCACGGTTCGCCCTAGCTCTGTCGCGGCACCCGGCGGCGCTGATCCCTACGCTGCACGGCGTGGCTCCCGGCGACTATGGCCTGGCGAGCCAGATCCTCAGGCGCGTCGCGCCTAGGGTCATCGCCTGCGCGCCGTCGGTTGGCAGGTCGTTGCAGGCGGCAGGCTTTCCCGGGGACAGAATTGATGTCATCCCCAATGGGGCCGCCCTTTGCCCGGCGGGGCGGCAGCGCCAGGAAGATCTACGGCAATCGCTGGGGCTCGGCGGGAGTCCCTTCGTGGTCGGCATCGGTCGGCTGGCGCCACAAAAGAACTGGCCTGACTTCCTCACTGCCGCCGCCTTGCTCGACGGGCCGACTTTCGTGCTGGCCGGAGATGGCCCGCTGCGCAGCGAGCTGACGGAGCAGGCCAGGAAGCTCGGCCAGCGAGTGCAGCTGGTCGGGCCGGTCAATGACGTCGCCGCCCTGATCGGCCTGGCAGCGTGCGTAGCCTCGACGTCGATATGGGAAGGTCTGCCGCTCACGGTCCTTGAGGCGCTGTCGCTCGGTGCCCCCGTTGTGGCGACCGCGGTCGACGGAGTCAGCGACCTTGTGCCGCGTGAAGCGGCTCTGCTCGTGTCGCCGGGGGACGCGAGGGCGGTCAGCGTGGCCGTCGGCCGGGTACTCACCGAGCCTGGCCTTGCGAAGCAACTGCGCCGGAACGCGCTGGCTGCAGCCTCGCTTTGGCGTCCCGAGTCGATGCTCGCACGGTACCGCTCCGTCTATCGTGCCGCCGTTGAACTAGCCTGCCGCGGCTGTTTACCCGCACGCGCCATGATGCGGTGCAGCGACCACCGCACCGCTCGCCGGGTTCAGCGTAACCGCTGACTCTGCGGCTCGCCGCCTGTCTAGGTAGGTGCCGCCTAGCGACACAGACGCCGGGAATCTGCCTGGGTTGACCACGGCGATGCCTCCGGTGAAGCGACGCTGCCAAACCCTCCCTGTCCGCCGCGCAGGACCGGCCGGGCGGCCGAGTTGCCGGCATGGCGCGCGCGGTGTGTGAGCCGTGTCGCCGACCGCGAGCAACTGCCGGCCGTCGGTGGCGAGCAGGAAGGAAGCCAGCGCGTACACGCGTGTCCGTGCGCTGACGGTCGGCGAGTAGCTCCCTGAATGGAACCAGCAGGTCTTGTGCCGGGCGGCGCACGCGGCGACCTCGGCCTGATAGGCACCCCAGGCATGACCGAGTGCGTTCGGCTGCTGCGAATGGGACAGGTAGAACTCCTGCTCGAGGCCATCGACCGGGGTAAGCCAGCGGTTCCATAGGCCGGGAAAACGCGTCACGTACCCGACATTGAAGACAGCCGGTATGCCGACACGATGCAGGGCGCCGCTAATCGTACGCAGCGCCGAGTAGGTGGCCGCCTGGACGGCCGCGTCCGTCGGATACTTCGCCGCCACGCCGTATGCGTTCGCGGTTGTCAGCGCGTTGTCGATCCGCACGCCGTCCCAGCCGCGGGCGCGCACGTCAGCCAGCACATTGCGAATCCAGCGGCGCTGGTAGGCGCGATTGCCGTAGTCGGTTTCCCAGATACGCGGATAGCCTCTGAATTCGAATGGCCGCTTTGTGCCCGCGGCAGTGAGCAGCCAGCCAGGGCGATAGCGCCTGACCCAGCAATAACCCATTCCCGAGCTGAGGTATTTGCTATCCATGACGCCGTGGAGGCAGGAACCGCACCCGCCGCCCGCCGAAGTGCAGTCGTCTGACCGTATTCCGGAGAGGTCCTTATACATCCACACCTGTACTTGTGGATTCGCACGCTTGAGCAACGGAATAAGCCAGTAATCCCAGGAATTCAGCACGATAACCGAGTTGTGCCGCGCGATCGCGGCCCACCTAACCTTGCTCGTTGCCCGCACCGCCGATTCGTCTTGCCACAGGCTGAACGTCCTGATCGGGGCCGCGTTCGTGACCCATCCCGATGCAGCGGGCGTCTGTGGCGAACCGGCGAGCCCTGGAGCAACGATGATCAACGCGGCCAGCATGGCGGGCGCAATCCACCATCTCATCGCGAAGAAGTTGCTTCGTTTCACCATCGCTTTGTACGGCTGAGTTGCGTGTCACGTACATGTTCTTTCTTGCCCTGTCCAGAATCTGGTAAGCATTTCAACAATACTGACCTCCCCCGCTGTGACAGGTTTATCGCCGGATGCCATGGGAAGCCGTAAGTGTGGATGCCATGACAATGAAAATTCGCCAGCGCCGAGACAATGAGCCGCTGGTACGGCGACGGGCGAGGTCGGCCATCAAACGCACAGTCCGGACGATCGCGCCCGCTCCAGTCGATCAGCGCCGTGTCCTGCTGGTATTCGGTTGCCAGCGGTCCGGCACTACGATGGTGCAGCAGAGCTTGCTCGACCGTTCGTGGCATACGTCGATCATCGGAGAGCATGATCGGCGCGTGGTTCGCGCCGACGATGCGGAACGGGTCAGGTGGGACGGCATCCATGTCGTTTCCCCGCGCCTGATGAGCCTGCCGTTTGAGCTTGTCATCGCCAAGCCGCTGGTGGAGTCGCACCGTGTCCGCGAGATACTTGCCGGTTTCGACCGGGCCAGGGCGATCTGGATGCTGCGCCACTATCGCGCCGTGGCGCGGTCCAACCTCCGCCGGTTCGGCACCGAGAACGGCTACCGGGACCTGCGGATGCTGCTCAGCGGCGGATCGGCCGACTGGCGCGCGGTTGTCCCCGGCGACGTGCGTGAGCTCGTCGGGCGGCTGCAAAGCTCGGGGCTGTCGCCGCTCGATGCTGCTGCGCTCTTTTGGTGGGTGCGCAACCGGCTCTATCTCGATCAGGACTTGGCGGCGGAGGACCGGATCAGGGTATTGCGATTCGAGAAGGTGCTCGAAGACCCGGAGGGCTGCCTGGCGGCGCTCTGCGAGTTCGTCGGACTGCCGCTGCCGATCACCGCAATGCAGCGGGGCATCCGCCCGGTCATGCAGAGCAGCGAGGCTTTGCGGCCGGACATTGAGGCGATGTGCCGGGATCTTCTGGCCGAGTTGGAGCGGGCTCCCGCCCTGCATCCTCGCTGAAGAGCTACAGATTGACAGCTGTGAGTAACACAAACAACACTCAAGGTAATCAAACTCGGTACCTAGTTCAGTTGATATTGGGGGAACAGTGCCCGGTTCACTTCTGACGCTGGCGCAACTCCCGTCCGGCGGCGAATTTCCTGCGCGGCCGGCTGAGTTTGCGCACGGCCTGAATGACGACCAGCGGCTGACTTTGGAGGCGATCGCTGACCTGGCCGATCGCCTGCCGCGGCAGTCCGTGATTTACGACACGGCCAGCCAGCCGCTGCTGGTACCGCAGGGCGGCCCGCCACGCGGGGCCCTTTCCAAGCCAGGAGACGTGATCAGGAGTCTGGAATGCGCCAACGCCTGGCTCACTCTCCTCAACATCGAGGCCGATCCGGCTTATGCGGACCTGATGAACTCGACGCTCGACGAGCTCGAGCGCGCGATGGTCGGCCCGGGCGGCGACATGCGCAAACGGGTCGGTTTCGTTTTCGTCTCCTCGCCTAACTCGGTGACGCCTGCTCACTTCGATATCGAGCACAGTCTGCTGATGCAGGTAAGTGGCTCGAAGACCGTGAGCTTCGGCCGCTTCCCCGACGCCCGGGCGCGGCGCCACGAGGTCGAGCGATACTGGGACGGCTCGCATGGGCGGATTGAGAATCTGCCTCAGGAGGAGGCCGCGTACACCCTGGTTCCCGGCCGCGGTGTTTACATACCGCCGATAGCGCCGCATTGGGTGCACAACGGCCCAGCCCCCTCGCTGTCCATCACGCTGACGTACTTCACCGCCGCGACCCAGCGCGAGAACCTGATCGAGGCGTGCAACGCCAAGCTCAGGCGGTTCGGCCTGCATCCGCGTCCGGCCGGTCAGGCCGGTCTTCGAGATACCGCCAAGGCGGCGGCCATGCGCGCCAAGGCGCGGCTGAGCAAATCGCAGCCCGCTAGCTAGCGGCCCGGTGCCCGCACGCGTCTCGCCTGCTCAAGCCGGGCCGCGGCCGACGGGGCCAGCGCTGCGGCCAGAAGTCCTGCGGAGGCGCGGAAGCCGCTCGCTGGCAGCGCGGCGCACGCAACGCGACGCGCCTGCTGGCGTTCACCGCGCGCCGCCAAGTCCATCGCCTCGAAGAAGCTGAGCTTGGCCGTCAAGGCGGCGATCCCCGAGCGGACCGCGGCGGCCTCGGCCGGGGATTGTGCGCCGCGCAATGCAGCGTTCAGGTAGGAGACCGCATGCTGGGCCATTCGCGCCGAGTCGAAGGACAGGCTGCCAGGGTGCACGCGGTGCAGGGCTGTGGGATGACCGGCCATCGTCAGCTGCGCCCCAGTGCGGAGCATTCGTATCCACAGGTCCCAGTCCTCGCAGAAGTACTGCGCTCCGAAGCCGCCGGCCGCCTTGTAGAGGTCACGAGAGAAGAAGCCGAAGTTGACGAAGTTGCCTCGCAGCAACGCCGTGAGCTGGGTGTCGCGTCTGCCGAGCCGCCGCCGCTGCGTCGGCAGGCGCAGTCCGGTTCCGGGATACCAGGCAAGTTCCTGGGCGCTGACCAGGCCAGGGCAGTCCGCATAAGTCCTGACCATCGTCTCGAGGTGATCGGGCAGGAAGAAGTCATCAGCGTCGAGCATGGCGAGTAGCGGAGCATGCGTTGCACGGATCGCCCGATCCCTAGCGAGACCTGGCCCGCTGTTGCATTCCAGTCGTACGACGGTGACGGGAAGCCGGCCTACCCACCCGCGTGCTCGATCCGAGGTGTCGTCGTCCGAGCAATCATCGGCGACGACCACCGAACTGGGTGGCAAGGTCTGGACGGCCAGCGACGCCAGCGCCTGATCCAGAAAGCGGCCGCTGTTGAAGGCGGCGATGATGACCGCTACCTCTGCGCCTTTGGAGACCACAGTCCTGGGCGTCGCCATCTCGCGCGCGCTGCCCTCTGGTGGCATAGAGTTGCTGGACGTCTGGATCTCCCCCACAAGGTCTCCCTGATTCCTCAGCACGTTAACGCCTGGTGGCACGCTGCACTCCGCGCGCTGCCATCTCCGCGGCGGTAGCCGCCTTGGCAGGAAAGCTCACCGCTCCCTGCAGCCGGACGAGCTCTCGGCGCTCGGGCGCGAAGCCGGCTTTGTAACCCTCGTTCCCGCGCAAGAAGTCGACCTCCGACAGTCCGCGCTCCCGAGCGTCCGCGATGATCGTATGTAGCAGCACGGTGGTGGCATCGCGCCAGCGCGGATCGGTCAGCCTCGCGCTCTGGTACAGGCTCACCCGGCCGGCGACCTCGAACGCGACCAGGCTTGCGATGACGGTGTCCGCGACGTGCAGTTCGTGCACCACCACCTCACCGGCCGCGGCGCCCAGCTCGCAGGCTGCCGCGAAGCGCCCGAACCCAGGGAGGAAGCGCGAATCGGCTCCCCACTGCGCCTGGTGCAGAACACGCAGGGTCGCGAGGGCGCCCGTTACCGCGGCGCCGCGGTGCGCGCGGTGCTCAGCGCCTTGGGAGGTCAGCTTGCCGGAGGCACGCCGCACGTTGCGTCGCAGCAGCGCCGGATAGTCGGCTAGGTCGCGGGGAAGACGGGCCCACGGCGCCACGTCATGTACCTGCTTACGGACGCGCCAGGGAAGGGCGGCCGTCAGCATCGGCTCGGCCCGCACGCCTTGCAGGTCGACCAGCCCGACGCGGACCCGGCTAAGCGTCGACCGGAGGAGGCTCGCGACCGTCTCTTCGTGCCCTGAAGCGGCAAGCAGGTCCAGGTGGTCAGGACACAGTGTCCCGCTCCCCAGCATGCGGAGGCTGTGCAGTCCCAGTCGGCGGTCCGACTGCACGGCCAGCCCGCCGAGCAGCTGATCATCGCGCGCGACCAGCAGGAAGCGGCTCGCTGGGCCACTGGCCACGGCGAGCCACCAGGACCGCAGGAACGGCGACGGCAACGGCGAGCGGTCGACGAGGCGGTCCCATTGCGCGGCCCAGCCGCCGAGCCGGGAAGTAATGAGGACCGTAGGTCCGCCGGCTACTTCAGCCGGGGCCAGCTCATCGTGCGGCCAGAGTTGTCGAGCTGTCATTGCGTGACTCCCGGTGCGCTAGCTGCATTCATCATTGATCCGGTCCTGAGGCGGCCGCAGCTGACAAATCGCCAGGCCCGCTGCCGCGGCGGCCTCGGACGGCCGCCCGCCCTTTGCGCACGGGAGTCGGCATGAACAGCCGCACCAGCACCGCAAACACGGCCAGCGCCAGCGGGCCGGCCACTAGCAGCGACTGCCAGGACGGGAGGGACAGGACGGGTAGCTGGGTGAGGAGGATGACCACGGGCGCCATCCCTAGAGCCGCGAGGACGGGTAGGGCGACCGATCGAGTTAGCGCTCCGGCGCGCAGCGCGGCGCGACGCACTAGCCACACGGCGGTCAGGAGGAAGATGACGCAGGCGACAAGTGCCTGGTCGAGCGCGACGATCGTGAAGCCATGCCTGACGGTGGCGATCAGGACCACCGTGAGGATCAGCAGGTGCACGCCCCTTGCGACGAAGACAAGGTCGGTCCTGCCCACCGCCTTGAGTACTTCAAGCGCGCTGAGGATCAGGGACAGGAAGAGGGCGTAGACAGCGAGGAACCTGATCGCGCCGACCGCAGGCGCCCATTTGGCGCCCAACAGCGTGATATCGCTGGCGAACAACACCAGCCCGGCAAACCAGGGCACACTGAGCGTGGTGATCAGCGAGAGCGCGTTCTCGGCGCTGCTGGCCTTGGCGGCCCTCG
>Ga0207646_10003479_pt1 | contig 17777 bp, 18 predicted proteins | sample KBSK5502metaG_FD_184343 | JGI IMG/M metagenome (GOLD analysis project Ga0207646, IMG submission 184343) | Corn, switchgrass and miscanthus rhizosphere microbial communities from Kellogg Biological Station, Michigan, USA - KBS K5-50-2 metaG... | ecosystem: Host-associated > Plants > Roots >... | reverse complement strand
TCTCTCTGTCACGTAAGCGTGAGGAGGCGTTCCGACCGCCTGCCGGAAAGCGCGCTCGAAATGCCGCGGGCTCACCTGTGCCACCTCGGCAAGTTCGCGCAACGTGATCGGATGCGTGAGGCTTTCTTCTATGTAGTCGAGCACCGCTCGAAGGCGATGTCCCGACAGGCCGCCCGACGCGCGAGACAGCGGTCTGGATCGCGTCGAATAAGTCTGGATCAAATGGTGCGCGAGAAACTCACAGGCACTCTCCGCATAGAGCGGGCCGGACGGCGAACCGCTCTGAGCCTCGATGGCGAGGCGGGTCAGTACACCTTCGAGGAGCGGATCATGAATGAAGAACTGCGGGATCATTTCAATCTTTCGCGAGTCCATCCCGCATTCTTCGGCGATCCGCGCGAGAAAAGCCTCGGGGACGAACATCGCTATGGTGCGTGAGCCGCCTGACGGGACGGCGGTCTCCCACTTCGTAGTGAGATTCGCCGGAATCACCTGGAGGGTGCCCGGGCCGGAGCGGCCGACGTGCGTTTGTCCGTTTGCGTCGATTCGACTGCGAAGAGTTCCTGAGATCCGCAAATTGACGACGTGATCCGAGAAGGTCAGCGTCTCGCGGAAGGCGCTTTGCAGTTCGACGACATGTGCAACAAAGACGTCCCATGCCGCGGAGACCTTCGGCCGGAACGGCCGGAGCTGCGTGTATTCAAACGCCGAAAGCGCGCATGGGGCTGTGGAGCTCATGACCTCCCGCCGATTCTAACGCCGCGGCCAGATTTTCGTTCAGCGAGCATCTGGAGCAAATTCGAGTGTCTATTTTTCGTCTAGTTCGTAGTCTCCGGACGAGTCTAGACAAGTCCGGATGCCGGTAAAATGTCCAATCTGAGGTGTCCGCAGATGTTTCGAGACAAACGCCTGAATCGCACACTTAGGAGGTCGACGGTTCGAGCCCGTTCAGCTCCGCCAATGAATCATTTTTGCCTCAGTTGCTTAGGATAGTGACGTCTATCCGCTGATCCCGCGCGCCTGCCCACTCCCCGCGCAGGTCGAACGAAAGCCGGCTTTCATCGCATGATCAATGCACGGCACCGTTCGACCGCTTCGGATAAAAACTGGGCGATGCGCCCGTCGAACGGCTCCGCGAGAAGGAACGCTCCGAACCATCCTTCCGAATGCCATTCGCCGGCTGACAGGGGAGGAAGCGACGGCGACTTCGGATACGGCCACGGAGTGACGTAGTAATACGGATCGGCGATTCCGCTGTCGCCGGGAACCATTCCGACACCGATCGTGCGAGCGGTTTCGCCGGCTGGGTCCAAAGTGATCAGCGTGGCGATGTCGAAGTGATGCGGCCAGCAGACGACTGCGCTGGCTCCCTGCTCACGCCTGGCGGCCACTTTCAGATTCGCGTCAGCGTTCTCGAAGTAATCATGTAGCCGTTCGAGATCCTCGCGATCGGCATCGAAGCGCGCTCCTCCGCCGACGGGATGAGAAGGCGGTCCTTCGGCCGGACGAGTCAGCCGGACGTTGAAATGATGTTCGTAAAACGAATATCCCTCATCGAGCGTTCTGCCGTTCATCGCCAACTCATCGATGATGCGACCGCGATCGTCGAGGAGAAGCTGCGTCATATCGCGCAGCCGGATGCCTGAGTTTTTCTGCACCAGCGCGCCTAGAGCGGCCGACCACTGAAAACTCTCCTCGCTGAAATCGTCACGATGGGGTAGCAATGTGCGACCGACCGCGGCAGCCGGTTGGGCGGCCCAATGCAGCTGCAAACGGGCCTCGCGAAATCGACTCATGCATGGAAAGATGCCGGAAAGAGTGGACGGTTTCAATCTGAAAGGTCATGCACAGTCGCTGTGGTGATTGCAAGAGTCGCGCGGTCCTGCACGAATCCGGCGATGCCGAGGTGTTTCCACGCGGGATCGATATCGATGGTCACCGATTTCGATACCGACCCGGTTCCGGCGCGCAGCAGGCGACGAACGATCGCGGTCTCGCTCGCGGTGCGGCCCTCGTTCTCGCCCCGCCCGATGCGGGTGGTGACATCGTTTTGAAAAACCACAACCACGACGTCGCTGTTCGACGGCGCGTCGGCTCGGACAACAGCCTCGATCTTCTCTCCCTCTCGCCTGACGTCGAGTGCCACGCTCCCAACCGGTTTTTGTCGCGAAGCCTCCGCCACGCTTGCATTCAACGCGGCGGCATTGGAGCCGACGAATTGGCGTGAACCATTGACGACCATCTGCGGGGTGTATGGCGAATCGAGATGCAGAGCCCTTGTGTAGCTGATCTGCCGCTGCGACCACTCCGCTGATGAAAATGCATCGCGCCAGCCCAGATGGTCCCAGTAGTCGACATGGTAGGCGAGCGGAATGACCCGACCGCGCAGCGACTCGTCGGCTGCGATCTTGCGAATCAGCTCGTCAGCGGGGGGACAGCTCGAGCAGCCCTGTGAAGTGAACAGTTCGACGACTACGGGGCTCGGTCCCAGCGGTTTTCGAACGACGGCCGCGCTCCACAGAAAAGCGGAAGAGGCGGCTGCGAAGGAGGCGATGAGAGTTGCGAGGCGCATCGTGTCTCTTTCTTGAGGTTCGAGTGGCGCCGACTTTCGCCGGCGCCCCCGAAAGCAATCTCAAATCCTTTAGCGCGCTGCGAATCCGTTCGTCCCGATCTGCACCGCAGTATCCGGCAGCTTGCGGAGCGAGCCGTCCCCGCGGACTTCGAAAGCGCTGATCGCTCCGCTCTTTGCATCGAGCGTGTAGAGGAACCGGCCGTCGGCGCTGAACGTTTCATCGACCGGGCCCGGCGCTGTCAGTCCGGTGACGCCATCGGCGTTCAACAACGAGAGCGTGCCCTGCTCATCGATCGAGTAGCCGGAAACCGAGGCGGTGCCGGCGTTCGCAACGTAGGCATGCCGGCCGTCGTTGCTGACCACCAGCCAGCATGCTGCCGCTTGATGATCGAGAACGGAAGCGCTGATGACCGACAGCGTTCCCGAATCCGAAACCGCATAGGATGAAGCGGCGCTCGCAGCCGCTTCGCTGACGAACAGTTGATCGCGTTTGCCGAAGCCGAATCCGAATGGCGTCAAACCCGATGAGGCAGAGACGTTTGGGCCATTGGGCAGTCCTCGCTCGTCGATCGTGAAAGTCACAATTCGCTTCGTCCCTTTCTCAGTCACGGCAAGGAGATCACCCTCGTCGTTCCATGCGATCTCCGCCGGATTCGCGTTCGACACGCTCAGAGGCCGGGTTGAGCCGGCGATCGGCGAGAGCTGTCCATCGCGTCCGATCGAAAAGCCGGCGATGTTGTCCGAGCTGCCTGCCTGTCCACCGGCGTTGAGCACGAACAGAAGACTGCCGTGCGTCGCGATGCTGATCGGTCTCTGGCCGCCGGAGAAGACCCGATCGACCAGACGCAATCCGCTTGGCTCGACTGCGAACGACGAAATCTCGTTGCTGCCAGCATTCACCACGAACAGGAACCTCTGATTGCGCGTGAGGGCGATGCCGTTCTGGTTTCCGAGCCCAGCACCCGTACCGAGTCCGCCGGTGCTGACCGAGCCTGCCGCTGTCAACGATCCGTTCTCATTGCGATCGAAGATCAGCACCGAATTGCCGGCGGCTGCGTTTGTGGCGGTGTAGAGGGCGCCGGCGTCCGGCCTGTCGTCGGAATTGGCGAACGCGTTTGAGGAAACAACGGGAAGTGTTGCGAGCATCAAAGCAAAGACACGAATCGCGAGTCGCTTCAAAGTGATTTCTCCTTGAGTTCCGTTCTTTGTGAATGAACGGTCGGCGGATTTGATGTCCGCGGTGGACGCCGGTTTCACGCTGACCGGCAACGAAGCTGTCAACGACTCGAGTGCGGAATTCCTCGACCGTCGCCGTTGCTAGTCAGCGCGGAGGAAAAATCATGGGCGATGTCTATGTATCGCGATCGAAGATCGTTCGTCGCAAAGGCCCGATTCGGGACGCGTATATTGCCGGCGAGTCGCTGCCGGTTGTTTTCAGCGTTCACGGTGGAATCGCCAAGCACTATGGCGTCAAGCCGGAAGATCTCGGCGAGTCGCATGCTGCGACGATCGACTATCTGATCGCCGCGGTCGCGGGGTGAATGACCGGGACCTATGGAAGCGCGCTGGCAGCGCGCAAGATCGTGACTGATGGAAAACTCACCGGCGAAGTTCGCGGGGAAGTGGAGGCCGAGGACGACAACGTTCTGGTGATCAAGCGCATCCACGTCGAGATGGTTCTGCGGGCGCCGGCGGAGAAACGCGAAACCGCCGAGCGGGTCCTCGGGATTTACGCGAACGCATGTCCGCTGTATCGCACCACCAGGAATTGCATCGAGCTGACCTCTTCGCTGACGTTTGTGCCTGAGGAAAACGCGTGAGAGATGCCGCTTGGTGCCGGCCGCCGGTTCCTCGGCCGCGAATCGTCGGCCGTGATACTTTTGTGAGACTCCGTCCGTATCGTGACCGATCATGCCCCGCCGCATCCTGGTCGTTGAAGATGATCGCGACATCGCTCGCCTGGTCGAACTGCATCTGAAAGACCTCGGCGCCGAGACCACGCTGGCGCATGAGGGAACGACTGCGCTCGATCTCGCATTGCGGCGCTCCTTCGATCTGGTCGTCCTCGATCTGATGCTCCCGGGCATTGACGGGCTGGAGATCTGCAGGCGCCTGCGCACCCGCACCAACTACACGCCGATTCTGATGCTCACCGCGCGATCGGCAGACGTCGATCGCATCGTTGGATTGGAGATCGGTGCGGACGACTACCTCACCAAGCCGTTCAACATTCGCGAGCTGATCGCGCGTGTGAAGGCGCTGCTGCGACGGGTCGACGCGCTCACCAGGCCGGAATCGGGCGACAACCCGCTCCTCGACTTTGGCGATCTGGTGATCGACGTCGAGAAGCGCAAGGTCACGCTGCGCGGTCAGTCAATCGACCTCACGGCGAAAGAATTCGATCTTCTGTTGCAGTTCGCGCGCTACCCCGGCCGCGTGTACACGCGCGCTCAGCTTCTCGATCTCGTTTGGGGCTATGGCCACGACGGCTACGAGCACACCGTGAACTCTCACATCAATCGACTTCGCAACAAACTGGAGAAGGACCACGCCGAACCGAAGTACATCCTTACCGTCTGGGGCGTGGGCTACAAATTCGCCGATGCTTAAGACGCTCTACGCCAAGCTTTCGGTGGTGCTGCTCGCCCTCTTCTGCGTGATCGGCGGGATCTACGTCGCGCTGACGATGCTGACCACTCGCCTCTACATCGATGAAGTCAATCAGAAACTGAATCGCACCCTGGCGGCGAATCTGGCGCACGAGAAGCCGCTGATGAAAGACGGCCGCATCGATCGCGCGATGCTGCATCAGGTATTGGACGCGCTCATGGCGGTCAACCCCGATATCGAGATCTACCTGCTCGATCCCGGCGGAAGAATTGTTGCGTTCTCGGCTCCGCCAGGACGCGTGAAACGCGGCAGCGTTTCGCTCGACCCGATCCGCCGTTTTCTTGAAGGCGGACGGCTGCCGATCAAAGGAGACGATCCTCGCGATCCGTCGCGGGGAAAGATCTTCTCCGCTGCGCCGCTCGCCGGCGGTGGCTACCTCTACGTCATCCTCGGCGGCGAAGAGTACGACTCGGTGATGCAGCAGCTTCGTGGGAGCTACATCCTGCAGCTCAGCGCGGTGGCTGCTGTCGCGGCCGTGATTTTCGCGCTCATCGCCGCGCTTCTGCTGTTCAGCGCTCTGACGCGGAGGCTGCGGATCCTCACCAGATCCGTCGAGACGTTTAAACAAAGGGATTTCGCAGTCGAGGTGGAGCTACCGGAGCATCGCGAAGAAGGCGGCGATGAGGTTGATCGTCTGACCGCGACATTCGAAGAGATGTCGGAACGGATCAGTCTCCACGTGAACAAGCTCAAGGAGATCGATCTGCTCCGCCGCGAGCTGATCGCGAATGTGTCGCATGATCTCCGCACGCCGCTGGCGTCGTTGCAGGGTTATCTCGACACACTTCTGCTGAAAGAGGGACGGCTCAGCCCTGAAGAGCAGCGGCAGTTTGTGGAGATCGCCAGCAAACACAGCGAGCGGCTCGGAAGGCTGGTCGACGAGCTCTTTGAATTGGCCAAGCTCGATTCACAAGTGACACCCATTCGCGTGGAGCCGTTCTCGATGGCCGAACTGGTGCAGGACGTGGTCATGAAGTTTCAGCTCCGCGCCAGGCAGGCGAACGTGTTGCTCGATGCGGAGGTGAGTCCGGGCCTGCCGCTGGTCTCCGGAGACATCGCCCTCATGGAACGCGTGCTCGAGAACCTCATCGATAACGCCATACGCCACACGCCTGCCGGAGGTCACGTCTCCGTCTCGATCGTCGCTGAGAGCGGGAAGCTGACCGTGCGCGTGTCCGATACCGGAACGGGAATCGCCGAGGAAAATCTGCCGTACATCTTCGATCGCTTTTTCAAAGGGGACACCCATCGCGATGGCGGTGCAGGGTTGGGACTGGCGATCGCCAAACGGATCCTCGAGCTCCACGGCTCCTCGCTTCACGCTCAGAGCAAGGTCAACGTCGGTACTACATTCGCGTTTCAGCCGCCCATCGCTGCCTGACCTGTCCGATGCACCGCTACCGGATGTGAAACCGACGGCGCTCGGCGGCTTCGATCAATGTTGATGAAAACGCTCGGCGAGATCTGATTACCTCGAGGGGGAGCTGGACGAAGTCTCGTGCGGCGATTTCGAGCGCCACCTCGAGCGGTACCGCTCCTGTCAGGCATACCTGGACAGCTATCGCAGAACGCTGAGCCTTGCCCAATTCTTCGCCGATGATCCGGTGGCCGAAAACGTTCCGGAAGAGCTCATCGTGGCGATCTTGAAGCGAAAATTACTGAAGGCGGGAGCGTGCCGGCGTGGCCGGTTTCGGTTTTGTTCTTTCTGCCATCATTCGCGGATCCTTTCGTGACATTCAGGCCGCAAACTCCGCCAGTCCGCCCGGATACGGCGGCAATTCCTGAGAGCGGAGTTGGTCATGAATGTCATCACACAAGGTCCTTCCGGCTGCAGCGACGCCGCGTTTGTGGCGAATTTGCGCGCCGGCGACGATCGCGCCTTTGAGACGCTCGTCCGCACCCACACCGCGGCGCTGCTGCGCACCGCGCGAAGGTTCCTGCGATCGGAAGAGGATGCGCGCGACGCGGTCCAGGACGCCTTTGTCTCCGCTTTCCGGTCGATTGCCGGCTTCGAAGAAAACTCGCAGCTGTCCACGTGGCTGCACAGGATTCTCATCAATTGCAGTCTGATGAAGCTTCGCAGGTTGCGCCGCCATCCTGAAGAATCGATCGAGGCGTATCTCCCGCGCTTTCAAGACGACGGCCACCAATCCGAGCCGAGCGTGCATTGGGGCGAATCTGTCGAGACCATGCTCCAGCGATCCGAAATGCGCGATATCGTCCGTTCGTCGATCGATCGCCTTCCCGACACCTATCGCGACGTTCTGTTTCTGCGCGACATCGAAGAGCTCACCCCTGAGGAAACCGCCAGCGCCCTCGGCATCACGAGGAATGCGGTCAAGGTGCGCCTCCACAGAGCCCGGCAAGCTCTTCGCGGTCTGCTCGATCCGCACATGAGAACCGCAGCCGCATGAGTTTCAGTCGCGCCGATTTCCCCGTATGTTCGGCCTCGCATCGCGCCGCGCTGAAAACTCTGGAACTTTTGCTTTCCTTACCTATCTTTTGAAGTGTTCTAGTCACGTTACCGGTCGGTTCACCTGTTCGACTGTTCGGCCAAACAAGGCCACCTTTCGGCAGCGGGTCCGGTTAACTGTTCGATAGCCCATCCGGAAAGAGGAACCGACAGAGGGCGTTTCTCGCCTTTGCGGCCCGGAGGATTTCCCGCGAGTTTGGGAGCGACAGAAAAAGTCGCCGTTAGTTCTGTCACAGTGGGCGGTGGGGCGTGTCTCACTATATGGGAAAGGTCATCATCGACCTCAGGCGTTAAGGAAAGGAACCCATCGTGAAACGGCTCGACAATAAAGTTGCGATAGTAACAGGCGCTTCAAAAGGAATCGGAGCGGGCATTGCAAAAGCTTTCGGGGCGGAAGGCGCGGCGGTGATCGTGAATTACGCGCGCGATCAAGCGGGCGCGGAACGGGTGGTGCGCGAAATCACCGGCAAAGGCGGGCGAGCCATCGCCGTGCAAGGCGACGTGGCGCAGAGGTCCGACGCGCAACGCCTCGTCGCGGAGGCCAAAAAGGCCTTCGGCCGCCTGGATGTGCTCGTGAACAACGCGGGGGTCTTCTCGTTTGCGCCCTTCGAGCAGTTCAGCGAGCAGGAGTTTCACCGTCAGTTCAACACGAATGTGCTCGGCACGTTCCTTATGATCGAAGCCGCTTTGCCGGCCTTCGATAAGGAAGGCGGCAGCATTATCAACATCGGATCGACGGAGAGTGTCGCTGCCGACCCGACCCTTTCGATCTACGTGGCGACAAAGAGTGCTACCAATGGGTTGACACGCGTGCTCTCAAAAGAGTTCGGCCCCAGAAAACTCCGTGTTAACGCTCTCAACCCCGGTGGAACCGAAACGGAAGGTGCGCACGCGGCGGGCGTCATGGGGGCGGAGTTTAAGAAGCAGATTGCCGCGAGTACGTCGCTGGGCCGCGTTGGCCAACCTGAGGACATCGCGCGCGTGGCCGTATTTCTTGCCTCGGATGATGCGGGCTGGCTCACGGGAGAAAGCATCTTCGCGAACGGCGGCAACCAGTAAAACGCCTTCAGAAGAACAACACCATGACGCTGGCCCCGATCTGGATTCAGCAGAACGCTGGTCGGGGCCTGTCAAAAACAAACGAAAAGGGGAGAGTCATGATTATTGACCATATTTACCTTCCCGTCTCGGATCTGAATCGGTCGAGCGAATTCTTCAAGAAGATGCTTGAGCCGCTTGGCATCGATATGGCCTACAAGTTCGAGCGAGTTCTCGGGTTTGCCATCAATGGCGAGCCGGGCTTCTGGCTGAAGAACGGCGCGGTCGCCAAAGACCTTTACGTCGCATTCCCCGCCAAGAGCGCGGACGCTGTCAGGACCAGCTACAAGGCAGCTATAGACGCGGGAGCTACTTCGAAGAAGGAACCGAGCCTTCGACCGGAATGGCGCGCCGACTACTTCGCGGCAAACATCTGCGACCCGGACGGATACAACATCGAGATTGCCTACAAGCCTTGGCTCTACAAATCTGTGAGCAATGTGGACTTGGTGCGAAATATAGACATCGCTTACCAAGCTGGACCCGACAGCCCGTTGTGGGAGAGTTTTCTTAGTACCCACAGCGAAGACGTCAAAGTCCTCTGGCCCGGCCGGCCGCAGCCAACTGTGGGGCTCCATAAACACGACGTCGATTGCCGCGAGTTCTTGGCGGCCTTCGACAACCGCCTCGCCACCAACCCCTACAAAATCCTCTTTGGCGAAGGCGACTACACCTGTTCAGTGGTCGACTGGACCGTGACGATGAAGGGGCCAACTCGGGGCGCTGACGGCAAGATGGTTCCGCCAACGGGCAAGACGGCGCGGCTGGAACTCTGCTTCGTCACCACATGGAAAGATGGCAAGATCCTCGAGGAGCGGATTTTCTACGACGCTGGTGAGCTCATGCGGCAGCTTGGCTTGTTCGAGCAACAGGACAAACGAGCATCATGACGCGGACGGGTACGTACCTTGGCTCTACAAAGAAAGAGCCCGCGTGGAGATGAGAAATGACGATCAATAACCCGCTGGCTGACAACTCACCTCACCACGAGGATCAAGACCTTGTACTGCGCGCCCGGTCGGGAGATCGCAATGCGCTCGAAGACCTGGTCCAGCGGCATCAAGCGTGGATCTACAACATCGCCATTCGCATGCTCTACCATCCGCAGGATGCTGAGGACGCGACGCAGGAAATCCTCATCAAAGTGCTGACCCGGCTCTCTTCGTTTGAGGGCCGGAGCAGCTTCCGCACTTGGCTCTACCGCATTGTGGTCAACCATGTGCTCAACATGAAGCGCGGGAGGGTGGAGGCGGAGCGAGCGACCATCGATTTCGCCTCCTACGGCGCGGCGCTCGACGCCATGCCGGACCTGGAGCTGGCCGATCCCAACGGCACATCGGCAGACACTGACTTGCTGGTGACCGAGGAGATGCTCTCCTGTACTACTGGAATGCTTCTCTGCCTTGACCGCGAGCAGCGCTTGACCTTCATCCTCGGTGCAATCTTCGATGTAAGCGACACCGTCGCCGCTGAGTTGTTGGAGATCACTCCCGACAACTTTCGCCAACGCCTAGCCCGTGCGCGGCGGGACCTGCGCAACTTCATGAACGACAAGTGCGGACTGGTGAACCAGGCGAACCCCTGCCGCTGCGCCAAGAAGACCCGCGGCTTCATGCAGGCAGGTTACATCGATCCCGAGAATCTCCTCTTCGCCCGCGAACGAATCCGCGAGGTGCGGCAAGCCGCACCAAAGGTGCATGAGACTATCAACGCCCTGGACGGAAAATGCGCGGAGATCTTCCGTGGACATCCCTTCTATCAGCCGCCAGACCTCGTGCCCATGCTGCGGCGGCTGGTCGAGAGCCCCGATCTTAAACTCAACAGCTGAGCCTGGATCCACTGGCTCCCACTCCCTCCGCGGCATCCGGTCGTTTCGCAATGTCGCCCTGACATTCGCGCTCGTCATCTCCCGGTAGCGGACGTGAACCACGCCAGTTCGCTGCCGCCGAGATGGTAGGAGCTTCACGAACTAAGTTGATTTTCCAGATACGGTCCCAGATTCTGGCAAGGGTGCGGAGATTCTCTTTCATAACATCGCTTCAGACGCTGCGGTTGTTTTTCGTCTGCGGCATGCGCTGATCTGGAGGCAGCGCGCCCCCCTCTGCGATTACCCCTATGTACTTTGCGCCATCCGTTCGATAGTGGCGGATGTTTCGATACGCAGGGCTGTCATACCATTCCTTCGCGCGTTCAAAAGAGGGGAATTCGATCACTGCGAGGCCCTCAATCTTTTCTCCTTCGAGCTGTTCGAAGCGCGTGTAGGCCGCAATGCTCCTCGCACCATAACCTTCTAGAGTTGGACCGATTTTGTTCCAGTAGGTCTCCAAACTCTGTCGATCTGTCACTTCTTTGCAGATGTAGACGAAATACGCGGGCATAGCGACCTCCTAATACCTGCCTCGATGGCGCGAGCGTGGTCCACTCCTCGTTCTACTCTTTTCTAAGAACCGCTCAAGTTAGCTTTTATGGACCACCTCGAATGAATATCCGTCTGGGTCGAATACATCAGCGGCGTAGTATCCCGCGTAGTATTCCAGTCGTGCCCGGGGAGAAATGTTGTCCCTGGCACCAGCGGACATTGCGGCGTCGTAGAATTCATCGACCTTCTTTTCATTTTCGGCCACGAACCCCCAGTGAATGGCTGTTGGATCAGGCTTCCCTTGCTTTATCCAGAAGAACGCCTTCTTGCCGTCACCAAATCCCCAGAGATCGGGATGACCGTCTTCACCTTTGTACGGAGAATTTGCCGACAGCGTGAGATGAACGAGCGGGCGTGGATCCTCCACGGCGAGCTCGCTCACGTCGCAGCGAGTCGGAACGTTGCGTTGGAAGTCTCCGCTTTAAAGCCCGAAGGTTGAAGCGCCGCCCGAGAATGTTCGAGGCCGGCGTCAATTTCCGGCGCCAGCTCCAGGGCACAGGGCGTTGGAATCATCGCCTTCCGTCCTCTTAGGAAAACCTTGTCACTGAGATGGGCGCGCAGCCGCGCCAGCGCGTTGCTGACTGCAGGCTGGTTGAGGCTCACTCTCGCCGCGGCCTTGTGACGCTCCGCTCCGTCATCAATGCCTGGAACACGACGAGAAGATTCAGTCCAGGCTCGTAATATTCATGATCTGAATTATATTTGATCGTATCAATCCATTTCTCAAATGTATCGGGAATCGATATTCTGTCTGGCGTTGACGTTCGGCCGCCAAAAGGTCGCGATGCTCCTCGATCAGATCCCGACTGCTGACGCGCGGCCGAAGCTGCATTGAAGCGCCCCATGCGTCGTAGGACTTTTCTGAAAGCCTCGGGAGCCATCACCATTTGGGCTGCGGGCGGGCAAGTCTGGCGCGCGTTTGGTCAGGGCTTGCCCGAAGTCGGCGAAGGGCCTGCGTTCGAGCTCTGGAGGACTTGGCGTCGGGACTCGCGCGAAGGGCCGCTAGCCCTGGTCCATGCCGCGATTCTCAGCGCCAACGCGTTCAACACCCAGCCGTGGCTGTTCCGCATTGGCGATTCGAAAATTGAGCTGTACGCGGACATCAGCCGTAACCTCGGCGCGTTCGATCCCTATCTCCGGGAAATGTTTTTCAGTCTGGGATGCGCGCTCGAAAATTTGTGCCTGGCCGCGCCACCGAATGGCTTCAAGGTCTCGCTTTCTTTGATCCCGGGCGAATTAGTCGCTCCAACTTCGAACCCGAAACCGGAGTTGGCTGCTCGAGTCGAGCTTTTCAAGGGACCGCGGATGAGCAGTGAACTGTTCGATGCGATCCCACACAGGCACACCAATCGGAACGCGTTTGATGTGGCGAGAACGGTCAGCCCGAAGTTCATCGATATCCTGGCAAACATTGCCGGGAAGGATGAGGATGTCCGCCTTTTCCTTTACACCGCGGAGGCTGAGCGAAAGGCGATCACTGAAATCATCTGGGAAGCAAGTACGCGACTGTTTTCCGATCCTAACGTTCAACGCGGCACGAACCCGTGGTATCGAGCCACCATCGAGCAGCTTCAGAGGTTTCGTGACGGTGCCTATGTGGGTGACTCCGACCTGAAATCGTACGTGGATCAGATGATGAGCGGTCGGCTCTTCGGGCTGATCGCGGTGCGGGAGCGTTACGATCGGCCTCAAACGATCCGCGCTGGCAGGGTTTGGCAGCGCGCGCATCTTCTTGCGACTGCGCACGGCCTGGCCGCACGACCCGCGAACGGGGCCGTCGAGATCATCGATCACGAACGGCAGCTGAATCTGGAACCACAGACAGCTGCAAAACTTGCACGGCTGACGAGCGACGCATCCTGGCAACCGACGTTCATGTTCTATATGGGTCATCCCACGATTCCTGCGCGGGCCAGCGCTCGTCGTTCAATGAAGGACGTGCTCCTGTAACGGCATCCCATATGAGTTTCAGGAAACTCAAGAGCGCCACGGATCCGACATCGGCATATTCTTGCTTCGGGTCGGTGTCGGGGTTTCCCTTTGCATCTTCTTCGGACTGCCCATTATTCGGGGGCCGCTGCCGCACCACCACCGGGATCGTTCTTCTTGAAGAAAAAAGCCATACCGAACATGATTGCCGATCCCACGCAAAGAACCATAAACGTATCAACGTATGCCAGGGTTGCCGCCTGTGCCTGCAATGACCGGTAAATCCTTGCGTAGGCGGTTGCTGACGCCTCGTGTCTTCCCATGCCCGCGATGGCCAAGCGCTGCGTCAAACCCTGTACGGCATTTGCAAAGTTAGGATTATCGATCCTGATTTTCTCCACGAGCCTTAGCTGGTGGAGTTGCGAGCGGCGCGCGATCAAGGTTGTAACCAGCGATGTTCCCACGCTGCTGCCGATGTTGCGCATGAAGTTCATGATGCCGGCTACGGCATTGTTTTTTTCTGGCGGAATTCCGATGTACGAGACCAGGCTGATCGGCACGAATAGGAACCCCAATCCCACAACCTGAGCAATGCGCAACCAGGTTGCCGCACTGAAACTGATCTGCAAATCAATCCGCTTGGTAGAATAAAACATGGAGAGCGACAACAGCAGCCAGCCAAATGCAATCAGACGGCGCGCCTGAACTCTTGTTGTCAACTGGCCCGTGAGCGGCATTTGGAGGAGCAAGACCGCGCTCCCGGCCGAAAGAGCGAGACCGGAGAGTTGCGACGTATATCCCAAACGCGTCTGCAAAAACTGCGGCATGATGACCAGGCTGCTGAACATCAGAATGCCGAGCACGAACATCATCAGGCTCGAGCTCGCAAAATTGAAGCCCTTGAACATGCGGACATCGATGATGGGCGCCTCGTGAAACCACTCCCACACCACCAGCGAGACCAGGCTCACCGCCGAAAGAACGATTAGAGTCGTGATGAACCGAGAACCGAACCAATCATCCTCCTGACCCTTGTCCAGCAGAATTTGCAGGGCGCCGATCCCAACGGTCAGGAAAGCGATGCCCACGTAGTCCAATTTGACGCCGGCTCCTTTGACCCGCTTTAAATACGGGGGATCCTCAACAACCCGTCGCACGAGAAGCCATGTGATCAAACCGACCGGAAGGTTGATGAAGAAAACCCAACGCCACGAATAACTGAATGTAATCCATCCCCCTAAAGTCGGACCGATTGTGGGCGCGGTGACGGCAGTGATTCCGTACAGGGCAAAAGCCAGGCCTCGCTGCTGCGGGGGAAAAGTATCCGCCAATATGGCTTGCGCCATCGGCTGCAAACCGCCTCCTCCGACTCCCTGCAGAACGCGGAAGAGAAGAAGAAAGCCAAGACTTGGCGCCAAACCGCATAGCAACGAGCTCGCCGTGAAGATGGCGAGGCAGATCATGAAAAAACGCTTGCGCCCCAGCGCACCGGCAAGCCAGCCGCTGATTGGAAGTACGATGGCGTTAGAGACGAGATAAGAGGTGAGGACCCAGGTGCTCTGCTCGTTGCTCGCCCCCATACTTCCCGCCATATAGGGTAAAGCCACATTGGCGATGCTCGTGTCGAGCACTTCCATGAACGAAGCAAGCGCGACGACGACGGCAATCAGCCAGGGGTTGTGCTTTGGCTGCCAAATGTCCTGGTCGAGTGCGAGAGTGGTGCTGCTCATCGCAGATACACGTCCGGCACAACGTTCATGCCGGGCCTCAGTTGCCGGTCACGGTTCTCGCCTGGCTCCAGAACAATCTTTACCGGAACGCGCTGGACAATCTTCACGTAGTTTCCGGTGGCATTCTCAGGCGGAAGTAAGCTGAATACAGGACCGGTTGCGCCGGCGATGCTGTCAACATGTCCGCGCAGCGTTCTGCCGGTTGAATCCACGTGGATTTCTGCTCTTTGACCAATCCGAATGTGCCTGAGCTGGGTTTCTTTGAAATTGGAAGTAATCCAGACTTCGTCAAGCGGAACGACCGTTAACAACTGCTGGCCGGGTTGGACATTCATTCCTACAACAACGGTCTTGTTTACTTCGCCGCTGACGGGCGCGACGACTCTTGTGTATTGAAGGTTAAGTTTTGCCTGCTCAAGGGCAGCGCGCTTTTGCTGGACGTCCGCGAGAGCGGCCAGAGCGCGCGCATGCGTGGAGGCTACCTGTTGCGGACCAGTCTGGGCCACACGATGGCTCGCCTGGGCTTGCGCCAGACGATCTCGCGCTTGTTGGACCGCTTGCTGAACTGCCGCCTCGTTTGCCCGGGCTGCAGTCACATTCGCGGTGCTCGCTTTTGCCGCCGCCAACGCCTGGGCGTATGTCTGCTCGGAAACATTCTGCTTCGCAACAAGCCGTTTGTAGCGTTGCAAATCGTCTTGCGCCCTCACATCGTTGGCCTCGGCCTGTTCCACCTGCGCGTGCGCCGCGGCGAGCTGTTTTTCCGCTGCAGTGACGCCTGCGGTGGCATTCTCCACATCCGAAGCAGCCGAAGTTAACTGGCTTGCGGTATTGATCGACGTGATTGGAACGTTAAGGTTCAGCGCGTTTGCGGTCGCTTCCGCATTCGCGAGATCGGCTTTCGCCTTCGCGAGTGCGACTTCGTAGTCTCTGGGATCGATCTCGACAAGTACGGTTCCCTGCTGCACATACTGATTGTCGTTGACATTCACTTTAATGACGTAACCCGAAGTGCGCGCACTTACGGGATACAGGTGCACATCCACTTGCGCATCGTCGGTCGATTCGTAGCTCGAAAAATAACGCCGCAACAGAACAGCCCCAACGACCACCAGCAATGCAAGTGAAACAAGAACAACGTTGCGACGGAACTTGAAACGTGAGGACCGCCGACCGGCGTGCCTGGACGCTGCATCTTGCTCTTTCGAAGAAGCTGGTGGAGATACCCGCTCCTCGACGACGGAACCTGGATGATCTTGATCAGCCACGGAATGCTCCCATTCATTGCACAGCCAGATATTGGCTGTAATTCGTGCGCGCCACACCCAGCGCCCGGGCAAGTTGCAGCTTTGAGCGGTTGTGGGCATACAACGCAGAAATGTACTGGTCGTTCGCGCTGGCGAGTGCTTGCTCCGCTTGCACAACCTCGACACTGTCCGTCACGCCGGCCGCGAAGCGTTCCCGCGATCGAGCGAGGTTTTCGCTCGCTAGATCGACATTCTGACGCGCGACGGCTACTTGCTCTTGCGCGGCTTGCAGATTAAGAAATGCGGTACGAACGTCGTAGTCGATCTGGCCGCGCAGGTTCTCGGCTTCCGCCTCGCGCTGCCGAAGCACCGCTTTCGCTTGCGTGACGTCGCCCTTGATGCGTCCACCAGTGAAGATTGGCACGCTCACTCCCGCCTGAAAAGTGAACGCGCCATGCAAACGGCCGAATTCGGGTCCTTGCGCTCCATAGTCACCGGCGACAGCCAGCACCGGATAGCGTTCCCCCCGCGTGGCCGAAAGCTGCTGCTGCGCTGACTCTACTGAACTCAGCGCGGCGCGGAAATCGCTTCGCGACTTATAGGCGCTGCTCAAAGCGTCTTCGACCGTCTGGGGATGAATCTCTGCGTACGGCAGTTGATCGACCAAGTCGAACATTTGCCCTAGCGGCAGGCCGATCGCACGCGAGAAGTTGAGCTTCGCGATGGCGAGACTATTACGTGCGGCGCTTAGGTTGTACTGCTCGGTGTGCAGTTGCACACTGCTGCGGGTCACATCGAGTTTAGGGCTGGTGCCGGCTTGAAACTGGTCTACAGATTGATTGTAGAGCGCCAGCGCATTTTGCACCTGCGCCTCTGCCGCCGTGACGCGTGAACCCGTCTGGATAACCTCCAGGTAAGCATTGCTTACGATGAGCGTGATCACGTCGAGTGTGTCGTTATAGGTGAACTGAGCGGCCTGCTCCGCGGTGCGCGCGGCGCGGAAATGCTGTATTGATTCGAAGCTGAAGAGGGTCTGACTGCCACTCGCCTGGGCGGTCGAGTAGCTGAAGGGCCCGATGACAGAAGGAACTTGAGGAATCTGGATGCCCAGAGTTGCTGAGCTGATCTGTGCGACGTTTTCCGAGGCGCCTACGTTCACCTGGGGCAAGAGCCTACTCAAGGCGCGAAGCCTTTCTCCACGAGCTATGCGCGCACTCTCTCCGCTTTCGATCTGGGCGAGGTTGTAACGAAACGCTCTTGTGATGCTCTCGCGAAGCGTGAGTTGTAGAACTTCGCTGCTTGCAGTGCCGCTGGGAACGCTGCCAGAGTTAGGTGAGGTTTGATTTGTCTGCGCCGCAGCCAAGCCCGGGATCGTCAGCCAGAGCACGACCTGGCGGATCATCTTTGGTTTCGACGCCACGTCCTTAGACCTCAACCTCTTTTCCCGTTGGGTCGCTGTGGAACCGTGTCGCGCCCCCTGTTTTGAATGAGCCTGCAGTCCCGTAGCTGTCCTCGAGAAACTGGAGGTACGCCACCCTTCCGCCCTCGAAGCGCGCCAATAGGCCGAACGGAGATGTGATTTCCTTCGCAGTCACGTTCGATTTGTAAGTAAAAGAGCCGAAGAGGGCGACGCGGCTACCTT
>Ga0207646_10003478_pt1 | contig 17780 bp, 17 predicted proteins | sample KBSK5502metaG_FD_184343 | JGI IMG/M metagenome (GOLD analysis project Ga0207646, IMG submission 184343) | Corn, switchgrass and miscanthus rhizosphere microbial communities from Kellogg Biological Station, Michigan, USA - KBS K5-50-2 metaG... | ecosystem: Host-associated > Plants > Roots >... | reverse complement strand
CGGCCATGCCGACCCCGTGCCGGGCCGGGACGGGATTGATCGTGACGCCGTCGAGCCGGATGCGCTCGTCCGGCTGCGCGCCGACGAGACGCTCCCGCGGGACCCCCGCCGCAGCGACGGCGTCCACGAGCGGGCGCGGAACAACGAAACGCGCGCCTGGCGACGCGCGCGCGATCGTCGGCAACGACGCGAGGTCGAGATGGTCGTAGTGCTCGTGCGAGCAGGTCACCACGTCCACGCCCACCGCATCCTCCGGATCGAACGCCGGCGCCGAGACACGCTCCGCCATCGGCGTGAGAAACGGATCGACGAGAAGCACGAGGCCGCCGGCGCGGACCGCGAAACCAGCTTGCCCGAGCCACCAGAGCGCGATCGTGCCGGGAGCGAGGTCAAGCGTGCGCAGCGCGGCGGTCGGGCTCGCGACGAGGCGGGTCATTTCGCGGCCGCCGTCACGCGAGCCCCGCGATGCGCGGCGATCAGCGCGCGATACCACTCGCCGCTCGTCTTGGTTCGCCGGCGTTGCGTTTCGTAATCGGTGTGAACGATCCCGAACCGCTTGCTCGTGCCGTGCGACCACTCGAAGTTGTCCATGAGCGTCCAGATGAAGTAGCCACGCAGCGGAACGCCTTCGGCGATCGCTTCGGCCGCCGCATCGAAGTGACGCGCGAGGTACGCGACGCGTGCCGGATCGTCCACGCGATCGTCGATGACCTCGTCGTCGTACGCCGCGCCATTCTCGGTGACGTACAGGTGTGGCGGCGCGTAGTCGCGTTGCAACCGAACGAGGAGCTTGCGGAATGAAGCGGGATGGACCTCCCAGCCGATGGCCGTGTGCTCCGCACCCTCGGGGTCGACGCGATCGGCGCGCAGCGGGCCAGCTCCCGCGCGCACGATGCGGCGTGCGTAGTAGTTCACACCGAGAAAGTCGAGCGCCCCGTCATACCGATCCAGCTCGCCGCCCCGATCGAAGTACGGCCGGTAGAGCTCGAGCATGTCCTTCGGATAGCCCCGACCGAAAAGTGGGTCGAGGAACCACCGGTTGAGGTATCCGTCCATCCGCGCGGCCGCCTCGGCGTCCGCGGCCGTGGCGCTCGCAGGATCGCAAGGCGACAAATTGACCGCGACCCCGACGCGTGAATCGCGGTGGGCGGCGCGGATGGCGTCGCCGGCGGCACGGTGCGCGAGGAGAAGGTGGTGGCTCACCCCGACCGCGGTCGCGAAGTCGCGAATCCCCGGCGCGTGGACGCCGACCCAGTGACCCGCGAATGCGACGACCTCGGGTTCATTCAGCGTCATCCAGTCGTGCACCCGGTCGCCGAGCCGTCGCGCGACGACGTCCGCGTATCTGCCGAACGCGGCGACGGTGTCGGGGGCGGACCATCCGCCCCGATCCTGTAGTGCCTGAGGCAGGTCCCAGTGATAGAGCGTGACGAAGGGACGGATGCCGTTTGCGAGGAGCTCGTCGACAAGCCGGTCGTAGAAGGCGAGGCCCGCTTCGTTCACCCCACCGCTTCCGGTCGGCACGACACGCGGCCAGCTGATCGAGAGGCGATACGCGTTGCAGCCCAGGTCGCGCAGGAGCGCTGTGTCCTCCCGCAAACGGTGGTAGTGATCGCAGGCAACGTCGCCGGTCTCGCCGGTGGAGATCGCGCCGGGCCGTCGGCAGAACGTGTCCCAGATCGACGGGCCCTTGCCGTCCGCGTCGTGCGCGCCCTCGATCTGATAGGCCGCGGTTGCGGTGCCGAAGAGAAATCCCGGCGGAAAGCGCCGCGCGAGCGCGGTCGGATCGTCGGTCATCGCCGTGGCTCCGCGTCCGGCCACTCGAGGCCCATGCGCGCGTTGATGCCGCCATCGACGTAGAGGAGCTGCCCGGTCACATAGTCCGCGGCGGGCGAGACGAGGAAGGCGACGACCCGCGCGACGTCGGCCGGCTCCCCCATCCGGCCCCAGGGAACGCGGTGCGCGGTCCGCTCGCTCGAGTACCCCGGCACCTGGAAGTAGCGCGGCGTCTCGATGAGCCCAGGCGCGACGGCGTTCACGCGGATCTTCTTGGGAGCGAGGTCCACGGCGAGCGCGCGCGTGAAGGCGTTAAGTGCGCCCTTCGTCGCCGCGTACGCGGCGTGACCCGGAAGCCCGGCGCCGCCATGGATCGAGCTGACGCTCACGATCGAGCCGCCGCGCCGCTCGAGGTGCGGCGCCGCCTGTTGCGCGCAGAAGTACGCCGCGCGCACGTTCACGTCGAAGAGCTCGTCGTACTCCGGTTCGCTGAGGGCGACCGGATCGCCGGACTTCGTCACACCCGAGTTGTTCACGAGCACGTCGAGGCCGCCGAGCTCTGCCGCGGCCTCGTCGACCACACGACGACAGTCGGCGACCTGGGCCAGATCCCCGCGCAGGACGATCGCGCGGCCGCCCGCCGAGGTGATCTCGATGCAGGTATCGCGCGCGCCCTCGCCGCTGTGCGCGTAATGGATCGCGACGGACGCGCCTTGCAGCGCGAGCTCGCGCGCGATGCCCTGGCCGATACCCGTGCCGGCCCCGGTGACGAGCGCGCGGCGTCCCTCAAGCGGTCGGCTCACACGCGCTCCCGTTCGCGGCCCCGTAGATGCCACCGGTCGCCGAAGAGGTTGAGGTGGATCGGCTTGCGCGGGTGCGCGGCGATCACGTCCTCATCGAGGGTGACGCCGAGACCGGGCCCCGGCGGCAGCGGGAAGGATCCGTCGGTGACCGCGGGAACGCCCCGCGCGGCATCGCTGACGAACGGATCAACGAAGTCGTTGAAGTGCTCCAAGATCTTGAAGTTCGGCATCGCGGCCGCGAGATGGAGCGCCGCGGCTGTCGACACCGGACCGCCCACGTTGTGCGGCGCGACCATGACGTCGTACGACTCCGCCCAGCTCGCGAGCTTCCGCGTCTCGGTGATCCCGCCCATCATCGTGAGGTCCGGCTGGATCACGTCCGCAGCTTGACGCTCGAAGAGCTCGCGGAACTCGTGTCGCACATGTATGCGTTCGCCGGTCGCGATCGGGACGTTCACGTGGCGCGCGACTTTCGCGAGCGAGGCGATGTTGTCCGGTGGGACCGGCTCTTCGATCCATCCCGGGCGATAGGGCTCGAGCTCGCGCGCGATGGCGATGGCCTGGGCCGGCGTGAAGCGGCCGTGCATTTCGACGAAGACCTCGCCGTCCGCGCCGACCCCTTCGCGGGCCGCCTCGACGAGGGCGACCGCGCGGCGAAGCTCCGCGTGCGGGAGCTCCTGCCAGGCGGTGCCGAACGGATCGAGCTTTACCGCGCGGTAGCCCTTCGCCAGGACGGCGCGCGCGGCGTCGCGGATGTCGTCCGGCGACCGCTCGACCGTGTACCAGCCGTTCGCGTACGTGGGGATACGGTCGCGAATCGGGCCGCCCAGAAGCTGATAGACAGGCACGCCCAACGCCTTCCCGACGATGTCCCAACACGCCATGTCGATCACGGCCAGCGCGGACATCGCGATCTGCCCGGCGCGCGCGTAATCGTCGCGGATCATCCGGCGCGCGAGCGTCTCGAACGCGAACGGATCGGCGCCGATGACGTGCGTCGGCACCGCCTCCTCGAGGTACCCGAGGAGCGCGCTCGTGTGGTTGATCATGCGCACCTCGCCGACGCCTTCGATGCCGTCGTCGGTGCGCACGACCACGAATGTGAGGTTGCGCCATGCGGCACCGAGCACGAGCGGCCGCACTTCGGTGATCTTCATCCCTTGATCCCGGTGGTGACGATCCCTCGGACGATGAAGCGCTGTGCGAAGGCGAAGAACGCGATGAGCGGGAGGACGTAGAGAACGACGCCGGCCATCGTCACGGTCTGCAGAGGGTTGCCGCGCGGATCCACATACGCGTTCGCCATCCGCACCGCAAGCGTGGTGTTTTCCTGGTGAAGCAGCAGGGCTGGGTAGAGCCAGTCGCCCCACACCCAGAGGAACATGAAGATCGCGCTTGCAGCGAGCGCTGGGCCTGCGTTGGGCAGGTAGATTTGCAGGAAGATCCGCAGCGGGCCCGCCCCGTCCACCTCCGCGGCGTCGTCCAGCTCACGCGGGAAGCTCGCGAAGAACTGCCGGAACAGGAAGATCGCGAACGGGCTGCCGGAAAGTCCCCAGAGGATCCACGGCCAGTACGTGTTCGTGATCCCGATGCGCGCGAAGAGAACGAACTGCGGCACGAACAGAACGAGGTTCGGCACCATCCAGGTGGCGATGACGAGCAGGAAGAGCTTGCTCCCGCCGGGCGCCTTGTGGCGTGCGAAGCCATAGCCGACGAGCGCGCTCACGAGGACCGCGAGCAACGCGTACGCGCTGCTCAAGAACAGCGAGTTGGCCGCGAAGCGGCCGAAGTCCGCGAGCACGACGGCGAGCTCGTAGTTCACCCACTGCGGCACCGCCGGGAAAAGCGCCGAACCGTATTCCGATTGCTTCTTCAGTGAGGTCACGAGCACCCAGAAGATCGGAAGGGCGAAGGCGATCGCCGCGACCAGGACCGGGCCGTAGCGGAGACCGGTCTGCGCGGGGGACGCCCGGCGAGGTGCGGCGGCAACGCTCACGGCTCGACCCCGTAGAAGACCCAGCGCCGGCTGGTCTTGAATAAAAGGACGGTGAGGCCGAGCACCACAGCGAAGAGAACCCAGAGGAGCGCGGAGCCGTACCCGAAGAGCTGCTTCGTGAAGATCTCGATGTACGCGTGCACGGCATACAGGTAGTTGTCGCGCGGCGGTACGGTGCCCGGGTTCAGCCCGAGGATCCCCGGCGACAGCAGCATCGGCTGCACCAGGATTTGGAGCGCGACGATGATGCCGGTGACGAGGTTGAAGAAGATCACCGGGGTCAGGAGCGGCAGCGTGATGTAGCGCGTGACCTGGGTTCGGCTTGCCCCGTCGATCATCGCGGCTTCGCGGTACTCGGCGGGAATCCCCTGGAGCCCTGCGAGGAACACGACCATCCCGCCACCGGCCGCGGCCCATACGGTGAGGAGTGCGAGCACCGCTGTCGGGTATTCGACGAGCCAGCGGATGTTCGCCTCCGGCAGCACCGTGCCGATCAATGCGTTGAGCAGTCCCCCCGTCGGGTCGACGAAGATCTTCCAGATCCAGACGCTCGCGACCACCGGGATGACGTACGGCAGGTAGAAGATGGTGCGGAAGAAGTTCGAGAACTGGATCTTCTGATTCACCATGAGAGCGAGGGCGAGCTGCAAGGCGAGCCCGACCGGAACGACGAACGCCATGAGCAGCAGCGTCCGGCCGAGCGCGTACTGCGCGTCGGCATCGCCGAGCGCTCGCGTGTAGTTGTCGGCCCCGACAAAGCTGAGGTAGTCGAGGTTGAGCCCGTCGTAGTTCGTGAAAGACATGACGAACGCGCCCGCGAGCGGGATGGCGCCAAGGAGCACGAACCCGATAAGCCACGGCGAGATGAGCAGGTAGAAGGTCAGAGCGCGCCGGAAGCCGCGCCGCCGCCACGCGGCGGAGCGCGGCCATGCCTGCGGAAAGACGTGCGTCGCACCGGCCATTTAGCCGCCGATGATGCGCTTGCCGTCCGCGATCGCGGTGTTGACCTCCGACTCGATGTTCTGGACGAACTTGTCGAAGCTGATCGAGCCCTTGAGGGCCGGCTCGAGGTTCTTCTTCCAGCTCGTCGCGAACGTCTCCTCTCCGATGTACGGGTTGAACTGCAGGATGAAGTCGGACTTCCCGAGCTCGCCCTGGAGGACCTTCTGCACCTGCTTCTGGAACGCTGACTCCTGCGGCATCTGCGGGTAGAGGGACTTGAGGCCGGGTACGCCCCACCCGCTCTTGGCGCGATCCTGCGCCGGCTTGCCGCCCATGTACTGCTCGAACACCGCCCATGCCGCGTCGGCGTCCTTCGTCTGTGAGGAGATGACCCAGCCGGTCGCGGTCATTGTCGGATCGCGCCGGACACCAGCCCAGGTCGGCGCCGGCAGGAAGACGGTCTTGCCCTTGGTCTTGTCGCTCTCGGCCATCGCGCTGAACCAATAGCCGTACTGCAGAAGCGCGATCTGGCCCTCGTTGAAATCGGCGCCCATCCAGTTCGGGCTCGGGTCGATCGGCGTCTGGTTCACGCCATCCGCGGCAAGGTCGTACAGGTAGCGGATGACCTTCGTCGCCTCCGGGTTCCCGGAGATGACGAGCTTCGAAAAGTCGGCGCTGTACAAGGTCTGGTTCTTCTCGGCGAGCATGTTCATCGCCGTGCGGTCGATCCAACCGTCGTTGTTCGAGTGGACGAACCCCCAGTACACCCGTTTCCCGGCGTCCTTCTTGTTCACCTTCTTCGCGACGTCGCGAAGCTCGTCGTACGTGAGGGGCGTCGTGTCGCTCGGCACTTTCACGCCCGCGTCGTCAAAGGCCTTCGTGTACGCGTAGAGCGTGAAGTCAGGCGACCAGTCCTTCACCATCCCGTAGAGGTCGCCGGTGCCGATGGTCTTGCCATCCCACTTGTAGAAGTTGTTCGCCGGCGCGAGGTCGTCCGGCTTGAGGAGCTTGCTGTTAGCGAAATACGGCTGGAGGTTCTTCACCATCTTCCGCGAGATGTACTGCGGCACGCCGGCCGCCTGCACCCGGAACACGTCTGGCGGGTTCCCGGCCGCCCACATCGCGTACAGCGTCGTCAGATTGCTCGCGACCACCTCGATCTTCAGCTTCGTGGCGGCTTCGAGGGTCTTGCGGTCATCGTCGTTGAACTCGTTCGGATCGGTCATGACGACGACCTTGCCGCTCCCGCCCGTCTTGGCGGGCTGGCACGCTGCGAGGATGGGTGCCGCCGCGGCGGTGGCGGCAATCGCGCCGGCTCCGATCAGCACCTTTCGGCGTGAGATACCCGACATCAGGCCCTCCTTCCCCAAGGCGCATCAGGGCGCCTGGGACCAGATGTGACCGGTAACATAGCCCTGTTTTCGCGATTGTCAAGTGGTTCCCCCGGCGGGGTGCCGGTAGAGTTCGGCGGGTGAAGGGCGCCACCATCCGGGATGTCGCGCGGCGCGCGCGCGTTTCGCACCAGACCGTCTCCAGAGTGATCAACGGCCACAACAGCGTGACCGCCGAGACCCGGGACCGCGTGCTCCGCGCGATCCGCGAGCTCGAGTACGTGCCGAGCGCGGTCGCGCGCAGCCTCTCATCGCAGCGCACCCACACGCTCGGCATGGTCACGACCGACGTGAGCGATCACTTCTTCGCCGAAGCGGTCGCGGGCGCCGAGGCCGAGGCACGGAAACGCGGTTACTTCCTCATCATCGGCAGCATCGAAGAAGGCTCGGAGGACGACGAGCGCACCTACCTTCGGCTCATGCTCGAACGGCGAGTCGAGGGCCTCATCGTCGCCGTCCCGCGCCTGCGGCTCGCCGAGGACGACCTGTTGGCCGACGCGGTGGCGCGGATCCCCACGGTGCTCGTCGCGTCGGACATCGACCTTCCGGGCGCGGACCACGTCGACATCGATAACCGCCGGGGCGGTCAGGAGGCGACCGCCTATCTCGCCGCGCAGAAGCACCGGATCATCGCGACGATCACGGGACCGCTCGATTGGCCATCAGCTCGGGCCCGGCTCGACGGCTATCGCGACGCCCTGCGAGATGCGGGGATCTCGGCGGACCGCAGTCTGGTGGAACCGTGCGTGGACTGGGGTCTCGACAGCGGACGGCGCGCCGCTGACCGGCTGCTCGAGTCGGCGCCGAAGCTCACCGCGATCTTCGCGCAGAGCGACCTGCTCGCACTCGGCGCGATAGCCGCGCTGCGGGCGCGGGGAATGCGTGTGCCCGAAGATGTCTCGGTCGTCGGTTTCGACGACATCCCGGTCTCCAGCGTCTTCGACCCGCCGCTCACAACGGTGCGCCAGCCGATGCGCGAGGTCGGCGAGCTTGCCGCGCGGCTCATCGGCGATCGAGCGGCATCGGCGCGCAAAGCGAAGGGGACGCGGCACATGCTCCGCGCACCGCTCGTGATCCGCGGAAGCGTCGCGCGGCTCGACGGAGTGCCTCGCCGGTAGTTGGCGGGTATGGCCGCTAGAGAGGCTTGTCCCGCAGCCACTCGCAGCCCATCGAGCGGCAATCGTGCGGCTGGTACGTCGCATGGCGCGGTCGCCACAGCATCATGACCAGCCCGACCGCCGTCAGAACGACGAACGCGAGCACGAAGGCAATCTGGCCTTGGACCGTGAGCATGTCGAGGAGAGCGTTTCCCATTCCCTGAACCCCTTGCGCCTCTTAGCGGCCCACCCTTGCGCCGGAACTTGCTCGCAGAAAACTCTACCGCGCTTCCCTCCGGCCGTTGGTGTCAGGCCGCGGTCAGCGACCGACACGTTTGCGTGCGTAGGCCCGGGTGTCTGCGTTCTCGACGAGCGCTTCGGCGGTGCGGCCGTCCATCGGATAGGAGGACACGCCCCACGAGCGCGCCGGCATCTTGATCGCGCCCCCGCCGGGCAGCTTTACATCGGTTCCGTCGAGGATGTCCATCAAACGGATGACCACTTTCTCGGCTTCTTCACGAGCGGTGTCCGGCATGACGATCGCGAACTCGTCGCCGCCGTAGCGGGCCGGCACGTCCTCGGTCCGCACCCGCTCGGTGATCGTCTGCCCGAGCACGCGAAGCACCTCGTTGCCGGCGAGGTGGCCGTAGGTGTCGTTGACCTTCTTGAGCTCGTCGATGTCGAAGAAGGCCACGGCGAGGGCCGATTGGCGCCGCTCGGCACGCGCGACCTCCTCCTCGAGACGGTCGTAGAAATAGCGGTAGTTGTGAATCCCGGTGAGCGCGTCGGTGTTCGCCGCGCGCTTCAGCCGCTCGTGGAGCTCCGCGACCTCGATCTGGGCGGCGATCTGGGCGCCCACCGTCTCCATGAGCGTCAGGTCCCGCTTGCTGAAGGCCGCCACGGCGGGGTGGCTCAGCACCAGCACGCCGACAGCCTGCCCGCGCGAGACGAGTGGCACGATGAGCTCGCTCCGCACCCGTGGGTCGCCGATGTAGCGGGGGTCGGCGCGCACGTCGTCGACGATCTGGCCCTCGCGGTGGCTGAAGACCCAGCCAGAGATGCCGCGATCGCTTGCCATGCGCGAGGGCGAGTCGATGGTCGTCCAGGCGCCGGCGACCGCGCGCGCTACGAGCTCGTCGGACTGCTGATCGTGCAAGAGGATCGTGAGTGAGGCCCCGGGCACGGCGCGCAGGAGGACGACGAGCGTGCGGTCGAGGAGCTGCTGCAGGTCGAGGATCGTGTGGAACTCCGGCGTGAGCTCGGACAGGATCGAGAGCTCGCGGCTCGTCGAGGCGACGTCCTCCTCCGCGGCGTGGATGATCCCGCGCGCCTCGACCATCGCAACAAACGCGTTCACGACGGTCGGGTCGTAATACGCGCCGGAGAAACCCCTGATCTCCGCGAGCGCCTGATCCTCGCGTCGCGCTGGCCGGTATGGCCGCTCGGCGAGCATCGACTCGAACGCGATCGCGACGGCGAGGATGCGCGCGGCGAGCGGGATCTGATCGCCGACGAGCTCGTCCGGATACCCCGTGCCGTCCCAGCGCTCATAGGCGTGGCGGACGATCGGCACGACCCCGCGCAGGAAGCGGATCGACTCGAGGATGCGCGCACCCAGGAGCGGGTGCTCCTGCATGATCTTTTTCTCTTCGGGGGTGAGCGGGCCGGCCTTCGACAGGATCGCGGCCGGCACGCCGATCTTGCCGAGCGAGTGGAACAGCGACGCGTACCGCAGGTCCCGCAGCTCGTGCTCGCCCATGTTGAGACGCTCGCCTACGGCGACTGCGTCCGCCGCGATCTTCCGCTGATGATCCTCGCGGTAGTGGTCGCGCGCGACGATCGTGGACATGAGCGTCGATACCGTCGAGAGGTAGGCCTCGTCCAGCTCGCGATAGAGGCGGATCGATCGCATCGTGGACGCACCGACGCCCGCGAGGATGCCGATGAGCTCGCGCTCCTCGTCGGTGAACACGTGCGGCTCGCGCCAGGTCACGAACAGGACCCCGATGGTCTGGTCCGCCGACCGCAGCGGGTGGACGAGAAGCGCCTCGTGGCCGAAGCGCTCGAGGAGCGTGCGGGTGTACTCGGGCGCGTCGGCGCGCCGGGCGAACGCGACGAGCTGGCCGGTCTCGAGAACCCGTGAGATCGCCGGCGACGCTTTGGGCAGCGCGAGGACGTCGGTCGTCGCTTTCCCTGTGGTGAACGCGAAGTCCAACGTGTCACCGCCCTTGTCGAGGTACACGGCGGAGACGGCGGGCTTCAGAAGGTCGACGACCGACTCCGCGAGGAGCCTCGTGACGTCGACCAATTCGGTCTTTTCCGAGATCGCGAGACCGATGCGATGGAGCTCGAATAGGCGGCGGGACAGCGTCGCTGTCCGGTCGTACAGGTTGGCACGCTCGAGCGCGATCGACGCTTCGTTCGCGATCGCGGCCAGAAGCTGGAGGTCGCCTTCGTCGTACGCGGTCGGGCGGCGGCTCTGCGCGGAGATCGCGCCGACGAACGTGTCCCGTTGCCGAAGCGGCGCGACGATGATCGACTGCTCGACCACCGCGCCCCACGACTCGAGATCAGGCATCCCGAGACGTCGCGCGTCGCGCTCGACCTCCTTTAATAGGAGTGGGCCGCGCTCGATGGCCGCCCCTACGAGGGTGCCTTCCTTCGGACGCTCGACCGGTTCGAGCTCCTTGCCGCCGTCCATGAGGAACCGGTAGCGCACGGTCGCGCCGTCGGGGCTGAGCGTGGCGACGAAGAAGTTGTCGGCGTCCATGACCGCCGCAACCTGGCGGTACACGTTGCGGAAGACCTCGTTCGGGTCGAGCGACGCGCCGACGGCGTGGCTGACCTCAACGAGTGTCGCGAGGAGACGCGAGCGACGCTCCGCGACGAAGCGCGCGCGGATGTCCAGGTACCCGAGAAGGAACAGCGGCACCGCCGGCAGAAGGAACCAGGGCTGGATGAGGACGATTTCGATCGTGATGACAGCGGCGAGTCCCCAGAGCAGCTGGGCTCGTCCGGTGCGGCCAATCCACTCCAGGGTCGACCTCGTGAGGCGCTCGGTGCCGAGGACGAGCTGCAGCGCGATGATCTGGCCGAGGTCGAGCACGACGAGCGCGGTGGCCGCGATCGCCCCGGCGATGATGACTTCACCGATGGTTCCGGTGACTCGATCGACGGTCGACATGATCACGAGCTGGAAGGACATCGCAGCGACCCCAGCGCTGATCGCCTGTGCGGCGGCATTGCGGACGATGCGGATTGGCGACTTCCGCGTCACGAGATCGTTGACGAGACGGGCGGACCCCGCCACGAGCGCGAGCGTCCCCGGCGGGAGGAGCACGACGCCGGCGAGGACCGCGACTTCGGAGGCCGAGAGCTCGACGTTCGTCGCGATGCGGATCGGCCGGAGCGACAGAAGGACGCAGAGCGCCCAGATGTAAAAGGCCACGGTCGGCGGCTCGTCTCCGAGAACGTCTTGGACCCCGAGCGCCACGAACGGAACCGCGACCAGGCAGGTGATCGCGATGAAGACATACGCCCGCCGCGGGATCGATCTCATCGTCGCCCTTCCAGCCTTTCGAACCGTATTACCGGGCGTTTTAGGCCAGGAATCAGGCGGCTATCAGTGCGCCAAAGTTCAGCCGGTTCTAATTTCCTGCGGCTCGCGGACCCATCTGACGACGATCTTCTCCGGCCGATCGACCTGTTGGTCGATCTCCCACCCCGCGCGCACCAGACGGTCGACGTCGTGCTGATATTTGCGGACGTCGGCGTACTCGCGGACCATCGAATCGCGCTGGCCCGGACGACCCGGGCGCAGCTCAATTGGTGCGAGCGCTCCGCCGATCTTCGCCCAGAGCGACGACGGTCGCTTCGCATCGACAGCCGCCGGCGCTCGCTTGATCCGTTCGTCCACGGAGTAGCGCTGCGTCGGCAAGCGCGGCTTCGTTGCGGTCGCCGTGGACTCTTCGGGCGCCTTCGCGGGCACGTCCCTCCCGCAAAAGCGACAAAGGATCGCGGCGTCCTGGATCTGCTCCGCGCAGAAGGGGCAAGCGCGCACCGCCGCTAAGGCTAGCGCGCATCGCGCTAGCGCGAGCGGAGCCACCTCTCGCCGAGGAGGATCGCGATGAAGATTGCGGCGATCCCGAGGAACTCGCCGAGGCCACCCCGGTCGATAGCCGGGCGGATCACCGCGACAAACAGGAGGAGCGTGAGGACAGCCGCCGCGGCCGCCATGAACACCACGCGAGCGGTCACGGGGACGGCGGTTTCGGCCTGGGCTGCGCGAACTCGTCGGTCGTGCCTCGGATCCGGCGGAGCGCCCACGCGAGCGGGTCGTAGTGCGCGCTCACGACGCGCTCCTTGAGCGGGATGATCGCGTTGTCGGTGATGTGGATGTCTTCGGGACACACCTCGGTGCAGCACTTGGTGATGTTGCAAAAGCCGAGACCGTGCTTCGCGCGGATGAGGTCGATGCGCTCGTTCGCGTCGAGCGGATGCATCTCGAGGGCCGCGAGCCGCACGAAGAATCGCGGGCCGGAGAAGCTCTCCTTGTTCTCCTCGTGGTCGCGGATGACGTGACAGACGTCCTGGCAGAGGAAGCACTCGATGCACTTGTGGAATTCCTGTACGCGCTCGACATCTTCTTGGTACATACGCCGTTTGCCGTCGGGATCCTTCGGCTTCGGCTTGAATGGCGGGATCGTCTTGGCCTTCTCGTAGTTGAACGAGACATCGGTGACGAGGTCCTTGATGACCGGGAAAGTCTTCACCGGGGCGACCGTGATGTGCTCGCCTGCGGGGAACTCGTTCATTCGCGTCATGCACATGAGCTTCGGATGCCCGTTGATCTCGGCGCTACACGAGCCGCATTTCCCCGCCTTGCAATTCCAGCGCACCGCGAGGTCCGGCGCCTTCTCGGCCTGGATGCGATGCACGACGTCGAGCACGACCATGCCCTCGTCCGCCGCGACCTTGTACGGCATGAAGTCACCGCCCGAAGCGTCGCCGCGCCACACCCAGACCTGGATGTCGGGCACTAGCCGTCCCCCGCAGCGACGGGGGTCTTCGCGCCGGTCGCGGCCTCGCCGGAGGGCTTATCGTCGCCCAGCAACGCACCGAGCTCGGCTGGCACCTTCGGGATCGGCTCGGTGGTGATAGTGAGTCGGCCGTCGCGCCTCCGGATGACGACGTTCTTGGTGCCCCACACCGCGTCGGTCTTCGGAAAATCCTCGCGGGTGTGGCCGCCGCGGCTCTCCTCGCGGATCAGGGCGCTCCGCGTCACCGCCTCCGAGACTCCAATGAGGTTCTCGAGATCGAGCGCGAGATGCCAGCCGGGGTTGTAGGTGCGAGAGCCGGTCACGCTGGCTCGGGCCGCTCTTGCGCGGAGCCGCTCGAGCCGCGCGAGCGCTTCCTCGAGCTCGTCGCGCCGCCGGATGATCCCGACGAGCTCCTGCATCGTGTCCTGCAGCTCCGAGTGGATCTTGTACGGGTTTTCGTCCCGGCCCTTCTCGAACGGCGCCTCGATGCGCTGCGCGAACGCGCTCATCTGCGCGTCGTCGACCTTGGGCGCGCGCGTGCGCTTCGCGCCCTCGGCCGCGGCTTCGCCGGCGCGACGCCCGAAGACGAGGAGGTCCGACAGCGAGTTGCCGCCAAGACGGTTCGCGCCGTGCATGCCCGCCGCGACCTCGCCCGCGGCGTAGAGCCCCGCAACAGTGGCGGCGGCCGTATCCGGGTCGACGCGAATGCCACCCATGATGTAGTGAAGCGTCGGGCCGATCTCCATCTGCTGCTTGGTGATGTCAACGTCGGCCAGCTCCTTGAACTGGTGGTACATGGACGGAAGGCGGCGCTTTATGTAGTCAGCGGACCGGCGCGTCGCGATGTCGAGGAACACGCCGCCGTGCTCGGTGCCGCGTCCGGCCTTCACCTCGGAGTTGATCGCGCGCGCGACCTCGTCGCGCGGGAGCAGGTCGGGTGTTCGGCGGTTGTTCCGCTTGTCCTCGTACCACGCGTCGGCTTCCTTCTCGGTGTCGGCGGTGTCTGCGCGGAAAAACGCGGGAATGTAGTTGAACATGAAGCGCTCGCCGGATTTGTTGCGGAGCGTTCCGCCGTCACCACGCACACCCTCGGTGACGAGAAGGCCGCGGACTGACGGGGGCCAGACCATACCGGTGGGATGGAACTGGGTCATCTCCATGTCGACGAGATCCGCGCCCGCCTCGAGCGCCATGGCGATCCCATCGCCGGTGTACTCCCACGAGTTCGAGGTGACCCGCCACGCCTTGCCGACCCCGCCCGTTGCGAGGACCACCGCCTTCGCGCCGAACGCGATGAGCTTGCCCGATTGGCGCCAGTACCCGATCGCGCCGGTGACGCGCTCGCCGTCGGTGAGGAGGTGGCGGAGCGTGCACTCCATGAAGACGTCGATGCCCTTCGCGACCGCCGCGTCCTGCAGCGTGCGGATCATCTCGAGGCCGGTGCGGTCGCCGACGTGCGCGAGACGCGCGTATCGATGACCACCGAAGTCGCGCTGCAGGATGAGACCATCCTTCGTGCGATCGAAGAGCGCGCCCCACTCCTCGAGCTCGAGCACGCGGTCCGGCGCCTCCTGCGCGTGTAATTGCGCCATGCGCCAGTTGTTCAGAAGCTTCCCGCCGCGCATGGTGTCGCGGAAGTGCACTTGCCAGTTGTCCTCGGGCCACACGTTGCCGAGCGCCGCGGCGATGCCGCCCTCGGCCATCACCGTGTGCGCTTTGCCAAGGAGCGACTTGCAGACGATGGCGGTCTTCGCGCCGCGCGCGTGTGCCTCGATCGCCGCGCGCAATCCCGCGCCACCCGCGCCGACGACCACCACGTCGTATTCGTGACGCTCTACATCAGCCATCAGAACACGATCCTCGGGTCCTGCAGCACGCCCATCGCGAGGAGCCGGATGTACGCGTCGGTGCCGCCGACGACGATGAGACTCGCCCAGGCCCAGCGGGCGTGGCGCGCGTTGAGCCAGTTCGCCCAGCTCCAGAGGCGGAAGCGAAGCGATTTGCCGTGGAAGCTATCGAGGTAGCCGCCGACGAGATAGCGCAGCGAGTGGCAGCTCGCCGAATACCCCGACAGCAGGATGACATTGGCGAGCATGAAGATCGATCCGAGCCCGATGCCGAAGTGGCCGTTGAAGTTGAACGCAAGGAACACGTCCCACCAGAGAAAGATGAGCAGCGTGGTCGCGAAGATGAGCGCATACCGGTGGAGGTTCTGAACGAGGAACGGGAAGCGCGTCTCGCCGGCATAGCCCGTGCGCGCGTCGGGGACGGCGCACGCCGGCGGTGACCAGAAGAACGCGCGGTAGTAGGAGCGGCGGTAGTAGTAGCAGGTCACGCGGAAGGCGAGCGGGAACGCGACGATGAGGATGGCAGGCGAGAGATTCCAGTACGAGCCGACGATCGGAAGCGTCGGGTGCACACAGTTCGCGGTGATGCACGGCGAGTACAGCGGCGAGAGATACGGCTCGAAGTAATAGTTATTGCCGACGAGGCCCGCGTACGTCGAATACAGCACGAACGCGCCGAGAACGGCGACGATGACGACAGGTTCGACCCACCAGAGATCCGTTCGCTCGCGCGCACGATCGCGGACCTTGACCGCCGTCGCTTGTGCCACCGCTTTCGATGGTGGGCGTCCAGGTCTCAGAACGCAAAGGTCTCAAGGCGCTTGCCGTGATAGCGGTAGGCTATGAACCTATGGAGCTCCACCAGCTTCGCTATTTCGTGGCCGTGGCCGAGGAGCGGCACTTCACCAAAGCAGCGCGAGGCCTGCGCGTCGCCCAGCCTTCGGTGTCGCGCGCGATCCGCGTGCTCGAAGAGGAGCTCGGCGCTCCCCTCTTCCACCGCATGAAGGGCAACGTCGCGCTCACTGCGGCCGGCGAGATCTTCCTGCCCTGGGCGCGTCGCGTCCTCGTCGACGTCGACGGCGCCACCGAGGAGGTCCGCGAGCTCGCCGACCTGCGCCGAGGGCGGCTTGCGGTCGGCGCGACGCCGTCGCTCACCATCACGCTCCTGCCCCCGGCCCTCGCGAAGTTCCATGACGCGTTCCCCGGGATCCATCTCGTCGTGCACGAAGCCGGATCGCGCGATCTCGTCGCGGAGCTCGAGCAAGGCGCGCTCGACGTCGCGCTCGTGATCATGCCGCTGCGCCACGAGGCGCTCGAGACCGCACCACTCCTTCGGGAGGAGCTCGTGGTCGCGGTCCCGCGCGACCATGCGCTCGCGTCGCGGAAGACCGTGCCGATCGCTGAGCTCAAGGGCGTGCCGCTCGTCATGTTCCGCGACGGGTATGACCTGCGCGCGGCGACCGTCGCGGCATGCCGGCGCGCGGGGTTCGAGCCCGTCTTCGCGCTCGAGGGCGGCGAGATGGACGGCGTCCTTCGTTTCGCGGCCGCGGGCCTCGGCGTGGCGGTCGTGCCGAGCCTGGTCATCGATCCCGCGGGGCCGCTCAAGGCGGTCCGTCTCGCCGAGCCTCTCACTCGGACGATCGGTTTCGCAAACCGGCGCGACCGCCGTCTCTCGCGCGCCGGCCGCGAATTCGTGGACACGGTGCGCGGACTGGTGCGCGGGCGCGATTGGCTGCGCGCGCGGCCGCCGGGACTAACGGTGCTGGACCCAAAGGGGTAGCCTCTCGCGCCGTGGATTCGCTCTACACCTGGATCGTATTTCTGCATGTCCTGGGTGCGTTCACGTTTGTCCTCGCCCACGGCGTCTCGGCCGGGGTTTCGCTGAAGCTGCGCGAGGAGCGCGAGGTACCGCGCGTGCAAACGTTGCTCGAGCTGTCCAACACGGCGACACAGGGCATGTACGTCGGTCTGGTCATCCTGTTGATCGGTGGCATCACCGCCGCGTTCATGGCCGGGCTGTGGGGACGCGGCTGGATATGGACGGCGCTTGTGCTGCTCGTAGTGATGATCGCGTTCATGTACGCGCGCGCCTCGCGGTACTACGGAGAGGTGCGGCGCGCGGCGGGACTCGCGTACTACATCCCCGGGAAAGGGTCAGGCAGTCCCGTTGCCGCCAACACCGGTGAGCTCGCGCGACTTCTGGGCTCGTCGCGCGCGATGGAGCTCGCCGCCGTGGGAACGATCGGCCTCGTGGCCATCATCTGGCTGATGGTGATGAAGCCCTTCTAGCGAGTGCTCTTTTGTCTAGGCGGTCGGGTTCGGGAGCGGGGCGAAGAGGTCGACAACGTTGTCGTCAGGATCGATGACCTGCGCATAGCGCTGGCCCCAGAACGCATCCCAGGGTTCCTTTTTTGATCGGAAGCCGGCTTGGACCACGCGCGTGTGCGTCGCGTCGACGTCACCGGGCGAGGAGCACTGGAACGCGAGGCCCATGCGGTGCCCTGCTGGCTCGGTCCAGTCGGGGTCGAGCTGCTGGACGAGCTCGAGGGTGTCCCACATGAGAGCGATGCCGCCCGGGAGCGTGACGTCGAGATGGTCGCCGCTCGGGTCGGGCACGTCGACGCCGAGCAACCGGTAGAAGCGCACGGACTCTTTCATGTCCGCTGTCACGATCCCGATCGCGGAGAGGGCAGGCATCCTCCGAGATTAGGCGAATCGCGTCATTCGCGCGGCGAGCAGGCGCGTATGGGAGATACACAAACACCGAATCGGAGGACACCGATGCGTTCCAGTGCACTGAGCCTAGCTACCGCATTGCTTGTCGCAGCCTGCGGGGGCGGCGCGGCCACTGCCAGCCCGACACCGACGCCGACCGCATCACCTTCGCCA
>Ga0207646_10003477_pt1 | contig 17786 bp, 15 predicted proteins | sample KBSK5502metaG_FD_184343 | JGI IMG/M metagenome (GOLD analysis project Ga0207646, IMG submission 184343) | Corn, switchgrass and miscanthus rhizosphere microbial communities from Kellogg Biological Station, Michigan, USA - KBS K5-50-2 metaG... | ecosystem: Host-associated > Plants > Roots >... | reverse complement strand
CCCTCGCGGTAGAAGTCGGCATCGAGCAGCGAGTGCAACGAGATCACGCGCTCGTTGTGCGTCGCCGCCTTCGGGACGAAGTCGACGACGATTCCGGCTTCCTTCCGTGGGTGCGTGCGCATGATCCGGCCGATCCGCTGCTGATAGACGCGTCGCGACGCGGTCGGCGCGAGGTGCATGCAGATCGTTGCGCGCGGCGAGTTCCAGCCCTCGGCGAGCAGCATCGCGTTGATGAGCACGTTGATCTCGCCGCGCTCGTAGGCAGCCAGTGTCTCGGCGAGCCGCACGGGCGGTGTCCGCCCGGAGACGGCTTCGGCCTTCAGGCCGACGGCGCGAAATTCCTTCGCGAGGTTGTACGCGTGATCGACGCCGGCGGCGTAGACGATGCCGGGTGTGTTGTCGAAGCGCTCGCGGTACAGAGATGCGGCAGCCTGGTTCAGCGCCTGGTGGTCGAGTGTCTTCGCGAGGATCTCCTGGTCGAAGTCACCGCCGATGATCGGTACCTGGTTGATCGCGGCCACCGGCGGGACGCGCAGGTCGCGCAGCGGCGCGATCAGTCCGCGCCGCGCCGCATCCTGCAGCGGCAGATCGTCGACAGACGCCGGGAACACGTCGGAGACCTGCTTTGCGATCAGCTGTTCCGTCGCCGTCATGCCGATATAGATCGGCTCGGGGAACGCGCGGATAGCTGCGCTCGTCTTCTCCCCGAGTGCAGTGTGTGCTTCGTCGCAGATGACGAGCTGATACGCCGCGCGCGAGATCGTCTCCTGGTGGCGCGCGAACCACGCATAGGTCTGGATCGTCAGGGGGTTGCCGTTCCGCAGTGATTCCTTGCCACGTTCGACGGCCGGCGTGAAGCGGTCGCCGTAACCCTCGTCGGTGAGGTCGCGCTGGAACTGCGAGACGAGCAGGCGACGGTGCGTGAGGATCAGGACGCCGAGGGTGCGAGCCGCTTCCACGAACCCCGCCGCCGCGATCGTCTTGCCCGATGCGGTCGGGTGACGGAACCGGTAGCGGCGGATCGCCCCGGGGTCCGGGCCCGTGTACTGCTCGTCCTCCTCGACCTCTTCGTCGAGGACGTCCTCCGCGGACTCCTCCGCCGGCTCGTCCTCGTCTTCCGCCTCGGCGTCGGCTTCGACGACCTCGGCGAGGTCGTGGCCGTTTCCGTTCGGCCCCGCCTCCCTCTCGTGCGCGGCGATCAGCTCGGTGAGCATGCCGGCGAGCGCATCGATCTGGTGACGGCGCAGCTCCGTGCCCGACGCCAGGTGCGGCTTCTCCTCCGCGAGCACTCGCTCGAGACCGAGCATGAGGCCGTACTCCACCTTCCACCCGGACGACGGCGTCCGGTGCCCTCCCTCGATCTCGGCGACGGCGTCGTCGAGTGCGCGCCGGCGGGAAGTGCCGGGCGCCAGGACTTTGGCGGGATCCTCGCCCACACGAATGAAGGGCTCGCCCGCCCAGGCTTCTGCTCGGAGGGCGTCGGCCATCAGGCCGTCCGGTGCCTCCGACGCTGTGGTCGGCTGCTCTTTGATCTCCTGCATGGACGCAGCGTCTAAAAGCGCTGCACTGTGTAAGAAAAGGCGACCCCGCGAATCCCCAAGGCGGGCGTCGTCCGACCAGTATATCGGCCGGAGGGCATCGGGGGGTTCCCTGGTTCGGGTGACCCTGTAGCCGGGGGAAGGACGGCCCATCGGGCAAGGCCCGACGGGCCTCTATGCGGCCCCGCCAAGGCGATGCCTGGGACTGAAGCGGCAGGTGGCGGAGACCCTCGAAGGAGCCTAGCCTGCCAGCCCGCCGAAGACGGCGAAGGGGTTCTGGGGCTGTACCTCGTAGACCAGCTCGCCTCCCGGCTCGACCTCGCCGTGGATCCTGCGGGCAAGCTCGACGGCCTCCTCGCGGGTCCTGGCGCCTGCGATCACGTAGGTGAACGTCCGCGAGACGTCGTAGCCCTCGGAGCGGAGCTGCTCGGCCAGGTCGTGGGCCTCCCGGAGGCTCTCTGCTTCGACTCGCACCTCCCAGGGGGCGTAGCCGCGCTCGAGGAGCTCCTCCTCGATGTCCGGCTGCTCGGGGTCGTCGTTCCAGCGCTCCTCGTCCTGGAGCCAGCGCTCGGTCACGAACCGGGACGGGGTCAAGCCCTGGTCGTCCAGCTCACTCTCGACGATGCGCGCAGCCTGCTCGGCCTGCATCGCGCTGGCGGCGTAGACGAACACGGTGTCGCCGTCCTGGGACACGGCGAGCCGTTGCTCCCGCAGGTCGTCGGCGAGCTCTTCCGCGTCGGTCTCTCGCAGCCCGAGCCGGCCGAGCAAGTCCTGAGCCCCGGCCTCGTCGGGCAATTCGATCCGGATCCGCCAGTCGTCCTGCGCCATGACGGGAGCCTACTTTCGCGCGGCTCTCGTCACACATTCGTACCGGTGCCTGGCACCGGTACGACCTGCGGGAGCCCGTATGTGTTGCGGCGCCGCTTGCTTCTGCGAGGAACTCGTCACGCTTTCGTATCCGTGCCTGGCACCGGTACGTGTCCGGCTAGGCCGGGGCCACGGCGGTTTGGTCGGCGAACGTGTGGCCGAAGAGTCGCTCGGACATGCCGATCTGATCCAGGTGCTTCGTGATCCCGCCGAGGAAAAACGGCCAGCCGGCGCCCAGGAGAAGCCCCGTGTCGACGTCGGCAGCTTCTGTGACTACCCCCTCTTCGAGCAGGAGGTGGATCTCGTCGGCCACGGCTTCGAGGACGTCGTCCACAATCTGTTCTTTGGCGCGCGGCGCATCTTCGAGGACCACCGGCTCGTCACCTGCCGCGATCGCCGCCAGCGCGGGCGACAGCGGGAACCGCTCCGGGAACGCGTCGTGCATCCGTTCGAGCACGTGGTTCGCGACACGCGGGCCGACCAGCTGCAGCAGGACGGACGGCGCCATCGGCATCCCGAGTGACATCACCGCCTCATCCACTTCCTCCACCTGCGTTCCGTGCTCGACGGCGTCCATGATCACGCGCGTCATCCGCGTCAGCACGCGATTGACGACGAACCCAGGCGCGTCGTTGACGAGGATCGGCCGCTTGCGCAGCTTTTCGCCCACGTCCCAGACGGTCGCAAGGGCAACGTCATTCGTCTCCGCCGCGCGCACCACCTCGAGCAACGGCATCAAGGCGACGGGATTGAAGAAGTGCATGCCCGCAACCCGCTCGGGCCGGCGCAGGTCCGCAGCCAGGTCGGTGACCGAAAGGGCAGAGGTGTTCGTCGCGAGCACGCACTCGTCGTGCACCGCGCGCTCCAGCTCGGCAAAAACCTGCTTCTTCACCTCGAGCTCTTCGAACACCGCCTCGAGCACGAGGTCGCAGTCGGCGAACCCCTCGTAGTCCATGCTGCCAGAGACGAGCGACGACAGAAAACGTCCCTTCCCCTCGTCGTAGCGCCCTTTGGTCACCTGCTCCTCGATCGCGGCATGGATGTCGCCGATCGCCTCGTCGATGATCTCCTGTTTCACGTCGCTGATGACGACCGGCACTTCGAGTCGGCGCAGGAAGAGCGTCGCGATCTGCCGCGCCATCAGGCCGGCGCCGACGATGCCGACTCGGTTCACCTTCTGCGGTGACACGGCCGGACGAGCCGGGTTCCTCTTCGCGCGCAGCTCGACGAGTTGGAACGCGTAGAGCGACGCCTGTGCCTGTGGTCCGGGCAAGAGCTCGCCGATCGCGTCGCGCTCGCGCCGGTAGCCCTCTTCGATCGTCCACTCCTGCGCGCCTGCAATCAGTTCGAGCGCCGCATACGGCGCGGGCGCAGCTCCGTGCACCGTGTCGTCCACCGCCGTGCGCGCTCGGCGAACGAGCGTCTCCGCGCCGGACCAGTCGGGCCCGGGCCGTTCGAGCGGCTGGTCTGCAAGCTCGCGCGCGAATGCGAGCGACTCGTCGACGAACTCCGCCGGTTCGAGCAGCCGGTCGGCGATGCCGAGCGCCGCGACCTCTGGGCCGGTCAGCATCCGGTTCTGCCGGAGCGGATTCGACACGATCACCTTGATCGCGGTCTCCGGCCCGACGAGTCTCGGCAGGAGCTGCGTCCCGCCCCACGCCGGGAAGAGACCGAGGAAGACCTCCGGAAAGGCAAAGTGGCGCACAGCGATGGAGATCGTCCGTGCGGTGCAATGCAAGGCGAGCTCGACACCGCCGCCCAGGCAAGCCCCGTTGATCGCGGCCACGGTGGGGAAGGGCAAGGCCCGGATTCGCGCGAACAGCTCCTGTCCAGCGCGTGCCCCGTCGATCGCGCGCTCGCGGGTGATGTCCGGGAACTCGGTGATATCCGCGCCCGCGGCGAAGACGAGTGGCTTGCCGGTGATGACGGCGGCGCGAAAGTCGCTGCCCTCGAGCTCGCCGAGCAAGCGATCGAGCGACACGAGCGCCTGCTCGCCGAAGAAGGTCGGCTTCGTCCAGTCCTCGCCGTTGTCGATCGTGACCAAGGCGACGTCCCCCGCTCGCGTGAGCTTGAACTCAGTGACCGGCGCCAAGGTTCTCCCAGAGCAAAGCCGCACCCATGCCCATCCCGACACACAGGGCGGTCAAGCCATAACGAACCTCGGGTCGCTCGCGGAATCCGTAGGCGAGCTGCGCCAGCAAGCGCACACCGGTCGCCGCGAGCGGGTGCCCGCACGCGATCGCGCCGCCGTACGGATTGAGGCGGGGATCCTCCGGGTCGACGCCCATTCCGTCGCACCACGTCAGCACCTGCACGGCGAACGGCTCGTTCAGTTCGAAGAGGCCGATGTCGTCGAGTGTCAGGCCCGTTTGCTGGAGCACGCGCCGGGTCGCCGGGATCGGTCCGATCCCCATCAACTCCGGCTCGACCCCCGCGAACGCGAACGCAACGAGCCGCATCTTGGGCTCGAGCCCGAGCTCGACGGCCGTTTCCTCCGCGGCGAGAAAGCAGGCGGTGGCGCCGTCCGTCAGGCCTGCGGAGTTGCCGGCGGTGACGCGACCGCCCGCGCGGAACGGCGTGCGCAACCCCGCTAGCCCTTCGAGCGTCGTGCCGGGACGGAGAAACTCGTCACTGTCGGCGAGCTTCCACCCGTCTTCGGTGAAGACGGTCATCGGCGCCACCGTCTCGCGCATGACGCCGTTGGACCACGCCGCGGCGGCTCGCTGTTGAGATCGGACCGCGAACGCGTCCGCGTCGGCCTTCGTGATTTGCGGGAATCGGTCGTGCAGGTTCTCCGCAGTCGCGCCCATCGTCACCGCCGACATGTCGACGAGACGCTCCGAGACGAAGCGCGGGTTGAAGTCGACGTCTTCGCCCATCGGATGGTGCCCCATGTGTTCGACACCGCCGGCGAGCACGATGTCGCACGCTCCGTACGCAATCTCGCCCGCGCCGGCGGTCACAGCCGTCAGCGCACCGGCACACATTCGGTCGACCGCAAAGCCGGGAACCGAGTGCGGGATCCCGGCGAGCAGCGCGACGTCGCGCCCGAGCGTCAGTCCCTGATCCCCGACCTGGGCCGTGGCGGCGTAGATGACGTCGCCGATCCGTTCCGGTGGAATCTTCGGATTTCGGCGCATCAGCTCGCGGACGACTTTGACCGCCATGTCGTCGGCGCGCGTCTTCCAGAAGATGCCCTCTGGGCCGGCGCGTCCGAAAGCCGTGCGCACGCCGTCGACGAACACGACCTCCCGACGTTCCATTCGACGAGTCTACGTCGAGTGTTCGAGTCGCTCGCGCAGCTCCTCGAGCTCCCAGCAGTTCGCCGCCAGCGCGTCCCGGTGGAACTGGATCAGGAGCATACCGCCGGTCTCGAGCTTGCCGTCGCGGCACGAGTTCAGCAAGCGCCGGTACGGATCGAGTCCGTCGCCGGGTGCGTAGACGGCCTCGGGCGGCTCGTTGTCGTAGCGCGGGTCCCGATCCTGTTCGGACAGATACGGCAGGTTCGCGACGACGAGGTCGACCGGCTCGGTGAGCGGCTCGAGGAGGTCTCCTTGCAACACGTGCACTCGATCTTCGACACCGTGGAGCTGCGCGTTCCGGCGCGCGAGCTCGACGGCGGCCGCGCTCGTGTCGGTCGCCCAGATCTCGACCTCCGGGCGGTTGACGGCGAGCGCAATCGCCACGGCGCCGCTGCCGGTGCCGACGTCCGCGACGCGCATCGGGACTCCGTCGATCCGTTCGAGGGCCCGGTCGACGAGTGCCTCCGTTGCGGGCCGGGGAGTGAACACCTGTCCGGGGGCCGTCTGCAGCGACAGGTCGTAGAAGGACGTTTTCATAGGCTCTGGACGTGGTGGACTGGGCGGAGCACGCACGACGTGAACAGTCACGCTACCGGGACGGGGAGGCACGACTGCCGGAGGTCGACGACGGGGATGCCCGCCAGCGCCAGTTGACGCGGATGGGTAACGCGGCCGGAGGCGTCGGTCTCGCGCGGCTCATGGCCGGGGATACGGAAGCAGCGCGTGAGTGGTTCGCAAGAGCCGTCGAGCGCTACCGGGAGAGCTACGAGCTCGCCCCGCCGGGAAGCTGGGGTCGACCGATCGCCATTCTCAAGGCGCACATCTTGGCCGGCGACCGGATCGGCGCACAGACGGACGCGCGCTGGACGCTCGAGCAAGATGCCGCCGAGGCCGAGTCGGCGATCGGGCGCTACGCCGCGGTGCTCGCACTGCTCGTGCTCGATCGCGACGACGAGGCACGCGTGCTCGCCGACCACCTGCGAGCCCGCGACGACTTCCCCCGCTCCGTCGGGGATGCGCTCGCATCGATCGCCGCTCAGGACCCGCTCGGGTACGTGGGCGCGATCGAGGCAGTGCTCGAGTCTTTCGAGACGCGTGAGGACTACCTGGAGGATCTTCCTGTCGCCGACACGGTCATCGTGTTGCAGGCGCTCGCCGCGCGCCGCAACGTCGCTGCAGAGCTGAGCTCGCCGCTGCTGCCCTAGTCCCGCTGCGCCGGCGGGTGCGCGAACATCGTCAGGACGATCTTGTCCGCGCTCTGTTCCTCGAGGTCGCGAGTCTCCTCGAGGAACGTCCCCATCAGCTCCAGCGCGCGCTCCATGCTCAGCTTCACTTCGAGTTGCGCGCTCCGAAACGTCCCATCGGCTGCGTACCGCTCGTGCGCACGCTGCACCTGATCGATCATCGCGGCCTGGATGTCACTCGCACCGCCCGCTGCGAGCAGCTCGGGCGCAACGCGGAAAACTTTTGCCACGGCGCGGTACGGCTTTTCACGCCCGTGCCCGTTCTCGTCGGCGAGCTCGATCAATCCGGCCTTGAGCAGCATGCGCACATGGAAGTGAAGGTGACCGGGATCGACGCCGAGTCGTTGTGCGAGCTCCCGGTTGGTGAGCTGCCATTCGCCTTCCTGGCCGAGCATCTCCAGCACACGGACCCGCAACGGGTGGCCGAGAGCTTTGAGCTGCTCAGGCTTGTCTAGTACCAGCGTCTCTTGCAAAAGAACGGCCCGCCCCTTTGATCTTCCCGGCGCACTTCTACATATAGAGACGGCCGTGTCAAGCGTGAAGCTTGGCTGCAGCAGCGCGATCGAGGATTGCAGTGGTCGCGCCGTCGCGAGATCGGACGAGGCTGGCCGGAGTCTCCGGGCCCGGCCTGGCGCCAAAGGCGCGAAGCGAGGCTTCTGCCTTGTCGGTGCCGGTGACGGCGAAGACGATCGCTCTCGCGCTGTTCAAAGCGGGAATGCTCAGCGTGACCCGGTCGACGAAGGGTTCGAGCCCGGCCTCCGCCGGGAGCACCCGCCTGCGTTCCCGCAGCGTCGGTGCATTCGGGAACAAGGACGCGACATGACCGTCCCTGCCGAGACCCAGGAGCTCCAAGTCGAACACCGTTTCGTCGAGCTCTCGCTCGTAGTCGGCGGCGGCCTGCTCCCTGCCGAGCTCGCCCTTGATGCGGTGGACGGCGCGCGGGCCGCGCTCGAGCCGGTCGAGCAGCGTTCGCTTCGCGAGCGCGTAGTTCGAGAGGTCGTCGTCAGGAGGAACGCAGCGTTCGTCGCTCCACCAGATCTCCGTCTTGCTCCAGTCGGGCTCGCGCTCGGCCGCTTCCGTGTACGCAAGTTCCGGCGTCGTCCCACCTGTCAGCGCGATGTGTCCACCTGCGCGCGCCGCGCGCCCCAGCTGTTCCGCGACCGCCGCAGCGACCTCGTTCGCGTCCTGGAGGACGACGAGCTCGAACTCGCCCGTCACGAGTCGCCGGCGGCGAGCTCTTTCGACCGTTGCATTGCTGCCTGAATCGCGTTGAGGAATGCCGCCCGTACACCGGCTTGCTCGAGCTCGCGGATCGCGTGAATCGTCGTACCGCCGGGAGACGTCACCGCTTCGCGGAGCTCCACGGGATGCATCTCCTCGTCGCGCAGGAGCTTGGCGGTCCCGAGCATCGTCTGGACGACGAGCTGCGTCGACGTCTCCCGTCCGAGCCCGAGCAGGATTCCCGCGTCGATCATCGCTTCTGCGAGCAGCGCGAAATAGGCGGGCCCGGAGCCGGACACGGCCGTGACGGCGTCCATGTAGCGCTCGGGCACGCGCACGACTCTCCCCAGGTGCGAGAGCACGTCCTCGGCCAGGTCGAGGTGCTCGTCGCTCGCGTGGGCCCCGGCGCACACGCCGGCGATGCCCTCGTGTACCAGGGCGGGAGCGTTCGGCATCGCGCGCACGACCGGCACTCCGGGCGCCAACCGTGCCTCGATCTGCGCGGTCGGGATCGCAGCCGCGATCGAGAGGACAGTCTGCTCCGTCGTGAGCAGCCCGCCGATCTCTCCGAGCAGGACGTCGAAGTCCTGGGGCTTGACTGCGATCACGACGAGCCCGGCGTCGGTGACCGCTTCGGGGTTGGAGAGCGTGGCGTCGACCCCATGGCGGTCGGCGACTTCCTTCAGCCGCTCCTCACGTCGCCCAGTGACGACCAGGTCGCCAGGCTTTCGCCAGCCCGAGCTGAGCAGGCCTGCGAGCAGTGATTCGCCGATCCTGCCGGCGCCCAGGATTGCGATCCTCCGGTTGGCAGCCATGCGCGCAGTCTAAGGCGGGGGTCCGAAGCGGCTGGGGTCAGACCGCTGCGTTTCGATACACGGCAAGTGTCGCCTCGTCTCGAAAGACAAAGCGCGCGAGCTCGACAGACGGTGACGCGAGCAGAGCCGTTTTCGTGGCCGCGATGGCGACTGGAGCCGCGAGCTCAACCGGGTAGCTGTAGGCGCCGGTCGAGATCGCCGGGAAGGCGAGCGACCTGCAGCCGAGCTCGGCTGCGAGCTCGACTGCGCGCCGATGGCACGATGCGAGCAGCTCGGCCTCGTGGTCGCCGCCGCCGCGCCAGATCGGACCGACCGCGTGAAGGACGTGCCTCGCCGGGAGACCTCCGCCCGACGTCGCCTTCACGTCTCCCGGCTCGCAACCTCCGAGCAGGCGGCACTCCTCGAGGATCGTCGCACCGCCGGCCGCGTGAATCGCACCGTCGACGCCCCCGCCCCCGAGCAGCGTCGGATTCGCCGCATTCACGATCGCATCGACATCCTGCTCCGTGATGTCGCCGAGGACGAGCTCGATCACGCGCACGCCGGCCGGGGGAAACGGACCGGCCGTTCGTCGGGCAGCGGAATGAGCCCGTTCGCGAAGCCCGTCGCGAGATACAGGCCGGCCAGGCCACCCCACTCCCCGTACGGCGCGAGCAGCTCCGCCGTCTCGTGCGCCTCGACCCAGCGGCCGCGTAGTCGAGACATCAGCTTGATGAGGGTGAGGTCGCCGACCAGTCCGCGCTCGTGGCGTCCGAGTCCTTCGAGGCAGACCACCCCTGCCGACCACGGGCCGAGCCCTCGCTGCCGTTCGATGAAGGCCGCGGCATTCGCAGTGGAGAGCCCGTGCAGCTTCTCCAGGTCCGTGGAGCGGCAGATCCGGACGAGTGCGGCCGCGCGGCTCGCGTGTAACCCGAGTTGCCGAAGCCGTACCGGCGCAAAGCGCCCGAGCGACTTCCCTGTCGGAGGAGCGTGGAGCTCGGTCCCATCGACGCGGGGCTCGACTGCGCGCACGATGATGCGTTCGAGTTGCCGCGCTCGGCGCGACTCGATCAGCTGACCGCAGAACGCACGCAATAGCGTCTGCGCGACAGTCGACATTCGGAGCTGTCGCATCCCCTGGAACCGCGAAGCCGTCTCTCCGATGAGCGGATCGCGGGCGAAGCGGCGCAGGAACTCGGTGTGGTCGGCGTCTGCGGCGAGGACAAACCGCAAGCGTTCGAAACCCTCCTCGGTCTCGGCGCGTAGCACCAGGCGTCCGTCGAGCGTCTGTCGCGCGGTTGCGACCTCGACGCGCTCGCCGACGCGCAGCGTCGTCGTCAGCGTCCCGTCACGGACGTGCCGCGTCGCGTCACTCGCATGCCTGGCGCAGAGAGCGAGCGTGTACGGGCCGGCGGGACGAACGACCCGCTCGAGGGTCAACTCTTGCGGGTTGCGATCTCGGCGCCCATGCCGAGATCGTACGCGCGGCGGAGGATCGGCTCCGCCTCGTCGGCCCGCCCTTGCTCCTGCAGGAGCGCAGCCCAGTCGAGGTAGGCCTGACCTGCATGGTGCCGCCGACCGTGCACCGTCAGGAGATCGACTGCGCGCCGATACGTCTCGATGGCAGCGTCGGTTTCGCCGTTGAGCGCGAGCCCGCGAGCGAGGGCCCAGCAGGCGGTGCCCAACTCCGAGCCGTGGAAGTCGCCGAGCGTCGCCAATGCGTCTCGTGCGCGTTCGACTGCGACGTCACCGTTTCCCTCGAGGGCGGCGAGGCGAGACTGGCCGATACACAACATCCCGAAGTCCACAGGCTCCGGAGTCGGACCGAGAAGCCGAGCGGCGATCTCGAGTTGCTGCCGCGTCTCGTCGGCGTGGCCTTCCCCGGATTCGATGCCGGCAGCGAGGAGATATCCGCGAGCAAGCTGCAGCGTGTTGTCGGTCGCCTCGAGGAGCGCGATTGCCCTGCGGATCTGCGTGAGCGCCTCGCCCGAACGACCCTCGATCGCAGCCGTGCGGGCCAGCGACCAGTAGAGCCGGACGCGGGTGTAGCCGTCGGCCGTCTCGCCCGCTCGGCGCAGCGCTTCGCGAACGACCGAGGACGCTTGGTCGTACTCGCCTGCGTCGCTCAGTGCATAGCTCAAGAAGGTCGCGTACCGAACCTGGAGCGGGACGTCATCTGGCGTCGCCTCGGTCACCTCGGCGAGACATTGTTCGAAGAGGCGTACAGCTCGATCCGGCGCGCCGAGAGCGGCGTAGGACTGACCGAGAGTCGCGTACAGATCGGGTCGGAGATGTGCGCTCACACGCTCGTACTCGAGTGCGGATTCGAGTCGCTCGACCGCGTCGAGATGATTGCCGCGCTGAGCGGCAGCGAGCCCGAGCCCGATTGCGGCTCGCGCCGCTGAGACTCGGTCCCCCGATGCACTTGCGTCCGCGAGAACCTCCTCGAGCTTCTGCTCCGCCGAGCTCGTGTCCGGTTCGAGGCGAAGTTCAAGCTCCGCGTCCGCGAGCTTGAGCTCGCGGGCGTCGACCTCGCGGATGTCACGGCCCGTCTCGAGATACTCGACCGAGACGCCCAGCTTCTGCGCGAGCTTCCGGAGCGCCTTGACGGAGGGGGTGCGTGCACCCGCCTCGATGCGCGAGATATAGGCGTACGAAACTCCTGGTGACGAGAGATCTCGCTGTGAGAAGCCTTGCGCCACCCGCAGACGTTTGAGGCGCGCTCCCACGCCTTCCTGGCTACTGCCCTCGGACACGCTGCTTCGGATCAATAGGGAGTTTTCGGACATAAGTCAATTCCTTACTGAGCTCGCCCCTAGTCAATCGGCGCTTCCTCATGACAACATGAGCCCTGAAAGTGCGGATCTGTGGAGCTCTTGGGGGAAGGAGGGGATCCCATGCATCCCTGGGGCGACTGATTGCCATTTAGCGGGCGGGGGCGCCTCAGGCGCACCCCGCCCGGTTTACTACCCGCCTGATGTCCTCGGGGCTCGCGATCGCGGTCTACGCCCTTCTGCTCGTTTCCGCCGCGATCCTTGTCTGGCGCCGGCCGCTCTTCGCGCTCTACGCGTGGATCGTCGGGCTCGCTGCGCACAACGCGGTGATGGCGGCGCTGTACGGCGCCGGTGTCCGAGGGGGCGCTCTGACCGCCATCCAGGCCTGGAAGGAAATTCTGCTGGGCGTCGCGCTCGCCCGAGTGGCGCTCGACGTGGTCCGCACAGGCCGGCTTCCCTTTCGGATTCACCCCGCCGACGTGCTTGCCGGGGTCTTCGCCGGGATCGTCTGCGTCTACGCGGTGCTGCCGCAGGACTGGCTCGGCGGAACTGCCGACCGGTCCGCGATCGGGCTCGCGCTGAAGCACGACCTCGTTCCCGTCGGCGCGTACTTCCTCGGCCGGTCGGTGATCCTCAGACGCGAAGATCTCGTCCGCGTCGCGTGGACGATCGTCGGTACGGCAGCGACGGTCGCGGTGCTCGGGCTCCTCGACGATTTCCTCATTCCGATCTCGTGGTGGCGCAACTCGGCCGTCGTCGATTACTTCCACAAGCACCTCGGCTACGACTACCACGGCACCGGTGGTCTTCCGGAGAACTTCGTGTTCAACAACGGTGGCGATGTCCACGGGTTCTACCGACGGCTCGTCTCGACGTTCCTCGGACCGCTCGCGAGCGCGTACCTGTTCGTCGTTGCGCTGCTGCTGGGTGCGGCGCTCCTGCGGCGGCCTCGCGTCCTCGTCCCGCTGAGCGCCGTGGTCTTCGCCGGACTGCTCTTCACGTTCTCGCGTTCGTCGCTGCTGGCACTCGCGGCCGGCCTGGTCGTCCTCGCTTTCGTCACGCGGCGCTGGTGGCCGATCGCGGCGGCGATCGCGACGCTCGCGGTGAGCATTGCGTGGGTGCACGTGTTCCCACACGTGGCGCCGACCGGAAAGTGGACGCAACAGGATCTGGTGCAGCAGCGCAACCACGCAAGGACGCAACCGGGAGCCAGCGGGAGCGCCGGCAGCATCGACGAGCCATCCATTCACAGTCACTGGATCAGTCTCCGCGAGGGCGTGCGTACCGTCGTCCACCACCCGCAGGGATATGGCCTCGGCAACGCGGGTCAAACGGCATCGCGTACCGGTACGCCGATCAAGGCCGGAGAGTCGAACTACACGGAGACCGGAGCTGAGACCGGATTGCTCGGGGCGCTCGTCTGGATCGCCTGGGGGATCGCGATCCTGGCCGGTCTGGTCCTCGCTGCGCGGCGCACGAGCTGGTGGGCGGCGGGCGGCATCGCGGCTGCAGTCGGAGCGGCCCTCGTGCTCGCAGTCCAGACGGATGTGATCGGCGATCCCTGGATGGCCTATTGCCTTTGGGCTTGCGCCGGCATTGCGCTCGTGCCCGTACCTATCCTCCGAAGGTGAGCTCGGCCGCACAGATCCCCGACACGCAGCAGCAGCGGGTGCGTGTGATCTTCGGCGCGCTGATCCTGGTCTTCCTGCTCGCGTCGCTGGACCAGACGATCGTTTCGACCGCGTTGCCGACGATCGTCGGCGACTTCGGGGGGCTTCAGCATCTCTCCTGGGTCGTCACCGCGTATCTCCTCGCCTCGACGGTGTCGGGACCGCTCTACGGGAAGTTCGGCGACCTCTACGGACGGAAGGTCGTCCTGCAAACGGCGATCGTGATCTTCCTCGTCGGCTCGGCTCTATGCGGGGTGAGCCAGAACATGGCCGAGTTGATCGCGTTCCGTGCGCTCCAGGGTCTCGGTGCCGGCGGACTCATCGTGACCGCGATCGCGGTGATCGGCGACGTGATCCCGCCGCGCGACCGCGGCCGCTACCAGGGAATCTTCGGCGGAGTCTTCGGCGCGTCGACGATCATCGGGCCGCTGCTCGGCGGGTTCTTCGTCGACAATCTTTCCTGGCGCTGGATCTTCTACATCAACCTGCCGATTGGGGCGGTCGCGTTCATCGTCATCGGCGCCGTCTTCCGTGTCCGGCCGGCGCCGAAGCAACACACGGTCGACTATCTCGGCGCGGCGTTGCTGGCCGGAGGCCTCTCGGCGATCGTTCTCTTCACCAGCCTCGGGGGCACGACGTGGGCCTGGGGTTCGTCGCAGATCGTCGCGCTGATCGTGATCGGTGTCGTTGCGATCGCGGCCTTCGTGTACGTCGAGTCGCGCGTCCCCGAGCCCATCTTGCCGCTGTCGCTCTTCCGCAACCGCACCTTCGCGGTGACGAGTGCGGTGGGCTTCATCGTCGGCCTCGCGCTGTTCGGCGCGGTGACCTATCTGCCGCTCTATCTCCAGATCGCCAAAGGCGTGAGCCCGACCAGGTCGGGCCTCCAGTTGACGCCGTTGATGCTGGGCCTCCTCGTGACGTCTGTGGTCAGCGGACAGTTGATCAGCCGCTGGGGGAAGTACCGGATCTTTCCGATCATCGGCACGGCGGTGATCACGGTCGGCATGATCCTTCTCTCTCGGCTCGGCGTGAGCACGAGCCTGTGGATGGCCGCGCTGGCCATGGTCGTCCTGGGCCTCGGGCTCGGGATGGTGATGCAAGTGCTCGTGCTCGCGGTGCAGAACGCCGTCGATTACAAGTTTCTTGGAGTCGCCACCTCGGGGTCGACGATGTTCCGTTCCATCGGTGGCTCGATCGGCGTCTCCCTGTTCGGCGCGATCTTCGCCAATCGTCTGCACACCGAGTTGGCGCACCGGTTTGGCCAAAACGTGCATCTGCCCGTGGCGACGGCACCCGCGGCGATCCGCGCGCTGCCGCCGGCTGTGCGCAACTCCTACGCGCACGCGCTGACAGCCGCCCTCTCACCCGTCTTCTTCGTCGCCGCCCTCATCAGCTCGGTCGCATTCGTCCTCGCCCTGTTGCTCCCGGACGTTCCGCTACGACAGACGAGCGCGGCGGAAGGGATCGGTGAGACCTTCGCCACGCCGAGCCACCCCGACTCCGAGCGCGAGCTGGAGCGAGTGCTGAGCGTGGTGGCCAGTCGCGACCAGCGCTGGCGCGCATACGAGGAGTGGGTCAATCGCGCCGGGGTCGACATCGATCCGACGGAGGCGTGGCTCCTCGCGCGCACCGGTGAGCGGGCTCCGGCGTCGGCGCAACAGATTGCCGAGGCCACGGGCGTCGACGCGGAGGCCGTACGCCGGACGATGGAACGCCTGGAGCAACGAGGTCAGGTCGTCAGGCGGCAGGGGGACTATGAGCTCACTGCAGAGGGTCGCCGCACCTTCGAGGCGCTCGTCGCCGTTCGGCGGGCAACGCTCGAGGACCTCGTCCGAGACTGGTCTCCCGAGGACCACGCGCAGCTCGCGCCCGTGCTCGACCGGCTCGCCCGTTCGCTCGCCAGTGAGATGCCGACTCCGGCCTGACCGCCGCTGTACCCTCAATACATGGCGATCGACCCGCGCGTGGACATCGGCCATGTCCATCTGAAGGTGAGCGATATCGACCGTGCGCTCGCGTTCTACCGTGACGTCCTCGGCTTCGAGGAGATGCAACGCTTCGGCGACCAGGCGGCGTTCATCTCGGCGGGCGGGTACCACCATCACATCGGCCTCAACACGTGGGAGTCGAAGGGCGCGTCGCCACCGCCGCCCGGAACGACCGGGCTCTACCACGTGGCGATCCGCTACCCGGACCGCAAGGCGCTCGCGCAGGCGCTGAAGCAGCTCCTCGACGCGGGCATCCCGCTCAGCGGCGCGACCGACCACGGTGTCAGCGAAGCGATCTACCTGCGCGACCCCGACGACAACGGCATCGAGCTCTACCGCGACCGTGCGCAGGACGAGTGGCCGCGCAACGAGGACGGAAGCATGGCGATGATCTCCGAGCCGCTCGACCTGCGCGCGCTGCTCGCCGAAGCGGACTGAGGATGAGCTCGAGTCGCCGGCGGCTCGCGACCATCCTGGGCCTGTTCGCCGCGTCGCTCTTCTGCATCGCGCTCGTCCTCGTGCGCAACATGCACTCCAGCGACGTCAACTTCCGCTACCTGATCTGGAATCTCTTCCTCGCGTGGATCCCGTTCGTGCTCGCGATCTTCGTCTACGACCGCTGGCGGCGGCGTCGCCGGGGCGTGTTGCTGTTCGTGCTCGGCGTGCTCTGGCTGCTGTTTTTTCCGAACGCGCCGTACATCGCAACCGACTTCGTTCACCTGGAGCAGGATCCGGGGGCTCCCTACTGGTACGACGCGGTCATGATCGCGGCCTTCGCCTGGATGGGCGTGCTGCTGGGATTTGCGTCGCTCTACCTGATGCAGACCGTCGTCCGGCAATGGCGCGGCGCCGTTGCCGGGTGGATCTTCGCGTTCACCGCGATCGGCCTCGGCTCGCTCGGGATCTACCTCGGCCGCTTCCTGCGCCTCAACAGCTGGGACGCGGTCGATCACCCGAGCGTCTTGCCGCGGATCCTCCATGCCGCCGCGCGCGACCCGTTCAGGTACCAGGAGGCCATCGCTGTGACCGTCCTGTTCACGATCGCCTTGAGCTTCGCGTACTTCCTGCTCTACAGCTTCGCGGCGGTCGGTCTGGATCTCGACGCGGAGCGCTGATCGGGCCCGTGCCCTAGAGGAGAGTCCTCCCCCCGGCTCCGCCGGACGGTTGCGCTACAACTAGCCCGTGGCCTCGAAGCCCATCGAGCGGCTCGATTCCGTGGTGATCCGGTTCGCCGGGGACTCCGGTGACGGGATGCAGTTGACCGGGGGACGGTTCACCTCGGAGACGGCGCTGATCGGGAACGACCTGGCCACCTATCCGGACTTTCCGGCCGAGATCCGGGCGCCGGCCGGCTCGCTGCCGGGGGTCTCGGGGTTCCAGCTCCATTTCGCGGATCACGACATCCTCACGCCCGGCGACCAGCCGAACGTCCTCGTCGCCATGAATCCGGCAGCGCTGAAGACGAACCTCAACGACCTGCCGCCGGGAGGGATCCTCGTCGTCGACAAGGACGCATTCACGGACCGCAACCTGACCAAGGCGGGCTACCAGGGCGATCCGATCGAGGACGGCTCACTCGAGTCGTACGAAGTCCACGCGATCCCGCTCACGTCGATGACCATCGAGGCGCTGAAGGACATCGAGGGCATCACGAAGCGCGAGGCGGAACGGGCCAAGAACATGTTCGCGCTCGGTCTCATGTCGTGGCTCTACGGACGCCCCACCGAAGGAACGATCGCGTTTCTCGAATCGAAGTTCGCCAAGCGTCCGGAGATCGCAGCGGCGAACGTGAAGGCCTTCCAGACCGGCTACGCGTTCGGCGAGACGACCGAGGCATTCGCGGTGCAATACGAGGTCAAGCCGGCGGTGATGAAAGCGGGTCTGTACCGGAACATCACGGGCAACCAGGCGCTCGCCTACGGCCTGATTGCCGCGTCGGTGAAGTCTGGCCTGCCACTCTTCCTCGGCGCGTATCCGATCACGCCCGCGTCGTCCGTGCTCGAGGAGCTGGCGCGCCACAAGAACTTCGGCGTGCGTACGTTCCAGGCCGAAGACGAGATCGCGGCGGTCGGCGCGGCGCTCGGCGCGAGCTTCGGCGGTTCGCTCGGCGTCTCGACCTCGAGCGGTCCGGGCATCGTGCTGAAGCAGGAGACGATCGGGCTCGGGATCACACTCGAGCTGCCGCTCGTCATCGTCGACGTCCAGCGCGCGGGCCCGTCGACGGGAATGCCGACGAAGCCGGAGCAGGCGGATCTGCTCGGTGTCATGTTCGGCCGTAACTCGGAGTCGCCGGTGCCGGTGATCGCAGCCGCGACACCGTCGGATTGCTTCGACGCCGCGCTCGAGGCAGCGAGGATCGCAGTCAAGTACCGCACGCCGGTGTTCCTC
>Ga0207646_10003476_pt1 | contig 17790 bp, 15 predicted proteins | sample KBSK5502metaG_FD_184343 | JGI IMG/M metagenome (GOLD analysis project Ga0207646, IMG submission 184343) | Corn, switchgrass and miscanthus rhizosphere microbial communities from Kellogg Biological Station, Michigan, USA - KBS K5-50-2 metaG... | ecosystem: Host-associated > Plants > Roots >... | reverse complement strand
GGTCGGCAGTGCTGCCGTTGATCGACGTAAACGTCCCGCCGACCAGCAGGTGCCCGTTGAACGCCAGGATCGTGTCCACGTGCCCGCCGCCGACGCGGTCGCCGAACCCGGGCACCACGTTCCCGGTAGTGGTGTCGATCTCGGCGAGGTTGGCCACCGTGGTGCCGTTCACCGAGGTGAACTGCCCGCCGATGTAGGCATCCGCGCAGTTGCTGCCGTTGAACGCGATCGAGTTCACCGTACCGTTCACGCTGGGAGCCCACGAGGTCACCCTGAACGGCGAGGTGGCGCTGAAGCTGAAGATGTTGCTGCGGTCAATGGTGACACCGCTCTGGGCGATCTCGGTGAACGTGCCCACCGCGTACATCGTCCCGCCGCACTGCACAATCTGGCGGATCTGCTCGGTGGTCTTGGTGTTCACCAAGGTCGGCGTGCCAACGGCGGGCGTGGGCGACACCGGCCCGGTCTGGGCCAGCACGGCCGCGGGCAGGCACAGGGCACCCGCGGTGACGCCCGCGACCAGCGCGCCGCATGCGCCCAGCGCGCTTCGCCGCTGCACTCGATCTAGCTGCCGCATCGCTGTCAACCTCCGTTGCGAAAGACCGGGGGGCGGTCCTCCCGTCCGGATGGCCGGGCGCGAAGCCCACCCTGAAACCAACGGCCGGCGGCCCCGGTCCGTTACATGGCCGCTCGCGCTACCATGACCATCCTCAACGCGGCGGCGCCCGCGCGGTCAAGGCAGGAGTCACGATGATCGAGCACACCACGGCAGGCCAGATGTCCCTCGCTGAGCTGGCCGACGGGCACAAGACCCAGCCGTCCGCCATCTTGCGCCTCACCGCTGAGCACAGTCCCGGCGATGCGTTTCCAGCGAACGTCGCCGCCTACATCAACGGGGTGTTCCGTGGCACCATCGCCGCCACGGGCCACATGCCCGCCGGGCTGCACCTCTACCTGCCTTAGCAGGCACAGACGCGGGGACAGCCGGGTAGCCTGCAAGCCGGGCTCTGCGCACGGAGAGATGCGATGACGACGGATGCGGTGACAGCGGACGGAAGGGCCCGCGTGCTCGCGGACGGAAACGAGATCCCGCTGCTCGGCCTCGGTGTCTGGCAGGTGGAGAACGACCGCGAATGCGTGGACGCCGTCCGCTGGGCGCTCGAACTCGGGTACCGGCACATCGACACGGCCCAGGCGTACGGCAACGAAGAAAGCGTCGGCCAGGGGCTGCGCGAGAGCGGCGTCCCGCGCGGGGAGGTGTTCATCACCACCAAGTTCTTCCCGGGGCGGAAGGACCCGGTCGCGGAGGCCCGGCGCAGCCTGCAGCGGCTCGGGGTCGACGACGTCGACCTGTACATCATCCACTGGCCCGCGGGCGGCCCGGCCTGGGCGTGGCCCGGGATGGAGCGGGCGCGGGAACTCGGCTACGCGCGGTCGATCGGGGTCTCCAACTTCAGCGCCGGCGAGCTGCAGCAACTGCTCGCGACCGCGACGGCCCCACCCGCCGTGAACCAGGTGGAGTTCAGTCCCTACGAGTACCGCAAGGCCCTCCTCGAGGCGTGCCGCCAGAACCGGATCGCGCTGGAGGCCTACAGCCCGCTGGGAACCGGCCGCCACCTCGCCAGCGACACGGTCGCACGGGTCGCGCGACGCCACGGGCGCACTCCCGCCCAGGTGCTGCTGCGCTGGTGCGTCGAGCGGGGCATCCCGGTCATCCCGAAGTCGACCCACCGCGAGCGCATCGCCGAGAACGCCCAGATCTTCGACTTCCGGCTGCCGGAGGACGACATCGCCGAGCTGGACGCCCTCGACCGCACCGGCGGCACCGACCGCGCTCTCGAACGCAAATGGTGGCGGTAACGGGACGGACCCCGCAGACACCGCGGTGACCCTCGCTGACAAGGGCAAGCCCAGGGTATGGCCCAGGGATCGTGACGGGTGCGGCGCACCGGCCCGATCCGTGATCGTGGGGCAGTACCAGCTGTGCCGCTGGCGCGGAAGGCGTTGGCCTGCAACGCCGGGCCGAAGCTGACCGGTCCACCTCTTCCGCCGCGATGTCAGCTCATCCGGAAAGGAACAGATCCCCATGTCCAGCGAAGCTGAAGTCCGACCCTTCGGTGTCAGTTTTCCGGATGAGGAGGTCGCCGAATTGCGGAGGCGCGTCAACGCGACGTATACCTGCATCAACTGGCTGCGCCAGCTTCCCTACCTCCGCGCCTGGGCCGGGAAATACTCCAGCCACGGGCTGGTGGTGATCGGCGTGCATACGCCCGAGTTCTCGTTCGAGCACAACGCCGGCAATGTCCGCCAGGCCGTCGAGGACATGAGGATCACCTACCCGGTCGGGACCGATAACGACTACGCCGTGTGGGGTGCTTTCGGGAACCACTACTGGCCCGCCCTCTACTTTGCCGACGCGCGGGGCCGTATCCGCCATCACCACTTCGGCGAAGGCGAATACGGCCAGTCGGAAATGGTCATCCAGCAACTGCTGGCCGAAGCCGGATCCACCAGCGCGGGGACCGAACTGGTCTCGGTCGATGCCCGCGGCCTGGAAGCCCCGGCCGACTGGGCCGCCTTGAGATCACCGGAGAATTACACCGGCTATGAGCGCACCGAGAACTTCGCGTCCCCCGGCGGTGCTGTGCCCGGCAAGCCGCACCGCTACACCATCCCCGCGCGGCTGGGGCTCAACCAGTGGGCCCTGTCGGGGAACTGGACCATGGCCGAAGAGGCCAGCACGCTCAACGCGGCGAACGGGCATCTCGCCTGCCGCTTTCACGCCCGCGACCTCAACCTTGTCATGGGGCCGGCAGCGCCGGAAACCCCCGTGCGATGCCGCGTCCTCATCGACGGACAGCCACCCGGCGAGGCACACGGGGGCGACGTCGACCGCGATGGCAACGGCACGCTCGCGCGGCAGCGGGTCTACCAGCTTATCCGCCAGCCCGGCCCTATCACCGAGCGCACCTTCCAGATCACCTTTGCCGATCCAGGCGCCCAGGCCTACTCGTTCACCTTCGGCTAGGCCGCCGGCCGGCCTCACCACCTGAGCAGAGACTGCTCATTTCGCGGCGCGGTGGTTACTCAGATCCGGCGCCGGCCGCAAATGAGCAACGATTGCTCAATCCCCCGGCGCGGCGCCCAGGGCATCGTCGCGGTAGACACCCGAACAAGGAGACCTACCATGACCGTTTGCTCATACACCGCCGCGCCCGCCGAGGCGTTGCCGGCCAACGTTTACCAGGCCATCGGCGGCCGGGCGGCCGTCGCCGCTGCCGTCGAAGGCCTTTACGGGCGGCTGCTCGCAGATCCGCTGCTCAGCCGGTTCTTCCCGCACGGCGTCGCCGCCCGGCACCGTGCGTATGTCGTCACGGTCCTGGGTGAGGCGCTGGGCGGTCCCGAGCGCTACCGGGGACCGGATCTCGCCAAAGCACACCGTGGTCTCGGCATCAGCGATGCCGACTTCGACCGGACCGCCGGCCACCTCGCCGCGACCCTCGACAGCCTGGGTGTCCCCGGGCACCTGGCCGATCACATCGTCGGGATCGTGGCCGGTCTCAGGCCGGCCGTGGTGACCGCCTGAGCGCGGCCCGCTGGGTCCGGTGACCGGCGATGGCCAGCCCTGGCCAGCCCTGGCCAGGGCTGGCATCCTGGCCCGTGTGGTGATGACGCTGCCACGATGGCCGATCGTGGGCCGTCGGCCGGAGCTTGAGGCCTTCGCGCGGGCTCTGGGCTCCGGCGAGCGGACGGGCCTGGTGATTTACGGCCGGGCCGGGGTGGGCAAGACCCGGCTGGCCGACGAGTGCGCCAGCGAGGCCGCGGCGAGCGGTCATCCGACGCAGCGGGTGGCGGGCAGCCGGACGACCGCGCTACTGCCGCTTGGCGCGGTGGCCGCTCTGCTCCCGGACGGCCTCGGACGGCTCGGCCCCGACGGGCAGGTCAACGCGGTGGCGCTGTTCGAACGGGCCCGCCAGGCCCTGCACGACCGCCATCGCGGCCGCCGGCTGGTGACCGTGGCTGACGACATGGCCATGCTCGACGCCGCCTCGCTGGCGCTGCTCGGGTACCTGGCCGCGCAGCAGGCGATCTTCTTGATCGCCACCGTGCGCACCGGCGAGCCCGTTCCGGACCTGCTGACCGACCTGTGGCGGGACGGCAGGCTGGAGCGGGTCGACCTGCACGACCTCAGCCGGGCCAACGTCGACACGCTGCTGCACCTGGCCCTGGCCGGCCCGATCGAGGCCGGCGCGGGGCGGGAGTTCTGGGAAGTCAGCCGGGGTAACCCGCTGTACGTGCATGAACTGGTCCTCGGTGCGCTGGAATCGGGGGCGCTGGTCGAGCGGTCGGGGGTGTGGCACCTGGAGGACCTCCTGCCGGCCACGAGCCGGCTGCTGGACCTGGTCGAGCAGCGGATCGGGGGGCTGCCGGCCGAGGCTCGCTCGGTGGTGGAACTGCTCGCCCTGTGCGAGCCGGTGGACCTCGGCTACCTGGAGACGACGGCCCCGGCCGGGGTGCTGGAGTCGCTGGAGCGGGCCGGGCTCGTCACGATCACGATGGCCGGCGGGCAGGTGCGCCTGGCCCACCCGCTGCACGCCAAGGTGGTCCGCGCGGCCATGCCGAAGCTGCGGGCGCGGGCGGTGTTGCTGGCCCAGGCCGAGCGGCTGGCGGCGGCGAGCGATACCACGGGCCCGGCGGAGCTGCGGATCGCGGTGTGGCGGCTGGACGCCGGTGGGCGGCCCGACCTGGCCGTCCTGGTTCGCGGCGCCCACCTGGCCCGTTACGCCCATGACTTCCGGATGGTGCGGCGCCTGATGGAGGCGGTGCCCAGCGGGGATCTGGACGCGGTGGGCGCCTTGCTGCTGGGCGAGGCGCTGTACGAGCTCGGCGCGTTCGACGCCGCCGAGCGGGTGCTCGCCCAGGGGCAGGAACTGCCCGGCAGTGAGCACACCGCCCTGCGGCTGGCGGTCACCCGGGCCAAGAACGCCCAGTGGGGCCTATGCCAGCCCGATAAAGCGCTGGCCATCAACGCCGCCGCCCGGGCCGTGGTCACCTCGGCGCCGCTCGTGGAGGAACTCGTGGCAGACGAGGCCTCCGTATTGACGTTCTCGGGCCATCCCGACCGGGCCTTGGCGGTGCTCGGGAGCGTTACCGGCGGCGACCAGCGGGCCCGGGTCGTGCGGGCGATCGCCGGGGCGGTGGCCCTGGCGTCGGCGGGACAGACGGCACAAGCGCTGGCTCTCGCACGGGCCGGCCACGCCGACCACGTCGCGCTCGGCGACGAGCCGGCCATCGCGCACCCGGCCATGCACGTCGTCAACCAGGCGTTCGCCCTGGCCGAGGCGGGCCGGCTTGCCGAGGCCGGGCAACTGGCCCGGGCCGGCGCCGAGGTCGTCGCCGCCCAGCGGGTGCCCATCGCCCAGATCTGGTTCGCCGTGAATCTCGGGCGGGTGGCCATCCTGCAGGGCCGGGTGGCGACCGCCCGCCGCTTCTACGCCGAGGCGGCCGGGCTCGCCCAGTCCAGCCGCTTCGCCGGCTCGCGGTGCGTCGCGCTGTCGGGCCTGGCCCTGGCCTACGCCATGCTCGGGGAGCCGGGCGCCGCCGCGCAGGCACTGGCCGAGCGCGCGGCCGTGCCGTGGTTCGGTTTCCTCGGGCCGGAGCAGCACCTCGCCGACGCGTGGGCCGCAAGCGCGGCGCGGCGGCCCGCCGAGGCCGCGGAGGCGTTCCGCACGGCGGCGGCGGAGGCGGCCTCGACCGGCCACCGGGTCACCGAGTCATGGCTCCTGCACGACCTGATGCGCACCAGCGGCGAGGACACCTCGGCCCGGCTGCTCGAGCTGGCCGCCGCGTGCGACTCGCCGTTGGTGTCGGCGCGCGCCCGGCACGCCGCCGCCGGCCGGGCACGCGACGGCGCGGAACTCACCGCTGCCGCCGGCGCCTTCGAATCCCTGGGCGCGATGCTGCTCGCGGCCGAAGCGGCGGGCGGCGCCGCCGGGGCGTTCGGCCGCGCCGGGGACCGGCGGGCGGCAACCGCGTTGCAACGCCGCTCCACCGCGCTCGCCGCCGCCTGTGAAGGCGCGACCACCCCAGCGCTGCTCCACCTCACCACGGTCCACGCCGCGGCCCCGCTGTCGGGACGCGAACGGGAGGTCGTGCTGCTCGCCGCGACCGGCCTGGCCAGCAGGGACATCGCCGAGCGCCTGTACCTGTCCGTCCGGACGGTGAACAACCATCTGCAGCATGCCTACGCCAAGCTCGGCGTCACCGGCCGCGCCGGCCTGGCCCAAGCACTCGGGAGCACGCCATGACGCCGGAGCAGATCACCTTGGTGCAGTCCTCGTTCGAGCGCATCAAGGATCGGCCGGCCATGGCGGCCCGCTTCTACCAGGAGCTGTTCCAGCGGAACCCGGCGCTGCGCCCCCTGTTCACCACCGACCTCGCCGAGCAGCAGGTCAAGTTCGCCCAGAAACTCACCGAGATCGTGCAGGCCATGCACCGGCTCGACGAACTGCTCCTGCACACCCGCGCCCTCGGCGCCCGCCACGTCGGCTACGGGGTCCGTGCCGTGGACTACCAGACCGTCGGCGACGCCCTCATTGCCGCGCTCGAATCCGTCCTCGGCGAGCAGTTCGACGCCCCGGCGCGCGAGGCCTGGATCCTGGCCTACAACATCGTTGCCGAGACCATGCTGGAAGGTGCCGCCGCGGCCCGGCCCGTCGGCGGCTGACCGCACTGGGCCAGCCCGGTGCGGTCCGTTACTCGAAGATGTCCAGCGGCAAGAACGCGGACACCAGCACGTTGGGGACGTCCACGACCTGGCTGACCTTGAGGTCCACGGCCACGCTGCACAGCGCGTAGGCCTGCTGCCTGCTGAACCCGCGTTCCTGCAGTTCGTCGATCATGGCGAGGAGCGCGTTGCGGGCGGCCAGGCTCAGGTCACCGGCCCGGTTCTCGCCGGTCTCGGTGAGCGGGATGCCGGTCGTGGCGATGTACCGGGCCGGCTCGGCGGTCGGCGCGGGCGAAGGGCTGCCCTCGCGGGAGAACCGCGGCCCCCGCACGCCACGGGCCGCCGCCGCGCCGGAGTGCACGGCGAAGCGGACGGCCAGCGTGGCCGCCATCTCGATGGCCGTGCCGCACGCCTCGGCATCGCCCTGGGCGAAGTGGGCGTCACCGGCGGAGAACAGCGCGCCCGGCGTGTCGACGGGCAGGAACAGCTTGACGCCGGCCACCAGGTGCTTGATGTCGACGTTGCCGCCCTGTTCCCGCGGCGGGATCGTGCGCAGCGCCTCCCCGGCGATCGGTTCGGTGGCCGGGACCGCCCCGGCGGGGTCGGGGGGAAGCACCGCGCCACCGGCGTCCAGGGCGGCCTGCTCCCGGTCGCGCGTGCGGCGCAGCAACTCGTGGCCGGGGGTCAGGCCGATCGTGCCCATGAACGGCGCACCGGGGACGCGGACCCCCGGGAGGTCGGCGGACGTGGCGAAGCCGTTCTCGATCCGCCACCGGACCAGATACGGCTCGGTGAAGACATCGGCGAGGAACCCGAAGCCGGGGATCTGACAGGTGAAGCCGAACGGCTCCGGCGCGACCTCCAGGATCTCCACCTCCAGCAGGTCCCCCGGTTCGGCCCCGGCCACGAAGACCGGCCCGGTCAGCGGGTGGACGACGCCGAGGTCCACCTGGCCCACCTGCGCCAGCGTCGCTTGCGGGTCCAGCTGCCCGTCCAGCGCGTCCCGGGTCTCCAGGATCACCTCGTCCCCCGGGCCGCATTCGAGGATGGGCGGGATGTCGGGGTGCCAGCGGTTGTGCCCCGTCTCCGGCTGCCCGGACAGGGGGCGGCCCCGGTCGATCCGGACCTCGCGTGTCGTCATCGTCAGCTTCCACCTTTCCGGGTGACGGCTCCGGCCTGCCGCTTGGGCTGGTTCGCGGTCTTTGTCGGCTGCTTGCTCCGAACAAGGCCTGTGGCGCTTTGGCTAGCCGCAGCGCTGCGGCGAGTAGATTCACGGATCGCAAGATCCACAGGGGTTTTCACGCTGTCGATGACATGCCCTGAGATCAGCTCAAGTAGCATGCGGACAGCGGCTGCCCCTACGTCTTTGGGCCGGGCGTGAACAGACGTAAGGGCCGGCCGGGTGTTGCGGGCAATCACTGTGTCGCCCTGCCCGGCAATGCCGAGATCGGCCGGAACGCGCAGGCCGAGCCGGCGGGCGGCCCGCAGCACTCCCATTGCCTGCCGGTCCGAAGCGGTGACCACCGCGTCGGCTGCATCTGGCCAGGCGGACAGGAGCTGGGTGGCTTTCTCGTACGCCTCGACTTCGGAGAGGTCGGCTGCCCGCACAATGACCGGATCGCATCCTTGGCGTGCGAGCGTGTCCACGAACGCGGACTCGAGGTCTCGTACGAAGGCGATTTCAAGATCGACGCTGAGCAGCGCTGGGCGCTCAAACCCCTCAGCGCGCAAGTGCTTCAAGACGCGGCGTGTTCCTGCGGCGATGTCCGCATCAACCCAGGGAACGTTCGGACGCCCGAGATAACGGCCCACCGTGACTACCGGGATCTGCATGCGGCTCAGCTGTGGGATGAGACGGTTCCGCGCGATGGGATCAAGGACGATGATTCCATCGAAGGTGGATCGCTTTCGCATCCCGCTTGCGCCCTTTGCCGGGCGGGCGTCCTTGGCCGAAGCGATGAGGAATCCGTAGCCGGCGGCGGCGGCGGCGCTGGAAAGCCCTTCGAGGACCTTCAGCCAGGTGGGGTTGAGCACAGCCGGGTCGTCGAAGGTTGGCAGGACCAGGCCGAGAGTCATGCTGCGGCCTGTTGCGAGCCCTCTCGCCGCGGAGTCCGGAATGTACTGCAGGGCGCGGGCGGCTTCGATTACCCGCTCCCGGGTAGCCGGTGCGACGGGGCGTTTTCCGGAGAAGACGTGAGAAACTGTCGTGCGCGACACTCCTGCCTTGCGCGCGACATCTGTGATCCCCGCCATTCAGTCGCTCACCACTTTCCACCCGGTGAATACGCTACCCCTGGATGAACTGCCATGCCTTGACCCCTCGTTTCTCATCGAGGTTGAGAAGGGCGCCGCGCAAGATGCCATCGCCGTACTCACTTCCGGGGTTGATGGTGAGGGTGCGACCCAGCCGGTGAACTCCAGGCGACTCGTGGACGTGGCCGTGCAGGCCGACCATCGGCTGATAGCGCTCGATGGCGCCGCGGACGGCTGTGCTGCCTACAGATGTCATGACCATCTGGCCGCCTTTGACCACAGGCCGGAACTCGTCATCTAGGAGCGCGGCCTGGTCCAGGTGGGTCGCGTGCGGCGGGCAGTGAAGGTTGAAAATAGCGCGATCAGGCCGTTGCAGGCGTTCGGCCATGGCGGTGATGCGGCGGTGCAGCGAAGCCTCATCCAGTTCCCGCGGACTATCCCACGGGGTTGGGTTGGAGTAACCAAGGGAGATCATTTCGAATCCGCCGGGAAGCTCGACCACCTTGTCCTCGGCGTTCACCGTGGCCGCACCGGTAAGCACCTCAGCGAGGTCTGGATAGTCGTCGTTTCCCAGCATCAGGTAAGCGGGAACCTGCGTGTCCGACAGCCGCTCCTCTGCTAGCCCGACCCAGTCGGTGAGCACGTTTCGCACGGCGGTGGGGAAAAGCTCTTCGGCTACGTCCTTGGCGTGGCCGTCGTAGTGGTGTTTCTCGTCTTCGGTCAGGATAACGGAGTAGCGTCCCGATACACGCAACTGGGCCTGAAACTGGGAAAGCTCTTCTGGGCTTTTGAGCTCGACCGTGCGGCCGTGTAGTGAGACGGTGTAGCCACTGCCGCGGCTGTTGACCACGATCGGGACGAGCACCTTGCCCGCGATGTCCCCGCCGAAGATGAGAACGTCCGCCTCGTAGACCCGAGCCGCGTTGAGCCACTTGCGGAAGCAGCGCTCCGAGCCGTGGATATCGGCCGCGAAGAACACGCGGCACTGGCCTTTCCTACTGCGCTTTGGCATGACTGCCGCCCATCGTGGCCAGGCGTGGGTGGTTATGCATGGGTGAGGGTTTCGATGGGGGTGAAGTCGATGTCGAAACCGAAGTGGCGGGGTCCCAGCACCTCCAGGCCGCGGGGACTGTCGAACGGATCGCGGCGGCGGCGGCCGACCACCGCCACCTGCGCGCCCTCGGTGAGGTAGGTGTTTGACAGCGGCTCGCCGGTGGCAGCGTCGCAGACTTCGATCAGGTCCGGGCTGGTCACATACGGTTTGCCGTCCAGCCAGCTGACATGGTTTTCGTTTTTGAACCAGATCTTCAGCACCTGGCCGGCGAACTCCCCCTCGCCGGTGATCTCATGGGTGCCCTCCAGATAGCCGGTGTTCTTCCACTCCCGTTTGGTCAGCGTTCCGCGGAACAGCACCCATCCAGCCAGCGCATCCGCTGCCGCTGCCACGGGGTCGCCGCCCTGCTCCCGGGCGGCCCGGATCGCCTGGCCCAGTGCCAGGCACTCGCTCAGCGTGCCCGGGATGTAGATCTCGCTGACCTGCTGGGCGGTCAGCGGCACCAGCGCACACCCGATCGTGCCAAACGACCCCAGCGCCAGGAATTTCCCCAGCCGCTCGGCGAACTCATCGGAGGCGGCCTGCCGCATCACCAGCCGGTTGCCGAACTCATCTACAAACGCCCACGGCAGCACCGCCACCCCGAACAGATGCGGCGTCGTGGTCGTCAGCTCCGGAATCGCCCGCCCCGCATAATCCCCATCGACCAGCACCTTCCCCAAATTCGCCGCCGCATCGATCGTTCCGCCTGCGTTGATGCCGCCGGTCTCTAGCGGTATAAGGCCGGCGATGGGCTGGCCGAGGTAGTCTTCGAGTTCTGTCACAGCGGCCTGGAGTGGCCGGGCCAGCCTGCCCCCCGGGGCGAGCAGGTCGGCTTCCGCGCGCGCCCCGAACGACTCTGGGGCTGCGGATCCGCAGTAGCAGGTGGTGCAGTACAGCCCGCCTGCGGTGACATCCAGCGGTGACCAGCCCACCGTGAGCCCGCGGTCCAAATCGTCGTGTAGCAGCCCAGATGCTACCTTGGGATCGCCGGAGCCGCCGACGGCCATGATGTCTGCGCCGCACAGGAAGTCGTCTATGTCCTCATGGCTGTGCAAAATAGTCACGTTCCGCTCCTTCGGACTCGATGCCCTGTTTGCCGGGAAGGCCGTGGCGTGGCGGGCTTATTCAGGCGGTAGTTCACGGAAGGCTATGCCCAGGTCAACACCGCGCCGGCGGTTTACCAGGTAGCTGATCGCGTAGATCACGAACGGCAGGACCGCGACAATCGTCATCGCGACAAGGCCTGGCGTGCCGTTCGCCCCGAGGGTGTCATTGGTCAGCAGCTGTATCAGGAAGTAGATGTAGATCACGAGGGAGAGCGCGCCGACGACGGTGATGGCGGGCACGCCGAACCACTTGCTGGCTGCCGCTGGTGAACCCTGGTAAAGCTCGCGGCGGCGCCACGGGAACGCTACCGCGCAGATGGCCACCACCACGAAGGTGAGGAGTTCGGCGGCTCCGGCGGTGTAGACCAGGGTGAGAAACGCGCTGGGCCCATACACCACGAAGGCCATGAACAGTGCCGCCACGATGAGGATGATGGCGTTCGCGATGACCGGGGAGTGGGTCCGCTCGTTCACGTCCGCGACCTTGCTGGGCAGGATCCGGTCGAATGACCAGGCGAAGAGGTTCCTCGAAGCGATAAGGAAGGTAATCGGGAACACGATGAAGAAAGCGATCACGAAGCTGATGCCCATGACGGCTATCACGAAACTGCTGTGCGTCAGGATCGCAACGAACAGGAAGTAAAACGGCGGCGTAGCCAGTGGGTAACTCTTTGGGGCGAAGTTGGCCAGGTAGGTTGCCGAGCCCAGGAACTCCTGCCCGAATGTCCGCGCCGCCAGCAGGAACAGGACGAACACAACGACTCCTGAGATCCCAAGCGCCAGCAGGAAAGCCTTCATCATGGTCCGGCGGGGGGAGCGGATCTCACCAGCGGCATAGACCGACGAGAAGGCGTAGCCGAAGGTGGCAAAGGCCAGCGGTGTGGCATTGAAGGTATTGGCCAGGCTGAAGCCCCCGCCGGTGTAGCCCGCTTTGTGGGCGGCGGTCACCATCGCGGCGTAGTGGCCGCCGAAGCGGGCCAGGTTCGCCTGGAAGTCGGCGCGGCCGTGGATCGCGGTGAGGATTAGCGCGATTAGCACGCCGATGAGCGACAAGGCGAACAGGATGACCACGATCCTGGTCCATGAGCTTACCCTGAGGCTCATGAGGACCGCGCTGATCACCAGCGTGGCCAGGCCGATGCCGAATTCCCAGTTGTGGCTGCTCACCGTCGCCGCCGCGGTGACCAGCGAGGCGTTATGAGTGGACACGCCGATCGTCGTAAAAGCAGCACCGATGCCCAACGGTGCGATCAGCGCAGCGAATTGCGCCATGAACAGCACATACCAGGTGGTGATGTTGAAGTTCGCGGCGAATCCGATGACGGGATTTATGATCCGGCTCACAAACACATAGTCGCCGCCCGACCGGGGCATGGCGGTTCCCAGCCAGCCGTACATCAAGGTCGGAATGAGACATATAGCGACCGTGAAGACGATAACCAGTGGCAGGTTGGAACCGGGGAACGCGAAAGGCCCTTGCGTAGCGACCAGCAGTGCAAGGGGAATCGACATGGCTGAGATGTTGATGACCACATTGCTGGACAGGCCGATCTCACGGACCAAGCCGGTGGATTGCCGTACGTAGAACCCCCGGCCAGTTGTGACAGCCGGGCCAAGGTGTGCTTCGGTCATCGCAGGTTCCTTTGCATCTGTTATCGGCCAGTAGCTTCGCTTCGAACTGACCGGGAGGTTTTCTTCCCGGCGCGGTGTTGTGCGGTCTCTGGCTAGGTCTTGGTCAGGTGGTCACGACCGTCTCACTGCCGTGCCAGCGGTATTCAGGCCTGCTGCTGGGAGGTTTGGGATAAGTTCGTTCGCTTTGGCGGTAGCCCGACCGCACCAGTGACTCAGCCAGCCCGATTGCCGCTTTCACCGGGTCGATGATGGGAATGTAGCTCCCGATTTCTGCCTGCAGGCGGTCCGCGACCGTGAGGCACATGTCGACCCCAACCCCTGTGCAGCCCATGGCAATGGCCTCTGCCCCATCATGGCGGATGGCTTTGACCGCCTGGGCAACCACGTCGTCGATGCAGTCGAGGGAAAAGTCGAGGACGCCAAAGTCGACGGCACGGACCGAGGCCAGCTTGCTGTCAAGCCCGGCCTTGCGCGTGGCATTGAACATGAAGGGAATGGTCTGTTCCCGGACTGTTATGATCGAGAACTTGTTCGCCAGCAAACTGGCGTAATGCAGCGCCGCTTCACCTTCCCCCACGACCGGTATAGAGGAGGCTTCTTTGGCTGCGGCGCCCGCTGGGTCGCCGAAGCATGCCAGGATGGCGGCCTGGTTGCCGGCTGCTTCAGCCTTTTGGACTGCGCGCAGGGTAGCGGGCTGGTTCAGGACGACGTCGTATTCGCTTTCGATGGTGTAGGTCCCGACGTCCAGTGCTGTGAACGACAGCTCAGTGCCTGGCGCGGCGGCCCTGGCATACTCATCCATGGCTTTGCTTATGAGCTCATCGGAGTGCAGCACGGGAATCACGACGCAGATCTTCACGGACGTCTCCTCAGCATGTGGTTCGCCCTCTGCCAGCACGTGGGTGGTTATGCATGGGTGAGGGTTTCGATGGGGGTGAAGTCGATGTCGAAACCGAAGTGGCGGGGTCCCAGCACCTCCAGGCCGCGGGGACTGTCGAACGGATCGCGGCGGCGGCGGCCGACCACCGCCACCTGCGCGCCCTCGGTGAGGTAGGTGTTTGACAGCGGCTCGCCGGTGGCAGCGTCGCAGACTTCGATCAGGTCCGGGCTGGTCACATACGGTTTGCCGTCCAGCCAGCTGACATGGTTTTCGTTTTTGAACCAGATCTTCAGCACCTGGCCGGCGAACTCCCCCTCGCCGGTGATCTCATGGGTGCCCTCCAGATAGCCGGTGTTCTTCCACTCCCGTTTGGTCAGCGTTCCGCGGAACAGCACCCATCCAGCCAGCGCATCCGCTGCCGCTGCCACGGGGTCGCCGCCCTGCTCCCGGGCGGCCCGGATCGCCTGGCCCAGTGCCAGGCACTCGCTCAGCGTGCCCGGGATGTAGATCTCGCTGACCTGCTGGGCGGTCAGCGGCACCAGCGCACACCCGATCGTGCCAAACGACCCCAGCGCCAGGAATTTCCCCAGCCGCTCGGCGAACTCATCGGAGGCGGCCTGCCGCATCACCAGCCGGTTGCCGAACTCATCTACAAACGCCCACGGCAGCACCGCCACCCCGAACAGATGCGGCGTCGTGGTCGTCAGCTCCGGAATCGCCCGCCCCGCATAATCCCCATCGACCAGCACCTTCCCCAAATTCGCCGCCGCATCGACGATGGCTCCGCCGTTGATCCCGCCGACTTCGATCGACACCATCCCGAAGATTTCCTGGCCGAGATGGGCCTGCAACTCGAGAATGGCCTCCTGCAGGGGACGGGTCATGCGCCCGTTCGGTGCTAGCACATCGGCCTCGGGATGAGCCTCAAAAGACTCGGGAGCGATGGAACCTGAGAAGCAGGCAGTGCAGTACAGCCCACCTGCGGTGACATCCAGCGGTGACCAGCCCACCCTCAGCCCGCGGTCCAGATCGTCATACAGGAGAGCTCGCTGGACCACAGGATCTCCCCCGCCGCAGGCGGAGAGGAAGTCCACACCGCGCAGGTAGTCGTCTACATCCTCATGGGTTCTAAGGTCAGTCACGCCAGGAACCTCCTTGACCGTTATGAGTGCACCTCATCCGGTTCTTTGAACCACGGGATCCGATCCCCGACACGTGCACGCAGCTTGTGTCGGCTCGACTTGGGCACGCTTCGTATGTGATCGTCGATCGCGTCGATCTTGTGACCCACAGGCGCGTCGTAATCCTCTTCGCGCAGCCGCTGAAGCGTGCCGGTGACGGTGCGCCACAACCCCCAGTCATCCGCGACGAGCCTGCCGAGATAGGCCAGCTCGATAGCGTCGGCGGCGTCCGGTCCGGCCTCAACCGCGTGCTCGCGCAGCAGCACAGCCAGATCCTGCGCATCTTTGGAGTTGAGCTGGACGATTTGCAGTTTCGTGAGCAGCAGGTCGGTCACCGATAGGGTCGGCTCGTCCAGCAGCAGCCGGGCACCAAGCTTGATGGTGTGGCACATCGAGAAGTCGCCCACCAGAATGTCGAGCTGGCTCAGCGGGCCGTAAAACAGCATGCGCGAGTGCCCGTGCAAAGCGTTGAATCTCGGCTCCGGCTCGTACCCAGCCGCAACAAGCATGCTCGCCAGTCGGCGCTGTGCACCTGAGGCCACAACAAGATCGAGGTCAGCGATCTCGCGGTACCCGCCCGCCGCCAGCGCATCCGGGCAATGGAAGAGGATCGCCGCGCCACCCAGCAGCCGGGCGATGATCCCCTGACCGGACGCAAGGCCGACCAAGCGGCGCCCTTCCTGAACCAGCCCGAGATTCCGCGTGCGAACGGCTCTATCCAGCGGAGCCATCACCACAGCACCCCAAGCAACACCGAGCGCGCGTACGTGCCCATGCGGGCACAGTAGAACCAAACCGGTTTGCGGGTCAATGCTCGCTGGCCCACCCTTTGGTCCTCGGATGTCGTCGCGACGGAGATCACTGACCGTGGCCAGCCCCGCCTCGCTGGTCATCCAGCGGGCCAGCTGTGCACAGTGTGCTACCGGCCGCATTCAACCCGATCAACCAACCAGACCAACTCCGTGCAAGGCCCGCAGCCATTGCCGGACGGACGATCTGAGCGCGCTCCCCGCGCGGCAGCATCCGTCTCTAAATCTGGTCACCCATCGGGTGCAACTCGCGCGGTCACGGGTGCGGCGGTTGCACCCGAACCGTACAAGGAACCGTCCGGTGAACCCGCCGCGGGCCTAGCGATCCTAATGGGCGTGTGAGCAGGTCACCGCCATAGCGATCCAGGGCCTGGAGCCCTCGACCAAGACTGCGGGACCTGCCTGCTGGATCCACGCCTGATAGGGACAGAGAGCGAATGCTTTAGCGCAGGCTGGCGGGATCTGGCCGGTGGGGTGGCGGCGGCTGGGCGTGCCGGGAGATCCGTGCCCGCACCCTTGGACTTGGATCCCTTTGTGCAGATCCGGGCCCTGGCGCTTCCAGCCGCCGCCTACCTCGCGAGCGACACGCCGGTGCGGGTGCATGATACCCCGTGCTGGTGGCGGCAGGGTACTGCGTGGTCTGAGCCACCCGCAGGATGGACCCCTCACGCTGACCGGAGCCGCCGAGCTCCAGCCAGGACCGGGGCCCTGCGGGCAGCTGAGGTCACGAACGGCTAATCGGATGGCGGGCCGGTGAGCCCTTCCATTAGGGAGCGTGCGTGACCCGCGCGGCTTAACGGCCGATCACATCAGACAGCAACCCGGGGGAGAAGATCATGGACGTGTTCTGCGGGATCGACTGGGCCGAAGACCACCACGACATCGCCTTAGTGCACCGGGACGGGCAGCTGCTGGCCCGCCGGCGCATCAGCGACGACGCGGCCGGCCTGGCTGTCTTGCTGGAGCTGCTGGCCGGGCACGGCGACAGCGCCGAGGACCCGGTCCCGGTGGCGATCGAGACGCCACGCGGGCTGCTGACCGCCTGCCTGCGGGCCACCGGGCGGAAGGTCTACCCCATCAACCCGATGGCCGTCGCCCGTTACCGCGACCGGCACTCGATCGCGGGCCGCAAGTCCGATCACGGCGACGCCGTCGTGCTCGCGGGCATCCTGCGCACCGACATGCACGCACACCGGCCGCTGCCCGCCGACTCCGAACTGGCCCAGGCGATCGCGGTGCTGGCCCGCGCCCAGCAAGATGCCGTCTGGGCGCGCACCGCCGCGCACAACAAGCTCCGCTCCCACCTGCACGAGTACTTCCCCGCCTTCCTGGCCGTCTTCGCTGATGCCCGCGGCGGCATCATGCGGCCCGACGCCCGCCTCATCCTGGCCGCCGCGGCCACTCCGGCCGCCGCCGCCAAGCTCACCCTCGCCCAGCTGCGCTCGCTGCTGCGCAAGGCCGGGCGCGCCCGTGGCATCGATGCCGAGGCCGCCCGGCTGCGCGAGGCCTTCGGGGCCCCGCAGATGCGCCAGCTGCCCTTGGTCGAAGAGGCGATGGGCCGCCAGGCCCTGGCCCTGCTGCGCCAACTGGACACCGCCTGCACCAACGCCGGCGACCTCGAGCAGGCCGCCGTGGAGTCTTTTAACCAGCACCCGGACGCCGGGATCATCACCAGCTTCCCAGGGCTCGGCCCGCTCACCGGCGCCCGGGTGCTCGCCGAGACCGGCGATGACCGGTCCCGCTTCACCGACGCCAAAGGGCTCAAGGCCTACGCCGGGGCCGCCCCCATCACCCGCGCCAGCGGCAAAACCCTCGCCGTCTTGCACCGCCGTGTCAAGAACCAGCGCCTCGCCGCCGCCGGCTACATCTGGGCGTTCTCCGCCCTGACCGCCTCACCCGGCGCCAGAGCCCACTACGACCGCCGCAAAACAGCCGGGGACCGCCACACCGCCGCCCAGCGCAACCTCTTCGGCCGCCTCCTCGGCTGCCTCCACCACTGCCTGGCCACCCGCCAGCACTACGACGAGCACACCGCCTTCCCCGCAGCAGACGAGACGACACGCACAGTCGCAGCTTGACAACTAAACGCATCGGATGTCTTGGTCG
>Ga0207646_10003475_pt1 | contig 17792 bp, 14 predicted proteins | sample KBSK5502metaG_FD_184343 | JGI IMG/M metagenome (GOLD analysis project Ga0207646, IMG submission 184343) | Corn, switchgrass and miscanthus rhizosphere microbial communities from Kellogg Biological Station, Michigan, USA - KBS K5-50-2 metaG... | ecosystem: Host-associated > Plants > Roots >... | reverse complement strand
AACGTCCCGAAGCCGACCAGCGTGACGGGATCGCCACGCTTGAGCGAGACGCGGATGGCCAGGAGCATCGCCCGCAGCGCGCGCTCGGTCCCCGCCTTCGGCCAGCCCGCGGACTGCGCCATCCGGGCGACGAGGTCGGCCCGTGTCACGCGCTACATTCCGAAGGCGCCGCGCGCCTCGTCCATGACGGCCTCGGTGATCGTCGCGTAGCCCTTGGCCTCGGCCAGCCGCTCCACGGCCTTCTTCGCCATGGGACGGATGAACGAGGGGATGCGCTCGATCCGCGCCTCGGCCTCGGGCGTCCACACGAGCCCGCTCGCCGCCGGCGCCGGCTCGTTCAGCATCGCCGCGAACGGACACCCCGGCCCCGCCTCCGACGACCCGTCGGGTACGGCGTCGAAGGCGTCGGCGCGTGGGTTGGCGAGCGAGGCGCGCAGGTGCTCGAACGGCGCGGCCGTCGCCGGGGGGGCCGCCCCGATCTTCACGCCGAGGCTCCGCACCATCTGGGTCTCGAACGGGTTCGTGAGCATCGCGACACGAAAGCCGCACTCGGGGCAGCGGAACGTCACGGCGAGCGAGCCCTCGTCCGGGCCCTCGGTCCCGACGAGTTTCATCGGCTGATCGCAGTCGAGGCAGAGGAACTTCATGGGCCGCTCATTCTAGAGCAGTCCCCCGATCATGTCGATCGCGGTGTGTCCCGCGTCGCCCGCGCGCGGCCGCCCGTGAGCCGCGGCCAGGCCCGTCGCGCCGGCGACGTCTGGAGCACGAGGACCGCGGCGAGGGCGAAGGCGACCAACGCCCAGGCGCCGACGGCCAGCCCGCGCAGCGCGAGCGCCGAGAAGAAGACATAGGCCGAGAACCGCGCGCGAGGATGCCGGAGCGCCAGAAGACCCGCAACGACCGGCGCCGCCGCGGCGGAGACCCAGCGGTGGGCGGTGAGCGCCACCGCCGCATAGAGGACCAGGGCGACGACGAACACGCCGATGACGACGCGCTCGCCGGCCGCGGACGTCACGCGCACCGTCCCCGAGAGAGCATCCCTGGCGAGGGTAGGAGCGCCTCGGTCCGGTGTCAAAGCGACGGTGTGGGCCTCTCGCCTCGGCACGAGGACGATGCGGGGAGTGATCGGAATGCTGGTGGCCCTGTTGATGATCGCCGCGCCGGCGTCATCTCAAATCAAACGACCTCGGCACCGGCCGGCAGCGGCAAGCCCGGTGTGGTGATCGTCGAGACCGCCGAGATCAAGGCCAGGGAGACGCGGTGGATCAGGTCAAGCGCCTGCTGACCGTCACCGGCCCCCGCGGAAACACGGTCACGGTGAAGGTCGGCCCCGAGGTCAAGAACCTCGCCCAGGTCCAGCCCGGCGACCAGCTCGTCGTGCGCTACCTCGAGTCGGTGGCCCTCGCCGTTCGCAAACCCGGCGAGCCGCCGTCGGCCACCGAAACAAGCGTGGTCGAGATCGCGGCGAAGGGACAGAAGCCCTGTTGACATCGCAGGCAGGCCCGCTGTAACTGTCGCTCACCGGGAGCGGGCGGGTCAGCCGTCCCGTAGATCGATTTCGACGAGGCTGTCGCACCAGGAGGAAGCCCCGATGAGCCCCAGCGACTCCGCCGACACATCATCCCTCACGCGACGTGAGCTGCTCAAGGCGGGAGGCGCTCTCGCCGTCGCCACCGCCGTGCCGGCGGCCGGGCCGACCGCGGCGACCGCCCAAACGCCCAAGCGGGGCGGTACCCTGCGCCTGACGTTCCAGGCGGACCCGCTTCACTTCGATCCCCACCAGACGATCTCGTTCGTAACGATGGTCCCGCTCTCCTTCGCGTATAGCCGCCTCGTGAAAGTGAAGGCGGGTCCCTCCGTGAAGCCGATGACCTATCCGGTCGAGCCCGACCTCGCCGAGTCGTGGACCCAGCCCAGCGATACGAGCTACGTCTTCAAGCTGAGGAAGGGCGTCCGCTGGCACAACAAGCCACCGGTGAACGGACGGGAGCTGACGGCCGACGACGTCAAGTACACCTACGAGCGGTTCCTCACGATCACGGGCAACGCCAACAAGCCGGTGCTCGAATACGTCGATCGGATCGAGGCGATCGACAAGCATACGGTCAAGTTCACGCTCAAAGAGCCGAACGCCTGGTTCCTGGACCTTCTGGCCTCGACCTCGACCTGGATCATCGCGAGGGAATGCGTCGAGAAATTCGGCGACCTGAAGAAGGTCGAGTCAGTGGTCGGAACCGGGCCGTGGATGCTGGAGCGCTGGGAGCCCAACGTCAAGCTCGTCTACGTGCGTAACCCCAGCTACTTCGTCCCCGGGTTGCCCTACGCGGATGGCGTCGAAATATTGATCGACAAGGACCCATCCTCGCGCCTGGCCACCTGGCTGAGCGGCAAGACCGACTTCGGACCTGAGTATCAGCACGCGGTGCGCTGGCTCGACGCGCCGGTGGCAAAGCAGCGGAAGCCCGGGCTGCAGACCGCCGAATATACTTGGTTTACCAGCGGCGCCACCGGCTTCAAGCTCGCCAACCCGCCGTTCAACGATCTTCGTGTCCGGCGGGCGCTGTCGCGCGCCAGCAACCTCGCCGAGCTGTTCGAGGCCCTGGCCTTCTCGCAAGGGCACTGGACGCCCAACCCCGCCGTTCCCGCGGCGTTCGCCGAGTGGTCGATCCCGATCGATCAGCTGGGACCGGAGGGCCGCAAGCTCTACGAGTTCAATACCGCCGAGGCCAAGCGCCTGCTGGCCGAGGCCGGTCATCCGAACGGATTCAAGACGACGGTGGAGGCGCCGGCGACCGTGTACGGGCCCGACTTCGACGATTTCGTGCAGATCACGATCAAGAACTGGAAGGCGGCCGGCATCGATGCCGACCTGAAGCTCAAGGAGTACGGGGCGTTCATCACCAGCACGATCTTCGGAAAGTTCGACCAGATGTTCCTCGGGCTGCGCGGCGCCTGGGCCGACCCGGAGGCGTACTTCTACCGCTGGTTCATGCCCGGCCAGCCGCTCAACGTCTGGGGCGTGAACGACCCCAGGCTCACGAACATGATCAAGCTGCAGCGGCGGACCTTCGACGTTGCCAAGCGAAAGCAGATCGTGTTCGACATCCAGCGCTACCTCGCCGACCAGGCGCTGTTCGGCGTGGACGGATCGATCAGGATCCTCTCGGCCTGGGACGCGCACATCAAGAACTACATGCCCAACAACGGCTTCGACTACGGTGGGCGGCTCATGGCCGCCTGGATCGACAAGTAGAGAGCGTCCGCCGGGGCCGATCGGCCCCCGGGGCCGTCATGCGTAACTATGTCCTTCGCCGCCTGCTGGTCGCCGTTCCGTCGCTGCTCATCGCCTCGCTCATCGTCTTCACGCTCCCGCGTCTGATCCCCGGCGACGTCGTCCAGCTCATGCTCGAGGAGAAGGCGTATGGCAAAGACCTCGAGGACTTGCGGGCGAAGCTTGGACTGAACCGCCCGATCCCCGTGCAGTACGTCGACTGGCTGGGCGCGATCGGGCGCGGGAACTTCGGCGAGTCGCTCTGGACCCGCCAGCCCGTCCTCGTCGAGATGACGCGGCGTCTGCCGGTGACGGCGATGCTGGGGGGCATGGCGCTAGGCGTGGCGATTCTGATCGGCATCCCCGTCGGGGTCGTCGCCGCCACCCGTCCGGATGGGGTGCTGGACTTCTTCGCCCGGAGCGCGGCGATTCTCGGCCTGTCCATCCCGGCCTTCGTCACGGCGATCCTCGTGACCCTGCTCCCGGCGATCTGGTGGGGGTGGACGCCGCGAGGGCGGTTCGTGGAGTTCTCCACCGATCCGACCTCGTACATCCTCCAGTTCATCCTGCCCGCGACCATTCTCGGTATCGCCTCGGCGGCCGGGATCATGCGGCTGACGCGCGGGATGCTGCTCGAGGTGCTGCGGCAGGACTACGTGCGGACGGCCTGGGCCAAAGGCCTCCGCGAGCGTGTCGTGGTGCTCAAACACGCCCTGAAGAACGCGGTGATCCCGGTGGTGACGGTGCTCGGCCTCCAGGTGGCGAGCATCGCCGGCGGCGCGGTAATCATCGAGTGGATCTTCGGCATCCCCGGCATGGGACAGTTCCTCGTCGACGCGATCGTGCAGCGCGACTATCCGGTGATCCAGGGGATCAACCTGATCATCGTCGTCATCATCGTCCTGACGAACCTGACGGTCGATCTCGTGTACGCCCTGCTGGATCCGCGGATCCGTTACTAACCGCCGATGACGAATTCCGTCCACACCCTCTCGGTTCCGGAGACGCTGCCGCGGACATGGCGGCTGCCCTCGCTCGTCAAACTGGTGCTGCGGTTCGTTCGCCGCAAGCCGCTAGGCGCCATCGGCGGGGTGATCGTCCTGGCGCTGCTGGTGATGGCCGTCTTCGCCGACCAGATCGCGCCGTATCCGTACGCCGCGTCGATCCAGGGTGCGCGGATGAAACCTCCAAGTGTCCAGTTCTGGATGGGCACCGACAATCTCTCGCGCGACATCTGGAGCCGGGTGGTGTACGGCGCGCGAATCTCCGTCACCGTTGGGTTCGCGACCGTCGCCCTGGCCACGCTGATGGCGACGGCCATCGGCGTCTCCAGCGCGTACCTCGGCGGCGCGTACGACATCGTGGTCCAGCGCGTGGTCGATGCGTGGATGTCGTTCCCGGCGCTGGTCGTCGTCCTGTCCCTGATGGCCGCGCTGGGGCCCGGGCTCCCCAACCTGATCCTGGCCCTCTCCATCCTCGGCGCCGCCAGTGCGTCCCGGGTGATCCGGGGCGCGGCGCTGTCCGTGATCGCGAACCCGTACGTCGAGGCGGCGCGCGCGGTCGGCGCGGGCCACCTGCGCATCGTGCTGCGCTATGTGCTGCCCAACGTGATGGCCACGATCATCATCCTCGCCACCATCGGACTGGGGACGGTGATCCTCGCCGAGTCGGGGCTGTCGTTCCTCGGCTTTGGTATTCCGCCGCCGTATCCGTCGTGGGGTGCGATGCTCTCGGGATCAGGACGTTCGTTCATGTACTACGCGCCGTGGATGGCGCTGTTCCCCGGCGGGGCTATCTCACTGGCCGTCTTCGGCTTCAATATGCTGGGCGACGCGCTCCGCGACGTGCTCGACCCGCGATTGCGCGGGTCAGGCCGGTCGCCCGCGCTGCTGTAGAGATACGTCGGCGAAGGCCAGGCCTTTGAGCGTGGCCATCGTCAGCGCTCGACGCGCCGGAAGACCGCCAGCCCGAGCACCGTCGTCACCATCACGGCGGCGGCAAAGACGATCGGCGCGGCCGGATCGGCGCTCCGATCGCGTATGAGCCCGGCAACCGGCTGAGTGAGCGCCATCATCAGGTAGAAGACCGTGTAGAAGACACCGAATCCCGTCGTCAGCCGTTCGGGCGGTAACGCGCGTGGCAGCAGTGCCATCACCGGCCCGGGCGGAGGGCCGATGACGAGGCCGAGCAGACAGAATGCGAGGAGCGCCGGCGCGACGACCGGGATCAGTAGCGTGACCGCCGCCGGCCACCAGGCTACCGGCGACGATCACCAGATTCGGCCGCGCGAGCCGGTCGCTGAGTAGGCCGCCGAGGGGGATCGAGACGATGGTCACCCAGATCGCCAGACTCACAACGAAGCCGGCGTCGCCGAGCGTCGCGCGGCGCGCAATCAGCAACCCGGGACCGAAAGCGATGATCGTGACCAGGCTCGCGTTGAAGCAGCCCCAGGCAAAGCCCGCGCTGATACTGAGGCGAAGATCGCGACCGGTCGGCAACGTTCGAGGCGGCTCGGCCGCCGCACCGGCCGGCCGGGGCGCCTCACGGTAGAGCAGGAGCATCAGCAGCAGCCCGAGCGCCGCCGCGATCGCCGTGGCGGTGACCGCCGATCGCCACCCCAGCCGCGCCGCCACACCGCCGAGGGTCGCCGCCGCTATGCCGAGGCCGACCGGCCACGAGGTGAGCATAACTGCCATCGCGGTCGACAGCTCCTTGCCGGCGAACCAGTCGGAGACCAGCTTGGCGAGGAGGATGTTCACCAGGACGGCGCCGACGCCGCTCACGACGCGGCCGGTCATGGCGGCAGCGAAGCTGCCGGCGGCCGCGGTGAGAAGGCCGCCGGCGACCATCAGCGCGAGACCCGCCATCACCACGCGGCGCTCGCCGAAGCGCAGGCCGATGACGCCGCCGAGCAGCGCGAAGGCGGTACCGGGGAGCATGTAGATCCCGAAGAGGGTGCCGAACTGGGCGTAGCTCAGGCCGAGCTCACCGATCATGAGCGGTGCCACCGCGGCGACGGCTTGGAATTGCAAGCCCATCGACGTGCGCGTGACGAACACGATTGCCAGCGCCACCCAGCGGTTGGCCATGGCCCCGGATGATATCGGACAGATCTCCATCTTCGGCTCGGACATCTGGAACCGCCTGACGCCGAAGGAACGCCAACCTGCGCCGGCGCGTGCAGGCCCAGCAGCTCTCGCAGTTCATGCACGGCGAGCAGAGTGCGGGCCATTGGGCTAAACAACCCTCAGCCCTTGCACGTCTCAATGGGCAAGGGGTCCTCCATGAGGACGGCACATCGAGCATATGCCTGGAGGGGCCGATGAAAAAAGCCGTTGCTCTTCTTGCGTTGCTTTTCGTGCTTCTGGGGACAGCCATGCCGAGCGATGCGTGGGTGCGCGGCGGCTGGCGTGGCGGGTGGCATGGTGGTTGTTGCTGGGGAGGGTGGTGGCCGGGCGCTGTCGTCGGCGGCTTGGCCCTCGGTGCCGCCGTGGCCGCGACCTATCCGTATCCCTACTACGCGGCTCCGCCGCCCGTCGTCTACGAGCCACCGGTCGTCTATCAGCAGCCGTCAGTGAATGCGGCGCCCCCAGCCCAGCTGGTCCGGCGTGAGGTGGTGTATCCAAACGGCCGGTATGTCCTGTATGGGGACGGCCAGAGCCAGCCATGGCGGTGGGTCTGGGTTCCCGCAGGTCCGCCCGCCCCTTCGCTTCCGCCACCCTCCGGGCAGTAGACGAGGCGTCACCGTTCGGCCAGGCTCATCGGCAACCGGGGACAGCCGCCGGAGATTCCGGCGGCGCCCCAAGGAGCCCCCTCATGTTTGGTCTCGGTGCTCAAGAACTTCTCGTCATCCTGGTGATCGTGCTCATCATGTTCGGCGCGAATCGCTTACCGGAGCTTGCGAAGTCCCTCGGAGCGAGCTTGAAGGAATTTAAGAAGGGCGTGAACGACGCGCAGACTGACCAGCCGTCCGCAGTCCCGACCGACGGCCCGAAGGCCCCCGTCGTGGCCGCGGCCCGGACGTGTGCGGGCTGCCAGGCACCCCTGGCGGCCGACTGGACTCACTGCCCACGTTGTGGCGGACCCGTGTCAGTGGCGGCACCGCCGGCGTAGATCGCGGCGGCACTACAGGTCTCGAGCGACCCCGATCCCCACTCAGTTGTGCGCCCGCGGGCGAGCCGCCCCGCGCCGAGCGTTCCCGCGAACGGCGTGGGTGAGCGCCCTCGAGCGCGCGGGGATCGACGACTTCCACTTCCACGACTGCCGACACCACTTCGCGTCGATGTTCATGATGCGCGGGGGCAGCCTCTGGGCGCTTCAGAAGATCCTCGGTCACGCGACGCTCGTGATGACGCAGTGGTACGATGTCTGCTAGTCATCGAAGAGTAGCGAACTCAATCGGCGACTTCGTCGTACCGCCGCTTCGCTTTGTCCAATTGGTGCAGGTGCTTGGGCGGGGGCCTTGGGCGACGAGCATTGTCTATGTCTCTCGTAGGCCAGTCTGGGCATCGACTCCTTTGACCGAGAGAACATTCCGCTTGCGTTGGCTCATAAGGACGAGGCACCATCCAGCGTACCCTTTGAGCTTGTTCAATCCCCGCTGCCTCCCTAGGAGGCGTCATGCGCTGCGAGCCGAGTTGGTGGTTTAGCGGTTGCGGTATCCGCCATCGTTCCGCTTTAATGCCGGTTGCAAGCGCCCGGTGGTGACGGCAATTCATCTACAGCGCGAGCCAGGAGTGACCTCGCCCCGTCTTGGAAATTGTGGTTCTGGTCTCGGCTTCGCGTCGAGCTTTCGTGGCAGACTGCGGCTTCTCTCGATCATTGCGCTTCTGGTCCTTCCTATTCGCTGTCCGATGCCCGCGGCGGCCTCACCGTCATGTCCGTTTGAAGGAACGATTCCAAATGGACACTGGTCGGGGACTTGTACGCAGGGGCAGACCGTAAGCGGTTCATTCTCACTCGCGATCAACGCGACTTGTCACGCGAGTGGTTCGTACAGCGGCAGCGACTCTGGATCGCTTGATGGCGCTGTCAATAGTAGCGGTGGTTTTGTGTCGCAGGGAGCCGCCGGAGACGCGACGTGGAGAGGCAGCTTTTCTGTGAGCGGCACCATTCTTAACGGGGGCGGCACGTGGTCCCTGTCTAGTTTCGGTTGCACTGGTCAGTGGTCTGGGACAGGTACTGTCGTTCCTGCAGGTCCGCAGATCGGCGTGACGCCAACGGGAACACTCGACTTCGGCAGCGTGGCCGTTGGAAGCTCGGCGACTCGGACTTTCACGGTGACGAACGCCGGTGGGGGCACGCTGACGGGTGCTGCGAGCACAAGCACGCCGTACAGCATCGTCTCTGGTGGGTCGTACAGCCTCACTGCTGGACAAAATCAAACGGTTACCGTCCGCTTCAGTCCGACATCAGCTGGCACGTTCTCGGGTACGGTGAACTTCACAGGTGGCGGAGGGGCTGCGCGCGCAGTGACGGGCACGGCAGGATCCGCTAGTCCGCAGATGGGCGTGACGCCAACGGGAACACTCGACTTCGGCAGCGTTGCGGTTGGAAGCTCCACCAATCAAACCTTCACGGTGACGAACGCCGGTGGGGGCACGCTGACAGGTGCTGCGAGCACAAGCACGCCGTACAGCATCGTCTCTGGTGGGTCGTACAGCCTCACCGGGGGACAAAACCAGACGGTCACGGTAGGCTTCAGCCCGACCTCGGCCGGAGCATTCTCGGGCACGGTGAACTTTACAGGCGGCGGCGGGGCCGCGCGCGCAGTGACGGGCACGGGAGGATCTGCAAGCCCGCAGATCGGCGTCACGCCAACTGAAACACTCGACTTCGGCAGCGTTGCGGTTGGAAGTTCGACCACTCAGACCTTCACGGTGACAAACGCCGGTGGGGGCACGCTGACGGGCGCCGCGAGCACAAGCACGCCGTACAGCATCGTCTCTGGTGGGTCGTACAGCCTCACTGCTGGACAAAACCAAGCGATCACGGTCCGCTTCAGTCCGACGTCAGGAGGCGCGTTCTTCGCTGCGGTGAACTTCACAGGTGGCAGGGGGGCCACGCGCGCAGTGACGGGCATAGGAATGGCCGTACCCCCTCGGATTTCGGTTACACCACCATCATCGAACTTCGGACGGATTGCCGTAGGCGACGATGTAACGCGAACCTTCACGGTGACGAACATCGGCGGGGGCACGTTGACGGGCAGCGCGAGCACAAGCGCACCGTTCAGCATTGCTTCTGGCGGGTCGTACAATCTAAGTGCGGGTGAAGGCCAAGCCGTCGTCGTCCGTTTCAGCCCGACATCGGCTGGAACGTTCATCCGAAGCGTCGGCTTCACGGGCGCAGCTGGCGCCGGAGCCACTTTGACTGGTATCGCGGCTCTGGGAACGTCCTCGGTTCCTCGGATGAGCCAGGGCGACGTGATATGGGGCGAGCGAAACTATGACCACACCAACCGCAAAATCAAGGACCTGGGTTGTGCCTTGACGTGTGTCGCGATGGTCCTTTCTTATCACTCGGGTGACGAATGGGATCCCGACGCACTGGATTTGTATCTGGGGGCGGTTCCTGGTGGATATCAGGGCGGTGGTGTCAATTGGTGGGCAGTGCCCGATGCCATTCAAGTTGGCCAAAAGATGAGCGAGACAAATAGCACTCGCGCTGCAATGGATACCGTCATCCAAGCGGAGTTGGCCGCGGGCAATCCGGTAATCGTGAGAGTTGATTCGCCGACTCATCCGGGCGGCGACCACTTTGTCCTGATAACGCAGAAGACCGCCGACGGCAGATATCTGATAAACGATCCGGGATTCAGTATGAAGACAAACATTCAGGATAACTATGCGAACCACATTAAAGGGGTGATCACTTATCGTCGCAGCGCATCCTCTCGCCAGCTCGACGGCAGCTCCACGCCTGACGTGCCCGCCGCTGCTTCCGATAGGGCGCATTTGGAGATCGCCGCTAGTGGCAGCGTGTCGATACTCGTGACTGACCCAAACGGAAGGAGATCGGGACGTGATGCGGTGGCTGGAGTCACACTGTCTGAGATCCCTTCGTCGACCTACACCGTGGAATCCATCGGGCCCCCCGATCCCGCCTCCGAACCCGGCGTCCCGACCGCCGCGGTCAGCATTCCCTCGCCCGTTGAAGGTATCTACAAGGCAACAGTCGGCAGCCAGACCACGAGCGGTTATCACCTTGAGATCAACGGCTACGATACCGACGGAAAGGCCAATCTAACGGTCGACACGACGGGATCTGTCAGTGCGGGTCAGGTGAAAAACCACTCCTTTACATTCTCCAAAGCCCGATTGCCGCTAAACCTCTCGCTCAGGGTGAATAAGCCAAGTTTCGTCCCCGGCGAAACGCTAACGGCAACCGGAACAGTGACCAACAGCGGACTTCCCGAAGCTGCCGACTTCTATCTGGGTCTGTATCGGCCCGACGGTAACATCGAGTTCATGACCGCAGTCGCGGATGACGGCGGTGTCACAGCGGCTAAGAGTATCGTCATGGGCACTGCGGCCGATCTCGCGTCCTTTCAGCCCCTCGCGACGCGGATACCGCTTGCCACACCCATCTCGGTGGCTGTGTCGAACTTTTATGCACGTACATGGAGGGGCGACGACCCTCCCGGTGATTGGACGTTTCGCCTCATCGCCGTGAAGGCGGATGCATTGGCCGATGGCGTTCTAAACCCCGATGAGATATTAGGGGTCGCGATCGCCACCTTCATTGTTCAGCGATCACGAATTCAGATCTTAGATCACACGATGTCGCATGTGCTCCCAGCAGCATGCGCAGGTTCGTTACCTCACACGTCGATCTTTCACACAAACGAACCCACAGCGTACTCATGGGTCAGCGTGTCGGGTGCAACCGCTGGCGACAAGGTGGACTGGTCTTGGTACCGTCCCGACGGAAGACTCTATCAAACAGCAAGCGCGGTCTTCGGGCCGATCGACGCTGGCGCCATCGCATGTGCTTGGGACTACATCAGTATCGTCGGCTCTGCGCCGGCAACGACGCCAGGGAATTGGTCTGTTAGCGTGTCGTACAACGGAACTGAGGTTTTCTCAGAGCCGTTTGTGATCGTTGTTCCATAGTGACACGTCCTGGGATGAGTTCTTAGAATCAAAGACGACAAGCGCCGAACGTATATGCAGTGGTAGACTTCACGGAGCAGCGCCGGGGTAGCTCAGAGGCAGAGCAACTGATTCGTAATCAGTAGGTCGCGGGTTCAACTCCCGCCCCCGGCTCCAGTTTTCACGCCTCACGCGACACCCCCCACCGCCAGGAAGGCTCCTGCGCTGAACCGCGGCCTCCGCCTCCCCGCCGTCCGCTCTTATCGAAGGCCACCTCGCGGATTGGCGGCACACGAAAGCCAGCGGGCGGTGCGGCCACAGGACGATTGTCACTGATGTTCATGAACTGCTATCCTGTGTACATCGAGCTGAGACCGAGGAGACGAGGATGAGAACGGTCGTGCTGCGGCACAAGCATGTCCAACTGGATCAAGGGAAGCTGGATCGGGCGAAGCGGGTTCTCGGGGCGCGAACGGAGACGGAGACGCTCGACCGGGCGCTGGATCTCGTGGTGACCGAGGCGGCCATCGACCGAGTGCTGCGCGGGGCACGCGGAAAGGCCAATCTGCGCCGCGTCTTCTGATGAGGCGCGTTGTCATCGACACGAACCTCTACATTGACTGGCTGAACGAGGGACGGCACGAGGAGGTGCTGTTCCAGCGGGATGCCGTCAAGTACCTCAGTACGGTTGTGGTCCTCGAGTTGTACGCAGGGGCGTTCTCGCCGCGCGACCGTCGGGTGCTCCGCGGCATTGTCACAGCCTTCGAGCGAGCGGACCGCATGCTCGTCCCGTCGGGCTCGGTCTGGGAGGAGGCGGGGCACGTTCTGCGTGCCCTCCAGACGTCGCGCGGGTCGGTGGGGGCCGGCTATCCCTCGCTGGTCAACGACGTGCTGATTGCGCTGTCGGCCCGGGCGATCGGCGCCACCGTCACGACGAGCAACGAGAGAGACTTTGCCGCGATCTGCCGAGCCCGACCGTTCAAGCTGATCATCGTGCCGGGATGAGATCTTCCATGACGAACTGTCGAGACTGCATATCTAGAATGACGTCGTGACGCAGATCCTCGGCTTCATCTTCGCGGGCGCGAGCGCCGTCACCGGGCTGGCCATGCTCCTGCTCGTCGTGTGGCAGGCCCCGCGCCATCGCCACAACCGCCTCATGGCTCTGTACCTGGCGACGCTCGTCGCCTGGGGAGCCAGCAACATCGCCGCCCGCCTGTGCGCCCTCCTCGGCTGGCCGTCCACGAGCTTCGTCCACGGCGCGGTCTTCGGCAACGGCCTCAACTCGCTCGTGCTGTTCTGGTTCGTCACCGACTACGTCGAGATCCGGGACAGGCGGTGGGTACGACTGCTGCGCGCCGCCGGCGTGGTGTGGGTGGTCGTCGGCGCGGTCGGGCTCTTCGCCGGGCGGTTGATGCTCGACGCCACCGTCACCCCCGACGGCATGTTCCGGTACCGGGTCTCGCCGTTCGGCGTCGCGGCGTTTCTCATCGGCGACGTCATCTACCTCGCGGCGCTCGGCTGCCTCTGGGTGTATCGCCGGGGCCGGGCGGGAGCGCTGCTGCCGGGTGGCCTCGTGCTCGTGGCGGGACAGATCGGGACGCTCGTGCTCCTGCCGTTCCTGCACGGCGTGCCCCCGATCACGATCGCGTTCACGGCCATCGCCAGCGTGTGCTTCACGTACGCGATCCTGCGCGAGCACCTGTTCAACCCGCTCGCGCGCAGCGAGGCCAGCCTCACCGTCCTGCTCGAGAACACGGCCGATCCCGTGTGGTCGGTGGACGTCCACCGCCGCCTCACCACGTTCAACACCGCGTTCCGCCAGCTCGCGGTCGCGCTCAGCGGCATCACGCCGACGGCCGGCATGGACGCGCTCGAGCTGCTGCCGGCGGACGGGCGTCTCTTCTGGAGCCGGCTCTACGAGCGTGCGCTCCACGGCGAGCGCGTGTCCCTCGAGCGGCAGTTCGCCATGCCCGGGGTCCCCACACACCTGGAATTCAGCTTCAACCCCATCGTCGCCGACGGGACCACGCCCTCGGGTGTGGCGGTCTTCGCCCGGGACGTCACCGCGCATGCGCGTGTGGTCGCCGAGCAGTCCCGGGCGCGGGAGGCGGCGGAGGACGCCAGCCGCGCCAAGAGTCAATTCCTGGCCAGCGTGAGCCACGAGCTGCGGACTCCGCTGAACGCGGTCCTCGGCTTCGCGCAGCTCCTGTCCGACCGGGCCGACGGGGCGCTCACCGCCCGGCAGGGAGAATTCGTCGAGAGCATCCTCACGGCCGGCCGGCATCTCCTGGCGCTGATCAACGACCTGATCGATCTGTCCAAGATCGAGGCCGGCAAGCTGGATCTCGCCGCCGACCGGTTTCAGCTCGGCGAGCAGGTCACGGAGGCCGTCCGGCTGCTGGCCCCGGCGGCCGACGCCAAGGGGCTCGAGCTCATCCTCGACATCGCCGATGGCGTGCCCGACGCGCTCGTCGGCGACCCGCGCCGCCTCCGTCAGATCCTCGTGAATCTCGTCGGCAACGCCGTGAAGTTCACCGAGCGCGGGCACGTGCTGGTGCGGGTCGAGCCGGACGCCGAGACGTACGGCGGCGTGCGGCTGCGCTTCGACGTGGCCGACACCGGCGTCGGGATCTCCGCCGCGCAACAGACCCACCTCTTCGAGCCGTTCGTCCACGGCCACGCCAGGACCGCCCACGCGCAGGAGGGAATCGGCCTCGGGCTCCTGATCAGCCGCCGACTGGCGGAAGCGATGGGCGGAAGCCTCGGCGTGGAGAGCGAGTCGGGGTCGGGCAGCGTCTTCTCGTGCACGCTTCCCTTCAGGCTCGCTCCGGGCGCGCCGACCGTGAAGGGCGTGGACCTCGCGGGAACGTCGGTGCTGGTCCTCGACGGCAACGAGACCCTGCGCGCCGTCCTCGGTCGGTGGCTCACCGCATGGCGCGCGCGTCCGACGCTCGTCGCGGACGGCGACATGGCTCGCGCCGTGCTCGAGCGGGCCCGGGTCGCCGGCACCCCCTTCCGCCTGTTGCTCGTCGGCACCCGAACCGAGGGAAGCCGGGCGCTGATCGCGGACCTGCCGCACGGGACGGTGGGCGGCATCGTCGCGTTGCTTCCGCAGGCGGGCGAGGCCGGCGCCGAAGCGCCGTCGACCGATCGTGTGATCCGGGTGCGCAAGCCCGTCGGGCCCGACCAGCTTCGCGTGGCGCTCGGCGCGGCGCTGACGGGTCGGGGAGACAGCGTGCCCGTCTCCCCGCATGCACGGCGGACCGCGCGCCCGCTGCGGGTGCTCGTCGCCGAGGACAGCCTCACGAACCTCGCGATCGCCTCCGCGTTGCTCGAGCGCTGGGGGCACTCCGTCACGCGCGCCGGGAACGGCCGCGACTCGGTCGCCGAGGTGCACGCGGACGTCTACGACCTCGTGCTGATGGACGTGCAGATGCCGGGCATGGATGGGCTCGAGGCCACCCGCCTCATCCGCGACGGAGAGCGGACGACGCCCCGTCGGGTGCCGATCGTGGCCATGACGGCCAGCGCGATGAAAGGCGATCGCGAGCGCTGCCTCGAGGCGGGGATGGACGGATACCTGGCCAAGCCCCTCGACGCCCACGAGCTGTTCGAGATGGTCGAACGCTTTGCCGCCCCGGCCCTCGCCGTCGGCGACCCACCGACGGCTCGCGAGCGCTTCCCGGACGGGGCCGATGTCGCCACGGTCGTCGAGCGCCTGGACGGCGACGACGTGGCGGCCCGCGACATGGGGCGGCTCTTCGTCGTGGAGTATCCCCGCTGCGTCCTCGACCTGCGCGCGGCGCTCGAGGCCGGCGATGCCGAGGGCGTGCGCCGCGCCGCCCGCGAGCTCAAGGGCTCGATTGGCCTGTTCAGCGCCGGCGGCCACGACGCCGCCCAGCGGCTCGAGGTGATCGGCCAGCAGGGCGCACTGGCTGACGCGGCCGGCGCTCTCGAGCTGCTGGAGCGCGAGCTCGCGCGCCTGCTGCCGACGATTCAGGAGCTCGCCGAAAGCGAAGCCCGTCTCGCGGAGCCCCCGACCATCGAGGGGCCGGGGCCGGCGCCGCGCCCGTGACCGCGCTCCCGCTCGCCGGCTACCGCGTGCTCGAGCTGGCCCACCTCGTCGCCGGGCCGCTGTGCGGCCTCTACCTCGCGGACATGGGCGCCGACGTGATGAAGATCGAGCATCCGTCCGGCGGTGATGCCTCGCGCCACGTGTACGGCACGCATTTCGGCGACGAGAGCGCCGTGTTCCTCACCGTCAACCGCAACAAGCGGAGCGTCGCGCTCGATCTGGCGCGCGAGGATGGTCGTGCCCTGTTCCTGCGGCTCGCCGAGCGCGCCGACGTCGTGATCGAGGCCTATCGCGGAGGCGTCGCCGAGAAGCTCGGGATCGACGACGCGCGGCTCCGTCCGCTGAACCGCCGTCTCGTCTACTGCTCGCTCTCCGCCTTCGGTCCCGACGGCCCGTGGCGTGACAAGCCGGGGCTCGACATGCTGATCCAGGCCATGGGCGGGCTCATGGCCGTCACCGGCGAGCCCGACGGCGCGCCGGTCCTCAGCGGAGCGCCCGTGCTCGACACCATCGGCGCCCTGCTGGCGGGGCAGGGCATCGTCACCGCGCTCCTGCACCGCGAGCGAACGGGCGAGGGCCAGCGCCTCGACGTGTCCTTGCTGGCCGGCGGGCTCCTCGCGCAGGCGGCGCGGCTCAGCGTGTTCCTGGCCACCGGTCGCGAGCCGGGCCGCCTCGGCAGCGCCCATCCCTATCTCTCTCCGTTCCAGGCGTTCGCCGCCAGCGATGGATGGGTCTACGTCGCCGTGTGGATCGAGCGCTTGTGGGAGCCGTTCTGCGCGGCGATCGACCGGCCGGCCCTCGCCGCGGATTCGCGCTTCACCTCCGCGGCCGCGCGCGTCCGGCACCGCAAGGAGCTGACGGCGATCCTCGAGCCGATCTTCCGTGAGCGCACGGTGCGCGGGTGGATGGCCGTCCTGGAGGCGCACGACGTCCTCTGCGCGCCCGTCAATCGCTACGCCGACCTCGCCGACGATCCGCAGATCCGCGCCACCGGCATGATCGTCGAGGACAAGCACCCGCGCGGCGGCGCCTTCCGGACCCTGGCGCCGGCCATCACTTTCACGGCGACGCCGGGAACGCTGCGGACTCCGGCGCCGGCCCTCGGCGAGCACACGGACGCCGTGCTGGCGGAGATCGGAGTGCGGCCGGAGGAGTCGGAGCCCTGCGCGCCGATGGGATCGTGACATAGCGCGCGGAAGAACTCCGGGAATCGTCGCCGCGGGCGCGATATCCTTCTGGCGATACCCCGTCGATCTCAACGAGGAGACGCCATGACGCCAACGCTTCGCCAGCTCGCCGAGCAGCTCGACGCCGGTCACATGTCGCGCCGCGAGTTCGTCCGCCGTTCCGTCGCGATCACCGGTGGCGCGGCCGCCGGCCTGCACGTGCTCCGGCGCATGGCCGACGCGCAGACGAAGCCGAAGCTCCGTGTCTGGCTCTTCAAGAGCTTTGTGACCGACTGCAACGAGGTCCTCGCCAAGCACGTCGAGGCGTGGGCGAAGGAGCGCAAGGTCGACGTCGAGTTCGACTGGGCCACCTTCGGCGACCGCGAGCAGAAGTTCGTCGCCGCCATCGAGGCGGGCAACCCCCCCGACCTCGCCGAGATGAACTACCAGGGGCCGATGCGCTACCGGCCCGCGCTGCGCGACGTCACCAAGCTGGCCAAGGAGATCGCCGCCGCGCGCGGCGGCCTCCTGCCCTTCGCCGACCGGGTCATGCAGTTCAACGGACAGTACTACGGCATCGCGCACCAGGCGTTCGGCGGCGGCCTGCACATCCGCAAGGACCTCCTCGCCGAGAAGGGCCTCAAGATGCCGAAGGTCTACGATCCCGACGTGGTCGAGGTGGCCAAGAAGTGCCAGGACCCGTCGAAGGATCTCTGGGGCTTCGGACAGACCCTGAACCGCTGCGACGACGGCAACGGCTTCATGCAGAACATCCTCTGGGACTACGGCGGATCGGCCTGGGACAAGGACGGCAAGCCCGCCCTCGGCACCACGTTCATGAAGCAAAATCTGGAATCCCTCAAGTTCTGCGTCGACACGATCAAGACGCACAAGATCCAGCCGCCCGGGGTGATGGGCTGGACCGACGTCTCCAACAACGAGTCGTACATGGCGGGCAAGCTCGTGTGCACCAACAACGGCGCCAGCCTCTACTACGCGATGGTGAAGAAGAAGCATCCGCTCGCCGACAAGACCCAGGTCCTCCTCACACCCGGGGGACCGGCCGGGTCGTTCGTCTTTGCCGGCACGTACAACTGGGGCATCTTCCAGAAGTCCAAGCACGCCGAGCTGGCCGAGGACATGATCCGCTGGGTCGAGGATGAGAAGCGCTTCGAGGAGTTCCT
>Ga0207646_10003474_pt1 | contig 17795 bp, 18 predicted proteins | sample KBSK5502metaG_FD_184343 | JGI IMG/M metagenome (GOLD analysis project Ga0207646, IMG submission 184343) | Corn, switchgrass and miscanthus rhizosphere microbial communities from Kellogg Biological Station, Michigan, USA - KBS K5-50-2 metaG... | ecosystem: Host-associated > Plants > Roots >... | reverse complement strand
TGAGGAAGGTCGCCTCCTCCATGGCGGTATCGCCCCCGCCGACCACGAGGACGTCCTTGTTCTTGTAGAAGAAGCCGTCGCAGGTCGCGCAGGCCGAGACGCCGCCGATCCTGGTCCGGAAAGCCAACTCCTCGGGCAGCCCGAGCCAGCGGGCCCGCGCGCCGGTGGCGACGATGAGGGTCTCCGCCCGCACCTCTCCCGCGTCGAGCGTGAGCGTGAAGGGACGGCGGGAGAGGTCCACCTTTCGGGCGGCGCCCGGGGTGAACTCGCTGCCGAACCGTGCGGCCTGGCGGCGGAAACGGTCCATCATCTCCGGGCCCAGGATCCCTTCGGGGAAGCCGGGATAGTTGTCGACGTCCGTGGTGAGCATGAGCTGGCCGCCCGGCACGTCGGTGGGATCCTCACCGCCTCCCCCTTCGACGACGAGGGGCTCGAGGTTGGCGCGCGAGGCGTAGAGGGCCGCGGTCAGACCGGCCGGACCCGAGCCCAGGATGACGACCCGGTATTGCGTCTTGTTCATTGACGAGTCCTTCCGGCCGAGCGCGGCCGGCAAGACAGTATAACCGGCGCGCGCGGCAGCCTTGACAGTCCCCGCGGCCGCAGATACGGTCTCGGCATGCCCACCGCCGCGCGCATCGACGTGCTGCTGTCCATCCTCAACGCCACCGATGTGGGCACGCTCGACAGCGTGGCGGACAAGCTCCGTCAGGTCCAGGAGGAGCTGCGGGACATCGACCAGCCCGCGCTGGCGGACCGGGCGGGGGAGGCGGTCGACGCGCTGCGGCGGGGCGACCTCGCCGAGTTCAAGCGGGCGCGGGCCTTCCTCCAGTCGAAGATCGGCCACCTGCGTTAGCGAGACGGCGGTCACCCGCCCGCGGCGAAGTGCTCCTCGAGATCGCGCGGGCCGGGATCGTGGCCGGGGGCTCGGTGGACAAGCTGCGGCGCACGGCGACGATCGCCCTCGAGCAGTTCGGGGGAGACGTGAGGGCGGCGGTGAAGCGGCCGCTGCCCGAAGCTCGCAAGGCGCTCATGAAGTTCCCGAGCATCGGCGCGCCGGGGGCGGAGAAGATCCTGCTCCTGAGCCGCAGCCATCCGGTCCTCGGGCTCGACTCCAACGGCCTGCGGGTACTCCTCCGCCTCGGTTACGGCCGCGAAGCGAAGGGCTACGCGGCCACCTACCGTTCGGTGCGGGAGGCGATCGCCCCCCAACTCGAGCCCGACTGCGACTGGCTCATCCGCGCGCACCTGTTGCTGCGCCGCCACGGCCAGACCCTGTGCCGGCGCCGCCGGCCCCGCTGCGAGGCGTGTCCGGTGGCGGAGGTGTGTGGCTACTACCGTGCGGCGAGGCGAAGCCGGTGAGCGTTGACCGGCCGCGCTCTCCGGCATAAGGTGCGCCCCAACAGCGAGCGGGAGGATGTGATGGAAAAGTACCTGGGACGTTACTCCGAGGTCATCTACTGCCTGATGCGCCTGATGGTAGGGCTGGCCTTCGCTCAGCATGGAGCACAGAAGGTCCTCGGCCTGCTCGGGGGCCAGAAGATGCCCCTCGGCTCGCTCCCCGGCGTGGCCGGGATCATCGAGCTGGTGGGGGGGCTGCTGATCGCGATCGGCCTCGCCGCGGGGTGGGCGGCCTTCATCGCCTCGGGCGAGATGGCCGTCGCCTACTTCATGGTGCATGCGCGCGGCGGCTTCTGGCCGGTGGTCAACAAGGGTGAGCTGGCGGTGGCGTACTGCTTCGTCTTCCTGTACATCGCCTCGCGCGGCTCGGGCCGCTACAGCGTGGACGCGGCCATCAGTCATCGAGCAAGGGGGCGCTAGCGGCGCGCCCCCTTGAACCCCCGCTCGCTCCGCGGGAGTGAATCCCGCTCCGCTCGCAGCTGTAGCCGTAGCCGCGGAGCGCCCGATCCACTCGGGCGCGTAGCGACATGGGGGGACTACTGAATGGTCCCTGAGAAGGGCTGGGTGACTCGCACGGGAGCGGGGGAGGCGTGATGGTGGAACATGCGCCATCCCTCGGGCGTGCGGCGGAAGAGGTTGGTGGCTTGCGCCACCGCCACTCCCACGTCGCTGTCGCGGGAGGCGGTGATGTTCTCGGCGCAGGCCACCATCCCCACGTCGCCGAAGACGTGGATGTCGCACTCGGTGGGGGTCACGCGCATCCAGCCCGTGCTGGCGAAGATCTGCTCGAGTGACTCGCGGACCTGCTCCCAGCCCACGAGCACGTCCCAGCCCGGATGGATGCAGCGCACCCAGGGCTCGTGGAGCCACAGCCGCTGCATCTGCTCGAGGTCCAGCTCCTCGAGCGCCTGGTAGAAGCGCTCGTTCACCGCCCTCAGCTCCTCCACCTCGCTCATGAGTTCATTCTAGCCCGCGGCGCGCCATCTCGGGTCCCTCGATGTGCGGCGGTAGAATCGGTCATGGCCTCTCCCGATCCCGCCGCCGTCTCCGCCGCTCTTCCCATCCGCCATTCCTGGATCGCGAACCGGGAGGTGGAGGGCCGGGCCGGCCTGCGTCCGGCGGTGAACCCGGCCACGGGGGCCGCTTTCGCGCGGACGAGCCTGCTCGACGCCGAGCAGGCGGCCTCCGCCATCGCCGCGGCGCGGACCGCGTTCCCCACCTGGCGGGCGCTTTCCTTCCGGGAGCGGGCGCGGGTGCTGCGGGCGGCGCGCGAAGTGGTGCTGCGGCGCGCCGACGAGATCGCGCGCCTCATCGAGCAGGAACAGGGAAAGCCCGCCGTCGAAGCGCACCTGGTCGAGGTGTTCCCGGCCCTCGAGGCGCTCAAGCACCTGGCGCTCCACGCCGAGGACCTCTTGTCGGAGCAACCGGTGGCGCCCGAGGTCCTGCTCTTCGCGCACAAGGACTCCCGCATCCGCTACGAACCGTTCGGGGTGGTGCTGGCGATCACCCCCTGGAACTACCCGTTCGGGATCTCGCTCTCCGGCGTCGCCACCGCTCTCGCGGCCGGCAACACGGTGGTCCTCAAGCCGGCGCCGGCCACGACGCTCGTCGGCCTCTGCATCGCCGAGGTCTTCCGCGAGGCGGGCGTCCCCGACGGCGCCGTCAACGTGGTCGCGGTCGACGACACCCTGGCTCCCGGCCTCGTGGAGGATCCCCGCGTCGACAAGATCGTCTTCACGGGCAGCCCGGCCACGGGCCGCCGCGTGATGGTCTCCGCGGCCAGGAACCTCACCCCGGTGGTGCTGGAGCTGGGAGGCAAGGACCCGGCGGTGGTCTGCCGTGACGCCGACCTCGACCGTGCCGCCCGAGGCATCGTGTGGGGCGCCTTCGTCAACGCGGGCCAGACCTGTGCCTCCGTGGAGCGCGTCTACGTGGAAGCCGAGGTGGCGGAAGCCTTCCTCGGCCGGGTGGTGGCGCTGACGCGATCGCTGAGGGTGGGCGACCCCGCGGAGGGCGAGGTGGAGATGGGACCGCTGACGCTCGAGCGCCAGCGCAGGATCGTGGAAGAGCACGTGGCCGACGCGGTGGCGAAGGGCGCCCGCGTCCTCACCGGCGGCCTGTGGTCCGCCGGACCCGGGTGGTTCTACCCGCCGACCATCCTCTCCGGCGTCGACCACACGATGCGAGTGATGAGGGAAGAGACCTTCGGCCCGGTGCTGCCCGTGATGGCGGTCCCGTCGCTCGACGAGGCGATCCGCCTCGCCAACGACAGCGACTACGGCCTCACGGCGAGCGGGTGGACGCGAGACGCCGCGACCGCCGGCCGGCTGGAGCGCGAGCTGCAGGCCGGGGTGGTGACGATCAACGACTGCGTCTACACCTTCGGCGAGCCCTCCGCGCCCTGGGGCGGCTTCAAGCAGAGCGGCCTCGGGCGCGCCCACGGCGTCGCGGGGCTGCGCGAGATGGCCCAGCTGAAGTACGTCGCCCGCGACGAGGGGCGGGCGCCGATGCTGTGGTGGTTCCCCTACGGAGAGGAGCTGCGCGGGTTGATGCCTTCCGCGGCGCGTGCGCTCCATGCCCGCTCCCTGTGGGCACGCCTGGGGAACGCCCTCCGGCTGCTCGGCTCCTCCCGCTTCCGCCGCCGCGGCCGCCTGGCGTCGATCCTCAAGCGGGCCGACCGTCTCTTTTAGGCGGACAATGGGCGCATGCCCCTAGCCGGCTCCCAGCTGTCGGCGACCAAACGGCCGAAGTGGCACTACATCACGGTGGGAGTCATCCTCATCGTCGTGGCCGTGACGCTCACGGTGGCCTGGCAGATCATGAGCGTCTCCGACGCGTCGCGGGCCAAGGAGATGACGACCCTGCGCTGGGTCGTCTACTTCCTGGGCACCGTCCTCTTCCTGCTCCTGATCGGCGGACTCGTCGTCATCGTGTCCCTCCTGGTGCGCGAGGTGCGCCTCAACGAGCGCCAGTCCAACTTCGTGAGCGCGGTGACGCACGAGCTGAAGACGCCCGTCGCGTCCCTCAAGCTCTACCTCGACACGCTCCAGATGCGGGACCTTCCCGAGAGCCGGCGCGTGGACTTCTACCGCACCATGCGCCAGGACCTCGACCGCCTGAACTCCACGATCAACAACGTGCTCAACGCGGCCATGTACACCGACCGGCCCGTCGTGGATCCCCAGCCGCTGGACCTGGCCCGGCTCGTGCGGCGCGCGATGGACCTCACCCGCACCCGCCACCAGCTCCCGCGGGAGAGCTTCGCCTACATCGGACCCGAGACGCTGCGGCTGCGCGGCGACGCCCAGGCTCTCGAGACGGCGGTGCTCAACCTGCTCGACAACGCGGTGAAGTACTCGAAGGAGAAGGTCGAGGTCGAGGTGGAGGTCGGCACCGACGGGGACGGCCAGGCCCATCTCCGAGTGCGGGACCACGGCATCGGCATGAGCCGGGCCCACCTGCGCTTCGTCTTCAACCGCTTCTACCGCATCGGCGCCGAGGTGCGCCGCAGCCACACCGGCACCGGCCTCGGGCTCTTCATCGTGAAGTCGGTCGTCAAGGGACACAAGGGCACCGTGACCGCCGAGAGCCCGGGGCCCGACCGCGGGTCGACGTTCACGCTGACCCTTCCGGGAATCATCGAAACCGCCGCGGACTCGGGAGCGCCGGACCAGGAGGTTGCCGGTTGACGGGGCGCATCCTCATCGTGGAGGACGAGGCGCACCTCGCGGCGGGGATCCGGTTCAACCTCGAGGCCGAGGGCTACGACGCCGAGGTGGAGGCCGACGGCGCCCGGGCGCTCTCCCGCCTGGCGGTCGCCGATCCCGTCCCCCCCTTCGACCTCGTGATCCTCGACGTGATGCTGCCCGGCGTCGACGGCTTCGCGGTCGCGGACGCGATGCGGCAGGCGGGCAACTTCACGCCCGTGCTCATGCTGACCGCGAAGAGCCTGGCCGAGGACGTCGTGCACGGGCTGGAGGCGGGGGCCGATGACTACCTCGCGAAGCCCTTCGACCTCTCCGTGCTCCTGGCGCGCGTGCGCGGGTTGCTTCGCCGGCGGGACTGGGCCCGCGGCGACACGGGCAACCTCGTCACGGCGCGCGTCGGCGATGCGGAGGTCGACTTCCGCACCTTCGAGGTGCGGGTGAGGGGGCAGACCTTCCGTCTCACCCTGCTCGAGGCGATGCTCCTGAAGCTCCTCGTCCAGAACGCGGGCACCGTCGTCAGCAAGGGCGAGATCCTGCAGAAGGTCTGGAACCTCAGCCCCGACACGGAGACGAGGGCGGTCGACAACTTCGTGGTCCGGCTGCGGCGGTATCTCGAGGTCGACCCGCGATCGCCGAAGCTCCTCCAGACGGTACGGGGCGCCGGATACCGATTGGTGCGGGAAGCCGAGCGGCCCGGCTAGGCTCGCCGCGACAGGTCGCCCCCGCGCAGGCCTTGAGCGCGGCCAGCCGGCGAGAGAGGCGATCGACCAGCGCCGGATCCGCGGCGGCGTACGCGTTGTGCATCTCGAACGGGTCGCGGCGCAGGTCGTAGAGCTCCCGTTCGGCGGCCGGGTACTCGACGTAGAGATACTCGCCCGACCTCAGCGCCGAATACGGCGGGATCCCGCCCTCCTCTGTGGTCCAGTGCTCGACCAGGAAGTCGGTTCGCCACCGCCCTCGCCCCGGCGTCCGGCCCTGGAGAAGGGGCGCGAACGACCGGCCGTCGACGCCGGCCGGCGTCGCCGCCCCCGCCAGCTCGGCCATCGTCGGCGCGAAGTCGATGTTCAGGACCGGCTCCTCCCGTGTCCCGGTGGGCACGCCGGGCCCGCGGACGACCAGGGGGACGAGAATCGACTCCTCGTAGGGATCGCCCTTGCCGTGGTCGAGGCGGTGCGCCCCGAGCTGGAACCCGTTGTCGGAGGTGAGGAACACGTAGGTCGCGTCCAGCTCGCCCCGGGCGGCGATGGCCTGGAGGAGCCGCTCGATCATCTCGTCGACGGCGAGGAGCGTGCGCAATCGCCGGCGGTACAGGTCGTCGATGCGGTCCACCACCTCGGGAGACAGGCGCGGCTGGGCGCGCACCCATCCCGGCTTGCCGCTCACGTCTTCCTCGTCGAAGGAGGGCGGCCGCGGCGCGCGCAGGTCGGAGAACGCCGACTCGTGCCGCGCGGCGGGACGGGCCGGCTGGTGCGGGGCGTGGGGGGCGAGGTAGAGGAAGAAGGGTCGCCGCTCTCCGGCCGGAGCCCCGGCGATGAAGTCCGCCGCGCGGGCGGCCAGCACGTCGGTCTGATACGCGTCGGCGGGGACGCCGGGGGGCTGGACCCGGCCGTCGTGGTTGGCGCCGAAGTCGTAGTACGGCTCGGGAAAGAAGACGCCGAACCACTCGTCCCAGCCCGGAGGCACGTAGCTGCGCGCCGAGCCTGGATACCCGTTCAGGTACTTGCCGACGAGGGCGGTGCGGTAGCCCGCGGCCTGCAGCCAGACGGCGAGGGTCGCGGCCTCCTTCCCCTCCTCCCGGAATTTCTTGAATCCGCCGAGCGGCGGAGCGTTGTCGAGGGCGCCGTGGTTGTGGGCGTACTGGCCGGTGAGGATCGAGGCTCGCGACGGCGTGCACACCGAATCGGTGACGAAGGCCCGCGTGAAGGTCAGGCCGTGGCCGGCGAGCAGCGCTTTCGCTCGCGGCATGTGCGCGAGATCCTCGGCCGTCATGTCGTCGGTCACGATGAAGACGATGTTCGGTCGCGGGGCCCGCAGCGGCGCCGGCGCCGGTCCCGGGCGCGCGCGCACGCAACCGACGGCCGTGAGGACGATGGCCAGGGCCGTCCCCGCGCGGAAGCGGCGAGATGGGTGCCGGCGAGTCATGAGGTCGATCTCTCGATGGTCCAGGCTCGGCTGTCCCGACCCTCTCCCCTCGGCGATGAAGTTTTGGAATATCGACTTGGCGAGAATGATCGGCCGTGGGAAGAGGGCGGGCGCCGGCGGTGGAGCAGGAAACGTGCCCGCGCCCTCGAGACGTGGCAAGTCGCTGAGAACGCTGCGTTGCCGGCGGTGGGGAACGAACGACGTCGCGCCGATTGAAAGCAACTTGCCGAACGAAACTTTCATCGCTCGCCGCCGCGACCCGATCGCCTCCGGAGTCCGCGGGGGCGCGCGTGAGCGGCGTCCGGAAAACAGCTACCACCCGCGGCACGCTTGGCTTTATGCTGTTCCTTCGGGAGGGACGGTCGTCGCTCGATGGTCGAGATCGCCTTCGCGCGCCGGTTGATCATTTTCGATCCCGTCATCTTACCCGCGCTCGGCTAGAGGCAGCGGCACCGGCTCTCCCGGGACGGCGCTTGTCGCGTCCGGTCATGCACGACGGGTCGCGGCGTGCGCGCGGGAGCGGAGTGAAGACGGCAGAAGCGGGGACCGAGCTGGCCGCGGCCCACGCCCGTTTTGCGCGGGCGGCGATGTCCATCTACGTGGGCGCGGCGGCCGTCGCCCTGGCCCTGCTCGTGGTGTCGCTCGCCACGGACCTCGAGCACCAGAAGAAGACCGCCCGCGACATGCTCTCGCTGGAGACGCAGGTCCGGAGCCACTACCTCACGCGCCACCTCCAGCTCCTCGCCGACGAGCTGACGCGCCTCGGGATGCGGTCGGAAGTCGACCTCCTCGACGAGAACATGGAGCCCGAGCGCAGCCTCCTCCGTCTCTCCCACGAGAAGAGCGCCTTCTTCGACCTGGGGGTGGCGATCCTGGGCCGCGACCGCGGGGTGTTGTGGTCCGAGCCGGGGACGTTCCTGGCCCTCGCGGTCCGCCCCGTGGAGGAAGCTCTGTTCGCCGACCTGAGGCAGAGCCGGTCGGCGCAGGTGGTGGCCGCGGAGCGGGGGGGAGGTGCGGTCCTCTACGTCGTGTCGCCGATCCTTCGCAACGGCCGTTTCACCGGCGCGCTGATCGGAGGCATCGATCCCGGGACCCTCCTGGTCGACCGGCCGTCGGCCACGTCCGTCGCTCTCGTCACGCGGGACGGCGGGCTCGTGTATCCGCCCCGCTTGCCGTTCCCCCTCGCGCCGGTGTGGCAGGCGGCCGGTAGCCACCCCGCCGATCCGTTCGCCGACGAAGTCGAGCTCGGCGGGCGGCGTGAAGTGGTGGCGGGGGCGCCCGTGGCCGGCACCGGCTTCACGCTGCTGTCGCTCACCGACGCCGACGCCCTTTTCGGTCCCGCCCGCCGGCGGCTGGCCACGCGCCTCGCCCTCGGGCTGGCCATCGCCTCCCTGCCGCTCGTGCTGGTGGCCTTTCTCCTGCGCCGCTCGCTGCGGGCGTTCCGGCAGGCGGAGGAGGTCGCCGTGCGCGGGGAGCGGCTGCGGTCGCTGGGGGAGGCCGTCGACCTCATCGCCCACGAGGTGAAGAACTCCCTCAACGGCCTGCGCATGGGCCTCGACCTGATCCTGCAGGGGGACCGCACCGGCCTCGCGGCGCGGCAGCGGCGGGCGGTGGCCGGGCTGCGCCGGGAGATGGAGCGGCTGTCGGACTTCACCTCCGAGCTGCTCTTCTTCTCGAAGGGGGTGGTGCCGCGTCCCGTCTCGCTCGACCTCGCCCAGTTCGTGCCGAAGGTGACCGAGCTGGCCCGGGATGCCGCCGAGGCGCAAGGCGTCGCGCTCAACGTCGTTCCCGCCGACGCTCGGGTGCCGGTCCGCGCCGACCCTGCCCTCGTCCACGTCGTGATCGCCAACCTCGTGGGCAACGCGGTGAACTTCGCCGCGGTCGGCGAGGCGGCGCGGCCGTGGGTGGAGGTCAGGGTGACGACGGCCGACTCGATCGCCGGGGTCGTGGTCCGCGACAGCGGGCCGGGGGTGGCGGCCTCGGTGAAGCCGCGGCTCTTCGAGCCGTTCGTGACGGGGAAACCCAACGGGGTGGGGATCGGCCTCGCCCTTTCCCGCCGGATCGCGCGCGCCCATGGCGGCGACCTCGTGCACGAGGACGCGCCGACGGGGGCCGCGTTCCGGCTCACATTGCCGAGGGAGGCCCGGTGAACGCCAGCGTGCTGATCGTGGACGACGAGCGGGTCTTCTGCATGCTGGCCGAGGAGGCGCTGGCCTCCGAAGGCTTCGAGGTGCGCACCGCCGACACGCTGCGCAAGGCGCGGGGGGAGCTGAACGCGGCGACGCCCGACGTCGTCGTCCTCGACCGGAGGCTTCCCGACGGCGATGGGATCGACTTCCTGAAGGCGGTCCGGGCCCAGGAGCCCGCTTCGACCGCCGTCCTCGTGGTCACCGCCTACGGCGACGTGCAGAACGCCGTGGAGGCGCTGAAGGCGGGGGCGTCCGACTACCTCACCAAGCCGGTGCAGCTGACCGATCTGGTCGTCAAGCTCCGGAAGGTCATGGAGACGCGGGGCCTGCGCGACCGTCTGGTGCTCGCGCGCAACAGCGCCGCGGGCCCGCCGACGGCGGAGCCCGAGAGCGCCTCCATGCACGGCGTGCTCGGACGGCTGCGCGACGTGAGCCGGAGCCCGCTGACCCCCGTCTTCCTGCGCGGCCCGTCCGGGGTCGGCAAGCAGCGGGCGGCGGAGATGCTGCACGCGCTCACGTGGTCGGGCCTCGACGCCGACGCGCCCTTCGTGGAGGTCAACTGCGCCGCGCTGCCCGATGACCTCGTGGAGAGCGAGCTGTTCGGCCACGAGAAGGGCGCCTTCACCGACGCGCGCACGATGCGTCGGGGCCTCATCGAGATGGCCGCCGGAGGCACTCTCTTCCTGGACGAGATCACCGAGCTTCCGATGCGCTCGCAGGCCAAGCTCTTGAAGTTCCTGGACGCGATGCGCTTCCGGCGCCTGGGCGGCCAGCGCGAGTTCGCCGTCGAGCTGCGGGTGGTGGCCGCCACCAACCAGGATGCCGAGGTCCTCGTGAAGGCCGGCCGCTTCCGGGAGGATCTCTACCACCGCCTGGCCGTCTTCCTGGTCACGATTCCGCCCCTCGTCGCGCGCCGGGAGGACATCCCGGGGCTGGCCCGCAGCTTCGCGGGGTTCTTCGGGGAGCGCGTCAAGAAGCGGTCGATCACCCTGTCCGCGGGCGCCCTGGACAAGCTGATGGCCTACGACTACCCGGGCAACGTGCGGGAGTTGCGCAACATCGTCGAGCGCGCCGTGATCCTGGCCGGGGGGTCCCAGATCACCGAGGCCGAGATCGTCCTGCCCGAGCGGGGCGCTCGCCGCGTGGGCAGCGACAGCCCGTCGTGGCTCCCCCCCGCGCCCAACGGCGAGCCGCCGCCGCTCGAGGCGGTGGAGCGGGCCTACGTCGCCCACGTCCTCGACCTGTGCAAGGGCCACCGCACCGCGGCCGCTCACGCGCTGGGAATCTCCTACCCGACGTTCCTCAAGCGCCTCCGCGAGCTGGGCATGGACTGACTTCCGCCGCTCACCGGAGGGACGAACACGACCTCGTCTCCCGGAGCGAGCGGTTCGTCGAAGCGCGCGTAGCGCCGGTTCACGGCGACGGCCAGGCTGCGGCGGCGGCCGGCGAGAGAGGGATGGGCCTCGGCCAACCGGCGCCAGGCCTCCTCGGCGGTGGAGCCGTCGGGCAGATCCAGTTCGACGAGCTCCGTGCCCGCCGCCTCGCGGAGGGAGGCGAACAGCCGGACGCCGATGCGCATCGCTGCACGCTAGACGATTGTGGCGGTCGTCGCAACGGGTGTACGCTGGCGAGCGGTGGGGGGGTTCGGGGGGTGCGGATGCACGTACCCCCCGAGATTATGAAAGACCGTTTTGGACGGCAGATCGACTACCTGCGGATCTCCGTGATCGACCACTGCAACCTGCGGTGCGTCTACTGCATGCCCCTCCGCGGGCTGAGCTTCATCCCGTCCCCGGAGCTGCTCACCGCGGCCGAGATTGAACGGGTGGCGGAGGCGGCGGTGACGGTGGGCTTCCGGAAGTTCCGGCTCACCGGTGGCGAGCCCACCTTGCGCCCCGACCTCGTGGAGATCGTGGCCCGCGTCGCCGCCCTCGAAGGCGTGGAAGACGTGGCCATGACCACCAACGCGGTCCTTCTCCCGCGCCTGGCCGCGCCCCTGGCCGAAGCGGGGCTGCGCCGCATCAACATCCACGTCGACACCTTCAACCCCGAGCGGCTGAAGAAGATCATGCGCTTCGGGACGCTGGAAGAGATCGAGCGCGGCATCACCGCCGCGGAAGACGCGGGCCTCCGCCCGATCAAGATCAACTGCGTCGTGACCAGGGACTACAACGACGTCGACGTCGTCGACGTGGCCCGCCGGGCGCTCGAGCGCGACTGGCACACGCGCTTCATCGAGCTGATGCCGCTCGGGGGCGGCGAGGCGGCGCACCTCTCGCTCAGCCAGTTCGTCCCCAGCCGCGAGACCCGCGAGCGGATCGAGGCCGCGCTGGGACCCCTCGTTCCCATCCCCAGCACGAACCCGGCCGACGAGTCGCGGAACTACCGCTTCGAGGCGGGCCGGGGTGTCGTCGGCTTCATCTCCCCGGTGAGCGAGCCCTACTGCGGCACCTGCAACCGGATGCGCCTCACCGCCGACGGCCGGTTCCACCTCTGCCTGCTCAACGACGACGAGCTGGACGTGAAGAAGGTCCTTCGCTCGGGCGGCGGGCGCGCCGAGGTCGCGGCCGTCCTCTCCCGCGCGGTCGGCCTCAAGCCCACCGGCCACCGGCTCGAGGAGGGCATCTCCACCGAAGAGCGGTCGATGTTCCAGATCGGCGGCTGAGCGCCGAGCACCTCGATGCCCTCCGACCCGATCGTCGCCGCCAACGCGGACGAGCTTGCTCGCCTGGCCGCGGCGTGGATGGCCGAGGAGGTCAGGCGAGCGGTCGCCCGCCGCGGCGGCTGCGCCCTCGCCCTCTCCGGGGGCTCGACGCCGCGGCCGGCCTACGAGCGGCTGGCCGCGGAGCCCGCGGTGCCGTGGAACGCGGTGGACGTCTACTTCGGCGACGAGCGGGCCGTGCCGCCGAGTGATCCGGCCAGCAACTACCGCATGGCCCGCGAGGCGCTGCTCGACCGCGTGGGCCTGCCGCCGGACCGTGTCCATCGCATGGAGGCCGACGACCCCGACCGCGACGCGGCCGCGGCCCGCTACGCGGCGCTGCTCCCCGACCGTCTCGACGTGCTGGTGCTGGGCATGGGGCCGGACGGGCACACCGCCTCGCTCTTCCCGCGCTCGGCCGCGCTGCGGGAGACGGAAAGGAAGGTCGTGCCGGCCCAGAGCCCCGTGCCTCCGGCCCATCGGCTCACGATCACGCCTTCCGTGATCGCCTCCGCGCGGCGCGTGGCCGTGATCACCGCCGGGGCGGCCAAGGCGCCGGTGGTCGCGCAGGTGCTGCGGGGACCGTGGCGGCCGGAAGATCTGCCCGCGCAGCTCGCCCGCGAGGGGACGTGGCTCATCGACCGCCCCGCGGCGGCGGCGCTGGCTCCCCGCTGATGATGCGCAACGGGCCGCCCGGGTCGTTGCCGAGAGACCTGGTGGCCCTCCAGCGCTTCGCCATCCTCATGGACGAGCAGTTCGCGATCCCGTTCATCGGCACGCGCATCGGCCTCGACGCGCTGATCGGCTTCGTGCCCGGCGTCGGCGACGCCGGAGGGGCGCTGCTCTCGAGCTGGATCATCCTCGGGGCCCTGCGCCATCGCGTGCCCGCCGTCCAGATCCTGCGCATGGTCCTGAACGTCGCCCTCGATACGATGGTCGGAGCGGTGCCGGTGCTGGGCGACATCTTCGACATCCTGTTCAAGGAGAACGTCGACAACGTGGCGTTGATCCTGCGCTACCGCGATCCGACGCGGCCCCCCCGGAGCGCCGTCGGCATATGGCTCGCGGCGGCGAGCATCGCGGTCTTCCTCATCGCGCTCTTCCTCGTCACCCTGCTGGCGGTGGGACGCGTCTTCTCCGGGCGGGCCGGCCGATGAGCGCGCCCGCCGCCCCGCCCTGCACGCTCGTCATCCTCGGCGCGGAGGGCGACCTCTCGCACCGCAAGCTGATGCCGGCGCTCTTCCACCTGACCCACGACGAGCTGGTGTCCGAGGGCTTCACCGTGATCGGCGTCGCGCGCAAGGAGCAAAGCGAGGACGACTTCCGGCAGTCCGTCAAGAAGAGCCTCGCGGAGTCGAAGGAGGCCGGTCCGATGGACGAGGCGGTGTTCGCCCGCTTCGCCCGGCGCCTCTCCTACCTGCGCGGGGACCTCGACGACGCCGCCACGTACCGCGCGCTGCGCCAGCGGCTCGAGGAGCGGGAGAGGCAGGATCCCCGACCGCAGGGCCGCCTCGTCTACCTCTCGATCCCCCCGAGCCTCTATCCGGGCGTGGTGGAGCGCCTCTCGCAGGAACAGGTGGCGGTGCGCGTTCGCGACCCGCGGGCGGTGCCGTGGATGCGGGTGGTCATCGAGAAGCCGTTCGGGCGGAGCTTGCGCACGGCCCGTGAGCTGAACCGGCTCGTGCACGAGCACCTCTCGGAGCACCAGGTCTTCCGCATCGACCACTACCTCGGCAAGGAGACGGTCCAGAACATACTCGTCTTCCGCTTCGCGAACTCGATCTTCGAGCCGGTGTGGAGCCGCCAGCACGTCGACCACGTCCAGATCACCGCGGCCGAGACCGTGGGCGTCGAGCACCGGGCCGGCTATTACGAGGAGGCGGGGGTGGTGCGGGACATGTTCCAGAACCACCTGCTCCAGCTCCTCACCCTCACCGCCATGGAGCCGCCGGCGTCGTTCAACGCCGACGCCGTGCGGGACGAGAAGGTGAAGGTCCTGGGCGCGATCCGCCAAATCCATCCCGGTCGGATCGACGAGCATGCGGTGCGGGGCCAGTACGGGCCGGGCATCGTGGAGGGGAAGCCGGTCCCCGGCTACCGGCAGGAGGAAGGGGTGAAGCCGGACTCGCCGACGCCCACCTACGCCGCCATCCGCTTCATGGTCGACAACTGGCGGTGGCAGGGCGTGCCCTTCTACCTGCGCTCGGGCAAGCGGCTCGCCCGTCGCGTGAGCGAGATCGCGATCCAGTTCCGGCGCCCTCCCCACCTGATGTTCCCGCGCGAGGTGGGCGAGTTCGGCCCCGACCTGATCGCGATGCGGGTGCAGCCCGACGAGGGCATCTCCCTCCGCTTCGAGACCAAGGTCCCGGGCATCGATCTGCAGATCAAGCCGGTGGACATGGACTTCTCCTACCGTGAAGCGTTCACGGGGCCGGAGCACTCCGCCTACGAGACGCTCCTCGTCGACTGCATGACCGGAGACGCGACCCTGTTCGCCCGCCGTGACGAGGTGGAGGCCGCGTGGGCGGTGGTCGACCCCTTGATCGAGGCGTGGGAATCGGGTCCCGCCCCGAGCTTCCCCAACTACGCCGCCGGCACCTGGGGGCCGCCGGGGGCGGATGCGCTGCTCGACCCCGGCCACGACCGCTGGCGCGAGCCGTGAGCTTCGTCGTCGTCCTCGACGTGGGCAGCAGCTCCGTCAAGGGCGCCCTCTACGACGAGCGGGCGCGCCTCGTCGCGGGGACGCTCGCCCGGGAAGCGAGCCCCATCCATCCCCGGCCGGACGGCGCCACCGAGGGCGACGCCGCCGAGCTCGTGCGGCGCGTGGAGAGGGTCGTCGACCACGTGATGGCGGCGGCGGGGAAGCGGGCGGCGAAGGTGCGGGGCGTCGGCCTCGACGTCCTCGCGATCACTCTTTGCGGCGTCGACGACGGGGGCCGGCCGCTGACACCTCTCTACACCTACGCCGACGACCGCGCGCAGGCGGACGTGGCCGCGCTGCGCCGCGAGCTGGACGTGCCCACCGTCTACCAGCGCACGGGCTGTCCTCTCCACACGGCCTACCTGCCGGCGCGGTTCCGCTGGCTCCGCCGCACGCAGCCGCGGCTCTTCGGCTCGGTGCGCCGCTGGCTGGATGCGGGCACGCTGCTCCACCGGCGCTGGTTCGGCCGCGACGTGCCCATGTCCTACTCGGTCGCCTCGTGGAGCGGGCTCCTCGACCGGCGGCCGCTCCGCTGGGACCAGGGCCTGCTCGCGATCCTGCCGCTCGACGAGGGCACGCTGCCCAGGCTCGCCGACTACACGGATGCGCCGCGCGGCCTCTTCAGGAGGTTCGCTCGTCGCTGGCCTGCGCTCGCCGACGTGCCGTTCTTCCTCGGCGTCGGCGATGGCGCCGCCGCCAACGTGGGCAGCGGCTGCGTCGATCCCCGCCGCCTGGCCCTGACGGTGGGCACCACGGGCGCGCTGCGCATCGTGCTCCCCGGCGCCGATCCCGACGTGGCGCCGGGACTGTGGGCCTACCGCGTGGGGAAGCGCGAGACGCTGCTCGGCGGGGCGTTCAGCGAGGGTGGCAGCGTCTTCGCCTGGGAGCGGGACACGCTGCGGCTGCCCGCGCCGTCGCGGATCGAGGCCGGGCTGCGCAAGCTCCCCCCCGACGGGCACGGCCTCACGGTGCTTCCCTTCGTGGCGGGGGAGCGCAGCCCCGGCTTCGCTCCCGGCGCCCGCGCCTGCATCGCCGGCCTCAGCTCGGCCACGACCCCGCTGCAGATCCTGCAGGCCAGCCTCGAGGCCGTGTGTTATCGCTTCGCTCTCGTGGCCCGCCTGCTCCGGCCCCATCTCGCCCCGCGGCACGAGGTCGTGGCCAGCGGGGGGGCGCTCGCGCGGTCGCCCTACTGGCGGCAGCTCATGGCGGACGTGCTCGGCCAGCCCGTGCTCGTCTCCCGCGAGCAGGAGCTGACGAGCCGGGGAACCGCGATCCTCGCCTGGCGAGGGCTGGGCGTCTGGAAGTCGCTCGAGGAGGTGGCGCTGAGGCGGCCGCGCGCGTGCGTTCCCGACGCGAATCGGTCCGACGTCTACCGGGCCGCGATCGAGCGCCAGCAGGGGCTCTACGACCGGGTGATCGGCGGCTAGGCTCGGGATGACGGGGACGACGATTCCTATTTCAGCAGGCCCGGTTCGACGAAGGCCGCGTCGCCGTCCGCGTAGAACTCCTTCTTCCAGATGGGCACGGTGGCTTTCAGGGTATCGATCGCATAGCGGCAGGCTTCGAAGGCCTCTCGGCGGTGGGATGAGGCGATCGCCACCGCCACGCTCGCTTCGCCGATCGCGAGCGGGCCCAGCCGATGGACGATGCGCACGTCGGTGACCCTCCACCGCTCGCGGCAGTCGGCGCCGATCTTCTCCATGAGGGGAAGGGCCATCTCCTCGTAGGCCTCGTACTCGAGGCGCCGGACGGGCCGACCCCCGTTGTGATCGCGCACCACGCCCACGAACAGGCAGAGCGCGCCGTCGGCGGGGGACGTGGCCTGGAGCGCGGCCACGTCGATCGGCTCGCGTACCAGACGCACGGTCATCGCCCCCAATGGTAGCACCGGAAGAAGTGAGCCCGTTCCGCGTCAGCGCCGGGTGAGCGGATGGAGATGGTCGACCGGCCCCGCGCCGCGGCCGAGCGTGTACGCGCCGCGCAGCGCCTCGGTGAGGTACGCCTTCGCGTCCCGGACCGCCTCCCGCGCGTCGGCGCCGAGCGCGAGGCGCGCGGCGATCGCGGCCGAGAGCGTGCAGCCGGTGCCGTGCGTGTTGCGGGTCGCGATGCGCGGGGCGCGCAGCTCTTCCGTGCGCTGGCCGTCGAAGAAGACGTCCACCGGATCGCCTTCGAGATGGCCACCCTTGACGAGGACGCTGCGCGGTCCGAGCGCGCGCAGGTCACGGGCCGCCTGCGCCATGGCCTCCACGCTGCGCACCGGCCGCCCGAGGAGCGCCTCCGCTTCGGCGAGGTTCGGCGTCACGACCTCGGCGAGCGGGAAGAGCCGGTCCCGGTAGGCGGCCTCGGCGGCGGAGTCGAGGAGGCGGTCGCCGCTCTTGGCCACCATCACGGGGTCGACCACGAGGTGGGGCAGGCGCCAGCGGGCGATCGCCTCGGCGACGGCCTCGACGATGGGACGGGTGGCCAGCATTCCGGTCTTGACCGCCGCCACCGGCATGTCGGAGGCGACGGCGTCGATCTGCGCCACCACCATGCGCGGCTCCAGGGCCACGTAGTCGACGACGGCCACCGTGTTCTGGGCAGTGACGGCCGTGATCGCCGAGGCGCCGTGCAGGCCGTGGGCGGCGAAGGTGCGCAGGTCGGCCTGGATGCCCGCGCCCCCGCCCGAATCGGATCCGGCGACGGTGAGGGCGACCCTCACGGCGGCGGCTCGGGGGTCGGGCCCTCGCCCCGGGCGGGGAAGCGCTCCTGGAGGCCCACGAACATCCGGTAGGTCAGGCCCCAGATCACGACGTGCTCCACCCGCAAGCAGGGGAACTGCAGGGTCGACCCCTGGTAGGGATAATCCATCACGGATCGCCGATCCTCCCGCATCAGCTCGTCGAGCGGGATCCAGTGGATCGATCTCACCTCGTGGTTCGGGCGGAAGGTGGCGCCGCCGCGCAGGCGGAACACGA
>Ga0207646_10003473_pt1 | contig 17795 bp, 22 predicted proteins | sample KBSK5502metaG_FD_184343 | JGI IMG/M metagenome (GOLD analysis project Ga0207646, IMG submission 184343) | Corn, switchgrass and miscanthus rhizosphere microbial communities from Kellogg Biological Station, Michigan, USA - KBS K5-50-2 metaG... | ecosystem: Host-associated > Plants > Roots >... | reverse complement strand
ACGCTCGTGAAGAGCTGCCGCCGCGTGAGCCCGAGGTTGCGGCCCTTGCGGATCAGCTGCTCGGGCACCGCGCGCATCCCCGCCGCGCTGTTGAGCACGGTGTAGTTGAACGATGCGGCGAAGATCAACAGGATCTTGCTCAGCTCGCCGATGCCGAACCACAGGATCATGAGCGGGATGAACGCGATGGGCGGGATGGGCCGGAAGAATCCGAAGACCGGCACCAGCGCCGCGCTGATCGTGCGGTGGTAGCCCATGGCCAGGCCGATGGGAATGGCCAGCGCGATTCCCGCCACGAGCCCCGTCAGGCTGCGAACGACGCTCGCCACGACATGGACGTAGAGCGGCTTGCCGGCGTACCCGACGGCGAGCAAGGTCACCAGCTCTTCACCCATCGCCTTCGGGGAGGGCAGGATCAGCGGCGAGACGCGAAACACCGTGGTGACGACCGTCCACGCGGCGATGATGGTCACCACCGTCACCGTGCTCACCACCAGGTCGTGGGAGATCCACGACCGACGAAGCGGACGTGTCACCACCGCCATGCGTCATCCCTTCGTACCGCGCAGGTGCGCGGGTGCGGCTATTAGATCCTAGCCGGACCGTCTGTCAACGGGACCGCCGGCGCTCCTCGACATCGGCGACGCGGCCTCTTTCCGCGAGGCGTTCATCCAGAGCCTGGCGGCGCTCGCGCGGCGGCCCCGGACTGCGGGCGGACCGACGCAACCCTCACACCATCAGCGAGAACCAGTGAGAGATCATCGGCATGACCCACAAGCCGAGCCGGGCGACGACCCAGCTCAGAACTGCGGCCCAGGCCACGGGCTCGGGCATCCTCAGCTGGCGCAGCAGCACGATCAGGACGAGCCAGCAGCCGAATGCGACCGCCGCCCACACCAGGACGTCGGCGAGGTGGATGATCTCCATCACGTCAGCTGACCAGACGCATGCCGCCGCAGTCGGCATGGCCAAACCTCCGCTTGGGCTTCTCGAAGGCGCTGACCTCCTGCATGCCATGCACGACCGTTCCACACGCGCCGCACTTCCTGCCGGCCTGTTCCCAGCTCGAGTAACAGCGCGTGCAGATGGCCATGCCCTTCCAGTCGCGCAATCGCACGACGTCCTTGTCCGGCACACGTCGATCACAGAAGATGCACGTGGTCTTGCCCCATCCAAACATGGTGACTCCCCGCTCGACGACGCCCATGGACGCCGTCGGCTCGTTATCTGACGATTCGGACGCTTGGAGAGGCCTAGGCTTCGGGAGGGACGAACGGAGGGTTGGCGATCAACAGCGCGGGAAGCGTCGGCGTGCTGCCGACGCTCGATCCGACCACGACCGACCGAAACGAAACGCGGAATCAGGAGCCGAGATCCACGGTGTCCTGACGAAGGGCTCGCGGTACATGTGCGCCTTCGAGCCGAAACCGATCGGGTGGGGGCCGCCATACGCGAACCGAAGGCCAGGCGTCACCACCACGAAGGCCAGCAGCAGCCAGAGGACCCACGACAATCGCCTCATCGACGCTCAACTCCTTACCCCATCTATTGCGCCGGCGGGGGAAAAGTCAAGGGACCGGGCCGCACGCTACTCGCGACCGTCGAATCGACAACCAAGCCGCCTGATGTCTAGAACGAGCGCGGCGTCAGGTCTGCGTCCAACCGGATCACGGAACCCTGGTGCTTGCGGCGTAGTTCCGCGAAGGCGTCCGGATGCAGACACGCGGCGAGAATCTCGAGCGACTCGACAATGCGCGGTCCCGGTCGATTGAAATATGCGTTCCCGTCGGCGACGTAGACGCGCCCCTCTCGCACGGCATCCCAGGATTCCCAGGGCAGCGTCGCGCGCAGGAGAGAAAGCTCCTCCATGGTCCGCTCGAGGGGAAAGCCGCACGGCTTGATCAGCACCACCTCGGGCGCCAGCGTACGCAGCGCATCTCTCGTCACGGTAGGCGCGTGATCGCCCGGCCGGGTCACCAGCGGCAGACCGCCGGCCCGCTCGATCAGCTCGGGCATCCACATCCCACCGACCATCACCGGGTCCAGCCACTCGATCGAGACGACGCGGGGCCTCTTTCCGGCGTCCGAGCTGCGCCTCGTGATCTCCGAGGCTCGCGCCCGGAGGTCTCGGACGACGGCGCCGCCCTCCGCCGTTCGCCCGAGTGCATCGGCGACACGAGCGATATCGGCCCAGATGTCGTCGAGGCGGGTCGGGTGCAGATTGACGATCCGGATGTCCTGGTGAACGAGCGCGGCCGTGGCCGCGCAGACGTCGTCGAACGAGACGGCGCAGACGTCGCAGAGATCCTGGGTAACGATCACATCGGGCCGGGCGGCTTCCAGTCGCGCCAGCTCGATCTCGTAGACGGCGAGCGCCTCCTGGAGGACGGAGCGGACCTCTCGATCGATGCCACGACTGGTCCGTGCAGCCCGCAGCCGAGCGCGCGTCAGCGCCGGAAGATGGCGCACGCTTTCCGGGAAATCGCACTCGTGCGAGATGCCGACAAGATCGGCCTCCGCGCCGACGGCGCAAACGATCTCCGTCGCGGACGGAAGCAACGAGGCCACGCGGTAACTCACGATCTAGCCCAGGCCGCGCACGGCTTCCCGCCTCGCCTTCGCCGGGCCGCTAGGCGACGCGCGCCGCGGACCCGTGAGCGCGCCGCCGCCGACTCAGGAACACCGCCGCCACGACGAGCTGATGCAGACCCACGAGCCCGACGAGCGTCAGCGCGTTGACGACGAGCACTCGGACGATGATCGACGGCACGAAGGCCCCAGTGCCACCGAGCGTCGTGGCGGCCGCCGCGTAGAGTGCGAGCTGGTAGAGCGCGAAGGCCGACACGAAGGCCGCGACGGCCCGAACCGGTGCTCGGAACGAATCGAACTGGCGGACCGTCCACTGCGCGGCCAGCGTCCCGATCACGGCCGCGGCGACGATCGCGACACCCCAGGCCAAGGTCCTGGCCGTCCAGGGGTAGCTCAACGCGCCGAATCCGACGGCTTGATTGGCGAGCCACACGGCTACCGTCAGGCCCACAGCCTGGCGACGGGACAGGGTCGTGGCGGCGACCACGGCGAATGCCGCAAACGGCGTGATGCACGTGTAGACCGTCGTGAGCACCGCACTGATAGCGGTGAGCAAGGCCAACCACAGCGGGGGGAACCACCGAGCGTCGATCGCGGTCATCGTCCAAGTCCTCCCTCGAAGACTCGTTGAGGTTCGTGCGCTCCGGGCAGGTCTCCTGGCTCTCGGATCCTCCTACTCCCCGCGTCTTCCCAGCCTCGCGGCCAGTGACACGTGCGGGTTTCGTCCCCGATTACAGTGACGGGGTCGCGGCGGCTTCGCACCGCCTTCCCTGAGCCCTCGCGGGCATCCCGGGCGCGTTCACGGCGACGGTAAGCGATCGCCGCCGCAAACGCAAGCATCGGTGCCGCGCCCTCCGGGCTGCCTTGACACCAGACCTCCGCCGAGTAGACTTCGCCCAGCCAGCACGCGACGATGTCGCACGCGAGTCCGCGACCGACGCACAAGGAGGTGCGCTGATGGCACGAAAATTCGGAGTCTCCCGTCGACACTTCCTCATCGGAGCCGGCGCGGCCACCGCCGTCGGTCTCGGCGCCGCGCCCGCGGCGATCGGACAGCAGACGCGCGAGCTGCACGTCTGGCACACCGAGGTCGAGCCGCAGACCGTCAAGACCATCCAGGACACCAGCATCGCGGAGTTCGAGAAGAAGTTCCCGGGCTTCAAGGTGCGGCAACAGGCCCTCGGCTGGGGCGATCTCAACACGAAGCTTCTGGCCTCGCTCGCCGCCGGCAATCCGCCCGATCTCACGCACCTCAACCCGTTCATGACAGCGTCGCTCTATACCAAGCAGCTCCTGCGCCCGATGGACGAGCTGATCCGCGCGCTCGGCGAGTCCGACATCCACGAGGCGACGCTCAAGCTCCAGTACTTCGAGGGCAAGTACTACGGCGTGACCCACGCGATGGGTGCGACCTACTTCGCCGAACGCCGCGATCTCAGAGAGAAGAAAGGCATCAAGCCCCCCGAGACCTACGACGACATGCTCAAGCTCTGCGCCGCGCTCACCGAGGGCGGCCGCTACGCCTTCCAGATGCCCGGCGAGAAGCTCTACATGGGCTTCGTCCATCCCGCGGAGTGGCTGGCCGGCAACGGCGGCTCGTGGGTCGATCCCAAGACGTGGCGCCCCAACCTCAACAGCAAGCCCATGCTCGAGGCCCTCGACTACGCGCAGAAGCTGAACAAGTTCCAGCCCCAGGGCTGGGCCGGTCAGAAGTATCTCGACACGCTGGCCGCCCTCGCGAACGGGAAGATCGCGATGGCGCATCTCTCGGGCGCCCGCACGATCGGCTACATCGAGCGCTACGCGCCCGAGGGCACGCGCGACCCCGAGCACTTCATGCCGCTGCTGCGCCCCCACGGCCCCGGCGGCAAGGTCGGCATCTCAGCGCTGGACGGCGAGAACTGGGCCGTGTTCACCCAGTCGAAGTACCCGAACGAGGCCTTCGAGTTCCTCCGGCTCTTCTACAAGAAAGAGCACTACATGGCGTACTGCCACACCGTGCCGATCCATCTCACGCCGATCTTCAAGTCGATGATCAACGACCCCGCGTACCTCGCCAACGAGCGGATCAAGAAGTGGCGCCCGTGGCACGACGTGATGGTGAATGGTCTCAAGCAGAACCGCTTCCTGCCCATCGGCTTCTCGCGCCCTGACGACAACCTGCTCCCGTTCCTCGCCGAGCTCGACGGCTCCGGCATCGTCGCCGACATGGTGGTCGAGGTGATGGTGGGCGGCAAGAATCCCAAGGTGGAAGCCGACCGCGCGCAGAAGCGCGCCGAGGAGCTGCTCGGGCAACTGGGCGCCAAGCGCTGGTCGTGATGCACCGGTCCTCGTAGGGCGGGGGCTTGTCCCCCGCCGGTTTCAGGTCTCTCCCGTGAGGAGGAGCGCGCTCACCGGCTGGCTCCTCCTCACGCCGTCGTTACTGCTGCTCGGCGGCCTCGTCGTCTTCCCGATCCTCTACAACGTCTGGCTCAGCCTCTTCAACAAGCACGCCTTCCTCCCCGTCCAGCAGTTCGTCGGCCTCGGCCATTACCGCTACTTCTCGACCGACCCCGAGTTCTGGGCGAGCTTCCGCCACGGCGTCGTCTACGCCGGCGCGACCATGGTTCTCCAGATCGGCGTCGGCGTCCCCGCCGCGCTGCTCTTGAACGAGGCGTTCCGCGGCCGGAACCTGCTGCGCGGCATCGTGCTGTTCCCGTACATGATCCCCACGATCGTCGCGGTGATCCTGTGGAAGTGGCTGCTGAACGATTCGTACGGTCTCGTCAACCACCTGCTAACGACCGCACGCCTCTCCGACCACGCCATCCCCTGGCTCGGCCCCGACTACATCATGACGTCCCTCATCGTCACCAGCGTCTGGCAGTTCTTCCCCTTCGTAGTCGTGACGTACCTCGCTCGGCTTCAGACCATCCCGCCCGAGCTCTACGAGGCCGCCACGGTCGACGGCGCCTCCGCCTGGCGCCGCTTCGTCCACGTGACGCTCCCACAGACCGCCAGCGTGCTCTTCGTGATCGTGCTGCTGCGCAGCATCTGGATGTTCACCAAGTTCGACACGGTCTGGCTCCTGGCCGGCGAGGGCGGCGTGAGCAAGTATGTCCGCACACTGCCCGTCTACGCCTACGCGCGGAGCTTCACGTATCTTCAGGCCGGCATGGGCGCCGCTCTCGCCGTGATCATGTTCGTGATGCTGCTAGTCGCGACCGCGATCTACTTCCAGGCCTTCCGCGGCGAGGAGACCTTCGCGTGAGGGCGAGACGCTCCGCCGCTCTGTATGGACTGGGGACGGTGCTGCTCCTGCTCGGCGCGTTCCCGCTCTTCTGGATGCTCTCGACCTCGCTCAAGCCCTCGGGTGAAATCTTCGCGACCCCGCCCCGCCTGGTGCCGCTCCACCCGACCCTCGAGAACTTCTGGCGGCTCTTCGCCGACACCCGCTTCACGCTCTTCTTCGAGAACAGCGTCGCCGTGGCGGGCGCAACCGTGCTGCTCACGCTCTCGGTGTCCGCGCTCGGCGCCTACAGCCTGACCCGCTACACCTTCCGCGGCCGCGACACCGTCGCCGGCCTGATCCTGCTGACCTACATGTTCGCCCCGATCATGATCATCATCCCCTTCTACATCCTCGTGAAACAGTTCGGCCTCGTGAACACGCGCCTCGCCCTGGTGCTCTCGTATACCACGTTCTGCCTGCCGTTCTGCCTGTGGCTACTGCGCGCGTTCTTTCAGTCGATTCCTTTGGAGCTTGAGGAGGCGGCGCTGGTGGACGGCGCGCATCGCGGGAAGGCCGTGTGGTACGTCGTGCTCCCGCTGGCGCTGCCGGGCCTGATCGCGGCGGCGATCTTCACCTTCATCCTGGCGTGGAATGACTTTCTCTTCGCGCTCGTGCTGATCTCATCGGAAGAGCTGAAGACGCTGCCGGTCGGCGTCAACGATCTCTTCAACGCGACGATCGTCGACTGGGGGTTGATCATGGCGGCCGGGGTGATGATCACGCTGCCGACGGTGGTGTTCTTTGCGGCAGTGCAGAGGTATCTCGTGCAGGGGTGGACGGCGGGGGGAGTGAAGGGGTGAGAAGAGTGTTCATCGACCCGCCCGTGTGGGGCGGAGCAGCTCGTTAGGCCGAGCTAACGATCCGAAGCCCATCCACCATCTCGAAGTGGCGACGATTGTTCGAGCACAACGTGAGATCGTGGCGTAGGCACGTTGCCGCGATCAGGAGATCGAAGTCGCCGATGCCCCTCTCTGCTGCCGGAGCCTTCCCCGCTCGCGCCCGAAGACGTCGCAGACTTCGTCGTCGATCGGCAGAACCGTCACACCGGCAACGAATCGCGCGAGGACGGCGCGGCTCCGAGCCGGATCTCGAGAGTAGTGGACGCCTTCGGCCAGTTCGGCGAGCGAGATGATACTCACGGCGAGCCCGCCCGCTTGGAGCTCGGCCAGTCGGCGGGTGACCGCCTCGATGCCGTTGAAGTGATCGATGATCCAATCGGTATCGATCACATAGGCGAGGTTCACAGCGCGACGGGTGGGCGGGTCGCGATCAGCCGATCGGCGTAGATATCGCGCTTGAGGCTTTCAGCATCAATCAAGCCGCGCCAGCTTCCGCTGGTCTCCCGGAGCGGATCCTCTGTCGGGCGATCAGAGGGTGTGGAAATCGTGATCATCACCTCTGCACCCTCGGCGAGAGCTGTGGGCTCGAGCGGCTTGAATACGCCGTTCGCGAACTTCGCCTTGATCGTTCGGACCATGGCGCCACCTCCAAGACGTCAATGTTTACTTGAGCTTCGGGAAGGCCTCTTCGATAAGCTGCTTTAGTTGGCCCGCGGACTTCTCATCGAACTGGACCGCCTGGCTCACCTTGTCTGGCATCTTTCGCGACTTGGAGCCGTACGTGTCGAGCTGAATATAGCGACGCCCCTCCTCGTCGACGAAGATCGATGAGAGACAAGTCGTCTCCTCGTGCACAGCCTGCCGCTCTTTGGTCACTCTCTTGAGCGCTCGCACAAATGCCATAGCGCCTCCCGTTGCCGTTGAGATTACGCCTGAAACGGTTGCGGCGCCTCCACGACTACCAAAGCTGGAAACTTCTGAGCCACGGTCGCTTTGATCGCACAGGCGCGGCAGGCTGCGCACACCCGAGGGGCGAAGAAACGACGGCAGTCGAAATAGCTTTCGAGACTTCCGTCTCCGTTCGGTGCATCACGTCCCCCGTCGACGCGGATCTCCTCGAGACCGCCCTCCTCGCCTCCTACAAGCGCGGGTCGAGCGATGCGAGGCCGAACTGGATGCGGCCCGCATTCACCGCCTGGATATCCCACGCCATGGTGATCTGCGACACGGCCGCGTCGTCCTGCGCGGCCGGGTGATGGCCGATGATCCAGCTCTGCACGGCGAGGATTATTGAGACGCGCGACCTCGACGTGCGCGAGGACCGATCCTTCGTGCAGCGAGTGTCGTAGGCGCGTCGCCGATCAGATACGTTTGAAGCATTGACGTGATCGCGTAGACTGAGCAATAGGAACTCAGAGCCGCGCCCTGGGCATAAGGCATGACACAGCTACGCGACATCGTCCGCAGCGATCCCGAGATCCTCGGTGGCACGCCCGTATTCGTCGGGACGCGCGTTCCCCTACAGTCGCTCTTCGATTACCTCGAGGGCGGCGAAACCTTGGACGAGTTTCTGCGACAGTTCCCGTCTGTGAAGCGCGACCAGGTCATCGCCGCGCTGGATCTCGCGCGCGTTACGCTGCTGGCTGGTGCGCGTTCTTCTTGACGAGCAGCTTCCGGTCGATCTCGCGGTAACGCTCCAGGGGCACAGCGTCGACAGCGTCGTCGACCGCGGGTGGGCGGGCATCACGAACGGCGAGTTGCTGCAGCGGATGCAGGGCGAGTACGACGCGTTGATCACGATGGACCGCGGCATCGAGTTCAGCAGAATCTCTCGAGACTGCCGTTCGGCGTGCTGCTGCTTCGTGCCCCGTCCAATCGGATGATCCATCTGGCTCCGCTCGTGCCGTCGATCCTGGCTGCGCTTCCCACACTCGAGCCCGGCGCGCTCCTTCGTGTGGGCGCCTAAGGAAGTATCCCACTCGTCGGCTCAGACTCACGCCGCGACTGCGCGATCTACAACCGCGGGTCGAGCGACGGCAGCCAGAACTGGATCCTCCCCGCATTCACCGCCTGGATGTCCCACGCCATGGTGATCTGCGCCACCGCCGCGTGGATGTCCCGCCACGCGAGCTGGAACAAGCTATCCCGATGGAGCCCGCGCGCCCCGACCAGCGGGTGCAGCCGCTCCACCGCCCTGAGACACAGCTGGCCGGCGAAGGCGTTGTTCCGCCGCCACCGCGCGCGCTGCGCGAGCGACGGCCGCTCGCCGGAAGCCGCGATCCGCATCGCGTCGTCGCAGTCCTTCAGCAGCACGGCTTCGGCGCAGTCGATCTCAGCGCCGGCCTCGGCGATGCGGACCTGGACGGTAGGGATGTCCGACATCTTGACGGCGCCGACGGAGACGCGGCCGGACAGCTCGTCCTCGATGAGGTCGAGGGCGCCGCGGGCGATGCCGAGGGCGGGGCCCGAAAAGACTTTCGTGCCGACCGACCACGGCGGGACGCGGTAGAGCGGGTTCGGGTTCACCGCGCTACCGGGCGACGGGCCGCCCGTGATGAGCTGGGTGTCGAGCACGCGGTGCTCGGGGACGAACACATCGCTCAGCACGATCGACTTGCTCGCGGTGCCGGACAGGCCGGTCACGAACCAGTCGTCCTCGATCGTGAAGTCTTGCTTCGGCACGAGCACGAAGCGGTGATCGGGCGGGCCCTGCTCCTAGGGAAGAAAGACCTGAATGTTTCCCCAGTCGGCGAAGTCGATGCCGCTGGCGAAGCTCCAGCCGCCGTTGAGGACGAGACCGCCGTCGACGCGGCGGCCGATGCCGCCCTTGAGCGGGAACGACGAGGCGGCCAGCGCGGCGGGGTTCGGGCCCCAGACGTCGTCCTGCGCGGCGGGGTGGTGCATGCCGATGATCCAGCTCTGCACGGCGAGGTTCGAGAAGATCCAGGCGCTCGAGCCGCAGCCGCGGCCGAGCTCGCCGGCGACCTCGACCATCATGCCGAGCGGCATCTCATAGCCGCCGTGGCGCGCGGGCTGGAAGAGCTTGTAGAAGCCGGCGGCGGCGAAGGCCTGGTGCGTATCGACGGGGATGCCGCGGTTGCGATCGGCCTCGAGCGCGCGCCGGCGGAGCGCCGGCACCATCGCCCGAGCGCGCTCGAGGATCTCCTCGCGCGTGGGAGGCTTCACGCCGGTCACGGCGCCTCCAGGTCTCGTCGAATGTCACTTCCTCCATCGACGACACCCTGGGTCGCTTCGTACGTCCCTTCGCCTTTCAAGAAATCATCGAACGCCGAGCCAACTCCCGTCCCCTTCACTGCGCGCTTTTCACTGCCTGATCTCCTTCATGAGTCTGCTGGACAGGGACTCATCTGTGGGCAGCGTGACGTTCGAGCCCGCCTCTTCCGCGCTTGAGCGTAGGGAGTGCCTTGATGGTCCTTCCCGCTCTCTGCTCAGCCATGCGCAGATCGTACAGAGCCTGGAGATTCAGCCAGAATTGGGGCGTAGTGCCGAAGAAATGGCCCAGCCGGAGCGCGGTGTCGCCGGTGACCGCGCGTCGACCGTTCAGGATGCCGGTCACGCGGTTCGTCGACACCTTCAGCTGGCGCGCGAGCTCCGCCGCGCTCATGTCGAGCGCCTCGAGCTCCTCGGCGAGTTGGTCGCCCGGATGGATTGCGAGACGTGCCATGTGCCTCTCCCTAGTGATAGTCCACGATCTCGACGTTGACCGGCCCCTTGGAACCTTCCGGCCATTCGAAACAGATCCGCCATTGGTCGTTGATGCGAATGCTGTACTGGCCTTCTCGGTCACCGCTCAGCGCTTCGAAACGGTTCCCGGGTAGCGCGGAGAGATCTCGCAACAGGGTCGCCGCGTCGAGGCGGTCGAGCTTCAACTGCGCGGCTCGCTGGATGCCCGAGAACGCTTTGACGCGCTTACCCGCGGCGAGATCTCTCGTCCGCTTGTCACGAAAACCGAGGATGATGTCCGAGCGTAGCGAGTGGTATGCGTTACGTCAAGCGTAATGGCCGAATGTGCCGCGAGTTCACCGATTCCGCGCGGGCATACTTCGAGGTCGTCGCGCCCGCGTTCGAGCGGTCCTCCTAGCTCGAAGCTCCGGGCACGAGCGTGTAGGTCCAGCACTCGCCTTCGAGCAGGGTCGTGCCGGCTTGATTCACCACCGTGGCCTTGAGCTGGCACACGGGCTTGTCGGCCTTCAGCGAGATCACCTCGATCTCCGCGGTCAGGGTGTCGCCCACGTAGGCGGGCGCCAGATACTTGAGCGACTGGCTGAGAAACACCGTCCCCGCGCCCGGCAGATCCATGGCGACCAGCGTGTTGAGCATGCCGGCGGTGATGCCTCCCTGGGCGACGAGCCGGCCGAAGCGCGTGCGCGCGGCGAAGTCGGGATCGAAGTGCAGGGGATTGCGGTCGCCGGTGATCTCCGCATAGAGCTCCAGATGACGCATCGTGACCGTCTGCGTCCGGCGGGCGCGCTGGCCGACGGAGAGGCCCAGCGGGCCGATCTTCTCGGAGTCGCTCTGTCTCAGCATGTGGAGGCCTCCTCCTAAAGGACCAGGGACTCCGGGCTGGCCCGAGTAATTCCTGGAGGTGAAGGCCGGCGTCGGCTAGCGCAGGATCTTGCGCGCTTTCGCCGTGCTGCCGACGGTGAACACCACGGCGGCGCCGCGACCGGCCGTGGTCGCGTAGGCCGACTTGATGTTGACCCGCCCCTTGGCCAGCCTCCCCGCGACGCGGGCGAGCGTGCCCGGCTTGTTGCGCAGACGCACGACGAAGGCGGGCTCCTCGCTGACTCGGTACCTGGCGCGGCGCAGCGCGCGCTTGGCTTTGCCGGGGTCGTTGACGATCAGGCGGATCTTCCCGCGCCCGCGGGCCGCGTCGGCGGACAGGCTGACGATGTTGACGCGGGCGTCGGCCAGGGTGCGGGCGAGCTGGGCGAGCACACCAGGTCGGGACTTGAGGCTGACGGTGAGCTGCGTAGTCCTGGGCATCGTTGCGCCTCCTCCTCGACGGTTCTGCTCGATTGGTATGCTACTCGAAACTCACGAGTTCCTAAAGAATCAGAGACTCCTCCACGGGGGTCTGCAGCGCGTCCAAGGCCGTCCGCAGGAGCCGCTTGCGGAAGCGGCGCTCCTCGTCGGGGCTCAGGTCGGGATCGCCAACGACGCTCGTGATGGCCTTGCCGCGGACGATCCGGTTCGAGCCCACCGAGCGCGCGAGCGCGTCCAGCGCGCTGATCTGGACGATGGGGATCCCCAGCGTGTCGAATTCCTTGGCGAGCGCGGCACCGCCGCGATTGCACGATCCTCAGGTGGAGGTGAGGATCACGCCGTCGACGCCGGCCGCCTTGAGGTCACGTCCCATCTCCTGGGCGAACCGGCGCATCGTCGGGATCACCGAGGTGTTGCCCGTGGTCGAGAAGAACTCGGGGTGCAGGCGTCCGATGACGCCCTCGCGCTCGAGCTCGCGGGCCACGTCGAGCGGCAGCACCCGGTGGGGATCCTCGTTGATGCGCGTCGTGTTGAAGCCGCCGTGCACGGACTGCCAGCGCTCCGGCGGGAGCGTGTCGGCTCCCGCGATGGAATAGCGGAGCCACTTGGTGGCGTAGCCGGACTCCAGGCGATCGGGGTTGCCGCGCGGCACCAGGCCGCCCGTCGTGATCAGCGCGATGGTCGCCCGGGCGAGATCGCGCACGGGCGGCGCCGCCGCCACCCGGTAATAGCGTGGCACGGGCCACTCGGTCGTGTACGCCTCGCCCCGGATCTTGCGGAGCAGCATGTCCATCGCGCGCTCGGCGGCCGGCCGGCTCGCCGTCTCGAAGACGCGGCGGCCGGTGGGGACGTAGCCCTCCTCGGCGGGCGGACCGAGCGGCGTCCCCGACGCCAGCTTCAGCGCCAGGCGCGCCATGACCTGCACCGCGTCGGCCATGCCGGTGGCGGTCTTCTGGGTGCTCGCGATGTAGACCTCGGTCCGGAAGATCTCGGCGGCCGCGTTGTCGACGTGCATCCCGGTCACCGCCGTCACGCCCAGGCGCTCGCGGGCGCGGAGCGCCACCTCGCCGCAGGCCCAGCCGTAGCGGCCGGCGGAGAACGCGGGCCCGGCCACCACGATCTGCGGCCGGTGCTCGGCGATCAGGTCGAGGATCGCGTCGACCGCCCCCGGCTTCTCGGCGACGTGGTTGTCGCCGCAGTAGACGGTGGCGACGATCTGCGCGCGGTCGCCGAGCGCCTGCTGGAGCACGCGGCCGGGGCCTATCGCGCCCTCGCGCTGACCCGGCGGTGTCTCGGCCTTGTCCTCGGCGCCGATGCCCGCGAAAAACTGGTTGAGATAGTGCACGACTCGAAGCGCCGTCATCCGATCCTCCTACTCGAACCGAACGGTCTGGCGCGAGCCCCCGCTGGGGTCGATCGCGCCGTAGAGATAGCGCATCGGTATCGTCAGCTCTCCGCGCGCGTCGATGTCCGGGTCGACCAGCCGATCGCCCCCGATGAGTGTCGCCATCTTCGGCAGCGTCACCGTCTGGGCCCGGCTGCCGGAGTTGACGATGGCGTCGGCCTCGGGGACGGCGAAGATGAAGCCGGGATCGTCGGGGCCCTCGCCGACATCGTTGTAGACGAGGGTCGTCTTGATGCCGGCCCGCTCGCACTTCTGGATCGTCAGCATCAGGTCGACGGCATGGTTCGACCCGTTGAGACCGATCACCATGGCGGCCTCCGCGCGCAGGAGGCGCGCCATCTTGGACACCGAGCTGGACGATGCTTCCTTGTCCGCGGCCGAGACCGTCACGCCGCCGAAGACGATGCACCCGAGGAAGTTCAGGTCGCGCCCGTGGCGCCGGCAGAGCTCGATGAGCATCGGATGGTTCTGCTCACGGTACGTGGAGCCGATGTACCCACGGTTCCAGCGCACGACGGCGCCGTCGAAGAACTCGTTGGGATGGAGCATGGTCCCGAGCGGCAGCGAGACGCGCACCCCGTAGAGGTACGGGGTGAGCGTGACCTCCTGGAGGAGGCAGACCACCCGGGGCAGTGCCGGGTCGCACGGTGCCAGCTCGAAGGCCTCGACATCGTCCGGCACCGCTTCGCGCGCCGTGCGTCCGAGATGCGCCGCCACCTTCAGCCCCGCGGCCTGGACGGCGCGGTTGTACTCGTTGGACTCCGGTCCGCCGGTCAGAAAATCCTTGATGGTCTCGGAGCCAGGCGGGAAGAACGCCATGTTGGGCGTGAGCTCGAGGACAACGTTGAGCGTCCGCGCGAACGGGCTCAGCTCGGCGCCAGGGCCGGCCATGTCGACGATCCGCTCGCGGAACACGGTGGACTCGCCCGGCACCGGAGCGCCGACCTCGACCACGGCGACCCCGGCCAGCCGATGCGTCCGCCCCTCGCCGACCGTGACCGCGGGCGACACGAACCCGGGGAACACGCCGCCGGGCCCCGCCACCTTCCACCGCGGCTCGACGACGTCGAGAGCGTGGATGATACGGACGGACTCGCCCGGCTTGACGACGCGCACGCGAACGTCGGTGAAGTGCGAATCCTCGAGCACCAGCGCCCGCAGCTCCGCAGCATCGATCGCGAGCGTGTGATCGCGCAGCTCGGTCCTGTCGCTCGCCTCGACGTCACGGACATGAACGGAACCGACCTCGAGCCGCATGTTGTCCCCCAGCGCCTTCATCCTACACGAGGACTCGGCAACGCCCCCAACCGAATACTATTACATCCTTGTGATAATCTGTCTCTGATGAGAGACCCTGACCTTCGAACCGCACGAGTCGCAAAGGGATGGAGTCAGACGGAAGCGGCTGAACGTCTCGGCGTGTCGCAGCCATACCTCGCCATGCTGGAGCGAGGCCAGCGCCGCCTCACGTCCAGGCTGATCAAGCGCGCGACGACGGTCTACGATCTCGCACCGACGGTGGTTCCGCATTCGCCGCGAGGGTTTTCGGCCCGCCTCAATGCCGCGACACTCGCGAGGGATCTCGCGGGCTTCGGATACCCGGGGTTCGCCTACCTGCGTCCCCGGCACTGGAGGCCGAAAAATCCCGGCGAGCTTCTTCTCGGCGCGCTCGGCCAAGACGAGCTCGAGCCGAGGCTCGTCGAAGCACTCCCGTGGCTCGTGCTGCGGTACTCGACTCTCGATTGGGGCTGGGTCGTGCGGGAAGCGAAGATGCATGATCTTCAGAACCGCCTGGGGTTCGTCGTGGGCTTGGCGCGCCAGCTCGCGGTGCGTGTTGGCGACGCACGCAAGGGGCGGTCGTTGACCAAACTTGAAGCGCAGCTCGATCGCAGTCGGCTCGCCCGGGAAGATACGCTGTGCCGAGCATCGCTGCCGGAACCCGAGCGCCGCTGGCTCACCGAGCATCGCCCCGAAGCCGCCAAGCACTGGAACCTGCTGACGGACTGGACCGCCGATGCCCTCCGCTACGCCGCCTGAACTACCAAACCCGTGGCGGGCATTCCTCATCGGCGTCGACGGTCAGTTGCCGCGGCCCATTGAGATTCGCTGCCTTGGTGGATTCGTCGCCGCGTTCTACTACGATGTGCCTCGCCCGACCAATGACGTTGACTACGTCGAGGTGGTCCCCCACGATGCGATGGGAACCTTGCAGGAAATCGCGGGACCCGATTCGCCGCTCGCCAGGAAACATCGCGTGCATTTTCAGCACGTGGGCGTCGCGAGCCTGCCCGAGTCGTACGCCGAACGACTGGCCGAGCTCTTCCCTGGAAGGTTCCGACACCTGCGGCTTCTCGCGCTCGACCCGCACGATCTGGCCCTATCGAAACTGACTCGCAACAGTCCGATCGATCGCGCCGACGTCGCACAGCTGGCAACGGCCGTTCCCCTCGATGCCAAAATCTTGCGCGCGCGATATCAACGCGAGCTTCGCCCGATCATCATTGGTGACCCAGACCAACATGATCGAACGTTGGAGATGTGGATCGAAGCGTATTTGCATTCCTCGAATGAGCCCTAGCTCACCCCGCGCAGGCGCGGGTCGAGCGATCGCCGGAGCGCGTCGCCGAAGAGGTTGGCGCCGAGGACGGTGACGGCGATGGCGAACCCGGGGATGGCGGAGAGCCACCAGGCGGTGCCGACGTACTCCCGGCCCTCGCTGATCATGCCGCCCCAGCTCGGGGTGGGGGGCTGGACGCCGAGGCCCAGGAACGACAGCGACGACTCCACGATGATCAGCTCGGCGAGCTGGAAGCTCGAGACGATGATGGCGGGGCCGACGACGTTGGGCGCGATGTGGCGGAACACGATCCTGAGCCCGCTGTCGCCGACGGCGCGCGCCGCCGTCACGAAATCGCGCTCCTTGGCGCTGAGCGTGACGACCCTGATCAGGCGGGCATACACGACCCAGCTCCGGAGCACGAGCACGATGACCAGGTTCAGCAGCGACGGCTTGAGGAAGGCCATGACGGCGATGGCGAGGAGCAGGTAGGGAAACGAGAGCTGGATGTCGGCCACGCGCATGATGACGACGTCCGGCCACGAGCCGGCGTAGCCCGAGAAGAGGCCGAGCAGGATGCCGAGCGCCGCCGCCAGAAAGACCGCGGCGCCGGCCACGCCGAGCGACGTCCGAGCGCCGAAGAGGATCCGGCTCAGGATGTCGCGGCCGAGCGTGTCCGTGCCGAGCGGATGGCTCCAGTCGCCGCTTCCGCTCCAGATCGGGGGCGCGAGCCGATGCGCGAGGTCGAAGGTGCCGAGGCCATGCGGCGCCAGCGCGGGCGCGAGCAGCGCCACGAGCACGACGGCCACCACGACGACTCCGCCCGGTCCGATCGCCCGCCACGCGATCCTCACGTGCGCGCGAGCCTCAGGCGCGGATCCAGATAGCCGTAGAGCAGATCGAGCGACATGTTGATGACGATGAAGGCCGCGGCCACGAGCTCGACGGCGGCGAGCAGCACGGGATAGTCCTTGCGCAGGATCGCATCGAGGACGAGCGTGCCGATCCCCGGCCAGGCAAACACGGTCTCGGTCACGACCGCCCCACCCAGCAGCGCGCCGAGCTGCAACCCGATGAGCGTCACGATGGGCAGGAGCGCGTTCTTGAGCGCGTGGACGATCGTCACCGCGCGCTCGGACAATCCCTTGGCCCGCGCCGTCCGCACGTAGTCCTGGGCGAGGGCCTCGAGCATCTCCGAGCGGGTCAGGCGCGCGAGGAGCGCGGCGAGGTAGAGGCCCAGCGCCAGGGCCGGCATGACGAGGTTGAGGACGCCGCCGTAGCCCGAGACGGGCAGCCAGCGGAGGTTCACGGCGAAGATCCGGATCATCAACAGGCCGAGCCAGAATGTGGGGACGGACTGGCCGAGGAGCACCATGGCCATGACCATGCGGTCGATCGTCGTGCCCGCCCTCACGGCCGCCCCGACGCCCGCGGGAATGCCGACGGCGAGACCCAGCACGACGGCGGTGGCGGTCAGCGTGAGCGTTGCCGGCACGCGCTCGAGCACGACCAGGATCGCGGGACGGGCAAACGCGAACGACGTGCCGAAATCGCCGCGCGCCACGTGGCTCACGTACCGGACGTACTGCACGGCCAGCGGTTGATCGAGACCGTAGAGCCGGCGGAAGGCGGCGCGCTGCTCCTCGCCGGCGTCCGGCGTGAGCAGGATGAAGGCCGGATCTCCCGACAACGACACGAGCAGGAACGCCACGGCGGTCACCCCGAGCAGGGCGACCGCGGCTTGCAGCAGCCGGCCGGCGACGTAGCCGCGCGTAGGTCTAGGAGCTCAGCGCGGGGTCAGCACGAAGTAGTAGAGATGCGCCTTGCCGCCGCGACCGCTGAGCGGCTGCCAGGGGATCTCCCGGCGCTTGGCGATCAGCTCGTCCTGATGATGGATGAAGAGCCACAGCGCCTCGTCGGAGGCGAACCGCGCGAGCTCCTGGTAAATCTTGTTGCGCTTGTCCCGATCCAGCTCGGCGGCCGCGGAGGTGGTCAGCTGGGTGAGTCGGGCTTCCAGCTCCGGCGTGAAGATCTTCGGGGTCTTGAAGAACCACTTGGCCATGATGTCCGACTCGGCCACCGTTCCCCACTGGCCGGCCGTGATCCCGTCGAAGGTGGACGATTGCA
>Ga0207646_10003469_pt1 | contig 17811 bp, 20 predicted proteins | sample KBSK5502metaG_FD_184343 | JGI IMG/M metagenome (GOLD analysis project Ga0207646, IMG submission 184343) | Corn, switchgrass and miscanthus rhizosphere microbial communities from Kellogg Biological Station, Michigan, USA - KBS K5-50-2 metaG... | ecosystem: Host-associated > Plants > Roots >... | reverse complement strand
GCCCGCGGCATCCGCACCGCAGCCACGCCCGGTCGAGCGACCTGCTGCGCCCGCCCCGCAGCCGCGCACGGTGGAGCGGCCCGCGGCTCCTGCCCCCCAGCCGCGCCCGGTCGAGCGACCCGTCGCGCCCGCCCCGCAGCCGCGCACGGTGGAGCGGCCCGCGGCTCCTGCCCCCCAGCCGCGCCCGGTCGAGCGCCCCGCCGCGCCCGCCCCGCAGCCGCGCACGGTGGAGCGGCCCGCGGCTCCTGCCCCCCAGCCGCGCCCGGTCGAGCGACCCGTCGCGCCCGCCCCGCAGCCGCGCACGGTGGAGCGGCCCGCCGCGCCGCAGCCGCGCGCCGAGGCGCCGCGCCAGCAGCCACGCGCGCTCCCCGGTGAGCCCGCCAATCGGCTCTACCCGGGCGGCCGCGTGGAGCGCCCCACGTCACGGGGTCCCGAGTCTCACCCAGTGGCCCGCCCGCGCCCAGCCCAGCAAGGCGGCGGCTCTCAGCAGCGAGGGCCGGCTCGCGAGCAACGCTAGGTCAGTCCGGGAGCGGGATACACCGGCCGTCCCTCGACGGTCCGCATGAATGGCGTGAGCTGGTGGGGCGTGGGTGGCGTGCCGCGGCCCTGGATGTGGAGCACGGGCCGGCCGTGCACGGTGAGCGCGTCCGCGATCAGGCCACGATGGCACCGCCACGGCACAGCCTCCGCGCACATGATCGCGGTGCGCCACGCCTCGGCCATCTGCTCAAGCTCGGCGAGCGCGCGCGCGAACTCCTCGGTCTGCATGTAGTCGGCGTAGCCCCGGAACGATGCGTTCCGCCAGCCGAGGTTCACCGAATCCTTGCGCGCGTGGCGGAGCCCGCCGAGCGCCTTGCGGTGCACGTACGCGAGGCCGGCCTCGCCGAGCGTGCACGCCAGCGCGTCCTGGTTGAACTGGGGGTTGTGGCGGGACCGCGGGATGGTCCGAACGTCCACGACCGTCTCGATCCCCTGCTCCTGCAGCAGGGCGAGCAGCTCGGCCGCGGTCCGCGTCGAGTGCCCGATGGTGTAGAGCGCGTGACCCGCCATGTTCGTGTCGAGTCTGCCACAGCCGCCGGTCTGGCCGCCCCCGGATGCGACCGGGCCGGCCCGGCAGAGCCGCGCTACGAAGCCATGGCGACGTAGATCCGCATGTCGGATGTAGAATCCACCAACATGCTCGAGCGAGTCGACCGGATCCAGATGGCGGTGGCGGAGGCGGCCGCCGCCACGCGCGCTTCACGCCGCGCGGCGGCGATCCGCTCGCCGAGCGGGACGGGCTCTGGATCCATCCGAGCGCGCGCTCCGGCCTGCTGCTCGGTGTCTCGCGCGCCACCGTCGCCTGGGAATGGTCCGGGCGGCCGGAGCTGCTCATCCACTGACGGCACTGAAAACGGAGGAGCTCTCGTGATCGATCTCTTCAGCGATACCCTGACGAAGCCCACACCGGAGATGCGCCGCTTCATGTGCGAGGCGGAGGTCGGCGACGAGCAGAAGGGCGAAGACCCCACCGTGAACCTGCTCCAGGAGATGGTGGCCGAGCTGCTCGGGAAGGAAGCGGCGCTCTACCTGCCCTCCGGCACCATGTGCAACGAGATCGCGGTCAAGGTGCACACCCGCCCGGGCGACGAGGTGCTCGCGGACCGCACCTCGCACCTGATCCACTACGAAGGCGGCGGCCCCGGCCTGCTCTCCGGCGTGATCATAACCGCGCTCGACGGCGAGCGCGGCGTCTTCACCGCCGCCCAGGTGCGCGCGGCCATGCGTCCGCGCTCGCGCTACATGCCCCCGACGCGCATGGTCTCGGTGGAGAACACCAGCAATCTGGGCGGGGGCCGGGTCTGGCCGCTCGCCACGGTGCAGGAGGTGGGCGCCGCCGCCCGAACGCTCGAGCTGGCGAGCCACATGGACGGCGCGCGGCTCATGAACGCGGTGGTGGCCTCGGGCACCCCGGCGCGCGCCTACGCGGCCGCCGTCGACTCGGTGTGGATCGACTTCAGCAAGGGGCTCGGGGCGCCGGTGGGGGCCTGCCTCGCCGGCCCGCACGCCTTCATCCAGGAGGCGTGGCGCTACAAGCAGGCGCTGGGCGGCGCGATGCGCCAGGCCGGCATCATCGCGGCGGGCGGCGTCTACGCCCTCCGGCACCACGTCGACCGTCTCGCCGAGGACCACGACAATGCCAAGGTCTTCGCACGCGGGATCGCGGCGCTACCCGGGATCGCGCTCGATCCGGCCCACGTCGAGACCAACATCGTGATCTTCGACGTGACCACCCCGGGGCTCAGCGCGCAGAGTCTGGCCGACCGGCTACAGAGCGAGGCACAGGTGCGTCTCAGCGTGATGGGGGAGACCAGGCTGCGCGCGGTGACCCACCTCGACGTGTCGCGCAAGCAGGTGGACGCCGCAGTCGAGGCGATCGCGCGCGTGCTCGCGCGGAAGGCCTAGCGAAAAACCCAGCCCCGAAGCCGGTAGAGGCCCCACTGGAGCCACGCGCCACTGGCGTGGCAGCAGGCGGCCGCCAGCTCGCGCGTCTCCGCGCCACTCCCGGCTGGAGGGACCATCCCGTGGGTCACGAGATAGAAGGTGGCCGCCCACACCAGGAGCGCGTTGAGCGATGGTCGCCGATCCATATGCCTCTCTGACGCGCTCCCCGCCGCGCGCGTTTACGGTGGGGTCGCGGGGGGCCAGGGTAAACGCCGGATCGGACCCCGGCGTCAGCCTCCTAGGAGGAGGACGCTCATGAGACTGAACGGATCGGTGCACCTCACGAAGAGTCACGACCGGAGCTATTCCCTCGCTTATGCGCCCCTGGGCGTCGACCTTCGTCGAGGCAGGGCCCGGCGCTTCGACGATTCCCGGGAGCTCGAGCGCTTCCTGGCCGGGCCGATGCGGATCGCGCGCCGGGAGGTCCTCGAGGCCATGACCGCGCTCGATCGCAACGGAAGATACGTAATCTGGGAGATCTGGCTGTCGGCCGACGAGGCAACCGCGCTGGCCTGACCCGTGCGAGGGCAACGCTCGCTGTCGTTGACAAGTGATCTGGCCGCTCGCGTTTGACACGTGATCTGACCGCTCCTCGCCGGGAGACTCAGGCGGCCCGCTCGCGGAGGGGGCGGCCGGTGGCGGTAAACCACCCGAGACAGCGGGGCCCCCACCAGATGGAGTGGCGGCCATCGAGGTGCCGGCGAACGAGCACCCGCAGCCCCGCACAGCTGCGCCGCCCCCGCTGCTTGTCGATCTGCAGCACCACGCCGTCGAGCGTGACGGTGTTGTCCCGGGCGACGCCGCGCTCCTCCTCGTGGCAGAGGATCTGGTCGAGATCGTGCCGCCCCACCGGCACGAAGGCGCTCGTGGGGTCGGCCGGGGCGCGGCCAAAGCGGGCGTTGTAGTCGGGAATGAAGCGGGTGCGCAGATAGCGATTCGCGGCCGCGAGCGTCTGGATGCCGGCGACGCGCAGTTCGTTGACGACACGCCCCTGCAGCGTGCCGTTGGCGCGCTCGCTGCGCCCCCGGGCCTGCGGCGAGAAGCTCACGATGTGCTCGATGCCCAGCCGAGCCAGGGCCCGCCCGACCTGGGTCCGCTTCGTGCGGTCGGGGGCGCTGCCCGACGTCGGCGTGTAGACGGCCCAGCCGGCGCGGTCGGTGTAGAGCGCGCCCGGGATACCCTGCTGCTCGAGGACTCCGCGCAGCGCGGTCATGATGGCCCCCAGGCTCTCGCCGCCCTCGACGAGCTGGGCGTAGAGCAGCTGCTTGGTCGCGTCGTCCACCACGGCGATGAGCGTGTGCCGGGTGTCCGGGACCAGGGCCAGCCACGGATGGAGACTGCCATCGAGGTGCAGCAACTCCCCGAAGCAGGGACGCGGCTCGCGGCGGCGGCGATGCCGGCCGCGCGGCCGCCGCTTGCCGACCAGCCCCGCGGTCTGCAGCGCGCGCTTCACGAAGCTGTACGACAGGCGCACGCGGTGGTCCCGGCACGCCACGTGGTAGAAGTGCCGGATGTTGAACCCCGGGTGGCCGTCGCGCGGGCCGTAGCGCTCGCGGTACAGCCGCAGAATGCGCTGCACCTCGGCCAGCGGGACCGCCCGGGGTGAGGGGCGCCGCCGCCGATGATCGAAGAGCCCGTCATAGCCGTATTGCTCATACCGTAGCCGCAGTCGCCGCACCGTGCGCGGACTGACGCCCAGGACGTCGGCGACCTGCAACCAGCTCTGCCGCCCGCTCAAGGCTCGCAAGATCGCTTCTTGTACCTTCATGGCGCGCTCCACGGCAGCCCGGGTGTAGGCCATCGGCACCTCCCTGGTGCCATGACAGCCCGGCTGCCCGTTGTGGAGCGGTCAGATCATGTGCTCTCGGGAGCGGTCAGATGATGTGCTCCCGACACCGCTTCCTGATCGCTCTTGACCCATCCACGCTCCGAGACTATCCTCGCGCCACCTACCTGACCGTTCCCGGCTCCGACCCGCTGGGGAGCGACAGAATGCAGTGTCCTCGGTGTCAGGTCTCGAACGAGGCTGGGCGTAAGTTTTGCTCGGCCTGCGGGCAGCGGCTAACGATCGGTTGTCCCGAGTGCGGCTTCGTCAATAATCCCGATGACCAGTTCTGCGGTGGCTGCGGCACGCCGCTGCGTCCACAGCCACTCGCCGGGCCGGCTGCTCCCCATTCAGACCGCGCCATAGGCCATGTGACCGAGGCCGAGCGTCGCCAGCTCACCGTCATGTTCTGCGACCTGGTGGGGGCGACCGCCCTCTCCGGACGCCTGGACCCCGAGGAGCTCCGAGACCTGGTGCGGGCCTACCAACAGGCCTGCGCCGAGGTGGTCCAGAAGTTCGAGGGCCACATCGCCCAGTATCTCGGCGATGGACTCCTCGTCTACTTTGGCTATCCGCGGGCCCACGAGGACGATGCCCAGCGGGCGGTGCGGGCGGCGCTCGGGATTGTCGACGCTTTGGAGGGGCTGAATGTTCGTCTCCGACGGGACCGGGACGCTCGCCTCGCGGTTCGCGTGGGCATTCATACCGGGCTCGTCGTCGTAGGCGAGATCGGGGCCGGCGCCAGGCACGAGCACCTGGCCCTTGGAGAGACGCCAAACCTCGCCGCACGGCTTCAGACAATCGCCGAGTCCGACACCGTGGTGATCAGCTCCGCCACACACCGTCTGATTGAGCGGTGGTTCGCCTGCCGTGATCTTGGTCTCCACTCGGCTAAAGGCGTCTCGACGCCGCTCCGGGTGTACCGCGTCGTCAACGAACGGGATGCCCCGAGCAGCTTCGAGGCAGTGAGCGCAAGGCTCACGGCACTCGTAGGCCGAGCGCAAGAGGTCGGACTGCTGCTGGACCGTTGGGAGCAGGTGAAGGACGGGTTAGGTCAGGTGGTGCTGGTGAGCGGCGAGGCGGGCATCGGGAAGTCCCGGCTGCTGCGGGAGTTGAGAGCGCGGGTGGTGAGTGAACCACACACCCGGTGGGAGTGCCGCTGCTCGCCCTACCACCAGGAGAGCAGTCTCTATCCTGTCATCGATCTCTTCCAGCGGGCCCTCGAGTTTGCTCGTGACGAGGGTCCCGAGGACAAGGTCCGCAAGATCGAAGATGGACTGAGGCGGTACGGTCTTGCCGATCCTGAGACCGTTTCGCTCTGGGCGTCGCTTCTGTCCGTACCACTTCCCGATGGCTACCCGCCACTGAATCTCACACCTCAGCGACAGAAGCAAAGGACGCTGGAGGCGGTGTTGCGGCTGCTCGTCGGCCTCTCGGTCAAGCAGCCCGTGCTCGTCCTCATGGAGGATCTGCACTGGGTCGATCCGTCTACGCTCGAGCTGCTCAACCTCCTTGTGGAGCAGGTGCCGACGATCCGCGTCCTGGTGTTGCTCACGTTTCGCCCCGACTTCCGTCCTCCGTGGGCGCCGCGCGCGCACCTCACGTATCTCACGCTCAACCGGCTGACCCGGCGGCAGACCGAGCAGATGGTCGGACGCGCCACGGGCGGCAAGGGCCTGCCAGTCGAGGTCGTGCAGGAGGTCGCGGCCAAGACCGATGGAGTGCCATTGTTCGTCGAAGAGCTGACCAAGATGGTCCTTGAATCGGGGCTGTTGCGAGAGCAGGACGATCGCTACGAGCTGACCGGCCCATTGCCGCCGCTGGCGATCCCCGCGACGCTGCAGGATTCGCTGATGGCCCGGCTCGATCGGCTGGCGACCGTCAGGGAGGTGGCGCAGCTCGGCGCGACGCTCGGCCGGTCCTTTTCATACGAGCTGCTGCACGCCGTGTCGTCCGTGGACGAGGCCACGTTGCAACGGGCCGTGGGACACCTGGTCGAAGCCGAGCTCGTCTACCAGCGTGGCGTCCCGCCGGGTGCAACCTATATCTTCAAGCACGCTCTCATCCAGGAGGCCGCCTACCAGTCGCTTCTGAAGACCCGGCGCCAGCAGCTCCACCAGCGAATCGCAGCCATCCTGGCCGCGCAGTTTCCAGAAACGGGCGAAACGCAGCCCGAATTGCTGGCCCACCACTATACGGAGGCCGGTCTCGGCGCGCAGGCTATCGAGCATTGGCGGCGAGCCGGCGAGCGGGCCATCGAACGATCGGCGTATCTCGAGGCGGTCGCCCACCTCAGGAGGGGCCTCGAAGTGCTGAAGACCCTCCCGGACTCTCCAGGGCGCACCGAGCAAGAGCTCGTCCTCCTGGCGACGCTGGGCGAGCCGCTGTGGGCTACCAAGGGGTCGGCGGCCCCCGAGGTCGGGCGTGTCTACACCCGGGCGCGAGAGCTGTGCCGGCAGGTGGGGGAGAGCCCACAGCTCCCGGCCATTCTGCGACGGTTGGGGGCCTTCCACTTAGTGCGCGGGGAGTTACAGGCAGGACTTGAACTCCATGAGCTGCTCCTCGGCCTCGCTCGGCGCGCACAAGATCCAGGCCTCCTTGCCCACGCCTACTTCATCGTGGGAGATGATTTATTGTGGTTTGGCAGGCTGGTTTCCGCCCGAGGCCATCTCGAGCAAAGCCTTGCCCTATACAAGCCCGAAAGAGACCGCGCCCACGCCCTTCTGCGCCATGGGTGTGACAATGGCGTGGCGTGCCTCTCGTTCTTGTCTCGCGTTCTCTGGCACCTCGGGTACCCCGACCAGGCCCTGAAGTGCAGCGACCAATCCCTCGCAATCGCCGCCGATGTGGCTCACCCGGTGAGCCAGGTGTGGGCGCTGAGCTGGGCGGCCGCGCTCCATCAACTCCGCCGTGAGGTGGCGCGCGTGCGAACACTGTCCGAGGCGGACGTGACCCTGGCCACGGAGCAAATCCTTCCGTTCTTTGGCGCGCACGGGATGGTCCTACGGGGTTGGGCGCTTGTCGCACAGGGGCACGCGGAGGAGGGCATCGTACAGCTCCGCGAGGGTCTGGCCGCCTATCGGGCCACCGGAGCGGAGCTCGAGCGGTCGCATTGGGTTGGCTTGCTAGCCGAGGCGAGCGCTAACATCGGTCAGCCCGAGGAAGGGCTGCGCGTGGTGACCGAGGCGCTCACGGAAGTCGAGCGAACCGGGATCCGATACTACGAAGCCGAGCTGCACCGACTCAGGGGGGAACTGCTGCTGACCCCCGTGGTCGCTGACGAGCGCGAGGCGGAGGCGTGCTTCCGGCGGGCTATCGACATCGCGTCACAGCAGCAGGCGAAGTCCTTCGAACTGCGGGCGACGATGAGTCTGAGTCGGCTATGGCAGCGGCACCGCAGGCAGGGTCCAGCCCGCCAGCTACTGGCCGAAATCTACGGCTGGTTCACAGAGGGCTACGACACGGCGGACCTGGTGGACGCGAAGACCCTGCTTCATGAACTTTCGGCCAGCTGATCTCCCTCGCCGACGAGGCACCGCGACACGGTTGACGCGTGAGGCGAATGGCAAGCAGGAGGGGCACTATGGAGCCACAGGCAATTCTTACCGATGCTATCCGCAAGACGAGCGAGGTCTACGGCGAAGCTCTCGCCGCCACAATGAAGGCGATCGCGGACCTGCCTAGGGAAAGTGGTCAGCTCCACCGCCGTGCGGTAGAGCAATGGTTGGGCATGGCGCGCGCCAACAAGGACAACTTTGTGGCTGCCGTCAACCAAGGCTTCGATATCTGGGAGCGCGAATGTCGGCGGCTCATAGGGGCTCCGCATCAGTCGGGCGCTCTGCCCCCCGGGGCTAACCCCATGGAGGTCTGGCTCGAGAACTGGCAACGCGCCGTTGCGGCCATGACGGCGGGGAGCGTTCCAGGGGAGCCCTATCAGGAGCTTGTCCGGCGGCAGACAGAGCTGGTTCAGCAAGCATTGCTCGATGGGGTCGGTGCTTGGCGGCGCCTCTGGCAGCCCGCTGACCGGTAGGAGGATACCCGCACTTGTGAGCGTTCCCGGCCCGATTCGCTGGGAGGCCCGGCACGCAATGTCCGCCTGACCACGCGGACAGTGACTTCATCCATGTCTCCTCGACACCGTGGACCCGCGTGGGGCGAGGGCGAGGTAGGTCTCAGTTAATGTTGGGGGTCATGGGAGGCCTAGGTTAGAATGGCTCCCAGCCAAGTAGGCGCGACAGTTCACGGAATGCTCTGACGTCCCCGCAAGGGGGAAGGGGGATGAGCATGGAAGGACACGTGAGCGCTCCTAGTAGTGAGGACATCGCGAGACGGGCCTACCTGATCTGGGAGGAGCGCGGTCGGCCTCTCGGATCCGCGGAGGTTGACTGGTACGAGGCCGAGCGCCAGTTACAGACGCGGAACGGTGAGATGCTTCCTCCGCCGCCGGGCCGAGCGCTTGGGGCCCGCCGGACACGCACGGGAGCCAAGACGAAGCGCCGTAACTCGGCGTAGAACGGCCTCCTCGCCGAAGTTCCTGGGTTGGGTACCCGGCAAGGGCACCGTCTACCGGAGCATACCTTCGAGGTAGCGGATCTCCCGCTCAAGCTGACGAATGCGCCCCGTATCCCGCTGCAGGCTGAGGCTGGCGAATTCTAGCCGTTTCTCGTCGAGCAGCTCCTCCAGTTTCGTGCGCTTCCCACCCCCAGCCATACGCGCCTCCATGGGGTCAGGTTGACCGCCAGCCCGCATGCTGAGATGAATCCGGGCGGGCTGTCAAGCCGTGTCAGGGAGCACGACACTGGGTGCCAGCTGATCGGGGGCACCGTGAGAGGAGGAACGCCTCCGGTGTTGGCTTTCATCTGAGCACTTGAGGAAGGGCTCAGGACGCGCGGATACGTGGAAGGTCGGACCCGACGGAAGAGCTTTGTGCCAGATTTGTGACCGACTCCAGCGCATTTGCGGTGGCGAGCATCTTTCGCGACCGGGAGAACCTCGAGGCCGAGCTGGCAATGGAACACGAGATTGGAGACGTTCATGGTTGACGAGTGGAAGGCGAGATCTGAGCGACCGGTCGATGTTCCCTTCCTTCATCTGAAGCTCAGCGAGCAACTGGAGCGGCTCAGGCAGGAGCCTACGTGGCGCGCGAGTAACCGCAATGCGATCACCTTGGCCAAGGAGCCCGCGCTTCGGCTGGTACTGATGCTGCTTGGAAAAGGAACCAAGATCTCCGAGCATCAGGCCGCCGGGCCCCTGACCTTCCACCTCATGAGTGGCTCGGTGATCTTTCGAACCGGCGACCGTGCGGAAAGGCTCGGGTCCAGAGAGCTCATCGTGCTGGAGTCGACCGTCGCGCATGAGGTGGAGGCCCAGGAGGAGAGCGCCTGCTTGCTCACCCTCGCCGGTACCTCGTTAGGATAGGAGTTTGGCCAATGCCAGACGCGTTCAAAATCGGTGACCATGTGAGCTGGAACTCCGAGGCAGGTCGGGTGAGCGGAGTCATCCGGAAGAAGATCAGCGCGCCCATCGAGTTCAAGGGATACACCGTTCACGCCTCGAGGGAGGCGCCGCAATACCTGATCGAGAGCGACAAGACCGACCACCTAGCCATGCACAAGGGGTCCGCCCTCCGCAAACTACGGAGTCCCGCAGAGGCGCGGGCGACGTCGAGGAGACGGCGCAGCCGACGCAGGCAAGACTCCTGACCCGGCGATGCACCGGCTGGCCACGGCGTTCGGTTTCTCAGACCGCGCCGACTAACCGAGCCTCAGTAGCAGACCCACTGGGCGGGGACCCAGGCCGGCGTGAAACGCTCGAACCCGTACTGATCGATATAAGGCTGGTTGGGCCCCCAATAGCCCTCCTGCCAGTAGCAGGCGGGCGGCGCGTAGGCGTAGTACGGCTGAGGGTAGGAGTAGAAGCCGATGAAGGGCCCGTGGAAGCGCTCGAACCGCTCATGATCACCCCGAAATTCATGCCTGCCCCCATGCCCGTCCCAAGCAAGAGCCGGCAGGGGCACCGCCGCCATCGCCAAGATCACCAGAGCCAGAATCAGCTTCCGGATCATAGGGCCCTCCTCTCTGCCGCGGGTGACTTCCTGCCGCAAGTCCAGCGGTCACGTTGGGCGCGCGCGGCGCCCGGTGGGCGCGGCCTAGCGTCGCGCGGTGGCCGGGTCTTCCTTCTCTTGCTCGCGCCGATCCTGCCTGGCTCGCCAGAGCATGAGCACGAGGCCTACGAGGAGGCCTAGCAGGAAGACGGCAAGGAAAAAGAGCGTAACGAAGGTGATCGCTTCAGGCAGGCCCAGGAACAGATGCCAAGGGCGCATACAGCTTCACCCCCAAACCTCAGGATGAGACTCAGTACCAGCAGCCCCAGTGCGGCGGCACCCACAGGGGGGCACGTAGGTGGAGTTGCCGAATCGGTCAACGAAATGCTGGTCGATCCAGTGTCCTTCTTCCCAGCACGGGGGACCGTAGGGGAACGGCCCGTAGATCAAGCCGATGAAGTGGTGGCTGTGGTGACGGTGGTGGTGCCCACCATGCTGTCCGCCGCCGCCGTGAGCGGGCCCCGGCGTGAACAAGACGGCCAGGATGGCGAAAACGAAGAAGAGCTTGCGGCTCATACTGACCTCCGCAGCCCCGAGGCTGCACGTGTTGGACGTTAGTCTAGCAGGGCCGCCCTCGCACGCACCTGGCGGTAGTGCAGGGCGTCAGCCGGACGGCCACGCGCCCGCCGCCTACTCCATCACCTGATCCGCCCGCTGCAGGAGCGCCGGCCGTCCGGTGAACGTGACCGGCAGCGGCTCATGGCCACCGTTGATCGGGTCGAGGACGAGCGCGACCAGACGAGCGCGACCAAACGGAGAGCGGGACGGACTGGGGGTGCGAGCACCTTCGTATCGGGGCGCCAGCCCTGAATAGCTCCCTACTTCCTCTCGGTCCCGGCAAGGGCCACACCTGACGCGCCTCGCATCAAGTCGCGTAGCGCCAACAGAGCGCCCACCACAAACACTAGGGTCGCCACATAGATGGGGCCCAGGTGCGAGACCCAATTATGCTGGAAGGTCCCCGTGTAGTGATACGGAAGCGCCACTGCGAGTCCCACGACGGGCGAAATGACCGCGGCGATCCAGGCCCACCATTCCCCGCGTCGAACCCCGTACCAGGACAGCAACGCCACGGCGATGCCCGTGGCGGCAATGAAGCCGGCGGTGGCCACGTGCAAGTGTCCGATGTAGTGGACGATCGCCGGATTGAGCGCGTTCAGATTGTCCCGCGTGACGCCGTTGAGTGTATCCACGCCCAGTTCGAAACCATGGCCGGCGAAGTTACGGATCAGGAACACGACCGCGTAGCCGATGAAACCCAAGGAAGCGATCACCATCAGCGCTGCGCCTTGTCGCAGGCTGGCACCTTGATTCGTCATCTTCGCCGCCTCTGCCTGGTGTGGGTTCACTCCTTGCGGAATCCGGCCGCGATCCACCGCGCCACGAAAAACACGAACCACGGAAGAACGAAGCCGATGGCCGTTGGCATCAAGAGGAAGTAATGGATCCTGCCAGTCTCGAAAAAGGAGAGGATACCGTCCACCAGAAAGGGACTGGCAAACAGCACGGACAAGGCAAATGTCAGGCGTCTGAACCCGCACTCAAGATTCGCCATCGTACGCCTGCCTTCGTGGGCGAGACTCGGGTCTGGGGGAGGTTTCTTGAGAGCACCTCCCTCGGTGCCACCTCGCGAGCCTGCTCGCCCTCGCTCGCCTTGCGCGGGATGCATCCACGTGCCTCCGTACGCGAGCGTATGCGGCACGGTGGGCCTCGAGTACGTGACGCTGCAACCGATGAGCGCTCAGGAGGTCTCCGGCTCATTCTCGTTTACTCGTAGCAATCGCCAGCTCGTGCCAGCTGATCCCGATCCAGAGCAACCACGCGCCCCCGCTTATTTCGGGAGCATAGCGGTCGCAGAGACTACTACGCGTCGTCCCATCGCGCGATGACAGCCCAGAGCGTGGTCCCAGCGACCTCGGCCACGATCCACGGGTCGGCCTGGGATTTCCAATAGTAGGTCGGCGTCACGACCCAGAATTTCGCGAATAGGCCGCTTCGCTCGGCATCGTCGTACTTGAGGAGGACCTCATCGGGAATCAACCCACTGTACTGCTCGATGGGCTCCATGACCGTCGAGCGAACGTAGCCGATCCGAGTCGGGAGCGTCTCGGCGACCCGCTCCCGGACGAGGCCGATGGTGTACAGCTGACCATAGGATGCGCGGGCCATCTCGATTCGCTCGGTCACCGCCTGTCCCGGCAGCCCGAAGCGGATGGCGCGGACCCGCTCCGCCGCGTCGGCCGGTACAGTCTCGACTTCAAACTTCGCTGAGTTCATCGCTACCCTCCACCCGGCACGCCCCGAGGGCGACCGGACCGCAGCTGTTGCTTGAACAGTTTTTCGACGCCCTGCGCATTGATCGGTACCAGGTCCCTCGCCTCCGGCAACTCGGCGCCCGTGTGCCGATAGGCTGGTCGGAGATCACGAGCACACGTTGCCCGGGCGAGCACACGACGGTCAGCGCAGAGAGAACCGACGCTAGAGGGGGCGGGCGGGACGAACGCCCCGCCCGCGGGTCCCTCAGGTGTGTGCGCAGCTCCCGCTGCGCGGCCCGGCACGAGTCGGGATTCAGCGCAGGCTGTGGTGCTGCCGCGGCATCATCGGCGGCCTGTTACCTCGCCGATGACGCAACTGGGTGGTCCGGTGGAGTGTCCATCCCTACCTCCATTGGTGCACCCACAACGATGAGCCGTCGTGCCTCATCGCGCCCTCAGTAGGAACCCGTCCCCGGCGCCTGTCAAGGCGCCCGCCAGGACGCCTCGGGGCTGTTACCAACCGTCCTGTTGGTAACAGACAGGAGTGGCGCGCGCCGGTCGATCAACACGAGCGTCTCGCCCCGGACGATGCACAGGCCGCCACCCTGGGTGGCCGGCGTCTCGAAGGGTTCCATCCGGACCGAGACCGCGAGCCTGGCTGCGGCATGGAGCAACTCGTCAAGGAGATGCTGATCGTCGATTGGCGCCGATAGTACCGGATCTGCCGCCCGGCTGACTCCGCGGCCCGAGAGATTGACCCCGTTGTGTGCCCGACGTCTCGCTTCCTGACCGTCCTTGACCCCTTCAGCCCGGGAGACTAAGCTCGCGGCACCTGTCCGACCCTTCCCGGCCCGGCTCGCTAGACCGAAGGCCTGCTGGGCAGGAGGATGCCATGGCGATTCTGACGATCTCCCAGGAAATGGGCAGCGGCGGAGCCGAGATCGGCATGACGGTGGCGACCCGCCTCGGTTACACCTATGTCGATAACGAGGAACTCCTCGGCCGGGCGGTGCGCTACGGGTTGGCCGAAGATCGCCTCGCTCGGCTCGCGGAAGACCGGCCGTCCTGGGTCGAGCGGTTTGATGCGGAGACTCGCCGGTGCATCATGGCCCTCCAAGTAGCCCTGTACGAGTTTGCGGAGGACGATGACGTCGTCCTGATGGGCGGTGGTGGGCAATGGCTGCTCCGTGGCGTGCCCCACGCGCTGCGGACGAGAATCATCGCCCCCTTCCCGGAGCGCGTGACGCGGCTGACGGCCACATTGTCGGCCCAAGGGCACGAGCGCGTCACGCCGAAGACGGTCGCCCAGTTCATTCGCCGGGACGACATCCAGAAAGCAGCTCGGATGCGCTATCTCTTCGACGTCGACCTCAAGGACCCGGGCCTTTACGATGTCCTCATCAACACGGCGGTCCTCTCCCGCGAGGCGGCGGTAGAACTCCTCACCGAAGTGGCGCGGCAACCCGACCTCTCCACCACGGAGGCCGGCAGACAGCTCGTGGCCGACCGGGCTCTGGCCTCTCAGGTAGAGATTGCCCTTGCCGGCCATCGCGACATGCGCCGGCGCGCGATCGGCGTGGAGTGCAGCCGCGGCATCGTGGCGCTCGAGCTGCCCTCTGGCGCAGATCCCGAGGTGGCCCTCGCGGTGGCCCGCGGCGTCACGGGGGTCGAGCACGTTACGCTGAAGATCGCGGAGATCCCCGTGGTGACCCCGTTCCCCGGGTGAGCGTTCTCAGCACCGCGCGACCGGCCGAGACGAGTCATGGGGGTGACAAGGCGCCTCATCGAATCTCTGTCTATCAGCGCCGGATCACGCTGGCTGACGTCGAACCGCGGACCGGCGCGCACTCCTGTTCGTGAGTGCCGGATTCGTGGCTAGGGCGCTCGACGCGGAGGGGCAGCAGGCTGCTTTTCTCGCGCGGGGCACCGAGTGGCGCTTGTTCGACGAGCTGAAGAAGGAAGCTACTTTTATGCGGCCACTCTTGGGGCTTTCGATTTTGCTCGTGGTCCTCTTCTCCGGCGATGGGCATGCGTGGGGAACAGGTCGTGCGAGCGTTGGGGCCAAAGCTTGTCACCTGAAGAGTGTCCCAATCGAACATCAGGTGAATCACCTGACGATTCACCCCGACGCTCATGTGTTGGCTTATACCTTTGTTGGGGAGATCGGCAGAGCCGGCGGATTTAGGGCGATCGACTACGCTTCAGGAGTCGAAGTCGATGCCTTGCCAGCGCGATCACAGCACTATGTCCATATGAAAATCAGCCCCTCCGGCAGGCGGCTGGCGTTTGTCCAGACGGAAAAGGGGGAGTCGGCCTTAAAGATCGGCCACCTTGACGGGTCCAACGCCAAGGTTTGCGCTGCGTCGTCCAGTTACTATCGGCCGTTGGCATTTTCTTTCGACGAGCAGCTTTTGCTTGCGCTGAGCTCTCAAGGCAACGATCACCAAATCATTCTTTGTAGTTCGGCGGGAGGCATGCTGCGCTCGTGGGCGACTACGACTGTGCTGGAACGCGTGAAGGAGTTTCTCACGCCGCGTTTCCACGGCAGGCCTTCATGGATGGTCGATACCGCGTCTTTATCAACCGATGGTAAACAGATATTGTCCGTGCGTACCGACGGGCAACTTGTTGTTTGGGATACCAATGGCACGCGCCTACACGAATCCACTCTCAAGCATTTCCCCCTTGGGTCATCGGATCGCCTCGTCGCCTTTGGGGAAGATGGTGCGGTGTTTACTTTCAGCCGCACGACGACCGATCGGCAAGGCAGGACGCCGCTGATCGTCTCGACTCTCTTCCCGGAGCAAAAACGCTTTGAGGTGCTGCGTGAGGCGCGGGTTAGAGCCGCGCCCGGAACGGATCACGTGTACCTGTACGCCACTCGGCAGGAGCTCTACCTGGTGTATTTGAAGCCATCAGGAGTCGCGATCGTCAGCGCCCGTAGTGGTGAGGTGGTTGCGGAGGTGCCGGTAACGGCGGCGGTCTCAGCGTTGTCAGTGAGTCAGGATGGTAGGATGCTTGGAGTCGCTCAGCTCGGCAGTTTAGAACTGTGGCAGCTGGCCCAAGAGGGGACGGATGCTCGTCGTTCATGGTTGCGGGGGGTCGCAATCACCGAAATCGACTCGCCTCACTTTCGTGGTCGAGGTCGTCTGACCGGGGGCAACCTACCAGATCCTGTCCCAGAAACCTCCCACCAGCTCCAACAGGTGGGAATTCGCTGGGAAGGGACGTGAGAATTTGGTGGGAAAGTGGGAATCAGACCGGGTTTCCCGGAAGCCAGCACCGGGTCCCGGGTGGCCGCACGGGGACTTGAGGGCTTCGACGATCAACTTCGGGCAGATTGATTCGGCCGTGGCGCTGGTGCTGGCGCTGTTCGTCAAACGCGGCCATCCTGATCGCTTCCGCCGCCGTCCTCCGCCGCAGCGAGGTGGCCGAGACTCAGGACGCCTGCAAGCCGTTCTCGCAGTCCCGCTCGCGACCCTCGATATTTCAACGACTTATGGAGGGAAAAAGGGGAAACCCCGAGGCTGGGCTGCTGTGCTCTTGGGTCTCCGCAGAGCTGAGGGTGGGCGGTTTGATAGGGCTCTTGACATCTCTTACGCGTTTGGTGTAAGGGGGAGCCAAGACCGCGTCCGATAAGCGTCCATTTCGGGAGGAAGACTATGACAGACCTCCCACCCGTAGTTCCTGCTGCGCGGCATACCTCGACCGCGCGGAGTACACCGCTGCCCGCTCCCCTGCGGCTCTACCTAGCTTAAAAAAACCGTTCGCGGTGGGGCCCGCCAGGCGGGTTGCCCACCTTCATCAGGGAGGGGGACACCGTGTTCAAGACTGACGCCGGCGAGGAGCTTTTCATCATTGATGGGCACATGCATCTGTGGGATGCGAGCCCGGCGAACCAAGTCAACAAGTATGGTGCCGGGTTTATCGGCTGCTTCTATGACTACCACCGGAACCTGAGCCCGCCCGAGTACGTCTGGGAGGCATCGCTCTTCCAGAAGTACGGTCCCGAGAGGATGGTGAAGGACGTCTTTGTCGACGGGTATGTCGACATGGGCATCTTTCAACCGACGTACCTCAAGGATTTCTACAAGAACGGCTTCAACACCACGGAACAGAACAGCGCACTCAAGCAACGCCATCCCGATCGCTTTATCCTCAACGGGTCGTGGGACCCCCGGGACGGCGAGGCGGGCTTGGACTACCTGGAGTCCCTGGTCCAGCGCTACAGGATTTCGGGCGTCAAGCTCTACACCGCCGAGTGGAAGGGCAATTCGAAGGGGTGGAAGCTGACCGACCCCTGGGCGATGCGCCACCTGGAAAAGTGTCAGCAGCTCGGGGTCAAGAACATTCATGTGCACAAGGGTCCGACCATCTGGCCTCTCAACAAAGATGCCTTCGAGGTCCACGACGTTGATGAAGTCGCCACCTCCTTCCCCGAACTGAATTTCATCATCGAGCACTGCGGGCTGCCCCGCCTGGAGGACTTCTGTTGGATCGCCACCCAGGAGCGCAACGTCTATGGCGGCTTGGCCGTGGTCATGCCGTTCATTCACAGCCGTCCACGCTACTTTGCCGAGGTGCTGGCCAATCTGATGTGGTGGGTCGGCGCCGATAAGTTGCTCTTTGCCAGCGATTACGCCATCTGGCACCCCCGCTGGATCGTGGACAAGTTCATGGCCTTCGAATTCCCCGAGGACATCCGGAAGGAGTTTGGGGTCGCTCTCACCCTGGACGTCAAGAAGAAGATCCTCGGCGAGAACGCTGCCCGGCTCTATGGCATCGACATCAACAGGCAGAAGAAGGAACTCGCGCAGGATGCCGTTGCCAGCATGCGGTGAGGCTGGCGCGCACAGGAGAAAGGTGAATGCGCCGCGAGGAGGTCTACGGTCAGCTTGCGAAGGTAAACGATCCCGAGCTGGATCAGCCACTCACGGAACTCGGGTTCATCGGCGATGTGGGCATCGATGGGAACACGGTGACCGTGCACTTTCGCCTGCCCACGTTCTGGTGTGCGGCCAACTTTGCGTTCATGATGGCGGCCGACATCCGCGAACGGGTGTCCGAGCTGCCCTGGGTGGAACGGGTGGACGTTCAGCTGCAGGATCACTTCTTCGGCCCGGAGATCAACGGCGGGGTGAACT
>Ga0207646_10003467_pt1 | contig 17812 bp, 18 predicted proteins | sample KBSK5502metaG_FD_184343 | JGI IMG/M metagenome (GOLD analysis project Ga0207646, IMG submission 184343) | Corn, switchgrass and miscanthus rhizosphere microbial communities from Kellogg Biological Station, Michigan, USA - KBS K5-50-2 metaG... | ecosystem: Host-associated > Plants > Roots >... | reverse complement strand
AACCTGCAAAATGTCGGCGCCGGCCGTACGACGCTGGGCGATGAGGACGCGGACGTCGAGATCACCTCAGCCGGCACGACCCTGCTCGCCGACCTCGACCTGATCCTCAACCCAAACGGCAGCGGCGCCCAACTAGGCGTCAACGTCACCCGCTGCCCGGCCGGGACGACCGCGCCGGGCGGCTGCACGCACACATTCATCGACACGGCCGGCGCGGACCGCGAGTGGATCACGACGGCCGGCACGCACGCCTGGCTGTCCTACCACGACTCGGGTAACAGCACGCTCATCCGCGTGAAGCGCTCCACCGATGACGGCAAGACATGGACGGCGGCGGGCTCGCCGATTCCCGGCCAGGGCGCGGCCACCGGCGACGCCACATTCAACAACTCCATCGGTCCCATCGTGGCCGACCCGGGAACCGGCGTCGTGTACGAGTCATACGCTGCGGGTGAGCCGCAGACAAAGGCGACGAGCGCGAATTTCAATAACATCTACGTGTCCAGGTCGACGGACGGCGGCATGCACTGGACGTCCACGCTCGTGTTCCACGCCCCGCAGTTCACGAGGCTGAACAACTTCTGGCCGACACTCGCGGTCGACCCGATCACGCACGTGGTTTACACCGCGTGGACCGATCAGCACGGCGTCGCGGCGGCGCAGTCCGCCGACGGCGGCGTCACATGGTCACCCGCGGTCACCGTGTCGACCATCAAGACGACGGTGATGCCGTGGGTTGCGGCCCGCAACGGCAAGGTCGACGTCGTGTACTACGGTTCCACGGCCGCCTCGACCGCTGACACGAGCGCGGTCTGGAACGTCTACGACTCGCAGTTCTCCAATGGCGCGTGGACTGTCAAGAAGGTCAGCAACACGCCGAACCGGGTGGGCGCGGTCTGCATGGAGGGCTCGGGATGCGTCAACAACGTCAACCGCGAACTGCTCGACTTGTTTGAGGTCGCCGAAGATCCGGTGTCCGGCAAAGCAGCGATCGTCTACACCGATTCGACAATCGACACCTGGACCGCCAGCGGCGTCACGAAGGAACTCCCCGACATCGTACTAGCATTCGAGAAGTAGCGGCGTGGCGGCCGCCGCGGCCATATTCCAGGCATTCGTGGCGGAATAAGCCGGCTTCATCGGCCACCCACTCGTCTAGGCGCGTGTGCGGGTGGTGGATGCGGAACACGATCGGGCCGCTCGGCCCGGCGACAACAGCGCCAGCGTCAGCAACTCCGCCTGCAGCCGCGACCGCAGCAACGGCAGCAACGGCGGCGCAGGAGCTTGCTTAAGCCGAACTTACGCCTCTGCAGGCGGGCGAAGTCGCTCTTGACCTGCTGCTACGAGGGTGATGGTTCCGTGAAATGTATTCATTAAAATGCGAAGCATCCGGTGCCGGGTATGGCATACTGGACTGGTGAAACGCGCCTCCGGCAGCATGCACATCGATGACACGAGTCGCCATTACGTAACCGCAGGCGGGGAGCGACGCATCACCCGGTGCCTGCTGCTGCGCCGCTCCTACCGCGACGAGAACGGCAAGCCGCGCAACGAGACCCTGGCGAATTTGTCGGCACTGCCGGACAACGCAATCGCCGCGCTGCGGCTGGCGCTCAAAGGCGCGACCCTGACCGACGCGGAATCCGCATTCGACATCGAGCGGTCAGCGCCGCACGGGAACGTGGCCGCGGCGCACGTCATGGCCGGGAAACTCGGCCTGCGCTCGTTGCTGGGCCCGCCGTGCCCGGAAAGGGAAATCGCGTACGCGCTGATCCTGTCCCGGGCAGTGCGGCCGGAATCGAAACTGTCCACCGTCCGCTGGTGGAACGCCGGGGATACCACCCTGGCAGCCGATCTCGGCGTGGATAACGCGGCGACCGATGACGTGTACGCGGCCATGGACTGGCTGCTCGCGCAGCAGAAGAAAATCGAGAAGAAACTCGCGAAACGGCATCTTCCCGAGGGCGGGACCGCTATGTATGACCTGTCCTCCTCCTGGGTGGAGGGCGCGCAATGCGAGCTGGCCGCGTTCGGATATTCCCGGGACGGCAAGCGCGGCCGGATGCAGATCGAATACGGGCTCCTGACCGACCCGGAGGGCCGCCCGGTCGGCATTGACCTGTTCAAAGGGAACACCGCCGACGCCACGGCCTTCACAACAGCCGTCAGCAAAGTCCGCGACGATTTCGGGCTCAAAGAACTCATCTTCGTCGGCGACCGCGGGATGATCACCAAAACCCGGATCGCCGACCTGCGGGACCTAGACGGCGCCGGGTGGGTCACCGCGCTGAAGGCCCCGGACATCGCGGCCCTGGCCGCCGATGACGGCCCGCTGCAGCTGTCCCTGTTCGATACCCAGAACCTCGCCGAGATCAGCCACCCCGATTATCCCGGCGAGCGGCTGGTGTGCTGCCGCAACCCCGCCCTCGCCGAATCCCGCAAGCTGAAACGGGAAAGCCTGCTGGCCGCCACCGAGGCGGACCTGGAGAAAATCCGCGCGTCGGTGACAGCGGGCCGGCTGAAAGATAAAGACAAGATCGGGATACGGGCCGGGAAGGTCATCGGCAAGCACAAGGTCGGCAAGCACTTCCTCTGGGAAATCAGCGATGCCGGCTTCGCCTGCCGCCGCAATGAAGACAACATCGCCGCCGAGGCGCGGCTCGACGGGATCTACGTGATCCGGGCCGCCAGAATCCCTGAAACGACGGACGCGCCGGGCATCGTGAGAATCTACAAGAACCTCAAATACGTCGAGCGGGACTTCAAGACCATCAAGATCGACGACCTTGACGTCCGGCCCATCCGGCATTACCTGGCCACCCGGGTCGAGGCGCACCTGCTGATCTGCATGCTCGCCGCCTACCTCACCTGGCACCTGCGCAAAGCATTCGCCCCGCTTACCTTCACCGACGAGAACATCCCCGAACCCGCCGACCCGGTAATCCCCGCCCGGCGCTCACCCCGGGCCGCAGCAAAGGACGCCGTCAAGGAAACACCCGACGGACTGACCCTTTACCGCTACCGCGACCTGCTCGGCCACCTGTCGACACTGACCCGGCAGGTCATAAATTTCAACGGACAGCAGATCGAGAAGATAACCACCCCGACCCCGGTCCAGGCCCGCGCCTTCGACCTGCTTGGATCCGCCGTCCCGGTCAGGCTCACGTAGCCAGAAGCCGCACCCCCGGCCCGGCACATCCCCGCAGGTCAAACCCGAATCGACGCTGCGGCAACGACTTAAGTTCGGCTTAAAGGTCACTGACACCGGTGCGCCACCGCCTGAAGAACAGCTATGGCCCATCACCGGTGCTGGTTGAACGGGGATGGGCCATCGCTGTTGTTGGCCGGGGGGCGCGGGAGGTCCGGGGGCGCGGCCAGGGCCCGTCAGCGGCTCGTGGGCGTCGCGTCAGCGGCTCGTGGGCGCCGCGGCTGTGCCGCGGAGCGGGCCACGGCCGACGCGGGCGATCTGGCGGCTCTGCGCGACCAGGTTCCCCGCTGAGTCCCAGACCTCGGCCTCCTCGTCGAACCAGCCGCCGCTGACGTGCCGGGACCTGGCCGCGACCCGGAGCGGCCCGGCCGCGGGCACCATCCGCATGTACATGGTCAGCTCGACGGTGGGCGCCCAGCCAGTCGCGCCGAGCCCGAAGACCACGGGCGGCAGCCCGTCGACTGCGAGCGCGAGCAACAGCGCGTCGGGTTCGCGATCCTCGCGCAGGCCGAAGTAGCCGCGCATCTCCGGCAGGCCGCTCGGTTCGTGGTTGGCCCAACCGATCACCGCCGGGTCGAACAGCATCCTGATCTGGGCGGCGTAGCCAGCAGTCCCGTCCGGCGCCTCCGTACCCCGCCAGGGCCCGAGGTCCACGCACTGCTCGATCGGTGGCAACACCGGCGGCGCCTCAGTCCAGGTCAGCACGCCGCTGCCGACCGACCCGCCGGCCGACGTCAGCGCGCCGCTGCCAGCCGACCCGCCGGCCGACGTCAGCGCGCCGCTGCCAGCCGACCCGCCGGCCGACCCGTCGGCCGAAAGCGGCCAGGTTCCCGATCGCTCGCTCCCGGTTCGCCCGTTCCCGTCCGCAGCGGCCTGGACCGTACCCGTGGTAACCGTGGTCTCGAGCACCGCGTCGCCGCCCTGCACCAGCGTCGCGCGTGCCGTCGCAGCCGTCCGGCCGGTCTTCAGCCAGGTGACGTGGATCTCCGCAGGCGCGAGCGCCGCGACGCGCAGGAAATGTGCGCTCGTTGCCACCGGGTGCGGAAGCGGCGAGCAGTCAAGCACGGCGCGCAACACGGTTGCGATCAGCACGCCGCCATTGACGGCGGGCCGCGTCGTCCCGCCTGGCGCCACGAGCGCGAACCGCTGGTCGGGGTGCGCATCGTAGACGCCGTCCGCGCGGCGGCGGACGGCCGTCGCCTCGTCAAAGATCGTCATGCTCGGGAGCTCCAGGACCAGTTGGGGGGCTATCTGGCGGTCTGCCGTTATCGCACGTAAGAGAGGTCTTACCAGGCCGACCCTCAGGCCCACAGCTCGCCCTCGAGTCGTGCCTCGGCCTCGGCAAGCGTTCCGCCGTAGGCACCGGTCGACAGGTACTTCCAGCCGCCGTCGGCGATCAGTACGACGATGTCGGCCCGCTCGCCGTTCGCCTGGGCCTTGTTCGCCAGCGCCAGGCCCGCGTGGAGCACGCAGCCTGCCGAGATTCCCGCGAAGATGCCCTCGCAGGAGACCAGCTCGCGAGTCCGGCGCAACGCGTCCGCGGCAGACACCGAGAACCGGGCGGTGAGCACCGAGTCGTCATACAGCTCGGGAACGAACCCCTCATCCATGTTCCGCAGCCCATAGACCAGCTCGCCGTACCTCGGCTCGGCCGCCACGATCTGCACGCCAGGCACGTGCTCGCGCAGGTATCGCCCGGTCCCCATCAGCGTGCCCGTCGTGCCGAGGCCCGCGACGAAATGCGTGATCTCCGGCAGATCAGCCAGGATCTCCGGCCCGGTCGACTCATAGTGCGCACGGGCGTTGGCCTCATTGCCGTACTGGTACAGCATCACCCAGCTCGGGTTCTCAGCCGCCATCCTCTTCGCGACCCTGACCGCCTCGTTGGACCCGCCGGCGGCGGGCGAGTAAACGATCGACGCCCCGTACATGTGGAGCAGCTGCGTCCGCTCGGCGGAGGTGTTCTCTGGCATCACGCAAACCAGCTCGTAGCCGCGCAGGCGCGCGATCATCGCCAGCGAGATGCCCGTGTTACCCGAGGTCGGCTCCAGGATCGTGCAGCCGGGACGCAGCAGGCCGTCCTTCTCCGCGGCCAGCACCATCCACAGCGCCGCCCTGTCCTTGACCGAACCTGTCGGGTTTCTGTCCTCGAGCTTGGCCCACAGCCGCGCGTCAGGCCCGGGCGACAGATGTGGCAGGCCGACGAGCGGCGTGTTGCCTACCGCGTCGAGCGGCGAGTCATAGCGCATCGTGCGTGCCTGTCCTGTCCGGCTGCTGCCTCCGGCCGCGCCGGGACGCGGCTCAGCGCATCCCGCCAGCCACCGCCGGGAGCACGGTAACGGTGTCGCCGTCCTTGACCGTGGTGGTTAGGCCCCCGAGGAAGCGCACGTCCTCGTCATTGAGGTAGACGTTGACGAAGCGCCGCAGGCCCAAATCATCTACCAGCCGGTCACGCAGCCCGGCGTGCCGTGAATCCAGGTCGGCGATCAGTGCGTCGAGCGTGTCGCCTGAGCCCTCAACCGACTTCGCGCCGCCGGTGAAGGTGCGCAGGATGGTCGGGATGCGGACCTCGATGGCCATCAGGAACTCTCCAGGTGTAGCGGGTGGCTGACAGTCGCCGATGGGACAACTCGCCTTACGTCTCGATCATTCCACCGGCGCCATCAGTCAGGCGAACCTGCTCCTCGGCGACGGCTCCGTCAACGATCAGGAATGAGCGGACCTCGGTGTCGTCCGGCTCCCTGGTGGACACCAGCAGGTAATGAGCCGTCGGCTCCATCGCGTACGAGATGTCGGTCCGCGATGGGTATGCCTCCGTCGCTGTGTGCGAGTGGTAGATGACGACGGGCTCCTCGTCACGGTCCTCCATTTCGCGCCACACGCGCAGCTGCTCCATCGAGTCGAACCGGTAGAACGTCGGCGAGCGCTCGGCATTGGTCATCGCCACGAACCGCTCGGGCCGGTCAGTTCCGGCAGGCCCGGCGATGACGCCGCATGCCTCGTCCGGATGATCGGCCCTGGCATGGGCGATCACCCGGTCGATCAGGGCACGCGAAATGGTCAGCATGGCCGTGATCGTAACCGTCCGCTACGACAGTGCCGCCACCAGGCTCTCCTGCAAAAAGGCCAACCATTGATAAACCTGTATATATGCATAACGAGGATCGTCGGCCACCATGTCCTCGCTCAGCCCGTCGAAGTCCTCGGTGACTCCAAGCCGGACGCCAAGCGCCAGCCTGACGTCGTTCAGCGAGCGCAGCCACGCCTCAGCCTGCTCTGAACTGAGCCTGACCCGGCCCCCGCTCGCCGGCAGGGTCTGGAGCAGCATCTGCGCTGACTCGATCTTGGCCGAGCGCAATCCTGACTCGGTAAACCGGCGGAACTCCTGCGCTGCCTCGGGATCGTCGCGGTAACCGTCGGGCAGCAACCTGGCCAGAACCGGGTCATCCGGCTGCTCAGCCGACTCGCTCAGCCCGACCATCGCCGCAAGCTCGTCAGGGTCCGGCGTTGGCATATCCGCCACTACGAGCTCGACTACCTGCGCCACCAGGTCCCTGATGATGGCAGCCTCAGGCTTCGCGAATCGCGCGGTCACCCCGTCCGAGGTTGCGCGGAAACCCGCCATCGACTCCTCCGGCTGCGCTCATTTCTCGGGATTGGTTGAGTTCTCGGGATTGGCCGGGTCATCGTCGCCAGTGACCAGGCCGGCTGGCTCACACGTCGTGGCCAACCGTGGCCCACAGGCCGTAGCCATGCAAGGTCTCGGCGTTGCGCTCCATCGCCTCGCGCGCCCCGGCGGCCACAACGGCCTTGCCCTTGTGGTGCACGTCAAGCATCAGCTTCTCAGCCTTCGCCTTGGAGTACCCGAATACGCGCTGGAAAACGTATGTCACGTAATCCATCAGGTTGACCGGGTCGTTCCAGACGATGGTGAGCCAGGGCTGGTCGACCATCGCCTCTTCGCTCGCCTCGGCCCTGGTGACTTCCGCTGGTGCGACGCTCACTCGTAGCCACCTCCCTCCCCCCTAGTGTTCCACTGCCCAGAACGGGCCGGAACGCACGTCGATTCAAGTGACGCCGATTGAACCGGGCGGCTTGGGGCAGGAGCTTGCCAGGCTCATATTTCAGGCATTCATTGCATTTCACTACTTCCTGACGACACAGCCCGCCCGCCAGCGCGCCGCCGCCGAGGCCGCCGGGCGGCCTTCGTAGGCTTCCGACGTGAACATTCGCGCTGAAGGACGGCAGCTGGCGGGCGCGGTCCGTAATGCCGATGAACCGACCGGCCCGCCCCGAACCGGCCTGCTGACCGATCACTACGAGCTCACCATGATCCGTGGTGTGCTGGCGAGCGGCGCGTCCGGGCGGCGGGCCGTGTTCGAGATGTTCGCCAGGCGGCTGCCCGGCCGCCGTCGGTACGGGGTGGTCGCGGGCACCGGCCGGTTCCTCCGCGCCCTTGAGGCGTTCAGGTTCTCAGCCGGCGACCTGGAGTACCTCAGCCACGCCGGGATCATCGACGACGCGACGGCGGGCTTCCTTGGCTCGTACCGGTTCACCGGTGATATCTGGGGATACGCCGAGGGTGACTGCTACTTCCCCGGCTCGCCGATTCTGGTTGTCGATGCCACGTTCGCGGAGGCGGTCGTGCTGGAGACGCTCGCCCTGTCGATCTTCAACCACGACTGCGCGATCGCGTCGGCAGCCTCCAGGATGGTGACGGCAGCGGGAGGACGGCCGATCATCGAGATGGGTTCGCGCCGAACACACGAGCTGGCTGCCGTGGCAGCCGCAAGGGCGGCTTATCTGGCCGGGTTCTCGGCGACCTCGAACCTGCGGGCAGGGCTCGACTACCGCGTGCCCACCGCCGGAACCAGCGCCCACGCGTTCACGCTGGTGCACGACGACGAGCGGCAGGCGTTCAAGGTGCAGCTTGATGCCCTCGGCACGGGAACGACCCTGCTCGTCGACACAGACGACGTCAGCCAGGCGGTGACGGCCGCGGTCGACCTGGCGGGCGCCGGCCTCGGCGCGGTCAGGATCGACAGCGGCGACTTTGCCGAGCTTGCCCGGGAGGTCAGGGCGCAGCTCGACGCGCTCGGCGCCACCGGCACCAGGATCGTCATCACCGGCGACCTGGACGAGCATTCGATCGCCGCGCTCGCCCCGGCCCCGGTCGACGGCTACGGCGTCGGCACCGCACTGGTCACCGGCTCGGGCGTGCCGACAGCAGCGCTGGTCTACAAGCTCGTTGCCCGGGCGGACCACGACGGCGTGCTGCGTCCCGTCGCCAAGCACTCCGTCGGCAAGCCAACCATCGGCGGGCGTAAATGGGCGGTCCGGATGCTGGACAACAAGGGTAGAGCGACCGCCGAAGTGGTCAGCACAAGCCCGCCGGCCATCGAAGAACGACGGGCGGACGGTCTCAAGGCTGGCTGCCGCGTGCTGCTGCAGCAGCTGGTCAGGAACGGGGAAATCGTCGGGGACGAGCCGCTCGGGGCGGCAAGGGAACGGCACAGGCAGACCCTGAGCGAGCTGCCGCCAGACGCGGTGCGGCTTTCCGCGGGCGACCCCGCCATTCCGACCGTGATCGGCCCCGCGCGCGGGCGCACGGCGGAGGCAGCCACCACCCGGCGGTAACCTTTCGGCCATGCATTCAAGCGCCCGTCACGTGTCCGATGTCCTTTCCGCGCTGGGCGCCTCAGGAAATGTCAGGGAGCTGGCCGAGCCGGCACCCACCGCCGCCGCCGCGGCCGCTCAGCTCGGCTGCGAGGTCGGGGCGATCGCCAATAGCCTGATCTTCAATGCCGACGGCGAGCCGCTGCTGATCCTGACCAGCGGCGCGCACCGGGTAGACACCGCCAAAGTCGCGGCCCAGCACGGTTTCGCGGCCGTCAAGCGCGCGGACCCCGATTTCGTGCGGTCTGCCACCGCCCAGGTGATCGGCGGCGTCGCGCCGGTCGGCCATCCAGCGCCGATCCGGACCCTGCTGGACCTGTGGCTGGATAAATACGACGTCGTCTGGGCCGCCGGCGGGCACCAGAACACGGTGTTCCCGACTTCGTATGCCGAGCTGCTCAGGATGACCGGGGGCAAGCCTGCGGATGTGTCCGACTAGGCCGGGACGTGGCCTAGCCCTCGCCGTCGGGTAACGACCTAGCCCTCGCCGTCGGGTAGCGACCTAGCCCTCGCCGTCGGGTAGCGACTCGTATATTTCCTTGCACTCCGGGCAGATCGGGAAACGTTTCGGATCGCGGCTCGGCACCCAGACCTTGCCGCAGAGAGCTACCATCGGCGTACCGTTCACCGCGCTGTCCATGATCTTGTCCTTCAGGACGTAGTGCGCGAACCGCTCATGATCACCATCGCCGGTAGACAGGTCCGGTCTGGTATCGGAGTCAACCCTGGTGCCGCCGGCCGGAAGAACTTCAGTCACGGCGCCTAGTTTACGCCTTGCCGACACGATACCGTGCGCGGCATTTAGACGGGTTTGTCGAAAGCGCCGCGGTCCGGCCGGGCAGCCGGACTGCCAGATGGCGCCGCCGCGGCTCAGTTCAGCACAGGGTCGTCCGGGTAGGTCGAGAGCAGGGCCATCTCACCGCCCTGCCGCCGCAGGATCGACGGGTAGAGCCGGTCGGGCTCGTCGGCGAACGCGTCCTCAGGTAGCCCGTCGAGCACGAGCCAGGCACCCACCTCGATCTCGGCCTCGAGCTGCCCAGCCCCCCAGCCCGCGTAGCCGGCAAACACCCGCAGCGACGCGATGCCGTCGGCGAGCAACTCGGGCGGCGCGCCCAAGTCCACCAGGCCGATCCTGGACATCAGCTTGGATCCGGCCAGGGAGCGCCATCCGATCGGCTCGCTCTCACCGCGCGGCAGGGCAAGCGCGAGCGCGCTGTCAGGAGAGACTGGCCCGCCCTGGAAGAGCACGGAGGGACCCGTCACCAGCTCAGTCCAGGGCTCGAGCACCTGCTGGACGGGAATTTCGCTGGGCCGGTTGAGCACCACCCCGAGAGTTCCCTCCTCCGGATCGTCCTCGACCACCAGGACGATGGTGCGGCGGAAGTTGACGTCACCAAGCATCGGGGTCGCTGCCAGCAGCTGTCCCGTGCGGGATCCATCCTGCATATATCTATGATGCGCCACCCTTCACCGAGGTTGCAGGGCGGGCGGCATCTGGTCACATCTGGTCAGAACAGCAGGCTGGACAGCTTCGACCGGGCCTTGGCGACCCGCGGATCGCGCGGCGGAAGGACCTCGAACAGGTTCAGCAAGTGCAGGCGGATCTTGTTCCTGTCCTCGCCCGATGAGCGCTGGAAGGCTCCGAGCAGGCGGTCGAAAGCCGCCTCGATCTGGCCGGTGGCCAGCTCCACGTCCGCCGCCTTCAGCTGCGCGTCGGGGTCATCAGGGTTCTCCTGCGCGGCCCTCAGCACCTTCGCGCGGTCATAGGAGTTCACCCGCCTGATCAGGTCGACCTGCGCGAGCCAGGCTGTCGCGACCGGATGCTCGGGCATATCGGCGAGCACCTGCTCGAGCGCTGCGGCGGCGGCATCCAGGTCGCCTGAGTCCATCGCAACCTGCGCGGCCTCGAACCTCGGGTCGCCGAGCATCTCAGCGGGCCCGCCTGGTCTGCCCGGGCCGCCAGTGCCGCGGGATGCCCCAGTTCCCGGCGCGCCTGGGCCAGTCCCGGCCCCCGGACCGCCCGGTCCTCCGCCCGCCGCGCCCACTGCGCCTGGCTGGCCTGCCCCGGTCGCCTCCGGCGCCTCGCGGGTCCCCGTCGCGGAGGTCTCAGCGCGCACTCTGGCCGGCATGCCCAGCTGGTCGGCGATCTGGAGAATCTGGTTGATCCACTGCCGCACCTGTTCCTCCGGGAGCGCCCCGAGGAAAGCGTCGACAAGCTGGCCGCCGATGACGGCGACCACCATGGGGATCGACTGCACCTGGAGGGCCGCGCTCAGCTGCGGATTCGCGTCGACGTCCACCTTCGCCAGCACCCAGTCGCCTGCCGCCTCGTTGGCGAGCCGTTCGAGCACGGGGCTGAGCTGCTTGCACGGCTCGCACCACTCGGCCCACAGGTCGACGATGACTGGCACGGCCTGCGACCTGCCGATGACGTCGGTGTTGAACGTCGCGTCGGTGGCCTCGAAGACGAAGGCGGACTCGCCGTCGGCCCCCTGGCCCGGTGGCCCCTGCTGCCGCCGCTTCGCGGCCGCCTGCCTGGCGCCCAGGTCGACGGCGCCAGCCATAGAAAAGTCTCGCGGCTGTTGCATGACTCCATCCTGCCGTATCCGCTGCCGCACCCCGCCACTCGACGCCGGGCCAAGTCGCAGGGGTTCAGAAGGCGGGAGCCTCCGAGTAGCCGCCCCATTCGTCGCGGAGCGTTCCGCAGATTTCTCCGAGCGTCGCCTCGGCCAGGGCGGCGTCCAGCATCGGCGGGATCATGTTGCCGCCCGACCTGGCGGTGCCGGCCATGTCAGCCAGGGCAGCGTCCACCGCGCCCTGGTCCCGGCTGGCCCTGCGCTGTGCCAGGTCGTGTACCTGAGCGCGCTCGATCTCGTGGCTGACGCGCAAGATCTCAACGGGCTTCTCGACCGTGTCGGTATGGCAGTTCACGCCGACGACCTTCTTATCGCCCTTCTCGAGCTGGCGCTGGTACGCGAACGACGCCTCGGCGATCTCGGCCATGAACCAGCCCTCTTCGATCCCCCGCAGGATCCCGCCGGTCATCGAGCCGTCCGGGCTCATCGCGCGGATCTTGGCGAAGATCTCCTCGGCCTCCGCCTCAAGCCGGTCGGTCAGTGCCTCGATGTACCAGGAGCCCCCGAGCGGGTCGGCCACGTTCGCGACCCCGGTCTCTTCCATGATCACCTGCTGGGTCCGGAGCGCGATCTCCGCTGCCTTCTCGCTCGGCAGCGCGAGCACTTCGTCAAGCGCGTTGGTGTGCAGGGAATTCGTACCGCCGAGCACTGCGGCAAGCGCCTCGATCGCCGTCCGCACTACGTTGTTATCCGGCTGCTGCGCGGTCAGCGACACGCCGGCGGTCTGGGTGTGGAAGCGCAGCCACTGCGCCCGCTCGGTCTTCGCGCCGTACACGTCGCGCATCCAGCGTGCCCAGATCCGGCGCGCGGCACGGAACTTGGCGATCTCCTCGAAGAAATCAATGTGCGCGTCGAAGAAGAACGACAGTCCGGGCGCAAAGACATCGATGTCGAGGCCGCGAGAGATCCCGAGCTCCGCGTAGCCGAATCCGTCAGCGACCGTGAACGCCAGCTCCTGTGCCGCTGTCGACCCCGCCTCCCTGATGTGGTATCCGGAGACTGACAGGGGCTTGTAGTCGGGAATCTCGGCAGCGCAGTACTCCATCAGGTCGCCGATCAGCCGCAGGTGCGGCTGTGGCGGGAACAGCCACTCCTTCTGCGCGATGTACTCCTTGAAGATGTCGGTCTGCAGAGTGCCGTTGAGCTTGCCGAGGTCGGCGCCCTGCCGCTTGGCCGCGGCCAGGTACATGCAGAACACGGGAACGGCCGGGCCGCTGATGGTCATCGATGTGGTGATGTCGGCCAGCGGGATCCCCGAGAACAGCACGTCCATATCCGCGGCCGAGTCGATGGCCACACCGCAGTGACCGACTTCGCCAAGCGAGCGCGGGTCATCGGAGTCCCTGCCCATCAAGGTCGGCATGTCGAACGCGACCGACAGGCCGCCGCCGCCCGCCTGCAGCAGCATCTTGTACCGCTGGTTGGTCTGGACCGCATTGCCGAATCCCGAGAACTGCCTGATCGTCCACGTCCTGCCGCGGTAGCCGGCCGGGTACAGGCCTCTGGTGAAGGGGAACTCGCCCGGCCAGCCGATCCGCTCGAAGCCGGGGACGACGGAACCCTGCGGTGGCCCGTAGACCGGGTCGACGGCCAGACCGGACAACGTGGTGAAGTCCGCGTCTCGCAGCCTCGAGGCGTCATACCGGCGCTGCCAGCGCGCCCTGCCATGGTCGCCGCGATCGGCGTACTCGCCTGCGGACTGAGTACCCATGATCATCCTCCGGCAGCTCGGACGGGTCGGATTGGTCCGTGGCCAGCGCGGACACGTCGCGGCCAGATAGTAGGACGTCCTAGTAAATCCTTCTGCCAGTCTAAGCGGCGCCACTGATGGCGGGAACCTGCCGACCCAACCATTTGCTGGCCCGCGCCGTCTCAGTAGAGGTGAGTGCCCGCGGCCAGAGCGTGCACTCGACGTCGGGACCAGCCCAGGCCGAATGTGTGGTAGAACAAATGCGAAATCTCGCCAGCGACCCCGGCTGCCTGGCAGTGACGGGGGACGTTGTCACCCTGCAGGCAACATGGGCAAGGCCGCCAGCTACGGCGACAAGGCAAGGGAGCTCTGTGGGAAGGCTCCGGACCGCCGACCGCGAAGCCGCTGAGGAACTGTTCAACGCGTGCTACCCGAGGCTCGCGGGCTGGGTCAGGCGCCTGGTCGACGATGACGAGACCGCGCACGAGATCGCCGCGGAAGCCTTCACCCGGCTGCTGTCCCGGTGGTCGGGGCTGGACAATCCGCAGAGCTATCTCTACATGATCGCGACAAATCTGGTCAGGGACCACTGGCGTAAGACAAGCCGGGAACGGCGCGCGATCAGGACCTTCACGGCCACAGTCCCGCGGGAGCCCGCCTGGCATCCCGCGCAGGACGTGGACGTCCGCGACCTGATCGAGAGCCTGCCACCGCGCCTGCGCAGCGCGTTCCTGCTGCACTACTACGGAGGGTTCGGGGTCAAGGAGGTCGCGATGCTACTCGGCCGGCCGGAAGGAACCGTTAAGGCCGACCTGCATCACGCGCGCGCCAAGCTTAAGGCGGCTGTGGGTGAGGCATCGTGACCGACCATCGTGACCCGATCGAAGCCTGGCTAAGTGCCGACGTCGAGCCGCTGCCACCGCGACCCGGAACCTTCGAGCGGGTTCGCCGCCGTGCCCGCAGGCGCAAGGCCGCCAGGACGATCAGCGCGGCCGCCGGCGCCGCGGTCATCGTCGCCGCCGCCGCGACGGTGCCGCAGGTGGCCCGCAGCTTGCAGCCCAGCCCGCCCAGCGGCCCGAACAAGCTCGCAACCGGCACCACCGGCAAAAGCAGCGGAGCAATCAGCCCTAAGCCAACGCCATCTTCGCAGCTAGATCTGCGGCGAGGATTGCCGCTTTCGTCGGCGGGGTCAGGGCCGCAGCCGCCAGCCAACTTCGAGCCGACGTCGGTGACGTTTGTCGGATCACACACCGGCGCGGTACTCGGCCAAGGCGGCACGGCTTGCGCCAAAGGACTGTGCACGGCGGTGGCTGGCACGGCGAATTATGGACGTGACTGGTCGGCTATGGCCGCGCCGGCCACCGAGGCGCCCAACGGGTCGTCCGGGGTCAGCCAGATAAGGTTCCTCGATCTGCGCGACGGCTGGGCCTTTGGGCCGGCGCTCTTCGCCACCCATGACGGTGGCGCCACGTGGACACCGATCGCAACGCTGCCCGGGCGAGTCATCGACCTGGCAGCGGTAGGCAACCGGGTGCTTGCAGTGGCCGCCTCGTGCAGCGGGCAGGGTCGGGCCTTCGCGTCGGGGTGCACTAGCTTCGCGCTGTACTCGGCCAAGGCCGGCTCTGACCAATGGCAGCCAGTTCCAGGCGCCTTCGGCACAGGCTCGGTCAGGCCTGGGGCCTTGCAGCTCACTCCTTCCGGCGGCTACCTGCTGGCGGATCACCGGATCTATGCGGGGCCGGTGAAGCGGGGCAGCTGGCATATCGTGACCGCTGGCTCGGGCAGCGAGCCGCCGTGCCTGCGGGCCACGAGCCACGACTTGGCAGTGATCGCTCCGAGCGGGAGCGGCCTTTACCTCGCCTGCGGCATGCGCCCGGCTGACGCACAGCCAGGCGGGACGGGCGGGACGGGCGGCGTGACGCTTTACCTGTCAGCGGATGCCGGCCGGTCCTGGCAGCCTCGGAGCACGCCCAAAGCGCAGGGAACAACCACCTCGCTGGCTGTCTCCCCCGACGGTGTCGTTGTTCTCGCGACGACTACCGGCATCTGGTGGTCACCGGACGCGATCACCTGGCATCAGGCCAGGGTGACCGTTGCGGCGCCCGCTGGCGGATTCATTTTTGTCGGCATGACCACCTCTAAGCAGGGCGTCGCCGTTCCGGCTGACTGGGCGCTGCATGAGCTCTTTATTACCCGCGACGGAGGTCGGGACTGGCAGCCGTCGCGGATTCCTCGCTGAAGTCACCCGCCTCTACCCGCAGGCGCCTGAGCAGGCTGAACATGGCAAATAGCTCGTCATCGTCGTACCCGCGCAGGCCGAACTCGGCAGTCATGAGGACCTCAGTCGCCTTGGCAACAACCTCACGCCCCGCCGCCGTGATCTCCGCCAGCGTCCCGCGCCGGTCGTGCGGGTTGGGCCTGCGCACGACCAACTCGGCGCGCTCGAGCCGGTCGATCGTATTGGTGACGCTGGTCGGATGAACCATGAGCCGCTCGCCGATCAACCGGAGCGGCAGCGCGCCTGCCCGGCTGAAGCTCAGCAAGACGAGCGCCTCGTACCTGGCGAACGTCAGGCCGAAGGGTCGCAGCAGGGTGTCCAGCTCGCTCAGCAGGATCTGGTGTGCCCGCATGATCGAGGTGACGGCCGCCATCGCCTGTGCGTCTCCGAACCTGCGCTCCCAGATCGCAGCCGCGCGTTCGATCGGATCGAACGGCAGATCCAATGGCTTGCGCACAGCGCCAACGTACCTGGCTGGCCCCGGCGCTCGAGTAGTCCGGCGGTTATGGCGGTTACGGCGGCTACAGCGGCCTCATGACCGGCGATCAGACCCGGAGCCTGTTCAGCCAGACGATGGGGTAATCGCGCTGGCGGCGGGCCTGTTCGCCGGGGGCGCGTACGTGGGCCGTGGCTGATGAACGTCACGGTCCGCAGGTCGCAGCAGCTGACCGTCGCTCTGCTCGGCGCTTTCGGCGTGCTGATCGGGTTCGCGGTCAGGTTCGCTTCCGTCGCCCACGCCACCCCCCGCGCCGGGCCCGGCCCGCCCGGCGAGCCTTCAGCCACCCCGGCAGCCGGGCCGGGCGGCGGCCGGGCGTGGCTGGCCGGGCCCCGGTTCGACTGGCTCGAGCACCGGACCTGCAGTCACCCCCGCCAGGCCATGACGTACCAGCCAGGCAGCACGCTGCGGAACCTGGTCCGGGCCCGGCAGCGGACCTGCTCCTTCCCCGGCTGCCGGCGGCCCGCCGCCCGAGGCGACCTGGACCACACCGTCCCCTACGACCAGGGCGGCCGCACCTGCGAATGCAATCTGTCGCCTCTCTGCCGGATGCATCACCGGGTCAAGCAGGCCCGCGGCTGGACCCTGACCCAGCCCGAACCCGGCGTCCCGACCTGGACCGCCCCGCACGGCCGCAGCTACACCGTCACCCCCGACCCCTACCTCGTCTAACAAACGAGCGGCCTGCAGCCGGGAGGTGACGGGGCCTTGGGCAAGGGCTGCCGGACAGATACAGCGGCGCCTCGCCGATCACGTCTTGGACACGCATGTTTACAGCAAGTTATATTCCCTCCTTGGGGAGCACGTGACCGAGACGTGATCGAGGGGGCGGTATGGAGTCCGGTCACGCCGTGACAGCCTTTGCCCCCGTGCTGGCCGCGGGGGTGGGCGTCAGGTACGACAGCCGCTGGGCGCTCAGGATGGTCAGTTTCAGGCTTGACCAGCCTGATCTCGGCAGCGCCTCGCTCGGGATTGTGGCACCGCGATCGGCGGCCGCGACTGCCCTCATCGGCCTCCTGTCGGGCCGGATCGCCCCCGGTTACGGCCGTCTCCGCGTACTCGGCTACGACATGAGCCTCCCTGCGGCCCGGGCAGCCGTGCGGCGCCAGACGGGAACGGCCAGCCGCACCGCACGACCCATCGCGGCGACCAGGATCAGGGCGCTGGTCGAGCGCGCCGCCAGGCGCGCAGGACAGCCAGGGTCCGACCGGCACCTGCTGGTTGCCGCCATCCTCGACAGGCTCGCCCTGACGCCGTGGGCTGACGTGGCGTTCGGCGCGGCGCCCGAGCTCATCGCGAGGAAGGCCCGGCTGGCTGTGGCGTGCGTGCACCAGCCGAAACTGCTGCTGATCGACTCGCTGCTTGACCATCTGCAGCCACTCGACCGGACCGTGCTCGCCGACGTGATCAGGGACCTCAAGCGCGACACCGCCGTGATCGCGCTCGGGGCGGACGCCCATTCGCTCGGGTTGATCTGCGACGAGATCATCGCGCTGAGCGGCGGTATTTTGCTCGGCCCGCCCCGCAGCGACTTCACTGATGGTTCGCGCGGTGACGGCCACGTCGCCACGGATCTGGTCGAGGCCGCCGAGAGTTACCACTAGCCCAGACAGCTACGCCGCAGGCGGCGACTCGCGCCCGCGATGCACGATCTCATCGGGGCACTTTCTTACCGTAGGCTGCAGCACATGGACTGGAGCCTGTACCGGTGCGGGCGCGTGGGGCATATCACGTATGCGCCGGAGGAGCCGCACCTGCGCGAGCACTTGAGCGGCCAGACCGCTGCTGCCGAGCTCTGGCAATGCCTGCGTTGCGGCACCTACGTGAC
>Ga0207646_10003464_pt1 | contig 17815 bp, 14 predicted proteins | sample KBSK5502metaG_FD_184343 | JGI IMG/M metagenome (GOLD analysis project Ga0207646, IMG submission 184343) | Corn, switchgrass and miscanthus rhizosphere microbial communities from Kellogg Biological Station, Michigan, USA - KBS K5-50-2 metaG... | ecosystem: Host-associated > Plants > Roots >... | reverse complement strand
ATGTTCTCGCACCTGTACCTGGTGCCAGATGCGCGTGCCTGCCCCAACATGTGCATCTGGTGACACTTCGGCACCAGGATGCATGTGAAATGATGGATTTGTCATCTCACTTACTCCTCACTACTCAGTCTGGTGCTCTGATTGAGATACCGTTTTAAAAAATGTTCCTGGATACCAACCTGTGATCAATTCCAGGCTCTATCCCATGCCTGGCGTGTAAGACATGGCTAGGAATGTGAACCCCGTCTTACCGTTCGTAACGATATCTCAACACAGGCACAAACCATAATAACATACACAAGGCTCTATGCTTACGGCATGGATAGTTGTTCCCAAACAAGGAAGTTAACGCATGAATCTCGTCTCGTTCTCTATCAGGACGAAAGGAAGCTATAATTTTGCCCGGCGGCTAAGAACCGTTTTTACCCGCTTTGGCTTTTCGGAATCGCCAATTCGACATGCCTTGTACACTATACTAGATACGCTTCAACAATACAATGGAGCGCCAACATTCTTTATCCCGGCGGTCGTGCTGGATCGGCATCCCAAATTGATTGCGGAGATAGCTCTTGACGGCGCTGAAATTGGCATACACGGTTATGTCCACAACGATTATCGCACATTGAGCGAGAGGGAGCAGTATAAACAAACCGAAAAAGCTGTTTCTATCTTTCAACATTTACAGATTCCCTACCAGGGGTTTCGCAACCCGTACCTGGGTTGGACCGATGAGGCGCTGGGCGTCTTTGCTGCACTCAATTTTACCTATGAGAGTAATGAGGCTGTCCTCCATGAAGTCGTCGATCTTACTACGTGCTCTCCGCTTCTGAGGAGTGGCTTTGATAAGTCCCTCGCACTGTTTCAGGCTATGCCTTGTACTATCTATGCCCTGCGCCCGCACTTCGAGGGGGAGTTATTGCGTATTCCAACGAGTATTCCAGATGATGAAATGCTGTTTGATCGCCTGCGTATAACCGATTCGGTAGAAGTCGGGCACATCTGGAGCAGGGTGATGCAGCGCGTATACGACCGTGGGGGGCTCTACACGCTCAACTTGCACCCGGAACGCGGCGTCCTTTGTAAACCGGCTCTTAAAACGTTGTTAGCGTACGCTCGTAGCCGGCCACTGCCGGTGTGGGTGGCCCGTATAGGAGATGTCGCGCAGTGGTGGAAGGAACACAGTGCGTTTAGACTAACCATTACACCGCTGGGTTCTGATCGTTGGCAAGTTGAGGCTACCTGTACGCCTCATGCTACTCTCTTAGCTCGTCATCTCATCGTAGAGGATCAACCTGCCACCCCCTGGTTTGGCTCTGACTTCCGCGTGCAGTCTCACAGCTTTAAAGTACGTGCGCCTCAGTGCCCATGTATTGGTATTTCGCCAACTACATCACAACAGGTGGTTAACTTCTTGTACGAACAGGGATGTCCTTTCGCGCGTTGCGCTCAGGAAGAAGCTCACAACTACGCCTGCTATCTCAATCTACCTGAAGGATTGGGTATCACTGCTCAAGAACAACTTCAGCGTAAAAGCGCACTGGTACAACAGATTGAAGAACTAGAAGCACCGCTACTTCACTTTGGCTGCTGGCCTGACGGAAACCGCGCAGCGCTTGCGATTAGCGGAGATATCGACTCCGTAACGGTGCAGGATTTCTTTTTGCGTATTCTTGAGGTTCGTTAACGTGCATTCCCCATATATGTCCTAGAAGTTGTTCAAGCATAGGTAATGCTCACAGACTACTTGCTGTTGGTTTTGCCTCGGTACATGATGCGAGGTCGCGTATGAGATTTTTCTCAAATAAGATGACGATACTCGCTCTTCTAGCATTGCTTATCCTCATCGTGGTGATTCCCCTGTTTGTGTTTCTCGTACTGGCTCAGCAACAGGAGCACGTGCCGGTGAGTACAAGATCCTGGACCATAATAAGTCGCAACGTCCCTGCATTTGCTTCTTCTGACTATTATCCTGCTAGTTTTGCCGATGATGATAATTATGATACTGTATGGCGTTCTCAGGGTACACCTGCCTGGCTAGCGTATGATCTTTCCGGTGTTCTCTCTTCTGATCGTGACACAGTACTGGTTGTATGGTATAACGCATCCTACGACTACAACCACACCATCGATGGGAAAAATGCTTACAATCTGCCGCAAGATTACACTATCGATGTCAACCCGGGGAAAGGCGGAGGTCAACCGCCAGGCACGGGATGGGTAACGCTTGCCAGTGTCAAGGGAAATCACTACCATTCCCGCCAGCATTTGATCGACATGATGGGGAATAACTGGATACGCATCGATGTCACCGCTTCTGATGGAGCTGTTGCAAACTATGACGCCAGTATCGACATGGATGTTTACAATGCGAGCTATGGCACTGCTGATAACTGGATATTCTATGGCGATTCTATAACAGCGGGCGCAATGGGACATTTAACCGTCGGCGGAGTAAAGTCCTTTGCGCAGCTTATCAACTCACAATTTCCCAATGATTTCCCGGTAGAGGAATCAGGTGGGACCAGCTTTCTTACCAGTGGGGATGGAGCAAAGTATATCGATACGTGGCTGCAGTTGTTTCCGGGCAAGTATGTTGGGCTGAGCTACGGGACGAACGATGCTCTTGGTTGCGTAGATCCTGGTATTTTTTACAACAACTACGTTAGTATGGTGCAGGCTGTTTTGCATATGGGCAAGCTACCAATCATCCCGCACATACCGTGGGGAAGAAACGCAAACATCCAGAACTGCGCCCCGCCACTGAACGCCAGGATAGATGCTCTATACCGGGCATTTCCGCAAATAATTAAGGGTCCAGATCTATGGACCTTTTTCCAGGGTCATCAGGCTCTCATTTCAAATGACACTATCCATCCAACATCAACTGGATTTGGAGCGCTGCGCCAGCAATGGGCAAAGACTATGCTCGTAGAAGTATATGCAAGAAAGTAGCAGTAGTAACCTGCCTCTACTACTCCTCAATTTTGCCCCGGGTCTTCGGCGATCGCCGTAGGGCTCTGTATCCGTGACCGGCAGCACTGAAAGTGCTAAGGGCGTGCTACATAATCCCAGTGTTCGTCCTTTTCAAACGCTTCCGCGAGTTGACCGAGTGTTTCTGTTCGCACTGTCAGCATCTCGATTTGCTCTTTATCTGTAAATATCCTCTCGCGAAATCCGCCACTTTAACATACCGAGCAGGAGCCCGTCCCGTTCCAGGGGACGAGATGAATGCGAGTCCTTATCTGGGGCTTGGGTTGGGTCTGCATTTTCGGTTTTTCCTGCCTGTGGGAGAATAGTGCAGTGCAGGCTTAGGCACTCCGGTTCGCCTACGGGTGCTTTTCCAACTGAACGGTCGAGGTTCCAGGCAAGAACGCCGTGCCTGGTAAATAGCACAAGCTCATCCTCATCGTCTTGATTCCCCTGATTACGTTTCTCATATTAGCTCGGCAAAATACTAAGAAGAATTACGCTGGCAGCACGAAGAAACCTGGTTTGGCGAACGAATCGATACCGACTTCACCGTAGGTTGAGTGCTTACTAACGAAAGAAACTGGGAAACAGAAGTAACTGGAGAACCTGCTCCCAAACAAGGAGAAGTTGGTTTAAGAGAAAAATCGGCAGTATTTTGCAACCAACCGATTGGAGGATATTGCGTGATGTCCCCTGTTACAGCTGGATAAGAAGAAATATCAGAAACAAATTGAGGATCAATAGCCTGTCCCGATATTTGATTTGTATTGTTTGCTGTGCGCCATTGGCAATTATTTGCAGACCTGGCGACGCTGTTATTCAGCAGTAAATTACCATCATAGAAGATTGAATTTGTTACAGTATTACCGCTTCCCTCTAAGGTGAGATTGTCACTTTGCCCAATCGCTGTCACGTGGTCAATTGTCCAATTGGAAGAAGAACCAGTGTTTTCCACCGTGACATTGCTGCCAGGATCAATGACCAAACTATTTTTTAGCGTGACATTCGCCTCTTGCGGTTGAAATATGAGTCCGTTGGTAAGCCCGGGGCCTAAGATGTCATGTTGAAATGTGATGTTTGCACCTGCGTTTGTTGCTCCGAATATTTGAAACCCGTCATTATGGGTGCAGAGATTATATGACTCGGAAGGGACACCTGGCACTGTTCTTGTATAATGTAGCCAGGAGTATTCCACGGTAAAGCCATTGACAGAACCATTTGATTGAAAGTTATCTTCTCCATTATCGTGTATATTCATGTATCTGAAGGTTAGGTTCGCATAATTCGCTCCATACAACCCAATGCCAGGAAACTCACTCCACCAGGTGCCCCCTGATTGGTAGGCGCTCCCGTTGTCATAGATTTCCATATCGCTCATGGTATCGTTACTTTCACCCCCTGAAAAATATACGGTTCTATAGGTAAACCCGTGTATCTGTATTCCATCCCACGATTCTCCATTAATCGTTACCCAGGAATTGCCATTCAGACGTATGGCATAACCCAGAGCATCCGTAGGAGGAGTCCATGTTGTTTGACCGCAATATGGAAGAGGTGTGTTACTTCCACCAAAAAGAATTATTTGTCCATTATGTCCTGAATCTGTTGCTCTCTGAATGGCAATCGGTAATGCTTGTAGTCCACTTTTTCCAATAGAAAGTGTTGTTGTATAAGTCATCCCATTTGTTCCTCCATCCAGGAGAATGGTGTCCCCTGGCTGGATCACTGACCAATTGATTTGATTTAACTCATTCCATGCGGTCGTCCATGATTTGCCGTCTGCATTATTACCATTTTTAGAAACATAGTACAAATTTCCGTTTGTCGCTGCATTATTATCATTTTTAGAAACAGGGGCTTTTGTCGTTGCATGGTGTTCTAATGAAGTTTGGTGATTAACAAGTAGAATCAGCACAGGAAGTGCAAGAAGGATGAGAAGTATTGCAAGAAAGGCTTTAAATCTCTTTGAATCAAAAAACCTATGCCGTCGTAAAAAATGCATACTAATTAGAATCTCGTAAAAACTACTTTTCAACTCGATCCAAGCATTGTGTCACTAATTTGGACGAATATTGCCCGCTTCGCTTTGGCCTCTTACAGAACACGCTTCACTCGGGCAAAATTGTTTCGACGCGTCCATCGGCTCTGTAGTTGTATGCGTATGCTATGGCATACCTATGGATGCTTGCTTTTTCAAGTTCTGTTTCCCATTTCTCCGGTCAGTGGGCGTACCGGAGATTATTATAGCAGAAAATTTTCTATTAGCTAATTTACTAAGAAGCTCAATCTGATCGAACCCTGGTGGAGGGTCTTGTGTTAGCTGGCGCTCAAAGGACGACGCGAGGATCACCTGGCAGCAGGTCGAGGCTGCGGTTGAGGCAGCCACCGCCTACTGGAATGCGCATAAGCATCCTTTTGTCTGGGGGCGTCGACGTCGGCATCAACCACCTCGCTGTTCCCAGAAGGTTTCGTTCAAAGTGAAAGTAATGCGCATTTAGCGAATGCACCACTAAGAACATATACTTTGTTGAAACATTCGCAACAGCATCTCAACGTTGGCGTAAACCACAAAAGCACAGCTAGAGTCCTATGCTTAAATAACGCGTTCGTAGCCCACTTGCTCGATGAGCACCTGAGGGGCAGGACAAACTACGAGAAACAACTTTTTATTCTCGCTAGCCTGGAACTCTGGTTCCGAGTCTTTATCGATAGTACATCCTTAGAATGCCCTCAAGTATCTATAGAAGATAAAGAGGTCGTTCCCAGTTTATAAGGGTGTGATAGTGGGGAAGAGAGGAAATCTGTGGCAAAGACTCGTAAGATACTCATGATAGTTGAAAATGTTCCCGCGCCTAAAGATCGCCGCGTCTGGCCAAGGCTCTTAAATTCTTTTTGTGTATCGTAGAAGTTTAGTAATGTTACTAGTGCTTATCATGGGGTTATAACGAGGCGACATGAAAAAGAATTCTACCCACTCGCGACGAAATAAAGCATTCATTATTGTGGGTTTGATCCTTCTAGTTGCTGTAGCCTCGCTCTCTGTATCTGTTACCCATAAGCCACGAGCGCTTTGGAACGTAATTGAATCTACTAGACCCACATCCAATGATCTACCTCCTGCACCGTCGGCTTCACAAAGATTTACCACCTTACCACCGGGTGCAGCACTGCCAAGTGGCAGTGACTGTGCTGCCCGTGTTCGCCGATCTTCGTGGGAACCGCGACCAGATAATGCTGCGGCGGACCGCTCGGTTCCGACTGTCCAACAGATTGCGGGAATAGCGCCCTGGGGGCCTGATATGGGGTTTGACCCGAAAGCAGATGCACTCCGCGAACAGATCACTGGAAACTTTACAGGCACAACAGATGAGATTTTGCAGTGGGTCGCTTGCAAATGGGGCATTGATGTAAATGTTGTTCGTGCTGAAGCTATTGTAGAATCAAGTTGGCACCAGAGTTTCCAGGGAGACTGGACAACGGACCGTAGCCTCTGTCCACCCGCTACCTGGAACGGGCAGGGGTGTTTCCAAAGCTATGGCATCTTACAGATAAAGTACATCTATAACATTACCGCCTGGCCTATGTACCGCGACGACACTGCATTTAACGCTGAATATGTTTATAGCCTCATGCGAGCGTGCTATGAGGGATGGTCAACTTATTTATTCGGGCGCACCCCCGTCAAGGGCTATCCACGATATCGTGCAGGTGATATGTGGGGTTGTATCGGTAGGTGGTATAGCGGTGGCTGGTACGATCAAGACGCTATTCAGTACATCAAGCGTGTACAAACTAACCTCTCAGATAAGGCATGGTTGCAACCAGGGTTTTGACCGTGGCTGGGGATGCTCGTCCTGGCATAGCTCTGAGCACCTGGTTAAAATGTTACAGGTAAGGCAATGAGGCCGCGCAGTCCCAGGTTTTCTCGCCAGGTGAGTGGTCCGGGTTCCAGCTGCAGGTTTGGCATGCGCCGCAGCATTGTGGCGAACGCTGTCTGACCCTCAATCCTTGCGAGTGCCGCACCAAAGCAGAAATGGCTGGCCCATGCGAAAGCAACGTGTCGATTGTCCTGCCGGCCAATGTCTAGCCAATCAGGGTCAGGAAAACGCTCCGGATCACGATTCGCAGCGCCCATCACCGCGATGACGGCTTGTCGTTTGCGAATCATTTTTCCCCCCAGCATGATATCGTCCGGTGCCAGGCGTGCGGTGTGCTGGCTAGGGCTTTCATAGCGCAGCAATTCCTCAACCGCAGAGGGGATGAGGGACATATCCGCCTTGAGCCTCTCAAGCTGATCCTGGTGACGAAGCAGGGTAAGCACGCCATTGCCAATCAAGTTGGTCGTCGTTTCCTGACCGCCGACCATTGTCACGATGGTATTAGCAACCACTTCTTCCTCGGTGAGGCGATCACCATCGATTTCAGCATTCAAATACGCACTGATGAGACCATCGCGGGGATGTTCTCTCTGTTCGCGGACGGCGGCACGGAAGTAAGCGGTCATCTCTTCCAGGCTTTTAATTACCTTCGGTGCGCTGTCAGGATTGTGCTGGAAGTTGCCAAGCACCCGCGCAAAATCCGCAGACCACGCTGTCAGTTGTTGCCAATCTGAGGTGGGTACACCCAGCATTTCAGCCGTAACGATAGCTGGCAGAGGATAGGCCAGGTCCTTGATCACGTCCATGTGGCCGTTATCCTGCACAACATCCAGCAGGTTGTTGGTGATGTCCTGGATATGCGAGCGCAGCATTTCTACACGGCGCGCGGTGAAAGCCTTTGACGCGAGCCCGCGCACGCGCGCATGTGCCGGCGGGTCTAAAAAGAGCATCTGAAGCACCATCACCTTTGCCAGTGGAGTCAATGATTGTAGCCCGAGCTCCGCCAGTTGTTCAGGTGTAAACGTGCGGTTGGCTGAGAAGCGCTGGAACACTGTGATCACATCGGCATAACGGGTGACTATCCACGCATGCAGGTACGGGTCCCAGTGGACGGGATCTTCGCTACGGAGCCGGTGATACAGGGGATAGGGATTGGCAAGAACCGCTGGATCAAGCAAATGATAGAGGCTCAATGGTGGCTCCTGCTTACCCGTCCTGGTTGATGATCCTGTGCGCATGGTCATGTTCGTTCCTCCCTTAACTAGCTGACGAGACCCGGCGCGGTGTTGCCATTAAGCAATTGTAGAACCTCGTCCTCGCTCATCGAAGCCAATTTAGCAAACACACGTTCTTCAATTTCGGCGGCCAGGAGTCGAACGGTTGAGGCTTCAAACAAACTACGTAGGGGCAAATCGACTCCGAAGGCCTCGGCGATCTGCGCGATGATCTGTGTACCCAATAGCGAGTGCCCGCCCAACATGAAGAAGTTATCATCGATGCCCACTGCCTCTAAGTTCAGCAGCCTGGTGACAATATGCGCTACACGTTCTTCTGTGGGGGTTTGCGGAGCGACAGTATCCTCATCGCGCAGCGTATTGGTGACATCCGGCGCGGGTAAGGCTGCCCGGTCTACTTTCCCGTTGGCTGTTACCGGCAACCCTTCCAGTACGACGAAAGCCGAAGGGATCATGTAATCGGGCAGGTACTTGCCGAGTGTTTCGCGTAATGAACTGGCGGTAAGCTCCGCCCCAGGAACAAGCACGAGGTAGGCAACCAGGCGTTTATCACCGGGTGAATCCTCACGAGCTACCACCAGGCTGGACTGGATGGATGGATGCTTCTGCAGGGCCGCTGTAATCTCATCTGGTTCAATGCGATAGCCGCGAATTTTGATCTGGTAGTCAGCGCGTCCCATAAAAGCGATTTGCCCGTCGGGTAGGAAGCGTGCCAGGTCGCCCGTTTTGTAGAGCCGCTCGCCGGGCTTATCACTCAGCGGATGGGGGATAAAGCGCTCATCGGTGAGATCGGGACGGTTGAGATACCCAAGCGCCAGTCCGGTTCCTCCAATGTAGAGTTCACCAGGGGTGCCAATGGGAACCTCTTGTAGCTGCTCATCGAGAATGTATATCTGTGTATTCCAGATGGGGCGACCAATCGAGGGGGGCATATCGGCATGAACGGCAGGCAGCACATGCCCGTAGGTGGCTACGACGGTTGACTCTGTCGGACCGTAGTTGTTGATAAATGCGAAAGGCAGGTCGGGCGAAGGATACTGGCGAAGCGTGTCAGCCCCAGTGAGTAGGTAGCGCAGGGGGGTGCGCGCGGGCCATGCCAGGTTGATGATACCCTCGGCCAGAGGCGTTGGCAGGAAGGAGATGGTAATGGCCTGATTCACGAGCCAATCGCGCAGCAATGCGGGGGAGACACGTGTCTCCTCGTCAACGATATAGACGCGCGCACCAGTTGTGAGATAAGGCCACAATTCCCAGCCAGTGGCATCAAAGGCCGGGCTGGCTACCTGTGTGGCACGGTCGGCCGATGTCACCTCGTAGGCGTGTTGGTGCCAGAAAATGAGGTTGAGCAGGCCATAATGGGTGATCTGCACACCTTTGGGCCGTCCGGTTGAGCCCGAGGTGTAGATGACGTAAACCAGGTCTGAAGGTTTTACTGTTGAAGATGGTTCAGTGGCAGACTGCCACCCCAGTATGGTTGTGTCGGTATCCAGGCAAATCAGCTGGATATTGCTAGCTGGTAGGCGGTTGGCGATAGATTGCCATGTCACAAGGATAGGCGCGTGGCTATCTTCTAGCATGAACGCGAGGCGTTCAGTCGGATACATAGGATCAAGTGGCACATAGGCTCCTCCGGCCTTGAGAATACCGAGCAGTCCTACCACCATATCAAGGGAACGCTCGACACATAGCCCAACCAGGACATTGGGACCGACTCCAAGTGTTTGCAAGTAATGGGCAAGCTGGTTTGCGCGCTGGTTTAGCTCCTTGTAGCTGAGTGTTTGGCTACCTGCTACAAGGGCGGTGGCATCAGGTGTAGCAGCCGCTTGTCTCGCTATTAATTGCGGAATGCACATAGCGGAGGGAAAATCGTGTTGAGTGGCGTTCCATGCTGCCAGCTGTCTCTGTTCATCCTCCGTCAGGGTACGGGTGTTCTTTATATCTTGCCTGCTGTACATTTGTGATTACCTCAAATCCACTTCATCAATATGCTTTGTAAAATCCAGTGACTGTGCCTGGGTTAAGCATAAAACCATGTCCATGCTAAATTGGTGTTTGTCGATGTTCAGAAGGTGTTGATAAGTATGCCTTGAGGTAAAGAATACTCCATACAAGGAAGTGTTGTGTCTCGTAAAGTCGTACCCATGCGAATGTCTCATAAAGTCGTGCCCCCAGAAACCCAGTCATTTGTTTTCAAGAGCGAGTCACGATCGGGAAGCAGGCAACAGCCGGACGAACGGATGCCCAGGTTGCCGCGAAATTGGACTGCTCCAGAAGCCGCACACCAGGCGTGTCGATGGAATCGGATCGGTCTCCCTGATCAATGTGATCGATGTCGTCAGTCGGCTCAAAGTGGAGAGTTGCCCGCGCGTCAGCACCCCAAGCCTGCCGCCGCGGTGACTCATGTGACCGATGCTCCGAGCCTTCTTGACCTGTGGATTACCGCTGCGGCTTTCGCTCGATCACGACACGGTGTTCTTCGATAACACCACTCCCTCTCCGTTTCCCACGCGCCTGCATCTGTGGTTAGTGGCTGATGGCGCATCGAGGTGGTCTTTACAGGCGTTCGCAGACCCACCGATCACGCCGCGATTGAGCGCACCCTGTGGGCAGGACTAGATGAACGGCGCACCGTGCTCAATCACTGGCCCCCCATTCGAGCTCTGCACCGGCAAGCCCCGAGACCTCGCCTATCCAGAGGCGGTCTTCGGAGGCGAGAGCCTATGAATACTGCTTCGGCTCTCGGTAACGATGGAGATTACGTTTGATCCTGTCCAGGTCGCCTTTGTCTGTCAACGAGAGGATGCGACTGAACCACTGGTTGTCCCCGCTCGAGGCCTGACGAAGGCTGACTTGATGGGGGATCTCGCTTGGATGCTGGCTCTTCCGGCCTATCAACTGGCCTTCCCCTTTTCGCCGGAAGAGCAGCGACACTTGGCTCTCGTCGGGTGTTTGAGCGGTACGACTTTGTGAGACTTTGGTATGGGTACGACTTTACGAGACACAACAGCTGTGTGTTTGCTTCAGTGTGAAGAAGGTGGAGGAATATATACTTCGGCAGTATCTTCGCTACTGTATCTCTACGGCGAGAGCAATGTGATTCTGATCTGCCAGGTTCTACTGTTGTGCGTGAAGCCTAATTTCTCTAGCTTCAGGAATGCTACTGCAATGATTATCGTACATTAAGCAAAGATCAGCAATTTGAGCGAATGTAGAAGGCTATTTCAGTATTCAAGCAAACCAAGATCCCCTATCATGGATTTCGCATAATGCGCTGTTCTCAGGAAGAGGCGCACCTCTACGCGGTGTATCTTGACGGGCCAGAAGGATTGGGTATAACATCTGAGGAACAGGCAGAGCACAACGTGAGTTTGTTCAGCAGAGGTGACTATGGTTTGCGGTACGTGTCTGCTTTCTGTTTGTCAGGTGATCGTGAAGTTGTTATCAGCCGGGGCGGGTGAACTGCACGCGAGGAAATGGTATGAAACGGCTCTCTACTAAAGCGGTACTTGCTCTCATTGGGGTGCTGATCGTTGTGCTTTCTCTAGTTGTATTTCTTAGACGCGCTCCTCAGACTTTGAAACAAAGGAAGCATATACCAGGGGGCGCAACAAGCACGGCAGTTTCCACAGCAACCGTGATACCTGGAACAGCATCCTCGTGGCCTGTCATTAGCCGTAATGCACCTGCATTTGCATCTTCTGAATACTATCCTGCTTCTAATGCTAATGATGATAACTATGGTGTTTCATGGCGCTCACTGGCTACCCCTGCGTGGTTGGCGTATGACCTCTCAGATGTTCCTGTCTCCTATCGGGGCGAAGTACTTGTAGTCTGGTATAATCCTACCTACGACTATGATCATACCCTCAATGGCGACAAAGCCTACAATTTGCCACAAGATTACACGATTGAAGTGAATATGGCACCAGGCGATAGAAACCCGCCGGATTCGGGATGGGTCGTCCTCGCAACGGTGAAAGGTAACCATTACCATTCGCGTGAGCATGTGATCGATATGAGAGGAAGTAACTGGGTACGTATAGTGGTAACTGCTGTTGATGGCGCTCCTCAAAATGAGGATGTGAATATCAAGATGGATATATATGCTACAAACTACGGTGTTACCGATAATTGGATATTCTTCGGCGATTCGATTACAGCGGGGGCGATGGGGTACCCAACCGTCGATGGGACGAAAACCTTTGCTCAGTTCATTAGCGCAAAGGTGCCGAATCATTTTCCGGCACAAGAAGCAGGAGGCATTGGATATCTTAAAAGCTCCGATGGGGCAAAGTATATCAATTTGTGGTTACAGCTTTTTCCAGGAAGATACGTTGTGTTGAGCTACGGGACGAACGACGCACTGGGCTGCATAGATGCGCACGTCTTTTACCAGAACTATGTGGTGATGGTGCAGGCTGTATTACGAGCCGGTAAAATACCAATCGTACCGCGTATGCCCTGGGGTAGAGATGCGAACATCCAGGATTGCGCCCCGGCTTTGAATGCCGGGATAGATGCACTGTACCGGGCCTACCCACAAATTATGAAAGGCCCGGACTTCTGGTCATTTTTCCAAAATCATCCAACGCTCATCTCCAACGATGGTGTACACCCAACCTATGCAGGCTTTGGCGCGTATCGCCAGCTGTGGGCAGATGCCATGCTAGAGGCAGTGTATAGATAGAGCTTAGTAGAAAGGCAGAAGCTGATGTGTGGTATTTGCGGCGTGTACAACATGCAGAGTGGTGAACCTGTTTCACCCGGCCTGGTTGAGCGCATGATGGAGCTGATCTCCCATCGCGGGCCGGACGAGAACGGTATCCACATTGACGGTCCTATCGGACTGGGCGTTGTGCGCCTGAGCATTATTGACCTGAGCGGCGGTCATCAACCAATCTCCAACGAGACTGGCGATATCTGGATTGTCTTCAATGGGGAGATTTGGAACTACAGGGCGCTCCGCAAAGAACTTCTAGAGAAAGGCCACCACTTCAAAACGAAGAGCGATACAGAGACGATAGTCCATGCCTATGAAGAATATGGGGTAGATTGTGTTACGCATCTGAATGGCATGTTTGGTTTTGCCATCTGGGACGACGTTCGCAAGCGCCTGTTATTGGCGCGAGACCGGGCTGGCAAAAAGCCCCTCTATTATACACCGGTCAACGGCAACCTGGTATTTGCTTCTGAGATTAAAGCACTGCTGTGTCATCCGCAGGTCAAAAGGGAGGCAGACGTACAGGCGTTAGCTGATTATCTGAGCGTGCGCTATGTTCCCGGACCGGCTACACTGTTCGCTAATATCTACAAGGTATTACCAGGTCACTGGGTGCTCTGGGAGAATGATGCCGTTCGTGAAAGGTGCTACTGGGATTTTACTTTCGACAAAACCGAGCGGCAACCGATAGAGGAATATATCCGGGGTATCCGGCAGCATGTGCATCGTGCCGTTGAAGAGCGGATGGTGGCCGATGTACCCGTGGGAGCTGTGCTCAGCGGAGGGGTAGACTCCAGCATTGTCACCGGCGTGATGAGTAAATTGATGAATCAACCGGTCAAGACGTTCTCGGTTGGTTTCGATCATCCTGAGTACAGCGAATTACCCTACGCGAAGCTCGTTGCCGAGCACTTTCGTACGGACCACTACGAGCTAGTTATTAACGTTGCTGACATGACGAAGTACTGGCCGCTTCTGACCTGGCACTATGATGAACCCGTCAGCGAACCATCTGGCCTGGGAGTATACTTGATTTCTAAGCTTGCTCGGCAGCATGTCAAAGTAGTGCTCACTGGTGAGGGCGGTGACGAGCTTTTCGCAGGCTACCCTAAGTACGTCGTCGATTGGCTGGCAAAATACTATCGTGTATTTCCCTCTTTTATGCGCGACCAGGTTATTACACCGGCGCTTGATAGCCTGCCCTATGGCATGCGTAAGTTGAAGATGGCGGGGCGTGTCCTATCACAACCCGCACCAGAGAGGTGGATGGGCTGGTTTGGCATCTTCAATGGCGCGTTGAAAGATAATTTGCTCTCTGACAGCGTCAAAGCAGGGATCGATCATGATAGCAGCCGTGTCTTCCGGCGCTGGCTCGACAAGAATCCTCAACGCGACGACCTTTCATCGATGCTGTACCTGGACACCAAAGTCTGGTTGCCTGATGACCTCCTGATGAAAGGTGATAAGATGACGATGGCTGCTTCTCTGGAGGCACGCGTCCCGCTGCTCGATTACAAACTGGTCGAGTACGCTGCCAGTATTCCTTCTGATCTTAAAATTAAGCTGTTCAAAGCAAAATACCTGCTCAAACGCGCTTTTGCAGACTTTCTCCCCGAACCCATTCTGACGCGCAGAAAGATGGGTTTTAATGTCCCGCTGGGTATCTGGTTCCGCGGGGGACAGCGCAGCCTCATTACCCAACTCCTCCTCTCCGAACAGGCCCGCAGCAGGAATTTCTTGAATACCAGGTGCGTGGAAATGTTGCTGCAGGATCATTTGAATGGCAGGACAGATTATCAAAAACAACTCTTTATCCTTGCCAGCCTGGAACTCTGGTTCCGCATCTTTATCGACAGCCCGACCCTGGAACGCCCGCAAGTTTCGGTTGAAGACCTGTTAGGAGATAAGCCACTGGTTTCCACCTTGTAAGTGGGAAGAAGAGTTGGCCCCAGTAGTCTACTAGCTCTTCCGGCTCCTGCGCGATACGAAAAGGGAAGTGCAGAGCCAGTGATTATCTCACGCAGAGGTGGTTGCTTTCCAGGGTGGCGCAAGGTAGACGTTCTTATAGGGCCGGTCGCATTTCTTACCGTTCCACAACATCGATATGCATCTCTTCATCACCGTTGTGTGCTACCCTCTCTAGTGCGGGTGTTTTGTCGCATCAACGGAAAGTGGATAAAGCAATATGGCTACTTGCCTGGTTACGGGTGCCGCAGGTTTCATTGGCTCTCACCTCTGTGAGGAATTGCTCACCAGGGGGCATCGAGTGTTAGGTGTCGATACCTTTATTCCCTATTACCCACGCGCACTGAAGGAACACAATGTAGCTCCAATGCGTAACATCCCTGGCTTCACCTTTTACGAGATCGATCTACGCCGTGAGGATCTGATTCCTTTATTGAAAAATGTCGAGGTCGTCTTTCACCTGGCTGCGATGGCTGGTTTAGTGCGCAGTTGGAGCGATTTCGATCTCTACATGACCTGTAACATAGGAGTAACGCAGCGGCTACTGGAAGCCGCACACCTCAACAACATCGAGCATTTCATTCATGGCTCTACCTCATCGGTTTATGGGCGCTGTGCTACGGGCGCTGAGGACTCCCCTTTGGAACCCGTCTCTCCGTACGGAGTAACGAAATTGGGTGCTGAACACCTCTGCCGCGCATATGCCGAAAATTTCCGGCTTCCTTTAACGATCTTGAGGTTTTTTTCCGTGTATGGCCCTCGCCAGCGTCCCGATATGGCGTATAATATCTTTATCAGGTCTCTGCTCAATGATGAACCCATCACCATTTATGGTGACGGTGAGCAAAGTCGCAGCAATACCTTTGTTACCGATTGCGTACGGGGGATTATGCTCGCGTTCGAAAAGCGGGAGCAGAGCGTCGGGCAGATATTTAATCTCGGTGGAGGGGAGATTGTCACGCTGAATCAGGTGTTGGACACGCTTGCTGGATTACTTGGGAAACGCCCGCGCATCACCTTCGCACAAGCACGACCTGGCGACCAGCGACACACCACTGCGAATATAGAAAAGGCTCACCGTTTGTTGGGCTATACACCGACCACATCTGTAACCGAAGGGCTACAGGCCCAGGTAGAGTGGCAACGCACCCTGCTGTAGGCGCGTTCGTTCTGTTCGGAGGCCTGTTTAGGAGGTTAACCGTGTCGTCACACCACCCGCTGCAAACAGTGAAGCGGGTGGCAGGGCACCGGCAAGAGCGCCCTGCCACCCGCTACGTGTTAGAACCGCATCGGTTTACGTTCTGCCTTGTAGGACTACTACTGCTCCTTCTTTTCAATGGTTGCACAAACGCCTGGACGTCGCCAGTGACGAGCGATGGCAGCTCTAGCATGGTTCGTGGGATACGCCCCTTTATTGATACCTGGAACAACATCCACGTCTTTCAACTGTTTGATTACGAGGTTTCCGACCCTGCCTCTGTGGCAAGAAACTATGATGCCGTCTGGGGCGCCCAGCTAAATCACGTGAAAGAGTATCGTTCTGTTAACCCCGCTATCTTCCTGGCCTACTATATTCCCTTTCACCGTGATTGGGGGGCCTTTCCCGGCTTCTGGTCGCGGCATGCTCTCGCCTGTATGTACACGGTAAGTGGACGCAACGCTACACCGGGCACCCAGGCGATCCACAGTGGAGCGAGGATGTCCTGAATTGGCTGGAACAGATGCAGGAAGCGCTGCATCGACTCAAGCACCCGCTGGCCCTCACCGTAAACTTCACGCCTGGCGATAGCTCGCCAGGTGATCCGCAGATACAACGGCTCGTGAACTACACCGATGGCATACTGGACGAAGGTGGTTTCTCGAACGAAGGTGATGGTTACGTTACTGATAACCACTGGGTGGATCGCGTCACGTTCATGCTGAGTGTGCAGCAGCAACGGAAAGTATACTATTTAGTTACCTCCTATGCTGCGGTGAACCCTGCTGAAATCCAGTGGGCGCTTGCCTCTTATCTGATGGGCAAGGGGCATATGTCCTCGCTTTTTATCTCCACTGAGCATGGCTATGGAGCTGACCTACCGTACAATCGCTATACAGCCCAGATCGGGAGTCCACTCGATGCTATGTACGAGGCACAGCACGTCTACTTCCGCGCGTTCAGCCACGGCCTTAGTATCGTCAATCCCAGCTCAACAACGAGCTACAGCGTGGCACTCAACCCGGTCAGTCGCTATCGTGACCTGAATGGCAAGCCTGTTGGCCAAACGGTGATCATGCCCCCGCATTCCGGACTCGTGCTCTTGACACAACCGTAGGCGTAAAATTCAATCCACGATGCGCCTACGCCATCTGGCGAGCTGGTCATAAAAGCATAATCGGGCGGCCCTCATTGTAATGAGACTGAGGCGGATACACCTACTTTGGCTTTGCTTCTTGCGTATTGGTAGACCGCCATGACCTGTTTGGCTACAATTGAGCGCTCCAGGTGCGCGATATCTGTTCTGCCAGTCGTGGGTTCCGTGAGTAGAAGTGCTTCTTCCAGCGCTGATGCCAAGGCATCGGCATCCCAGGGGCATACCTTACAGCCCTTCGTATGGCCGATCACCTGGGACACATCGCCTACGTCTGTGGCGACGACTGGCACATTACAGGCCATTGCCTCTTTGACAATATTGGGTGAGCCTTCATGCTGCGATGGCAGAATAAGCGCGTTGCTCGCGTTGATGTACTGGACAACCTGTGTTTGTGGCAAGCCGTTGGCAACCGCGAGTTCGGCAGGTACGCCTCGCGCATGTAGTCGTTCAATAGCAGCGCGCGCCAGGTCGAAGTTTTTCTCGATCCTCTCGGGATCGTTGCCGAAAAGAATGTAGTTGCGGCTCTGATCCCAACCCAGCGCAGCGCGAACCTCTGCGCGCGGAAGTGGGCGGAATAACTCGAAGTCTACCCCGTTGGGAATGACGAAAGGGCCGTCTCTCAATGTGGCCTTTTTCATTTCCTCTGATTTGACAATCACTGCGTCTACGACATCACAAAGCCAGCGACTCATG
>Ga0207646_10003462_pt1 | contig 17824 bp, 9 predicted proteins | sample KBSK5502metaG_FD_184343 | JGI IMG/M metagenome (GOLD analysis project Ga0207646, IMG submission 184343) | Corn, switchgrass and miscanthus rhizosphere microbial communities from Kellogg Biological Station, Michigan, USA - KBS K5-50-2 metaG... | ecosystem: Host-associated > Plants > Roots >... | reverse complement strand
GGATCGAGCATTCTATCAAGCTCCAGATGGAGTCGCTCCAACGCTCGACACAGATGACAAGCGCCTTCAGCTTTGCTCTCTGCACACCAAACACCTTGCATACTGAAAGCTGGCGGGCGTTACTGCATTGTAATTGGCGAAAATCTTCTAGCGGTCCGCTTTCTTGTTTGCTATGAGGTGTTTTGACCATAGGGTTTAGCCCTAATTGCAAGCTCAGGTTTCCCCCGATTGCGGCTTTCATTACTAACCAATACTCTACGACGCACGGATTGGATCACCCCTAGCTAGCGCGTCAAGTTACCCGCGCCCCGGGCGTCACCCATTCCGCACCTCGTGATTTTCGAGATTTAATATTGAGTTGTGCGGAATTCCGGACGAAACGATTGACAGAACTTTCGCCACCCAGCGATGTTGTTCTGAAAGTTTCAGATGGCCCCCATGACGTGAGAGCCACGAGCCTTGAACGATGATTGATGACGGAATTCCCCGGACCGCCTTATCACTTTTCTAAGAGCCTCGCTGAAACCAAAGAGTCAACGTCTGAAGTCAAAGTGCGCGCCCGTTGAAGCACTCACGGGCGAGAGCATTCTTTCCTGAGGAATGGCTAATGACTGAGAACTTCGACCCCGAACTGCCGAGCCCCGGCAACTTACCAGGCCCTGAAACTCCAGGTGATTTGATAAGCATCCTGTCGCGCAAGGTGGTGGGCCAGTCCTCGGCAACCAGCGCTATCGTCCCTTACGTCTACATGTACCAATCGGGTCTGGCTCCTGAAGGCCGCCCCGCAGGTGTGTTCCTGTTGCTTGGTCCGACCGGCACCGGCAAAACGAAAACGGTCGAAGCGATGGCCGAGCTGCTGCATGGCAGCGAAAAGAAAATGGTCAAAATTGATTGTGGCGAGTTTCAGATGGAACACGAGATGGCCAAGTTAATTGGCGCGCCTCCCGGCTATCTCGGCCATCGCGAAACCATCCCCATCCTGACGCAGGAGCGCCTGACGCAAGCGACCAGCGAGCAATCCGATCTGGCCCTGGTCCTATTTGATGAGATCGAAAAAGCGGCGCATTCGATGACCATGCTGCTGCTGGGGATTCTGGACAAAGGCATCCTGCGGCTGGGCGACAACACGATAGTCGATTTTGAAAAGAGCCTGATCTTTTTTACCAGCAATCTCGGCGCGCGCGAGATGCTGAAGCAGATTAATCCCGACATCGGATTTCAATCGTCCTCGCCCCGGCCACGGGCCGACCTCACCACTAAGCTGGAGAGCATTGCCCTGGGGGCGGTGCGCAAAAGGTTCTCGCCGGAGTTTGTTAATCGCATTGATGCGGTGGTGACTTATCAGCCGCTGGCTGCCGATACGGTCGAGACCATTCTAGGTAACGACATTCGCGCCTTGCAGCAGCACGTGAATTCACGCCTGGGTGATCGCTGCTTCACCATCGAAGTCTTGCCGGCAGCTCGCCAGTTCCTGCTTGAGCGCGGTGTGAGCGAGGAATACGGCGCCCGCGAATTGAAACGGACGCTACACCGGAAACTGACACAGCCACTGGCAACGATGGTAACGCGCGGGGAAATCCAGCCAGGAGCGCTGGTGCAGGTATCGGTCGCCACGAGTGCTGAGAATTTAACGATTCAACAGGTGGGCAGCAACACGCAGACGCCTGTCACGCGGCCGGCCATCATGATTGTCGACGACAATCATGACCTGTTGACGTTTCTGGCGATTGGGTTGAAAGAGGCTGGATGGGAAATGTTAATGGCAGAGAACGCCCACAATGCCCGGCGTCTGTTCTATGAAGTGCAGCCGGGCGCGGTACTTCTTGATTACCTGTTGGGTGAAGACGATGGCCTGAAGCTGGGACTGGAATTTCAGACGCGAGCGCCGGCGACTCAAATCGTTTTGATGACCGGAGAGGGGCTGTCTAACGATGAACTGAGCGTATGTCACGAGCGCGAGATTCCAATTTTATTCAAACCGTTTCTGGCGATGGAGGTCTTGAACTTGATTCAGAGACCGGCGCGGCGATCGTTCACCGCCGCGGTGGGGTCGGCTGGTTTTTCCGAATCGGCGAATCGAGCCGATCCCATTTAAGGACGTGGCCAGCCCACGTGGGGGGCATAGCCGCGACGAAGAAGGACGCCGATTCGGGGGCGAGCGCGGCGTCCTTCTTCAACTCTAGAGATAGAAAGTCATGTGGAGATTATTTCGACGGCGGCACCAAAGACTGGGCTCCCTGGTCAGATTATCGCAAGGGACGCGTGCGGAATTGAAGCAAAACCCCAGTCGCCTGGAACATGAACTCGAGCAGTCCACGTAATGGGCGCTGCGGGTGGCCGCAAAGAAGCTGCAGGAGATTTCGCACCGATTGAATGAGAAGGAAACGTAAATGACGGGGAATAGCTTTGAGGGTGAACCAGTGAATCCAGCGACCCTACTTTTGGATTTGGTCGCGGACGAAGGAGGACGCCGTTTCGGGGGCGAGCACGGCGTCCTTCTTCTAACTATCGGATAGAGCCAGGGAAACGGTTAACCCATTAGGACAGTGAGCACTCAATAATTGGCAAGAATCTGATGGATAGATCTCAAGTTAAGCTGCGAAAAAAATCTAGACTCGGTCGCCTTTCCCGCGACCGTCCGTCCTCGCCCCAGGTGAGGCGGGAGAAAAGCACAACGTTGACACTAAGGAGGCCCAACATGGCAACGGATTACCTAACGCTAAAGAACAATGTTACGGCTGCCATCAAGCACCATTTGATGAGCACGGATATCTTACCCCCAAGGGCTGAGATCACGAATCCCGCAGGAGAATTGACGCAGGTCGTTTTTAACGAGCTGCAGAATGAGGGCTTCAACGCCGCGACTTGGAACATGATTGATGCAGCCGCGGCTGAAACCAAAGTAGGAGCCCTGGGTGCATCCTAAACTCATATGGGTCCGAACGTGGCGAGATCAGAGCCCTGTATTGCGCCACTGCGTTTGACTGGCCATGACGCGATGCTTGAGAAACGTACGAAGCAACGTGCCCGTGCAGCAGCGCCCGCCGCCACTGGCCGGCAAAGTGAAATTGCGCGTGCAAGATCGCGGCTCGCCGCGCGCGTCACTCTTCTTTTTGCACTTCTTTTTGCTCTTCGTTCTGACCCTGCCAATGTGCGCCCATGCCCAAACAACATCTGTAATCGAGGGGACCGTCCGGAACACGCTGGGCCAGGCAATCACGGCTGCTGATATTACCTTGAGCAGCCCGGTGCTTTCTCGCGAGATCAAAATCTCTAGCAACATGATCGGCTCGTATCGCCTTTCCGGCGTGCAACCGGGCGTCTACCAATTGCGAGCGGTCAAGCTCGGGTTTGCAGCCCAGGTTTACCAGGGACTGGAAGTGACTGTGAACCACGTTCTGACGTTCGATATCGTGCTCGCTGTCAGTGACGTGCAGGCGGAGGTCACCGTTTCAGCGAATGGGCCGCTGCTGGAGACTACGAGTTCTTCTTCCGGCGTTACCATCCTGCCGCAACAGATCGAGCAGATGCCGATCAATGGGCGTAACTATCTCGACCTGCTGCAATTGGTCCCCGGCGTTGCGATCAACCGGCGTGTCGACGAGAGGTCCGACAGCGCCGTGCCCATTCTGGGGGAACGAGGCGGAAACGCCATTTTCCTCATTGACGGTATGCCAAACAGTAACGCAGTCGATGGCGGACCCGCCGCGCCTTTTGATCAGGATTCAATCCTGGAGTTCCAGGTGATGACCACGGGTTACAAAGCGGAGTTCGGACATGGTTCTGGCGGAGTAGTCAACGTCGTTACCAGGAGTGGGACAGATCGCTGGCACGGACGATTCTCGTTGTTCCATCGAAATAGTGTGCTCGATTCCTCGGATGTTCCGGGAAAGACTGCTCCCTTCTTACGGCGATGGGATCCGAGCGCGAACCTGGGCGGACCACTTCTCAAAGACAGTGTCTTCTTTTTCGGATCGGTGGAGCGCATCAGAGAGCCTCGCCAACTCAATTTCAGTTTCCCTCCAGGCACGCCGGATTTCCTGCAAGCGCGGGAAGCGGCCTTCGACAAACATAGTGAGCTCTTTCAGACCCGAAGTTTTTTCAAGCTCGATGAACACCTGGGCCGGCATCGCCTTACCGAGCAGATGAGCCTGAGCAACAGTCACGTGAGAGGCTTCTTGCCGCTCTCACAGGCGACCAGTCTGCCCTCGACGAGGACCGATTCCGACTCGCGGCAACTGATGTTGGGCGTCCAGGATACGGCGACTCTTGGTAACCAAACCAATCCTTTTGTCTTTCATGCTTACGCACAGTATCGCGGTGAGCCGGCCCTTCAGCGACCTACCAACGCCGAATCCAGTGCCACCACATTATTCAATCTGTTCAGCAGTCTGACCACTAACCGCTTGACCGGCGATCTGGGGCAGGTACGCTTCGGAGCAGGTTTCAGTCCTTTGCTGATCAAGCAAAAATACCTCTCCACTGGCGCTTCGCTCGAAAAACTTTTCGGAGCACACGACCTCAAGTCTGGTTGGGACTTTCAACGCACTCGCGTGGACGGTGTAGAAGCCACGAACCAGTTGAATCAACTGTTCGCTACGGTGTCGGACTTCGCGCAATTCGGACCGGTCAACTCAGGAGTCTATGTGTTGTCAAGAGTGGGCGGCCCGACCCCGGCGGATAACGTTATTAGACTTCGGAACTCTTACAACGGGCTCTTCGCACAGGATGATTGGAAGATTGCGCGAAGCCTAACCCTGAATGTGGGCCTGCGATGGGACCATGATTCCCGCTTTCCCAATGGCGGCAACCTTTCTCCGCGGCTTGGTTTGGCCTGGTCGCCAACGCCTAAGACCGTGATCACTGCCAGTTGGGGAATGTTCTACGACAGATTCCGTCTGGGGCTGGCTCGCGACATACCCGGCCTGGGCGGCGCAAATCTCTTCCGGAACCAGACGATCTCATATCCGCGTCTGTTCTATGGGAATCCCAGTACGTTGGCGCACCTTTTTGGATTGTGTCCTTCAACCAACTCGACTGACGCGCAGATCCAGGCGTCGGGAGCAATCTGTCCGGTTACTGGTCTGGCTTTTTTTGGAATCGACCATCTGAACGCGGTGGTAGCTCCCGGCCATGCCTCAATTCCATCGAACAGTGTGGTGACTCTGGATAACGTGCAAGCCTTGTCGGGATTGAATGCGCAACAGTTCGCAGACGCCGCCAGCGCATCGGTTGGTCGTCAACCTGGGTTTTTCTTTTGGGGAGGCTTTGGCCATCTCACCATGAATTTTCCGGTGCCTCAGATTTTCTTGCTTCCGATTACCATCGACCCTGGTCTGAGGACGCCGCACACTCGCAGCTTTCATCTGGGCGCGCAAAGAGAGATCACGGGCAATGTTGTAATTCAGGTGGACTATTACCATCGCGACATCCGTAACATGCTTGGCGTCAGGACCTCGAACCTGGCGTTTGAAGCGCGCTTGCCGGGCCAGCGCGGCTTACTACAACCCCGCACTGGAAGCAGACCTATCCTAAGTTATGGCCCCTGGTATCAGGGCAGGTATGACGGCATCACTGTCGGCATGCGCAAGCGGCTGAGCCGGCGATTTACTCTCGAAACTTCCTACACCTGGACCAACGAAGCCGACAATGCTTTGAACTCGAGCTTCGTAAGCAACGTGCAAACCGGACGCGGCGCGGGATCGCTTGGATCATACGGACCTACGGACAGCTTTGTTGGCGTCCCGCCAATGGTCACGGATCCGGTGAGCGGGAACACCAACGCGAATGGATCGTTCATCGCGAGCAATGGGAACCCCGTTCCGCAGGCCGGGATATTCTACAACGGCCCTGACCTCGATCGTGGTCCGTCTGACCTTGCTTTCAATCACACCCTACTCATCCACGGAGCAGTGAGTCTTCCGTGGCAGTTACAGATCAGCGGCATCTTTCGGGCGCAGAGCGGATTCCACTTTTCAGCTTCTCCATTGACACCAGTCGACGTTGATGGCGACGGCATTTTGAACGGTGTGGACTTTCTTGCCGGGCGCAACCACTTTCAGGCTCCGCCCTATATCAATCTCGACATGCGTTTCGCCAGGCGCTTTTCCATTACAGAACGGGTCCGGGTAGAAGTCCTGATCGAGTTTTTCAATGTGCTCAATCGAGCCAACCCGGCGGCGGTGCAGCAATTTCAGAACCCATCTATACCCCTGGGAACACCGCTTCAGTATCTACCGGGACGCGAAGGGCAAGTAGGAGTGCGAATCGATTTCTAGATGGCCAGGCGCGAGGCTCGCTTTCGCTTCAAAGGAACAGATGCAACCAAGCCGTTTTTCGATATCTGTTATTTCTATAAAGCATCGCTTGCCGTTGCTGATCGGCGCCCTGCTGCTTGGCATCATCGTGGCCTCGACGTGGACCTCGTATAGCGGAGTGAAGGAATCGGCGCTTGATGTCGGCCGCGAGCGGCTGCAGAACCTCACCAAGCAGTTGACGATCTTGTTGCAGCAGTCGAATAATTTCTTGCTTAACAGGACTGGCACCGTCGCCAACGACCCCGCGATTAAGGCCCTTCTTCAATCTCCCTCCCCGGCGACGCGATCCGGCGCCTCAGTAATCCTTCGGCAACTCAAGGCGCCGCAAGATGAGAATAGTTTGCAAGTCGAACTATGGAATACAAACCACTCGCTGGTTTTGACCGTACCTGACGGCGCTTCGCCAGAGTCGCTTGATCTCGAGGCCGAGTTCAAGGCCTCTGGTGTCGATCCTTTCAAGACTTCCGGTCCGATGCGCGTGGTTAAAGATGTCATCGTGGCTCCAGGGGTAGCCGCGGTGAAAGACAATTCGGGAAAGCCGATCGGTTATCTCGTCTGGTGGCGGCGAACCTCCCTCAATCCGCCGCCAAAACAGTTAACGGATCTGCTCGGCAGCGATGCCGCCCTGTACTTTGGCAACCTTCGGGGAGACCTCTTAACCAACCTGGAGCGAATCGTGTCCAAGCCTCGGGCGGACCTGGGGTCAACCGGCGAGGTCATGCAATATTCGCGAGACGGAAATAGAGTCATGGCTCTGTCTCGGCAAATCGTCGGAACCCCCTGGTTCCTGGCGGTTGAGTTTCCTGAACAGCCCCTTCTGGCTCCGGCCCACCGATTCCTGCGGCGCATTCTAGTGGCTGATCTCTTCGTGTTCATGGTTGGCATGGCGGGCGCCTTTGTCCTTAGTAGGGGCATCATGCGACCACTCCAGGTGCTTACCGAAGCTGCCTCGGCAATCGGCGCCGGAGATTACTCTCACACGGTTGATATTCACCGGGACGACGAACTGGGCGCGCTGGCAAGCGCCTTCAACCGGATGGTAGTCACTACGCGCGACTCCCAAAGCGACCTTCAACGAAGGATTCAGGAGCGAACCCTGCAACTCGAAGCAGCGCCCTGCGCGATGTTGATGGTTGATCGTAAGGGCCACGTGACTTTGGTAAACGCGCAGGCCGAACAACTCTTTGGCTATGACCGTGCTGAGCTGCTCGAACAGCCAATCGAGATGCTCCTCCCTGTACGTTACCGCGCGGCCCACCCTGGCCACCGCAGAGCCTTTGGAGAACATCCGAGCGCGCGGGCAATGGGCGCAGGCCGCGATCTTTTTGGGCTTCGTAAAGATGGAAGCGAGATGCCGATTGAAATAGGGCTCAATCCAATAACGACGGAGAAGGGCGAGTTTGTCCTGGCCAGCATCATTGATATCACTGAGCGCAAGCGTGCCGAAGAACGCTTTCGTCTGGTTGTCGAAGCGTCGCCCAGCGCCATTCTGATGGTCAACGACCAGGGACGCATCACGCTCGTGAACGCGCAAACCGAAAAGCTTTTCGGTTACGAACGCGCCGAGCTTTTGGACCAACCGATCGAAGTCCTCGTGCCTGAACGCTACCGTGCTGCGCATCCCGGACGTCGCACGGGTTTCTTTCAAACACCTTCCACGCGAGCCATGGGAGTGGGCCGCGACCTCTTCGGCCTACGTAGGGATGGCAGCGAAATGCCAATTGAGATCGGACTTAACCCAATCAACACCGACGAAGGCGCCTTCGTACTGGCCAGCATTATCGACATCACTGAACGCAAGCGAGCCGAGCAAAGATTCCGCCAAATCATCGAGCGTGCGCCATACGGCAAGCTCCTGGTTGATCAGGAAGGCAAGATCACACTGGTAAATGCGCAGATCGAAAAATCTTTTGGTTATGACCGCGGCGAGTTACTCGGCCAGCCGATTGAAATGTTGGTACCGCAACGCTTTCGTGAGCATCACTCCGGCTACCGCAAGGAATTTGCCGGAAACCCCACGGCCCGAGCCATGGGCATTGGACGAGAGCTCTACGGTCTGCGGAAAGATGGTAGTGAGTTTCCGGTGGAGATTGGCTTGAATCCTTTGGAGACTGAAGAAGGGATGATGGTCCTGGGAACGATCGTTGACATCACTGAGCGCAAAGAGGCTGAAGCAAAGTTACGCCGCAGTCAGGAGCAATTGGCGGGCGTAATCGGCTCGGCCATGGATGCGATTATCACCATCGATGACGAGCAGCGCATCGTGCTCTTCAATGGCGCAGCCGAAAGAATGTTCCTTTTCCCGGCCGAGGATGCACTCGGACAACCACTCGATCGCTTTATTCCGTCACGCTTCCGCGCCGGTCACAAGCATCATGTCAAGGACTTTGGCAACACGCACGTGACCAGACGTTCGATGGGAACGCTGGGTGCGCTCTACGGTCTGCGAGCTGACGGCGAGGAGTTTCCGATCGAAGCTTCTATCTCGCAGATCGAGTCGGACGGGCAAAAACTTTACACCGTAATCCTGCGAGACATTACCGAACGAAAACGTTCGGACGAGGCGCTGAAAGAACAGGCACGCATGCTCGACCTGGCGCCTGTACTGATCCGTGATCTGGATGGCCGGATCATCTTCTGGAACGCCGGTGCGGAACAAATGTACGGCTGGACGACTGCAGAGGCGCTGGACAAGCTTTCTCAGAGCCTTCTGCAAACAGAGTTCCCGCGACCAATAGCGGAGATCAAAGCACGGCTCTACGCCCACCACCATTGGGAAGGCGAGTTACTTCACTCCAGAAAAGATGGCCAGCGCATCGTGGTTGCCAGTCACTGGGTAGTGCATAGCGACGAACAAGGCAAACCAAAAGCAATCCTTGAAGTGAACAACGACATCACTGAGCGCAAACAAGCAGAAAAAGAGATTCAGCGGCTCAACGAAGAGCTTGAGCAGCGCGTCGCGGACCGAACGGCACAACTTCAAGCCGTAAACAAAGAACTCGAGGCGTTCTCTTACTCCGTTTCACATGATCTGCGCGCTCCTCTACGCCACATCAACGGCTTCAGCCAGGCACTCCTGGAAGATTACACGGACAAACTTGACGACGTAGGCAAGAACTATCTCCGGGAAGTGCGTAGCGCCACCCAGGAGATGGCGCAATTGATCGACGACGTGTTGCAGCTGGCGCGCGTGACCCGCAGCGAGATGCGCCGCGAAGTTGTTAACTTGAGTGACCTGGCCCGGGCGATCGCCTCTGAACTCAAGAAGCGAGAACCGAAGCGGAACGTGATCCTCAATCTCAAGGAAGAACTCACGACGCGCGGCGATAAGCGGCTTTTAAGAATCGTGCTCAACAATCTGCTGGCGAACGCCTGGAAATTTACTTCCCAACGAGCAGAAGGCCAGATCACCTTTGGCCGCGAACAAAGGAACGGCGAGACCGCTTACTTTATCCGTGATAACGGCGCGGGCTTCGACATGGCCTATGTCGGCAAATTATTCGGCGCATTTCAGCGTCTTCACACCGCGGGCGAATTCGAGGGCACGGGTATTGGTCTGGCAACTGTGCAGCGAATCGTCTACCGGCACGGAGGACGCGTCTGGGCAGAAGGGGCCGTGAACGCGGGCGCGACGTTCTATTTCACACTCCCAAATTCCAAGGAGACAGGAGATGGATAACAAAGTGATTCTACTAGTTGAAGACAATCCGCGAGATGAGGCGCTAACACTTCGCGCTTTGAAAAAGAGCAACATCGTTAACGATGTTGTGGTTGCGCGCGACGGAGTTGAAGCGCTGGACTATTTCTTCGGGACCGGAAAGCATGCCGACGATCCGCCAGTGATGCCGCAGCTTGTGTTGCTCGATCTGAAACTACCAAAGATGGATGGACTCGAGGTCTTACGAAAAATTCGACAGAACGATCTTACCAGGCGTCTGCCGGTAGTCGTCTTTACGTCCTCAAGTGAAGAAGAAGACATGATCAAAAGCTATGACCTGGGCGCTAACAGCTACGTTCGCAAGCCGGTGGAGTCCGAGGAATTTGCGGAAGCCACCAGACAGTTGGGGTTGTATTGGCTCTTGCTCAATCAAGCGGCTCCGGTTGAATGACAAGCATGGGTAAAACGCTAAGAGTACTTCACGTCGAAGACTCAGAACAGGACACGGCGCTGCTCGCCCGGCATTTGAAGCGGGCCGGCTATGACCTCGTCCTGGATCGAGCAGATACGGCTGAATCGATGAAGGCCGCGCTCGAGTCGCGCGAGTGGGACGTCATTCTTTGCGACTATTCAATGCCTGCCTTCAATGCGCTCTCAGCGCTGGCGCTACTGAAAGAGATGAAGGTAGACCTTCCGTTCATCATCATTTCCGGCACGGTCGGCGAGGCGGTGGCGGTTGAGGCGATGCGTGCGGGTGCTCATGATTATCTGATGAAAGATAATCTCGTGCGGCTGGGGCCGACCATCGAGCGCGAGCTGCATGAGATAGAGAATCGTCGCGCGCGGCGGCGGGCTGAGGAGCAGTTGCGCGGTTCACAGCTTTACACGCGTTTGTTGATGGAATCGAATATTGATGCGCTGATGACGACCGATCCGGTGGGGATAATCACAGACGTCAACCAGCAGATGGAAATCCTCAGCGGCCACTCGCGAGAGGAACTGATCGGCACTCCTTTCAAACAGCAGTTCACGAATCCCGAACGAGCCGAAGAGGGCATCCGTTCGGTCTTGCGCGAGGGACGAGTGGCCAACTACGAACTGATCGTGCGTTCAAAGGACGGCGACGAAACCGTCGTCAGCTATAACGCGACCACCTTCAACGACCAATCCGGCAATCTTCAGGGCGTATTCGGAGCGGCGCGCGACGTGACCGACCGCAAGCGCTTCGAACAGGAACTGCAAGAGAAAAACCTCGAACTCGAGAACGCGAACGAAGCTGGGGAAGCTCGCGAAGAGGCACTGCAGACGACAGGATTGAAACTTGCGGCGCTGGTCGAGCTCGGAATGGAACTTGGCTATGAGCACGATGCCAAACAACTTCTCAGCCGGTTTTGCTCGACAGCCCGACGCATCATCGGCGCGCGCAAATCCATGCTGGGAATTCTTTCGGAAAATGGCGACGAATTGCGGCACTTCCTGATCAATGGCCTCAAGGACAGTAAGCCAATGGTGTATGACCGCCCGCCAGTTCATCATTCAGTGCTCGAGACGATCATCAACGACAGGAAGGTAGTGCGAGTCAATCACGTGGAGGCGAACCTGCGCCTCGAACAACTCTCTCCGGATCACGCGTTCATTCAATCTTTTCTGGGTGTGCCGTTGATGTCCGCCACCGAAATTTACGGGTGGCTGGTGCTGTTGGAAAAGCAGAACGACGGCGAATTCAGCGAAGAAGACGAACGAATGGCCACCACGCTCGCCGCCCAGGCCGCTATTGCGTACGAGAATGTGGTGCTCACGGAGCGTCTGCAACGGAACGCGGAGGAGTTGGATAGAACTCGCCGCGACCAACTCGAGATGAAGGATCAGTTCATCTCGCACGTATCGCACGAACTGCGATCGCCGCTGTCAGCGGTCCACCAATTCACTACTATCGTGCTGGACGGACTGGCGGGAGAGCTTAACAGCGAACAACGGGAATACCTGGAAATAACTTTGAGAAACTCGCTGCAGCTTCGCGACATGATTGGCGATCTGTTAGAGGTAACGCGCGCGCAGGGCGGGAAGCTGACGATTGAGCCGCAGCAAATTTCACTCTGCGATCTTTTCGATCCCATCACCAAAACATACGAACGGCGCGCGGCAGAGAAAGGAATTGCCTTTCGCATCAGTTGCCCGTTCGATCTGCCGCTGGTTCAGGTCGATCCAAATCGCATGGGGCAAGTTTTTTCAAATCTACTGGACAATGCGCTGAAATTCACCAGCCACGGCGTGATTTCCGTTAGCAGCCGCAGAGACGAAGACGACGAATTTGTGCGCATCGCCGTGGCCGACACTGGATGTGGAATTAGCGCGGACTCGTTGCCGAAGATTTTTGATCGACTGTATCAATCACCAAACACTTTGGAATCGAGCCGGAAAGGTTTAGGCCTGGGACTGCACATTTGCCAGCTTTTGGTCGAGCTGCATGGCGGCAGGATTTGGGTCGAAAGCAAAGAAGGCGAAGGCGCCACTGTCTTCTTAACAGTGCCCGTCAGAACTATCCAGAAAGGAACAACTAATCTTGAAGGGAAACAAAATCTTAATCATTGAAGACGACGCGGACCTGCGTCGCGGCCTCAACGTGCGCCTGAGAGCGAGCGAATACGAAACGGCGTTTGCTTCAGACGCTGTCATGGCCCTGAGTATCGCGAAGAAAGAAGCGCCCGATCTGATCTTGCTCGATCTTGGTCTGCCTGGCGGCGGCGGATTCGTCGTACTCGAACGTATGAAGAACATCGCTTCGCTGGCTTGTACGCCGGTAATCGTAGTCAGCGCCAGCGATCCGAAAACCAACGAAAAACGGGCGTTGGACGCGGGCGCCGAAGCGTTCTTCCAAAAGCCGGTTGATAACCAAGAGCTAATGAAAGCGATTCAGCGTGCCTTGTTAAAGTAGGGTGGCAAAGATCCGGTAATTAGGTGATCCGTCGCGTGGTTTCGATGAAGCTGAATGGCTTGCCGGCCATCGACTGCTTCCTGCGCCTGATAATCAATTACGGCAACTAAGCAAATCTCGATTATGAACCGAGATCTAAGAGTCTTATACATCGAAGATTCAGAGCAGGATGTGGCTTTGATCGCACGCCATCTGTCGCGTACTGGCTATCAGCTTATCTCCGATCGTGTGGACACTGCTGAGGCGATGAAGGCCGCGCTCGAAAGGGACCAGTGGAACGTAATTCTTTGTGATTACTCGATGCCTCAATTCAACGCACTGAGAGCTTTGGCGCTGGCGAAAGAAATGGAGGTGGACCTTCCGTTCATCATTATTTCAGGCACCATCGGAGAACCGCTGGCGGTGGAGGCCATGCGTGCCGGTGCGCACGACTATTTAATGAAAGATAATTTGGCGCGGCTGGGCCCGATCATCGAACGGGAGCTGAACGAGGCGGAGAACCGTCGCGCGCGACGAGAAGCCGAAGAGCAGTTGCGTCTGCAGAGTATCGCCATGGAATCTGCCGCCAACGCAATCATGATCACAGATGAGAAAGGCGCAATCGTATGGGTCAACTATGCCTTTACTGAAACCAGCGGTCACTCCAAAGAGGAGGTCCTGGGCAGGAACCCCAGATTTCTCAAGTCAGGGAAACAGGACCAGGCCTTTTATCAAGACATGTGGGAGACAATACTTGCCGGCAAAATCTGGCATAACACCCTAATTAACCGTCGCAAGGATGGCACCTTCAATTATGAAGATATGACCATCACGCCGATCCATGACAACTCCGGAAAGCGCACTCATTTTGTTGCGATAAAACACGACATTACTGAGAAGACTCTTGCGCAGAAAGCACTACAGGCATCCGAGCTTCGCTATCGGCGGCTGTTTGAATCTGCGAAAGACGGCATTCTTATTCTCGACGCAACCACCGGGCGGATTGTTGACGTGAACCCCTATCTCATCGAGATGTTGGGCTTTTCCAAGGAGGAGCTTACAGGCAAGCAACTCTGGGAGATAGGCCCTTTCAGAGACGTCGTCGCTTCAAGGGTCGCTTTCGCCGAATTGCGGAAGCAAGGATACATTCGCTACGAAAACCTGCGGCTCGAAAGTCGCGAAGGACACATAAGACAGGTGGAATTTGTGAGCAACACCTATCTCGCGGGTAGCTGCGTGATCCAGTGCAATGTCCGCGATATTACCGAGCGCAAGCTGGCTGAAGAAACGTTGCGGCGGACAAATCAACGCCTTGAGGGAGCGCTTGCTGAGCTACAAACCAAAACCCATGAGCTGGCTTCGATGACCCAGCAACTCTGGCAGGCGTCAAAGCTGGCCACGATGGGAGAGCTTTCGGCTAGCATCGCGCACGAGTTGAATAATCCGCTGGCCACGGTGGCCCTTCGCGTTGAGAACTTATTGATGCAGATGTCCGTTGACAATCAGGACCGGCGCTCATTGGAAATAATTGCGCAGGAAGTCGATCGCATGGCGACATTGGTGAATAACTTGCTCCAGTTCAGCCGGCGCAGTCATCGTCAGGTGTCAACCGTGGACGTGCGCGAAGAGATCGCCAACTCAGTCGAGTTTGTTCATTACCATTTGCGGACCCGCGGCGTTGAAGTTGGGCGTGAGTTTGCCGATCCACTCCCGACGATTCAGGCCGACCGCCAGCAGTTGCGTCAACTATTTCTGAATCTGCTGACCAATTCCAGCGACGCCATGCCGGAAGGGGGCCGGCTTATCGTGCGCGCCGAACAGAGCCGGCTGGAAGGAGCAGAAGCTGTGGCCATTGAATTCGCGGATACGGGCGAAGGCATCGCGGCGGAAAACCTTGAGGAAATCTGGGAGCCGTTTTTTACCACCAAGCCGGAGGGCAAGGGCACGGGCCTGGGGTTGGCTATCTGCCGCCGCATAGTTGCAGAACACGGCGGCAGGATTGAAATTGAGAGCGAGCCGGGAAGGGGCACAACCGTCCGCCTGGTGTTTCCGGCGACGACCCCCGGAGCGTTCGCTGACGTGATATGACTAACAGCAACATAGGAAAAATCCTGGTGGTTGACGATGAGGTCGAGCTGAAGACCATTCTGGTCGAGGCGTTGGCCTCACAGGGTTATGAAACCGCTGGTTTTACTTCAGGTGAAGAAGCGCTCGGTGTATTACGCGAGCAGGCTTTCGACATTTTGCTGACCGACTTGATGATGCCGGGCATGGACGGTATCGCACTGGTGCGTGAAAGCATGGAGATCGATCCCAACCTGATCTGCATCATGATGACCGGGCAGGGCACGATTCAGACCGCCGTCGATGCCATGAAAGTTGGCACGTTTGACTATGTGCTGAAGCCGTTTCGCCTGCAAACCGTGCTGCCCGTGCTCACCCGGGCGATGAATACCCGTCACCTGCGTTTGGAGAATGTGCAGCTCCGTGAGGCGGTGGCGATTCATGAACTCAGTGAAACGATTGCCTTCACCCTCGATCCGCAAACCGTCCTGAGCAAACTTGCCGATGCGGCTTTGCAGCAGAGCGAGGCTGACGAAGTCTCTGTGCTGCTGCCTACGGCTGAGGGCGACGAGTTTTATGTTGCCGTCGTGCGCGGCGAACAACGTCAACGCCTGCTGGGTGAACGCATTCCCTTCGGCGAAAGCATTTCCAGCTGGGTTGCTCGCCAACGCACGCCCGTCATCTTAGACGGCGAAGTGGACGACGAACGTTTTGTTGCGCTCTGGCCGCGTCCTGATATTCGCTCGTCTGTTTCAATCCCCATGCTGGTGGCTAAAAAGCTGGTTGGAGTCCTGAATCTAAACGTTGTGGATCGGCCGCGACCCTTTACACTCGGTCAGATGAAAGCCTTGACGATTCTCGCCGGCACTGCGGCCGCGGCCCTGGAAAGCGCCTCCCTCTACACCCAGGTGCAAAAGGCTGAAGAGAACTATCGCTCGATCTTCGAGAATGCTGTGGAAGGAATTTTCCAAACCATGCTCGATGGGCGATTCCTTACGGTCAATCCAGCAATGGCGCGGATTCTGGGATATGAATCGGCGGATGAAGTCGTCGAGACGATCACTGATGTAACCCATCAAATCTACGTCGACCCTGAGGCCCGCATAGAGGCCGCTCGCTTAGAAGAACAGCGGGGGATCTTAGAGGGTTTTGAGTTCGAGGCCTACCGCAAAGACGGCGAACGGATTTGGTTATCTCTAAACCGCCGTGTTGTTCGGGATGAAAACGGCATCGAGATCTATCGCGAGGGCAGCGTCGAAGACATCACTAAGCGCAAGCACGCCACAGAGGCGTTGCGCGAAAGCGAAGCTCGCAAGAGAGCTATTCTGGAATCAGCTCTTGATTGCATCGTCACTATGGACCATGCGGGTCTGGTGGTTGATTGGAACCCGGCGGCTGAACGAACCTTTGGTTTTATGCGCGCCGACGCGATCGGAAAGGAAATGGCGGACCTGATCATTCCGCCGAGATTTAGAGAACAGCATCGCCGCGGACTGGCCCACTATCTCGCAACGGGTCAAGGCCCGGTTCTTGGCAACCGCCTCGAGCTTAGCGCAGTAACCGCGGACGGTTCTGAGTTCCCTATTGAACTGGCGATTACGCGCATTGACCTGGACGGTCTACCGATGTTCACCGGTTATATACGTGACATCACCGAACGCAAACGCTCCGAAGAGGCGCTGCGCGAGAGCGAGGAACGTTATCGCGATCTGGTCGAGAACGCCCACGACATCATCTACTCGCACGATCTTCAGGGCAACTACACCTCGATGAATAAAGCGGGCGAAGTGATCACGGGTTACACCCGGGAAGAAGCCTTAACACTGAATCTCACCACGACCGTGGCCCCTGAATATCTGGAGAATGCGCGGGAAATGCTCAAGAGAAAACTTGGCGGTGAAAAAGTCACTGCCTACGAAATGGAAATTATCGCCAAGGATGGCCATCGCGTAACAGTTGAGGCCAACACCAAGCTCTTTTATCAGGATGGAGTTCCGGTTGGCGTGCAGGGTATTGCCCGTGACGTTACCGAGCGCAAACTACTCGAAGAGCAACTGCGTCAATCGCAGAAGATGGAAGCTATCGGCCAGTTGGCCGGTGGCGTCGCGCACGACTTCAACAACCTGCTCACTGCTATCAATGGTTACAGCAGTCTGGCGCTACAACGATTGGAAGAAAGTCATCCGATCAGATCTTATCTGGAAGAAGTGAAGAAGGCGGGAGATCGTGCTGCCAATCTGACCCGGCAATTGCTGGCTTTTGGACGCAAGCAAATCCTGCAGCCGCTGCCGCTCAATCTTAACGGGGTGGTTTCTGATATGAACAAGATGCTGCGCCGTTTAATCGGCGAAGACATCGTGTTAACAGCGAAGCTCGATTCCGACGTGGGCAAAGTAATGGCGGATCCTGGGCAGGTCGAACAAGTGCTGGTCAACTTGATCGTAAACGCTCGCGACGCCATGCTGCGCGGTGGAAACCTGACTATCGAAACAAAGAATGTTGAGCTGGATGATGAATATGGAAGCAAACACGTTGGTGTGCCACCCGGCAAGTATGTGCTCCTGGCCGTCAGCGACACCGGGGAGGGAATGACCGATGAGGTGCGGCGACGGATCTTCGAGCCGTTCTTTACGACTAAAGAAAAAGGCAAAGGAACCGGCCTGGGATTATCGACCGTTTACGGCATCGTCAAGCAAAGCGGCGGCAACATCTGGGTTTATAGCGAACTCGGGAAGGGCACAACGTTTAAGGTCTATCTGCCGCGGGCTCAGTCCAAAGAAACCCATCCCAAAGAGAGTGTTGATGAAATTGCGCCGCTGGGCGGGTCTGAAACAATTCTGTTGGTTGAAGATGAAGAAGTCGTTCGGGGCC
>Ga0207646_10003459_pt1 | contig 17827 bp, 16 predicted proteins | sample KBSK5502metaG_FD_184343 | JGI IMG/M metagenome (GOLD analysis project Ga0207646, IMG submission 184343) | Corn, switchgrass and miscanthus rhizosphere microbial communities from Kellogg Biological Station, Michigan, USA - KBS K5-50-2 metaG... | ecosystem: Host-associated > Plants > Roots >... | reverse complement strand
GCTGCTATGGCATCAAGAGTCCGGCGAGCCTGTTTCGTCGCATCTGGCTCGACCTGAACGGGATTGATGCTTTTGCTCATTGACTGCACAAAATATTGTGGGCTTTTACGACGAGTAACAAAGAGCCAAAAGATGACTCTTCGGCGATTACTGTGGAAAGCGGTAAGAAAGTGCATGAAGCAGGCCCAGAGGACACAGCCGAAAGCGAGCCGCCGCAGGATTGATATGAGATATTAAAAGGAGAAATTAAGATGACAGACCCAACTGGACGTTCATTTCTCAGCTATCGGCGCTCGCATAGTTACGAAGCCGCGTTGCTGATTGTCGCGCAGCATGACCGTGGAATTCCGACCTGGCAGGACATTCACAATCTGGATGAAAAGCCGCTGGGGCCGGAGTTGCGGCAAGTGCTCAATGATCCGGAAATCGCCAACGCCGTGCTGTGGATCACGCCTGACTTCCCGGACTCAACTGTTATTCAGCGAATCGAAGCGCCAGTCATCTTCGATCGCGCCAGAAAGCAGACTTCTTTCTTTGTGATTCCATTCCTGGCGGGCGGCTTGGATTATGACAAGGCCAAAGATGTTATTGATCCAGTCTACGGCCAGGAAGACCTGAGTCTGTGGAGTGTGCGCAAGGTCAATGGCAATCCGATTGATTATGCCGAAGCTGCGCAGATAGCCAACTTGGTGCTCCATCGGCGGCTGAGAGAGATTCACAAGCATCTGCCCAAAGGCGAGCCGCTCAGAATGGAACTCAACACAAGAAAGCGGCTGGCTTGGGAGTCAGGCAAGGCGTTGTTGCTTGACTGGAAGGATCGCTTTGATGATCGGCTGGCGAAGCCTGGGGAGTGGGAGCAGTTTCTGCTACCCGCGCTGGAAGACGTGGCGCAGGCCATCGAACAGTGTGCTCCGGGACGTGCGATTGAAGTCGGCGGAATTCCTGCCTTGCCGGCCGCTGTGGCTCTCGGCGTGTGCTTCCGCGCGGTACGGCGGTTGAAAATCTCGTGGCGGCAATTCACGCCGGGGCGCGATGACCAACTCTGGAACATTGAACAGCGCCGTGAGCCGTCTGAGTTTAAGGCCGAGATACGCGATCACGACGCCACAGGCGATGATTTGGCTGTACTAGTGATGGTCAATGACGATGTCGAACCGGCTTTTCAGGCGACCAGAAAAGATCTTCCGGCGTTACGTGGAATCGTACGCGTTACCAAAGCCGGTGGGATTCGACACGAGTTGGCGACACCGGGCGAAGCCTTGGATGTAGCGCACATTGTTGTCAATGCCATCAATCAGGCTCGTAGTGATTTCCGGGTGATCAAATGTGTTCATCTGTTTATGGCCGTGCCCGCAGGGCTGGCGATGATGATTGGGCAGTTGCTGAATAAGATTCCGGCGATACAGACCTATGAATTGGTCAGCGAAGACGGCGTGAATCGCTATGTCCCGGCTGCGCGACTGCGGCCTTCTGACAGCGAAGGATGAGTGATATGAGAGCACTGAGTTTTGGTCTTCTTTTTCTTGTTTTGTGCAGCACGCTCGTGATTGCACAGCCCAGTAAACCCGCAGAACCGCAGCCGGCGTCGGGGAAAAAAACTGCTGATTCGGAAAAGACGATTCCCTGGCAGGATTATAAAGACGCGCTGAAAGATGAGCGGGAACTGTTGGAGAAGCAGGCGGAGAAACATTTCTCCGCGCTGGAAAAACTCTACGACACCGCAATCAAAATTTTCGGCGGGATATTGGCGGCGGCCCTGTTGATAGGTGGTTTTTTCTTTGGCAAGACGCTCATCGAAGTCAAAAATTTTGCGCGTGAGCAAACGCAGGCCATCGTCAGAAGCCAACTCGAAGCCGAGATCAGGAAAGAGCTGCATGCGGCATTGAAGGCGCGGAAGGTTCTCTGGGTCTTTTCCGGCGCCGACGTTACAGCCAAGCGCGAAATCACGTATCTCAAGCAGGTAGGCTTGGAAGATGTCGACCCGATCACCGACCTCGCTCAATTTGCTCCTGCGCAAGTCGGGCTGGTTGTTTTCTCCTACGATAAAAGCCCGCAAGGAAAGGAGAGGTTGAAAGCGATTGTCGAACGGCTTGCTCCACCGATCTTTTTGATCATATACACATACAATCCCAACGGCGCTGAGGTTCGGCTGGAGGATGCTGAGCGTGAGATTCTCAAAGGCTTTGATAGGTACGTCCCTGCAAACTTCCCTGCAACCTTGGTGGGCCACGCCAAGACGTTAGTGCTCCGTGGCAAAGATGTATGAAAATCGCGGCCCCGACAGCGCGCGACAGCGGAACTTGCCCTCGCCTTGTCTGCCGGTGAAGGACAATACGTCGAGGCGGTGCGCTACCGGGCGCGCTGATTTGATGGCTGTCCGAAGTGCATCTTTCAGCTTCCGAGGCCCGCCGTTCGACTTCAGAGGCTCATTGATGGGCTTCGGAAGTCCGCCGTTCGACTTAAAAGGTTCGTCTTTCAACCTCGGAAGCTCGCCGTTCGGTTTCTGAAGTTCACTCTTGAGCTTCCGAAGTTCAGCGTTCGACTTCTGAAGCTCAATGCTCAATCTCAGAAGCTCGCTGTTTGACTTCTGAAGCTCAACGTTTGACTTCCGAAGCTCGTCATTCGACTACTGAAGCTCAACGCTCAGCTTCGAAAGCTAGGATGCGGGCAAAAAGCAGCCACGAAGCCTGCGGAAAGATAGGAAAGGTGACATTTTCTGTCAGGCGCGGGCGTTCGTGGCTGCTGATTAGCGGGTTGGGTTAGGGCTTGGGCGCGGCGGCGCGGGCTTTGCGCGCGAAGCGCTGGCCGAGGTCGTCGGCTGCGGCTTCGAGGGCTGAGCCGGTGCCGCTCGCCTTCGCGTAGGTGTAGACCGCGAGCGCCGCGGCATACGCCTCGCTGCCGACCTGCATCGAGGTGTCGTCCACCAGGTCTTGCAGTTGATTGAGCGCGAGCAAGATCGGTTGGAGGGCCTCAAATAGCTCCACATCGCGGCGCATCTCTTCCAGGCTGAAAGAGCGCGGGAGCATGTCCGGGTTCTGGGTGGCGACCTCCAAGGCTTTGCTGACGAAGGCCCGGCTCCGGTCGCCGAGCTTGGTCATGGCGCGTCGGTCGTCGCTATTGAGGTCGATCAAAAACGGGAGCTTTTGCCGGATGGTGGCAATCGCTGCCAGGACGGCCTCGCGGTCAGTGGTGGGAAGGGTCGCGCTTACTCGATTCTCTGCCATGATTTTCCTCCTTGTGAAGATGGTTGTGGAAGTTGATCACGGAGCGAGAACTGATCGGCTAGGATCAGGGGGCACTGACCGGGAGAGCATAGCATGCTCACTGCCGCGGACACAAAGATTCAGAGCTGGGAACTCAAGAAGACAGACCTGGGCTCGACACCCGTCACTGCTCGAACCAAGGGCATTCCTGATGATGTGTTGCCTGAAGACCCAGAATTGTGGATGTGGTACGATCAGACACTGACTGATACAAGAGCCTGAACGATTCGCGAACATCTTTGATTATGTCGGCAAAAGACAAAGTGCATCAGCAGGTGGTCACCGCTTTGAAGAAAGACGGCTGGACCATTACGCACGACCCATTCAAGGTGCGCTGGAAGACCCGCCGGCTTCTGGTTGACCTGGGGGCTGAGAGACTAATCGCAGCGCAGAAAGCCACCGAAAAGATTGCGGTCGAAATCAAGAGCTTCATCGGAGCCAATGATCTGGAAGACTTGTATCAAGCACTCGGCCAGTTCATCCTGTACCGCAAGGCGCTCCGCAGGGCAGACCCGGAGAGAGTGTTGTTTCTGGCCATCGACGAAAGAATCTTCAGGCGGATCTTTGATGACCCTGAGGGCGAATCGCTGAGGGCGGAAGAAGAGATCAGGTTATTGGTCTTCGATAAGGGAACGGAGGAGATCGTGCTATGGAAACAGTAGACGAAAAACTTGGCAGGTATCGGCAGGTGATTCAGGAATTGCTCGCCAGACTGGCGACTATCCCCAACCTTGAGGAAGGGATTCGGGATCGGACGCTCTTCGATCAGCAGAGTGACAACTACGCGATCATCAGTGAAGGTTGGGACGGCGAGGAAAGAATTCATCACATCGTTGCACACCTGGAGATTATCGATGGCAAGGTCTGGATTCAGGCGGACAACACCGATTGGGTGATTGCACGAGAACTGGAATCCCGCGGGATTCCGAAATCTGAGATGGTGCTCGGCTTTCGCCCGCCGGAGGTGCGGGCCGAGTCCGAGTATGCTGCTGCCTGACACAGCGGGGCACTGAATATTCGTGGCGCGTGGAGGTGAAACCTCAGGCGTCGTTCTAAGCTCAAGCTGCCTGATGATTACCAGCAGCGCATCGTGCGGCAGCTTGCCCAGTGTCTCGCGCGAGCGCGGGAAAAGCTGCGGTTGGTGTCTTGAGGATGAGGCACCTGTGCTGACCGGTTCTGTCATCTGATCAATAAATCTAAACTGAGGCCCTGGCGCGATGCTCCCTCACAGCCTTCTGACAATCCCGCAGATCCAGCACGAGCGGCACTTGAGCAGCCAGTTGATTCATCTGACGACGCTGCTGGAATATGTGCTCAAACTCTACCATCCGAATGTGACCGGCGCTGACGGCAGAGACCCGAAGGTGGGTGAACGGGTGCTGGCCTGTCAGGGCCTCTTCAACGATGTCAGGCATGTCCTCTGGGCGTTGAAGGTCAGGAACTCATCCGCGCACGCGCTGGAAAACGCCTCGTGGAGCGAGAAGGATCGCCAGAATGCGGTCAATTACCTGATCGAGGCCATCGGCGCCGTGTGCGCGCATTTACCGCGGCAGATCGTGGAGGAGATCTATCACGATCCTGACGCTGAAGTCAGAAGACAGCAGGAAGAACGCGAGCGCGAAAGGCAGCAGAAGCTGCGAGCCGAAGAGCTGCGGTTGGAAGAGCTGCGCCGGCAGCGGGAGCGTGAGGAGAGCGAGCGAAGAAATCGGACCGGGCAGGAATCAAGGCCGCGTCGGGAGACGAGCGGAAAGAGGTCGCAGGAGATCACGACGCTACGACAGGCCGGCAGGTTCAGTTTCACCCCACTGGTCTTGACGGGGCTGCTGCTGGCGGGAGGCTACTTTCTCTGGCCGAAGGCGCTGACGCTGGTCAAGGGAGACAGGGGAAGCGCCGTGGTGGTCAGGACGGCGGCGGACACGGCGCTGAAAAAGATCAAAGAGCAAAGGCGGCAGAAGGAGTATGGCAACTTCATCAATCAGGCTGAAGCCTCGTGGCGCGATGGGGAGATCGAATTCCGGCGCGGCAACTTCAAACTGGCGGAAGAGAAGTATCGTCAGGTGATCGGGCTGTGGGACGACCTGAACGGGCGAATCACGGAGAGCAAAAGCTTCGATGAGATCAAGGCTGAAGCCGCCGAGTTGAGACGGGCGGCCAGCAACGCACAGGCTCAGCAAAGCGCGGCAGAGTTATGGAATCAGGCCGAGGAGTTGCGACGGCAAGCAGAGACGGCCCGCCGAAACGGCAATCTGCCGGAGGCCAAGAGACTGATGATTCAGGCGCGGCAGCAGTATGAAATCGCGCAGGCGGCAGCGGCGCTTGCCTCGGGCGCAAAAACTGAGACCGCGGCTGAACACGAACCGGACAAACCCACGTCGCAAACCACGCCGACCCCACAACCTAAACCTGAGCCGCCAACTCCAGCAGCGGTGATTCGGCCGCCTGAAAAGCCGCCGGCCAACACGGAACCGGTGAGGAGCGCCGGCAGGGAGGCGGAGGATGAGACCTTCCCCATCGAAGAGAAGGAATTCAGGCGCTACGTGACCAGACAGGTTCCGGCGGTGTTGTCAGCGCAGGCGAGAGCAGCCGGGGTTTCGGGGCCGGTGGTGGTCCGGGTGTATCTCTCAAAGTACGGGCATCTCTCGAAGGCAGAGGTCATCGAGGGAGATATGCTGCTGCGACAATCGGCGCTGGATGCGCTCCGCCAGTGGAGCTTCAAGACGTATCTGCTTGATCGAGTGCCGACCGAGGTGAAGAGCGAGATTACGATCTACGTTCGTTGAAAGATGGCGACCTATCTGGACAGTCTGCCAGTCAGTACCGCGAGCGGTAGCGAGCGTGGCCGCCACGATGGACCGTTGTGGGAAGCGACGCTCGCATAGGCCGCAATCTTGGCACAGTCTGGTTAGAGACTCAGTCGGGAAATATGGTCGGGATAAAAACGGGGGTCTGCGATGAAGAAAGCAACGAGAACCGAAGCCATCACCAAACAGCCGGCGACCAAACAACATATGCTGGTGGCGGTGACCGGCCACTCGCCACAGATCGTGACCGAAACGCTGTATGCGCTGGCCGTCAAGCAGAAACCGCCGATCCCGATTTCGGCGGTCTACATTCTGACGACGGCCAAAGGGGCGGAGATTGCCTGGGATAAGCTCGGCGGCCCGGAAGGCGGGATTGCCCGGCTGCGGCGTGAATACGATCTCGGCTGGGAGATTACTTTCAGCCGGAAGCAGATTCTGATCTTCAAGCGCCGGACGGATGACGGACGCGAAGTTCCGCTCGAAGATGTGCGCACGTCGGAGGACAATGAGACGCTGGCGGCGCAACTGCTGGGCTATCTCAAAAGCCTGACGGCGGACCCGCAGGTCGCGCTGCATTGTGCGATGGGCGGCGGACGGCGCACCATGTCAGCCTATATGATGCTGGCGATGATGATGTATGGTCGTGAGGATGATCAACTGACGCACGTGCTGGTGCCGGATGAGTTCGAGACCAATCCGGATTTTTTCTTTCCCCCCAAACACCCTCAGTCACTGCCGGTGCGGTTGGCCGGCAACCGGCTGGGCATCGTCAACACCCGGGATGCCATCGTGGAACTGGCCGACATTCCCTTTGTCAGATTGCGCGCGGCGCTCGGCGCTGAGATCGAGAAAGTGGAAAAGGGTCTGCAGGATCTGATCACCATCGCGCAGCAGAAAATCGATCGCTCGCAGCCGGACAAGCTGGTGATCGATCTGCCACGGCGCCAGGCGCGATTCGGGACGCAGCCGATCGCCCTGCGCGGCATCAGGCTGGCCTTGCTGGCCTGGTATGCCGACACCAAAGTGACCTACTGCGTCGAACGCGAGCGCCCGGTTTGTGGCGACTGTCAGGCCTGTTTCCAGAACCCGGCGGACGACGATGCGCGTTTTCAGCAGCTTTACCGGCAGGTTTACACGCGCACTCAGGCACAGTTCGATGAGAGCGGCGAAGGGAAACTCGACCCGGCCAACCTCATGGCCTACCACAGCAAAATCAACAAGACGCTGCGCCCGCTCTCGATCAAAATCGATGCGCAGCGACAATGGGGCGGAACCAGGTACGGAGTGAGCCTCGACAAGAACCTGATCGAGTTCATCAAGTAAATTTCCACCTATAGTTCGCCTCAACAACCTTGCCGCAACCTTGCCAGCAACCTTGCCGCAACCATTCTCCTGCTGATCAACGTCACGCGAAGCAGTATTTATTGTCTGCGTTTGACGAAGGGCGAGACTAACAGGTCCGGTTCTGGAGCCGGAAATCAATGCTGCTGTAGCGCAATCGAAAGGAGTCTGACATGCCGCAACTTCACATCGTCAACCTAGAACATGCGCAATCGATCAAAGACGCGAGGACGGCGACGAACCCCGTCACCTCCGGCCGACCGGCGTTATGGCGGAGGGCCACCGCGGAAATCATCGACCGGCTGGTTCCGCTGCCCCTCATGGCGCTGATTTTTCCCAGGTGGACATTAGCTGTCCTGGCCTATCACTTACTGTGTGACTGTACGCCGGCGCGGCGCAGCTTTGGGAAATGGTGCTGCCGGTTGCGCGTCGTCCAAGCCTCGTCGCGGCGCGATTGTGACCGGTGGCGGGCGGCGCTGCGGCGCATCGGATCGGCGCTCTCACAGACGGCGTGGTGTTTGTGGACAGGCATCCCGATCGTGCTGCTCTACGAACTCGGCTCGCTGGCCTGCGTGCTGCTCAGCGCTGAAGGCCGCCGTCCGGAAGATTATCTGGCCGGGACACGGGTCGTGACTGAGCAGGCCTATCGGCGAAGTCAGTCGCAGCGGTAACCGGACAGGGAGGGTGAGCGATCTGGTTTTCCCCGTCAGCGGCGCGTTTGCGGACACCCGCTCGCGGTGCTGTTTGAAAGGGCACGGTTGAAGCGATGAACAAACGTCTCAGTCCATATGACAAGCTGTGTGAGCTGGCGGCGCTGATGTCGGCTTATCGACAGGTGCGACGCAATCGCGGCGCGGCCGGCGTCGATCAGATGACCCTGGCCGAATTCGAGCGCGACCTCGAAACCAATCTCGCCTCGCTCGCGGCGCGCTTGCGCGAAGGGCGTTATTACCCGATGCCGGTGCGGGCCTTCGAGCTGAAAAAAGCCGGTGGCGGCACGCGCCGGCTCGGCATCCTGACCGTGGAGGATCGCCTCGTGCAGCGCGCCGCGCACGAGGCGCTGGAACCATGGTTTGAATCGATGTTCCTCGATTGCAGCTTCGGCTTCCGCCCGAATCGCTCGACGGCGATGGCTGTCGAGCGCGTGCTCGATTATCGCGCGGCCGGCGATGTCTATCTGGTGGACGCGGACATCGCGGCGTGCTTCGATTCGCTGGACCATGACATCTTGATGAGGCTCTTCAGCGCCCGCATCCGTGACAAGCGCCTGCAAGCGTTGGTGCGCCTGTGGCTGGACACCGGGCAGGCGCTGCCGAAATCCGACCTGACTGCTTCAGGCAGCCTCTATGATCGAGTGACGACCTATCTGACCGGTTCACTCGATGGCGCCGTGTCGCACTTGCTCAATGAGCGCGGCTTTGGCGGTTACGATTATGGCTATGGGGCCGGTGAACTCTACGGCGCCGCAACGTCAGAGGCGATGGATAGCCCGGAGGCGGCGATGGAGATGCGCCGGCAGGCTCGCAAGGAAGCGCTCAAACGATTGGGACGTGACGGCGTCTTGCTGGCGCTCACTTATTCCAGCCGCGCCCGCAAACTACTCTCGCCGGCCTCGCTCGCGCTGACAGGCGCCGCGGTGCTCGCGACCGCCGCCTATCCGAAGCTTTCACAAGCCGTGCGACAGCATTTCGGCGGGGACGGAGTGCGGCGCATCGGCGCCGTGCAGGGCGGATCCATCTCGCCGCTGCTCGCGAATCTCTATTTGCACGAGTTCGATGTGGCGATGACCAAGGCTGGCTGGCATCTGGTGCGTTATTGCGACGATTTCGTGATTACGTGCCGCGACGAAGCAGCCGCGCAAGGCGCCCTGGAGATGGCCGCGCAGAAGCTCGCCGAGCTGCGCTTGCATCTCCATCCGCAGAAGACACGGATCACGCGTTTTGATGAAGGGCTGGAGTTTCTGGGCTACCGCTTCGATCAGTTTCAGAATACCGCGACGCCGATTTCACCGAAGGATACAGCGCCCGCGGTAGCCGCGTTGCGGGCCGTAAGAGAACACGTTCCCGCGGCCTTAGCCGAAGCGCGCGACAAAGTGACTCCGCTCCTCTCGCGCTTCGGCGGACAAGCGGCGCGGCAGGTCAAGGACCGGGCGGCGCGTCTGAGCTCATTCATCAGTCGCCATCGAAGAGGGTCAAACGAATGAATCAGCCCGACGAAGTTTCACGACAGCTCGACGTGATTGCGCGCCTCCTCGAAGCCCACGGCTTTGCGGTCGAAGTGAACTATCCCGCGGCCACGATCATCGTCTGGACAGACAACTGGCCGGTGCTCGTCAGCTTAAAGAAGCGCTCGCGGCAGCCAACCACAACTTGAAAACAACCAAAGGAAGGTTATGGCCATTCTCTACGTGACAGAGCAGGGAGCCAGCATCAGGCACATCGCCGGCCGCATCATCGTGCGGCGCGAAAACCGGATCATTCAGGAGTGGCCTGATTTCAAGGTCGAGCAGATCGTCGCGTTCGGCAACGTGCAGGTCACACCGCAGACGATGGATTACTGCTTCCAGCAGGGAATCGACGTGTCGTTTCTTTCCTCGACCGGAAGATACCGGGGGCGGTTGCAGGCGAACCTGACGAAGAATGCGGCGCTGCGGCAGCGGCAGTACGAACGCCGAACTGATGCTGAATTCTGCCGGACGAACGCGGCCGCCATCGTCATCGGCAAGATCAGGAACATGGCTGTTATGGTGCGGCGCCAGCGCCGGCTGCGGGATGACGGGCGCTCACCCATCGCGGACCTGGAAGGATTGATTCCAAAAGTCGCCGCCGCCGCCAATCACGATTCGCTTTACGGGTTCGAAGGCACGGCCTCGGCGGCCTACTTCGGAGCGTTCAGGGCCGCGCTCAGGGGCGATTGGAAGTTTGAAGCGCGGCAGTACCATCCGCCGCCTGACGAAGTGAACGCGCTGTTGTCTTTCGGCTACACGCTGTTGCACAACGATCTGTTCGCCGCCATCAACATCGTCGGGCTGGACCCCTTTATGGGATTTTTCCACCAACCGCGGCTCGGCCACGCGGCGCTGGCCAGCGATCTGATGGAAGAGCATCGGTGTGTCGTCGTGGATCGGCTGGTGCTGACGATGCTCAACAAGCGCATCATCTCGGACAAGGATTTCGTCGCGACTCCGCACCAAGGATTCCGGCTGGTGCCGGAGGCGCTGAAACGTTTCCTCGGGTTGTATGCCAGACAGACGGCTGAAGTCGTCAGCTATCCGGCCAAAGGCATTCAGACGAGTTATCGCAAGGTGATGGAGCAGCAGGTGCGGCAGTTCGCCCGCGTCTTGATCGGCGAGGAGCCGGTTTACAAGCCTTACCTGTTCACGGATGAGCCATTGCAGAACGACGGCAGGTGATTGCGCCATGATGATGACCCACTTTATCGTGCTGGCTTACGACATCCCCGATGATCGGCGCCGGACCAAGCTCTTCAAGACGCTCAAGCGCTTCGGCTTCCCGGTGCAGGAAAGCGTCTTTGAATTTCATCTGAATCAAACCGAGCTGCGCCATTTGAAAAGGATCGTGCGGGCACTGATTGATGAACAGCTCGATCAGGTGCGCTATTACTATCTCTGCCCGACCTGTCACGCGCGGACGGAAATGACTTGCACGAGCCGCCGGAGCCGTAACCCGATTGCGGTGATTGCCTGAGGTGATGGCAGAAGTCTGTTTCAATTCGCCACAGGTCGGCTAACTGAAGATCAACAGAGGCGTTGGGCCGGAAAGAGAGCAGGGTGGGAGCAGCTAGATGTGATCCCAAGTAGGTTGAATGACTTAGGCGAGGTGCAGAGAGATGTGCCAGGCCGTTTTGTGAAAAAGTTTCGAGATGTGCAAAATCGGGTTTGCAAGCTGAACGAGTTGTGATACTTACATGGGGGGGAGTTGGTGGGCTGATCGAACCTGTGAGGAACTGAAACCAAAAAGGTCCGTTACTGAGTGCTCAGCAGACTTTTCAGTTGGTGGGCTGATCGAACCTGTGAGGAACTGAAACTCTGAAGTTGCGCGACGAACTGGTTCCGCCGAAAGAAAGTTGGTGGGCTGATCGAACCTGTGAGGAACTGAAACTCTTGATAGCGGACCGTCACCGCAATGGCGAAGTCCGCATGTTGGTGGGCTGATCGAACCTGTGAGGAACTGAAACTCGATGCCGTCTGTAGCGACCAAGAGCGAAGCGAGTTCGTTGGTGGGCTGATCGAACCTGTGAGGAACTGAAACTGGTGAGCCAACTGCTGTGTCTCATCCCAGGTGAATGTTGGTGGGCTGATCGAACCTGTGAGGAACTGAAACTCGACAAGCAAATCGCCGACTGCATTCGAAAAAAAAGCAGGTTGGTGGGCTGATCGAACCTGTGAGGAACTGAAACCTTCCGGGCCTGGGCGTTTGCCGAAGCGAAACTCGAGAGTTGGTGGGCTGATCGAACCTGTGAGGAACTGAAACTTAGCGGCGTTGGCGGGAAGATCCGTAGGAAGGCAGCGTTGGTGGGCTGATCGAACCTGTGAGGAACTGAAACAAGGATTGCCCAAACCCCAGTTTCGCCAATCACTGTGTTGGTGGGCTGATCGAACCTGTGAGGAACTGAAACCGTATATGTGAGCCTGGGGTAACTGCGTGAAGTGGTTGGTGGGCTGATCGAACCTGTGAGGAACTGAAACTGAGCACCAAAGATTGGTCAACTCCGGTCGCCCGGAAGTTGGTGGGCTGATCGAACCTGTGAGGAACTGAAACTAGTCGCCCCGCTTGGGACGCGGCAGGCCGCGGTTGGGTTGGTGGGCTGATCGAACCTGTGAGGAACTGAAACTAAACTTGAGAGTACCCCTGGCTGGTCTGGCCCCATAGTTGGTGGGCTGATCGAACCTGTGAGGAACTGAAACATAATAACAGAAATCATATAACGCATAACATGCCCCCTCGTTGGTGGGCTGATCGAACCTGTGAGGAACTGAAACAAACTTAGTCTTCCCACCTGCTTCTGATAGCGAATATGTTGGTGGGCTGATCGAACCTGTGAGGAACTGAAACTTACCGGCAGTGCGCCGGCATGCGACTGGACTGAGTTGGTGGGCTGATCGAACCTGTGAGGAACTGAAACTCACGCTTCTATTCGGGGTACGCAAGTACCTCTAAGTTGGTGGGCTGATCGAACCTGTGAGGAACTGAAACACATTCCCCGCTACTGAGGCCCACGGGCCCTCGTAGTGGGTTGGTGGGCTGATCGAACCTGTGAGGAACTGAAACCAGTGCCAGCGAAGCGCTGGGTATAGAATCCGAACGTGAGTTGGTGGGCTGATCGAACCTGTGAGGAACTGAAACAGGCCTGCCTTATGAAGTCAAGCCCCAAGACAATGAGTTGGTGGGCTGATCGAACCTGTGAGGAACTGAAACGAGTTACTTCCTCTTGGCAGCCCGCGGCCGCCCTGAGTTGGTGGGCTGATCGAACCTGTGAGGAACTGAAACCTAGTATGGCTCACCATTGCTGGCAAACCAACGACACGTTGGTGGGCTGATCGAACCTGTGAGGAACTGAAACTTGGGACCGCCTTAGTTAAAGAACCACGGACCGGGCGGTTGGTGGGCTGATCGAACCTGTGAGGAACTGAAACAAACTGTCAAGGGGTATTCAATCACCACTTTCTTTTGGTTGGTGGGCTGATCGAACCTGTGAGGAACTGAAACTGTATGGGCGAATTACGCCCCCTGCCCCCGTACCTGCGTTGGTGGGCTGATCGAACCTGTGAGGAACTGAAACACCACATCATCGTTTGCCGCAAACGGCAGAGTTGTCGGGTTGGTGGGCTGATCGAACCTGTGAGGAACTGAAACTTATTCTTAAGGCGTTCTTCGCGAGTCGCAGGCAGGGCGTTGGTGGGCTGATCGAACCTGTGAGGAACTGAAACTAAAACCCAAAGCTCAAAGCCTATACGACTTGCCGGGGGTTGGTGGGCTGATCGAACCTGTGAGGAACTGAAACTTGATTGGTTACTGGCGGTAGATCTTGAGCGCCGGGTTGGTGGGCTGATCGAACCTGTGAGGAACTGAAACGAAACAGCGGATAGTGAGTGTCGTTGCTGTCGATGGGTTGGTGGGCTGATCGAACCTGTGAGGAACTGAAACGTTCGGTCTGGTTATCTACATCAGAACTTCGCGCAGCGTTGGTGGGCTGATCGAACCTGTGAGGAACTGAAACTAATAAGCTCAAAGAGGTTGTGAATCGCCTCTGGGTTGGTGGGCTGATCGAACCTGTGAGGAACTGAAACCAAGAACAACCGCTCTTCACAGTGAGGGAGGTATGGCAGTTGGTGGGCTGATCGAACCTGTGAGGAACTGAAACCCCAGATCGCGCGGGGTAACTCGATCGATAGGAGTTTCGTTGGTGGGCTGATCGAACCTGTGAGGAACTGAAACTGGATCTTAGGGTACTTCGCTCTTTCAATACCAGGATTGTTGGTGGGCTGATCGAACCTGTGAGGAACTGAAACTCAGCCTCGCACCCGGTCTGGTCTTGCCAGTCATGTTGGTGGGCTGATCGAACCTGTGAGGAACTGAAACAAACGCTCCGCCCAAGCATCGGGCCAACCCTTCCCATGTTGGTGGGCTGATCGAACCTGTGAGGAACTGAAACTAAAAGCATCTTCAACCCAGTACAGCAACGTCTCTGAGGGTTGGTAGGCTGATCGAACCTGTGAGGAACTGAAACGCGACACCGTGATCAACGACCACCACAGCCACCTCAGGTTGGTGGGCTGATCGAACCTGTGAGGAACTGAAACACTAGTACCACTTCCGTTTAATTTTGTCTAGTCATGATGTTGGTGGGCTGATCGAACCTGTGAGGAACTGAAACTAATGCATGTCCCCTCCTGAATTTGTTTCACCCATTTGTTGGTGGGCTGATCGAACCTGTGAGGAACTGAAACAAATCAGAAGTCTCCGACATGTGACAAAATTCCCCTTGTTGGTGGGCTGATCGAACCTGTGAGGAACTGAAACTTGAGTGGTCGGCGGACCGCCGATGATCACGTCTTCTGGTTGGTGGGCTGATCGAACCTGTGAGGAACTGAAACGAGAATCTCCTCGCGTGACGACAGATCGTTGATCGCGGGTTGGTGGGCTGATCGAACCTGTGAGGAACTGAAACACGGCTGCCGAAGCCGGAGCAACAGGAGCGAGCGCGTTGGTGGGCTGATCGAACCTGTGAGGAACTGAAACCTCATTGATCTCTCGTTCTAACTCATTGACGACGTGTTGGTGGGCTGATCGAACCTGTGAGGAACTGAAACGCAACTTCGAGCAATCGAAATTAAGTTCGGATAGCCGGTTGGTGGGCTGATCGAACCTGTGAGGAACTGAAACTTGTTCCCCCAGGACCACTCTGCGCCATTACAGAAGTGGTTGGTGGGCTGATCGAACCTGTGAGGAACTGAAACCGACTCGCGGCTGCCGGTGAGGCCGTCACGAAGCCGAGTTGGTGGGCTGATCGAACCTGTGAGGAACTGAAACCAATGATGAGTAGGACCAGCCCCAGGGCGCTAAATAATGTTGGTGGGCTGATCGAACCTGTGAGGAACTGAAACGAAATCAGCCTTTACCCCTTGCATACCATACCCCTGGTTGGTGGGCTGATCGAACCTGTGAGGAACTGAAACTAAGCGGCCTGGGCTTGACAATGTCCCCGAAGTAAAACGTTGGTGGGCTGATCGAACCTGTGAGGAACTGAAACTTGTGCAAGCCCCATCTGGTCGAGCACCTGTTTGCTATCGAGTTGGTGGGCTGATCGAACCTGTGAGGAACTGAAACTCGACTGCGCATACATATGCATTGCACCTCCCGGAGTTGGTGGGCTGATCGAACCTGTGAGGAACTGAAACCCAGAGCATGCGCTTTATCCACCACGGTTCCTCACGTGTTGGTGGGCTGATCGAACCTGTGAGGAACTGAAACTTATCCCCTTCCTTGCCTGAGGTGAAGAAGAAACCATTGTTGGTGGGCTGATCGAACCTGTGAGGAACTGAAACTTAATCGCGCGAAGGGTAGTTGGATGAGGCTGACCTTGTTGGTGGGCTGATCGAACCTGTGAGGAACTGAAACTCGATCAGGTCGTAGGCTGGTCTGCCTTCATAGGATTGTCGAGTTGGTGGGCTGATCGAACCTGTGAGGAACTGAAACTTGAGATGCCAGCGACGATCATTTGCTAGGAACGTTGGGTTGGTGGGCTGATCGAACCTGTGAGGAACTGAAACGAAGCTCCTCGATCTGCTCCGGCGACAAGGAATCACTGGTTGGTGGGCTGATCGAACCTGTGAGGAACTGAAACGAATCAGGAGGCTCTCATCCCTTACGCTTCTTTTGTGTTGGTGGGCTGATCGAACCTGTGAGGAACTGAAACGTAGGAACTTGATTCCGTGGCGACCGGACCAAACTTCGTTGGTGGGCTGATCGAACCTGTGAGGAACTGAAACTCATAAGCCACCTCCGGTCGCGAACGCCCCTCGTGAGTTGGTGGGCTGATCGAACCTGTGAGGAACTGAAACTAAGGGGAGCAGCGCCAAAGAGGGCGCACGATCTCTCGTTGGTGGGCTGATCGAACCTGTGAGGAACTGAAACCGGTAACTACCGATCAGACCGCCGCCATCAATCCAGTTGGTGGGCTGATCGAACCTGTGAGGAACTGAAACTTGCAGGAAGGTTTTGGCTCGAGGCCAAGATAGTATTGTTGGTGGGCTGATCGAACCTGTGAGGAACTGAAACATATTGGCACTCCGTCAAACGCCTGCGGGAAGTTGAAGGTTGGTGGGCTGATCGAACCTGTGAGGAACTGAAACAATTTTTCCAGATCCGATAGAGTCCTTGGTTTAGTTGGTGGGCTGATCGAACCTGTGAGGAACTGAAACCTTTCTGATCCTCAGTCTCAGCTTTAGCACAGACTTCAGTTGGTGGGCTGATCGAACCTGTGAGGAACTGAAACTAATAGGGTCCCCAATCAGGGGACACCTCCTCAATGCTGTTGGTGGGCTGATCGAACCTGTGAGGAACTGAAACTAATAATCAACCCGTCAGGATGCTCCTGACTTGGCTCGTTGGTGGGCTGATCGAACCTGTGAGGAACTGAAACCAAATTCGGTTGAGGCAGTGACACGAACGTGCCACAGGTTGGTGGGCTGATCGAACCTGTGAGGAACTGAAACCAAACGAAGAATTGGTCTCATAAATTGTCCTCCTGATGTTGGTGGGCTGATCGAACCTGTGAGGAACTGAAACTCAACTGGTCCACCTCAACTTTAACTTTGATTACCAGTTGGTGGGCTGATCGAACCTGTGAGGAACTGAAACTTGGGACATGGTACGGGGGTTTCTTTAGACCACCGTTCGTTGGTGGGCTGATCGAACCTGTGAGGAACTGAAACGCAGTACCGACTGCGGGACGCTCTGGCTTGAGCTTGGGTTGGTGGGCTGATCGAACCTGTGAGGAACTGAAACTTCGCAGAGGAGCGGAGCCGCGCCACCACCTTTCAGTTGGTGGGCTGATCGAACCTGTGAGGAACTGAAACACACACTCGTCGCCTTTACAGCCGGCGAGAGCGACCGGTTGGTGGGCTGATCGAACCTGTGAGGAACTGAAACTAAGGCGGCCGCCGGGTCCCAATCGTGTGATGGTTTGGTTGGTGGGCTGATCGAACCTGTGAGGAACTGAAACTGAACCCCGCAATTCTGATCATTTTTCTCCTCTCGTTGGTGGGCTGATCGAACCTGTGAGGAACTGAAACCAACTACTCGCATGAGTAGCGTCTTGAGGCCCAAGACAGTTGGTGGGCTGATCGAACCTGTGAGGAACTGAAACGTTTCGGGTGACCCGGCAAGGCGGGCATCCCGCATGTTGGTGGGCTGATCGAACCTGTGAGGAACTGAAACACCTGCTGCCCTGTTTTGTCCAGACCCATAAAAGCAGTGTTGGTGGGCTGATCGAACCTGTGAGGAACTGAAACTCAGGTTAGCAGCCCCTGGCACAGGGGGCTGTGGCCTGGTTGGTGGGCTGATCGAACCTGTGAGGAACTGAAACCAATTGGGCCCAAGCTTCCCCGCAGGCATCTTTGTTTTGTTGGTGGGCTGATCGAACCTGTGAGGAACTGAAACTCCTTGTCACCGACGTTCCGGACCACACAGAGCAATAGTTGGTGGGCTGATCGAACCTGTGAGGAACTGAAACTGATATCGCCCAGGTCCTGGAGGGGCATGGCGCGGACGTGTTGGTGGGCTGATCGAACCTGTGAGGAACTGAAACTCAACTGGTCCACCTCAACTTTAACTTTGATTACCAGTTGGTGGGCTGATCGAACCTGTGAGGAACTGAAACTTGGGACATGGTACGGGG
>Ga0207646_10003458_pt1 | contig 17829 bp, 20 predicted proteins | sample KBSK5502metaG_FD_184343 | JGI IMG/M metagenome (GOLD analysis project Ga0207646, IMG submission 184343) | Corn, switchgrass and miscanthus rhizosphere microbial communities from Kellogg Biological Station, Michigan, USA - KBS K5-50-2 metaG... | ecosystem: Host-associated > Plants > Roots >... | reverse complement strand
GTCGAAAGACTCGGCCCGGCTCTGCCGCGCGGCCAGCGCGACGCCGAAGGCGGCGGTCACGCCGATGGCGGGCGCCCCCCGCACGACGAGGGTGCGGATCGCCTCGGCGACGTCTTCCCAGCGACGGTACTCCCGCGTCACCTCCTCGCCGGGTAACCGCGTCTGGTCGAGGAGGAGCAGCCGGTCATCGGACCAGCGGACGGGAGCGATCACGCGGCTCAGATCCGTTGCGGCGCTCGGCGGACGACCGCGCGGAGGCCGTCCAGCAGGCTCGCGTCCAGCTCGAAGGTCCACGTCCGTCCGCGGTCGTCGAGCCAGCCGTCGATCGTGACGCCGCCGCGCCCGAGCCGGCCCGTCACCGTGCCGCTCGTCGGCCCCATCGGTCCGTCGACACGCCCGCCCAGCGTCACGTGGTCATCGCCCCAGCGGAGGCTCAGATCGAGCACGGGGTCGAGCTCACCGGCGTCGGCGAACGACGTCGCCAGCAGCAGGGCGGCCGCCACCAGGACTCCACCGACTATCGTCCTCATCATCGATGCCCTCCGCTGGCTTCACGGCGGGGGACAAGCCCCCGCCCTACAGCCGCCACGAGTCGGGTCCGCACGACGTCATCCGTCACGCCGACGATCCGCACGACCTTGTCGCGTCCGCGCTCGCCGCGCACGACGCTGATCGCGGAGGGCGCCACCCCGAGCGCGTCCGCGAGCACCTTGCGCAGGGCGTGGTTCGCCGCGCCGCCGACGGGCGGCGCCGTGACCGCCACGCGCAGCACGTCGGCCTCGGACCAGCCGACGATCGCCTGCCGCGACGCCCGCGGCTGCACGCGCACGCGGAGCGTGGCGCCCTCAGCTCGGGCGATCGGTGTCACCGCCCGCGCCGCTCAGGTCCGCGGAGAGCGTCCGGTCGTAGCGCTCGACGGTCGCCCGTAGCTCCTCGATGAGCTGGCGCCGCAGGCGCTTGAGGCCCTGGATCTCGACGCGCAGCTTGGCCTCCTCCGCGCGCGCTTCCTCCATGAGCTTCTCGGCGTTGAGCGCCGCCTCGCGCAGGGCCAGCTGGGCGTCCCGCTTGGCGCTCTCTTTCATCTCGTCGGCCAGCCGCTGGGTCGTCACCAGCGTGTCCTTGAGCGCCTTCTCCGTTTCGGTGACCGTGCGCGAGCGCTCCTCATGACCGTGCAGCTGCTCCCGGAGCGCGGCGTTGTCGCGCAGCAGACCCTCGTAGTCTTCGGCGACGTCGTTGAGGAACGCGTCGACCTCGCGGGGGTCGAACCCGCGGAAGGTCTTCACGGTGAACTGCTGCTGTCGGATGTCGACGGGGGTGAGACGCATCGAGACCTCCGGGCCTACCTCAGGCTCAAGGCGAGATCGCGCAGAGAGCCGATGAGGAAGGACTCGAGGAAATAGATCGCCAGCAACACGATCATCGGCGAGAGATCGAGCCCCATCTGAAACGTCGGGAGCCGGTCGCGGATGGGACGCAGCACCGGCTCCGTCGCCCGGTAGAGGAAGCGCACGATGGGATTGGACGGGTCGGGGTTGACCCAGGACAGCACGGCACGGGCGATGATCATCCAGAAGTACGCCCAGCACACGATCTCCAGCAGACGGGCGACGGCCAGGACGAGGTTGCTCGCGACGAACATCAGACGGGACCCCGCCCCAGCTCCCGCGAACGCTGGGTGGCGCGCTCCACCGCCAGGATGAAGGTGTGGCGGATGCCTCCCTCCTCGAGCGCGTGGACGCCCGCGATGGAGGTGCCGCCGGGAGAGCTCACCATGTCCTTCAGCGCTCCGGGATGCATGCCGGTCTCCAGCATCAGGCGCGCGGCGCCCAGCACCGTCTGGGTGGCCAGCGTCATGGCGGTGACGCGATCGAGCCCCATCTTCACGCCGCCGTCGGCGAGCGACTCGACGACCAGCGCCACGAAGGCGGGGCCCGAGCCCGAGAGCCCGGTGACCGCGTCCATCAGGTCCTCGTCGAGGGTCACGACCCGACCCACCGCGCTGAAGATCTCCCCCGCCGTGTCGAGGTCGCCGGGCTCGAGCCCGTCGGCCTTGGCGATGGCGGTCACCCCCTCGAGGACGAGGGCCGGGGTGTTCGGCATCACGCGGATCAGCCGCGCCTCCTTGCCGAGCGCGGCGCGGATCGTCATCGTCGACACGCCCGCGGCGATCGAGATGAGGAGCTTCTTCCTGGTCACCGCCGCGCTGATCTGCCGGACGACGGGTGCCATGATCTGCGGCTTGACGGCCAGGATGACGACGTCGGCCTGTCGCACCAGCTCGGCGTTGTCTTGGAGGAGCTGAATGCCGTACTGCTGATCGAGCGCGCGCAGCCGCTCGATCCGCACGTCGCTCACGTAGATCGCTTCCGGCGGGACGAGGTTCGCCGCGACCAATCCCTTGATGAGCGCCTCGCCCATGTTGCCGCCGCCGATGAACCCGACCTTCTGCCCCTTGATGCTCACGTGTCTACCTTCCTGGCGGGCGGCCGCGTCGCCGTCCGCGCGGGACGCGCGCCGAAGATGGCCGTCCCCACCCGCACCATCGTGGCGCCTTCCTCGATCGCGACCTCGAAGTCGGCGCTCATCCCCATCGAGAGATCCTTGAGGCCATGCCGCTCGGCGAGCCGACGCAGCGTCTCGAACCACCGCCGGGAGTCCTCCGCGCGCTCGACGATCGGCGGGATGGCCATGAGACCACGCACCCGCACGTGGGTGAGACCGCCGATCGTGCCCAGGGCCGCCTCCACCGCGTCGGGGACGAATCCGCTCTTCGAGGGCTCGTCGGCGACGTTGACCTCCAGGAGCGTCTCCACCACGCGTCCCCGCGTTCCCGCGCGACGCTCGATCTCCTGGGCCAGCTCCACGCGATCCAGCGAGTGGATGACGTCGAACAGCTCGAGCGCGTCTCTGACCTTGTTGGTCTGCAGGTGGCCGATCAGATGCCACGGCACCGGCCGGCCGAGGACCTTGATCTTCTCCTTCGCCTCCTGGACGCGATTCTCGCCGAGCGCCACGAGACCGGCCTCCACCCCGAGCCGTACGCGCTCCACCAGCACTGTCTTGGACACACCGATCAGCAGAATGTCCTCGGCCCGCCGCCCCGCGCGCTCCGCCGCCCGCGCGATGCACTCGCGGACGGCGTCGAGGTTGCGCCGGATCGTCTCTAGATCACTCATGACCGCAGTGCGATTCTAGCGCACCCACCTGCGATCTGGGTATCGAGTGTCCCGGTCGGAGACCGTCCCCCGACATAGACGCTTGGCCTGTGGCGTCCGTTCTCGCTGCCCCCAACTCCTTGGACGTATCCCTCTTTCGACATTGTTCGCGTCCGGTCGCCCGGCGTATGTCACACTCATGCGTCCTTCGCTCCTGGGCGAGGGCCGCGTTCTGCTCGCGCTCAAGACCGCCTGGGCGGACGGCACGCGTCACCCCTCTGGCCGGCGTCGGTGCCTGATCGTCCGGCTTCCAGGAGGTGCCGTCGCTCAGGTCTGTTCGAAAGCCGCTGGCCGTCGACTTCCCGGTTGCGCGCTTCCCATTGACGACCCATTGTCCCCGCTGTAGAGGTAGGGCGCCCGGAAGGGGAAGGACAACGGCGCGAGCCGGGGTCGTCATCCGCACTGTCTCTGGGGGGGCGAACTTCCGAGAAAGGGCCTTTATGTCGCTTACGCTCACCTCGCCCGGAAGTTCCGGGAGGCGAAGGAAATTCATTTCATGCGGACGCCGCTCCGCTGGCTTGCCGACACGTTGCTCTGGGGGCTCACCGGTTACGGTGTGAGGTTGGGCCGATTGCTCGCTGCGTTCGTCGTGATCCTCATCGTCGGCACGCTCGTGTTCAAGACCGAAGGGGCCGTGGAACCGAAGACGCCGCCAGGAGCCGGCTCCCCGAACGCGCCGGGAGCCACGCCCGACGTCCGACATCAGCTGTCCACGTTCGATGCCCCCTGGTTCACGGCCCGTGTCTTCCTGCCCGTCGAGATCCCGGTCGCCAGCGCGTGGCAACCGTCCTCGAAGACGGTATACCAGGCGCCGGCATATGTTCCGCACGTCAGATTCGTCACCTTCGCCTCTGGTCTCAAGATGCTGGGATGGATTCTCATACCGATCTGGGTCGCCGCCCTGACGGGTATTTTGAAGCGCTGAGGTTTGACTCCCTCGCTATTGGTGGAGCGCGTCGAGGACCGCGAGGGTCAGGCGCGGCAGCGACAGGACCCCGGCGCGCCGCCGCCTATATTCCGGTCACGGCCAGAACGGCTCGATCAGATCCCATGCACGGTCAGCCCGCGTGAGAGCGCGGCGGTGGCCTGACGATCGTCGTGCGTCCAGAATTCCAGCGACTCGCCAGCCGCCTCGGCCGCCAGAATTTCGGCGGTCGCCACATGGATGGCGTCGAGCGCGCGGACGTTCACGGCAAATGAGCTCTTCGCTCGATCGACGACAACACGATCGATCGGCGCGAGGTCAAGCATCGCGAGCAGATCCGAGAGCTCCTTGCGCTTGGCCGCGGTCTGGGGATCGTCGAGATTGCCGAGGAGCCGTTCGCGATCGACGGCTCGAAAGGCCTCGACCTGTACGAGTTGAGAAGACACCAGACGGTCACCTGTGGCGCGCGGGACGGTCGGCCCTGGCTCCGAGAACAGGATCCGCAGCACAGCACTAGCGTCGACGTACTTCACTCGACTCCTCGCGCACCGCGCGAAGCGACGCCTGGATGTCCACGCGTCGATCGAGCTTGGAGATCCTGAGCCCGCTCCAGTTCTGCGTGCCCACCCGCAGCCGGCCCTCGCGCGCCAAGCGGTCATGCCACGAGAGCGCTTCGGCCTGCGGCGGCCCGAGTTGCGCAATCGGCTCATCCCGATCCTTCACGACGATTCGCGATCCGCGCGAAGCCATCCGCAGGTACTTGCTCAGATGCGCCTTCAGCTCGCTCACGTTGATGGCCTTCATGGACACATTGTCAGACCTGGTGGGTCTGAAAGCAAGGCCGGCGACGGCCGAAGCCGCCGTGCTACGGGAAGGTGAAGGGCGCGGTGGAGAGGGCGAGGATCTCGTCGGCGGTAACGACGCCGTCGGCCAGCGCGCCCGCTTTGGACGCGAAGACGAAGAAGACGTAGCGGCCGCGCGGTTCGGTGCCCGTCCACTGGTAGGACAAGAAGTTCGGCCGGTCCATGGAAAACGGCGCCGGCAGGGCGATCCGCGTCGCGTACGGCCGCAGCGATCGGATGTCGGCGACGCTGCCGACCACCACACCGCCGCTCGTGGTCCAGCACACGATCGTGACGCCGTCGGGCAGCAGCGCGCCGACGTAGAGGTCGGCCTCGGCGGGCATGCCGGGATTGGTGAGCAGAAAGCTCGTGGTCACGGTCTGGCCGACCGAGAACGTCGGCTGGTTCACGCTCACCCGCGCGCCGAGCGCTGCGTCGGCGGCCGTGAGGCTGGCGGTCAGTCGAGCGACGAAGCCGTCCTCGTCGCCGCCGCTCGACGGCTGGGCCCCACCGGCGGTGCCGGGGAAGTCGGGGCTCGCGTACGTGTTACCGGCCACGTAGACGTCATCATTCGCCGCGATCGCGAGGGCCCACGCCTGATCGAAGAATTGACCGCCGAGATACGTCGCCTGGATGAGCGTGGCGAGGCCGCTGGAAAGACGAGCGACGAAGACTTCGTAGCCTCCAGCGTTGGTCGGCTGAACGCCTCCGTTCGTGCCCGGGAAATTGGTCGATATGGTGTTTCCGGCCACATAGACCTCGCCGGTGCGGGGGGAGATCGCGAGCGCGGTCGCCTGATCGAAACTGTTGCCTCCAAGATACGTTGCGCCCACGAGCGTGGTGAGGCCGCTCGTCAACCGCGCCACGAACGCGTCGGTGCTTCCGCCATTCGATCGCTGAGCCCCGCCGCCCGTCCCCGGAAAATCGGTCGACGCGGTTTGACCGGCCACGTAGACGTCGCCGGTCGTCGGATGGATGGCCAGCGCGGACGCGAGGTCGGAGCTGTCGCCGCCGAGATACGTCGCCTGGATGAGCTCCGTCAGCGTGCCGGACAGGCGGGCCACGAACGCGTCCCCGATGCCGCCGCTCCAGCGCTGGGCGCCACCGATGGTGCCGGGGAAGTCGCCGGACTCGGTGGTGCCGGCCACGTAGACGTCGCCGGTTCGGGGATCGACGGCGAGGGCGCGGGCGTCCTCGAGGGCGGCGCCGCCCAGATAGGTCGCCTGCACGAGCGTGTCCAGGCCTTCGGTCAGTCGCGCCACGAACGCGTCCGGCCCTCCCCCGCTCGCGGGCTGCGCGGCTCCCGCCGTCCCGGGGAAATCGGTCGAGGACGTGAAGCCGGCCACGTAGACGTCCCCCGCGGTCCGCGAGGAGTTCAAGGTCGAGGGCTGAATGGCCAGCGCGTTCGCGTAGTCGCCGCCCCGGCCTCCGAGGTAGGTTGCGCGCCTGAGCACGGTGAGGTCGCCGCTCAGGCGGGCGACGAAGGCGTCAGACCCATCGGTCGTCGGCTGCGCGGCGCCCACCGTGCCGGGGAAGTCCCTCGAGTAGGTGAACCCCGCCACGTAGACGTCGCCGGTCCGAGGCGAGACCGCGATGGCCTCGGGATGGTCGAAGCCGCTGCCGCCGAGGTACGTCGTCTGGATGAGCCGCGTGAGGTCGCCGGACAGCCGCGCGACGAAGACGGCCGCGTCACCACCTTTCGATGGCTGAGCGCCGCCCGCGGTGCCGGGGAAGTTCGTGGAGAACGTCTGCCCGGTCACGTAGACGTCGCCGGTGCCCGGCGCGAATGCCATGGCGGTCGCTCCCTCGGCCCCGCTGCCGCCGAGGTAGGTCGCCTGGAGCAGCGGGTCGATGACCAGCGGCCGCCCGCGATCGTAGGCGGCGACGCTGAAGCCGTACTCGCGGCCGCGCGGGCGATAGGCCACCGCAACCTCGCGTTGCTCGCCGTCGCGCTCCTGGTAGGCAATGGGTGGCGTGAAGGCGACGGGCCCGACCCCCGTGTGGGCCACCAGCGCGCCCCGCGCGTCGAGGGTGATCGCGCGCGCGCCGGCGACCCGAACGCGGATGCGGTCGACCGACGCGCCGGGCCGCACGGTGAAGACCTTCTCGACGCTGCCGGCGCTCGCGCGCACGGAGACGGCGACGCCGGGCCACACGTCGCCGAGGTCGACGGCGTCCCACGTGGGCAGGTCCGCGCGCCATCGCTCCGCGCGGCCCACGAAGGAGCTCACCCGCCCGTCGCCGCGGTCGCGCGCCGACGGCCGCGCGCGGCCGTCGACGAACGTCTCGGTCAGACTCCAGCCCCGCCCGTCCGCGCGCCGCTCAGCGCCTGGCGCCGCCCGCGTCAGGCGATACACCAGCTCGCCGCGACGGGTGACGAACGTCGTGCCCGAGGCGGTCGAGGCGTAGTAGGCGACGGCGGCCGACGTCTGCCCCTCGTTGGCGACGAAGGCCGGCCGGGCGAGCGCACGCGGAACGTCGGCCGAAGCCCACGGGACGGAGATCAGGAAGGACGACACGGCGGCCAGGCATTCAGCGACCCGAGGCGCGATACTCACGGACGTTCAGCGCAGCAAGATTCCGGCCTTGACTCCGACCCGCGTCGAGAACCGTCGTGACAACAGTTCCCGACGCGTCATCAGACGGAGATAGCAAGAACTTGCCCAGGGTTGGGTAACGCGCGCCCTGCCCCCAGCAATGGGCGTGGCGGATCAGCGCCCGCGTGTCGCGGAGCCGAGCGCGGCCAGGACCGCGCGGGTCAGGCGCGGGAGCGAGGGATCTCGGGCGCCCATGATCAGCACGGTGTCGCCGGCGCGAGCCTCGCCGCGGATCCAGTCCACCGCGGCGGCGTGATCGGGCGCGTAGCCGCAGTGGACCGCCGGCGGGAGATCGTCGGCCAGCATGCGGCCCGAGACGTCTTTCGTCACGCTGCCGCCGGCGTAGAAGATCTCGAGGTAGCCGAAGCAATCTTGTGGCCGCAACACGCGGGGCAACAGCTCGCGCAGCTCCGGGCGCAGGAAGCGGGCGGGGCCGTAGCCGTGCGGCTGGAAGACCGCGACGACCCGCGACCCGGGTTGACATCGGGCTCGAGAACGACGACCAGCTCATCGCGATCGACACAGTGACCAACACGGTGGCCGCGACCATTCCGATCGGTCAGGCGCCTCAGGCTGTCAACTATGTGCCCAACGCCGTGCCGGACGGTGACGGCACGCGAGGCTTGCAGCCGCTCGGCGTCGCCGGACAGGCGGCGCACGTCTCGCTCGTGCCGGTGGCGAGCGCCCAGGCCACGGCTGAGAAGGCGCCCACCAGCGTTGCGCTGTTCGGCTCCCACCCTGGCCCCGCAGTTCGCGCGGCCCGCGGCCTACGGCGATCTCCTGGCGGCGCTGCTAGCGCTCGCCGCCCTCATAGCCCTTCGCTGGCGGTGGCCCCTCGCCCTGCCGCTGGTCTGGCTCTTCAACGTGGTAGGCACGGTCGACTTGCTGTACGCGGTTTTTCAGGGGATGACCAACAACGTCGGGCCACATTTGGGCTCGGCCTGGTACATCCCGACGTTCGCGGTGCCGGCGCTCTTCATCACTCACGCGATGATCTTCGCGATGCTCGTCAGGCGATCACGCTGAGCCGCCTAAATGTGCGCTTTCAAGCGTAATCCCGCTTTACATCTCGAGATCGAATTGCAGCCGTCGAGAACGCCGCTGGGTCCGGTCGCTGTCTCTGGGGGGGGAACTTCCGAGAAAAGGGCCTTCATGTCGCTTACGCTCTTACGGTCTACGCTCTGATCAAGGCGGATACAAGCGGAGCGGCCTTATGTCGCTCACGCTTCTACCCACGCTCTACGCTCATCGCTATGTCGCTCACGCTCTCGCTCGTGAAAAGCGCCGTCAGTGGGGAGAATTCCCCCGGGTGGCGACGCGGCGGCAGCCCTACGGCGTTCCGCCGCCGGACTTCTGCCTGGCGCGCGCAAATGGCGTCGTCCAGCGGGTCGTACTCCATGAAGAACCTGATCGCCCCGGCCACGCCGAGCCGCTCGGTCAGGGCCCTCCAGCCTTCCGCCCGGATCTCGTAATTCGACAGCGTCGCCGCCCGGCTCATGACTCATTCTCCCAGGCCAGCGCGCGAGGCGCGGCCACCAGGGTGCGAAGCGCGTCGCCGAGGCGCGCGGCCAGCTTCGGCAGCTCGTCGTCACAGGTCACAAACCAGCGCGCCCCGGTCCGCTCGGCAAACGCACGGTGCAGCATCGCATCAGAACGCAAACGAGCTCAGGCGGTTGAACCCGTAGTGATCGTCGTAGCGCCAGGGGGGAGGAATCGTCCCCTTGGCGTCCACGTTCCCCCGCATCAGCAGCGTCGCGTCCTCCGCGGAGCCGGCGGCGCGCGTGCCGTAGCCGATCACTCGGTCGACGGGCGGCATCCGACCGAGATCGAGGAGGCTCGCGTTGAAGAAGCCCGTCGTCACGATGGCGTCGGCCTCCGGCAACGGCTTCAGCAGCGAGGGCGCGCCGCCCTCCGGGCTGTCCTCGCTCGTGAGGAAGACGGTCTTGATCCCGAGCCGCTCGCACGCGCGCACGGTGTGCACGACCTCTATGAACTCGTTGCCACCGGCGTCCCACGTGACCAGCGCCCCCCCGGCGCCGAGCATCTTCGCGAGCTTGGCCGCCTGCTCGGCCATGAGGTCCTTCTCGTGCTGCGTCGTCCATTCGGTGCGAAAGACGATGACGCCGAGGAAGGCCAGCGTCTGCCCGTGACGACGGTAGAGCTCGAGGAGGAGCGGGTTGTTCATCACGGTCCAGGACGTCGCGAACATCGTCCGGTACGGGCCCGAGAGCGCGCCGTCGAGGATCTCGTTGGGATGGACCAGCCACGGCGGCGTCAGGCGCGTCATGCCATACGTGCCCGTGCAGAACGTGTGCTCGGAGTGCGACATCGCCTGGGGCGAATGCACGCACTGGATGTAGACGACGCCGGGCAGACCGGGCGCGGGCGGCAGCTCGAAGAGCTCTCGCTGCGGGGGCGGGAGATCGCGCACCGCGGCCGCCAGGTGATCCGAGACGGCCAGCGTCGCGCGGTGGACCACCTCGTTCTGCGAGTGGATGTCGATCGCGGGATCGGGCTCGACGACGAGACAGACGTTGACGAGCCTGGCCTGGGGGATCAGCTCCGCCCACGGGCCCGACATGTCGATGTACTGATCGACGAAGTCGCCGCCCGCGTCGTGTCAGTTGACGGACGAGACCTCCACGACGCCGAGGCCGGCCAGACGATGGGTCCGGCCGCGGCCGACCGTCTCGATCGAGCGACCGAACCAGCCCGGATAGGTCACGCCCGGGCCGTCGACCTTCACCCGCGGCTCGACGACATCGCGCACGGGCCAGATCCGGACGGACTCGCCGGGGCGGGCGATCTCGAGCCGCGCCGAGCCGACCAGGGCATCCTCCCGGACCGCGGCCAGCACGGCGTCGCGATCGATGTCGAGGACGCCGTCGTGCCACCGCGTGCGCCCGGCGAACCTCGCCTCGTGGACCGGAAACGTCCCGACCTCAAGACGCACGGGAGGAATCCTCCTCGCGCGCGGGATCGAACAGCGTGGGCTCCGTCACGGGCGTGGCGAGCGCGCGCAGGGCCGTGCGGATGATCAGCAGCCCGTACTCGCGGTCCTTGTCGGGGCCGAGGGCGGGATTGCCGCAGACGTGCTCGATCCGGCAGCCGCGGACGACGCGATTGGCGCCCGTCGTCAGCGCGAGATCGTAGATGGCCGAGATGAGCGCGACGGGGATGCCGACCCGCTCGATCTCCTTGGCGATCGTTGCGCCGCAACGATTGCACGTCCCTCACGTCGAGACGAGGAGACAGCCACCGACCTGACCGTCGCGGAGCTGCGCCGCGATCCCCTCGCCCAGCCGGCGCGCCGTCGCCACCGGGGTGCTGACCCCCGGCAGCGTGTAGGCATACCGATGCACGGAGCCGACGACGCCGGCCTTCTCGAGCTCGCGCATGTACCCGAGCGGCAGGACGTAGTTCGGGTTGCGGTCGACCAGGTGCGTGAAGTACCCGACGTGGTACGCCTCCCACTCGCCCGCGCGGAGCGCCTGCAGCTGCTCGATCGGATACCGAAAATACTGCTGCGCGTTGCCGGATGTTTGCCCGTCGGGGTTCCCCTTGGGCACGAGCCCGCCGGTCGTGACGAGCGCGATCTCCGCGTGGCGCAGGTCGCGCACGGGCGGCGCGGGCACGACCCGGTCCGGGGCCTGATAGGGAATCTCACTGACCCAGGCGCGCCCCGCGAGCTTGGCCTCGAGCATCGCGAGCGCGCGCATGAAGCCGGGCGCGGCACGCGTCCCCGACTTCCGCACGCCCCGAGGCAGATAGCCCTCGACCTCCGCGGGGCCGAGGGCTTCGGCACGCGCGAGCTTCAGAGCCAGGCGAGCGACGGACGCCAGCGCGCGCGGCATGTCGGCGGCGGTCGGCCCCGTGGGCACGATCAGGAGCTCGCGACCGTGCATCGCGACGGCGGGCGCCGCCGGATGCATGGCGGTGACGGCGGGAATCCCTCGCGCGACGGCCACGCGGCAGACCTCCGCGCAGGCCAGCCCGTAGCGACCCGCCTCGAAGGCGGGCCCGGCGACGACGACGTCGGGACGGAGGGCGTCGAAGGCCTCGCGGACGGCGGCGCGGGCGGCCTCGCGCTGATCGTTCATGTAGTTGTCCCCGGCGACGATCGTGCCGACGACGCTCGCCTTTGCGCCGAGCTCGGCGATCAGCCCCCGGGCCGCTCCGATCGGGTCGCGATGAACCTCGACCGGCCGGTTCGCCGCTTCCTCGCCGCCGAGCCCGGCGAAGAACTGGTTGATGTAGTGCACCACGTGCGGCGTATCAGCCATGCGGTCGTCTCCTCGCGCGCAGTATAGCTCGTGAGCCCCTCCCCCCTTGCGGGGAGCGAACCTACGGCAGCGCGGCGACCGTCGCGAGCCGGCCGCGATGGCCCTTGCGATAGGAGTAGAAGGTGTCCAGCCCGCAGGCGGTGCACGCGCGCGGGTTCTCGATGCGAGCCGGATCGAGACCGGCCTCCGTGAGGAGTGTCGTGTTCGCCGCCCACAGATCCAGCATGAAATGTCCGGCGCGCGCGGCCGGCGTCACCCACGAGCGCCACCCCTGCGGGTACGCCGCGGCAAGCGCGTCGATCACGGGCGCATCGATCTCGTAGCAGCACGGGCCGATCGACGGCGAGATCGCCGCGTGTAGACGCTCCGGGTGCGCGCCCGCGGCGATCACGGCGGCGACGGCGGCCGCCGCCGTGCCGCGCGCCGTGCCCCGCCAGCCGGCGTGGGCCACCGCCAGCGCCGGCGCTTCGCGATCGACGAGGACGATCGCCAGACAATCGGCGGTGAAGATGGCCAGCGGAACCCCCCGGACCTCGGTCGCGAGCACGTCCACGTGCCCCGCGAACCCCCCGCCGCCGTCGACACGAGCGACGTCAGCCCCGTGAACCTGTCGCGCCCAGGCCACCCGCCCCGGCGCCAATCCGACCCGCTCGAGAACATCGACCGCCGGCCCCGTGAACGGCGACCCCCCACTCCCCGCCGCCCCGATCCCCTCACAATGCCGGCTCGTCGTCACATGCGGCACCCCCAGCCCCGTCAGCGACGGAAACGTGAAGTGCGTCGGCGGCTCGCCGTGTGCCATCAACTTCATGAGCATCGTCGAATCCTCGTGGATGGCCGCAGCATTTTCCCGGTGGGGGGCAATCGGGGGGAGCGGCGCTCGCTCCCCCCCGATGTCAATCAATCGGCTTGGCGGCGCAAGAACGTCGGGACGTCCACGTCCACGCTCTCGAACGGGTCGTCGGCCTCCGCGCGTACTTCGCCGGCGCGCCTGCGCCAGCCGCCCGCGCCGACGGCTTGCGGTCGCGCGCCACGCGAAAGATCGACGACCTTGCCGGGCGGCGCGACGGCGTCCTTCTTCTCCGGGAATCCCGTCGCGATCACGGTCATGCGCACCTGATCCTGCATGCTCGGATCCATGACGGCGCCGAAGATGATGTTGGCATCCTCGTGAGCCGCCTCCTGCACCAGCCGCGCCGCTTCTTCGACCTCGTGCAGCGACAGGTCCGGACCTCCGGTGACGTTGAGCAGGATGCCCTTGGCGCCATCGATCGAGGCGTTGTCGAGGAGTGGGCTGGCGATCGCCTTCTGGGCGGCGTCGATCGCGCGATGCTCACCCTGGCCGACGCCGGTGCCCATCATGGCCATCCCCATGCCGGACATGATGGTGCGCACGTCGGCGAAGTCGAGGTTGATGAGGCCCGGGATGAGGATGAGATCGGAGATGCCCTGGACGGCCTGCTGGAGCACCGAGTCGGCGACGCGAAACGCGTCGACCAGCGACGTGCCGCGGTCGACGACGGACAGCAGGCGCTGGTTCGGGATCGCGATCAGCGTGTCGACGACGCCGCGCAGCGCCTCCAGCCCCGTCTCCGCCTGCACCATGCGCCTGCGTCCCTCGAACGTGAACGGCTTGGTGACGACGGCCACGGTGAGGATGCCGAGGCCCTTGGCCAGCGACGCCACCACGGGCGCCGAGCCCGTGCCCGTGCCGCCGCCGAGGCCGGCAGTGATGAAGATCATGTCGGCGCCCTCGAGCAGACGCGTGATCTCCTCCGGGTCCTCCAGGGCGGCGTCGCGGCCGATCTCCGGGTTCGACCCTGCCCCCAGCCCGGCGGTGAGCTTCGCCCCGAGCTGCAGCTTGATCGGCGCGGGCGAAGCCCGCAGGGCCTGGCTGTCCGTGTTGGCGACGATGAACTCTACTCCGGAGAACTGCGAGGCCATCATGCGCGTGATGGCGTTGCTACCGCCCCCGCCGAGACCGATGACCTTGATCTTGGCCGCCTGCGGCGCTTCATCCAGCTCGAACAGGGGACGCCGGCCGCGCTCTTTCTCCATCCGCCTTCCCTCCGCATTCTCGCCGGAGCGGCGTGTCGCCCTCCGGGCCCGTGGATGCCCCATGCCGTCGTCCGCGACGAACAGCGACGGCTGACGTCCCTGCGCCACTGCCTGGCCTCTCAGAAGAAGTCGCCGAACCAGCCGGCCAGCCGCCGAAGCCGGCTCATGCCCCGTCGATCCGCCGGCGTGCCGCGGACGGCTGCCATCTCCTGCGCCAGTCCATAGAGGGCGAGACCGACGGCGGTCGCGTATGCGGGATGCGTGACCGCCTCGGCCAGCCGGCCGCCGACCTGCGGGATCCCTCGACGCACCGGGAGATCGAACACGCGCTCGGCGACTTCGGGAACGCCGGGAAGGATCGACGTGCCACCGGTCACGACGACGCCCGCCGTGGCCGCGTCGCGGAACCCGGCCTTGGCGAGATCCCGCGCGATGAGCGTGAAGATTTCCTCGACCCGCGGCTGGATGATCTCCGACAGGATCTGCCGCGAGAGCTGCCGCGCCTTGCGACCGCCCACCGACGGCACGTCGATCGTCTCTTCCGCCGGGACCAGCGCGGTCAGCGCGCATCCATAGCGCCGCTTGAGATCCTCGGCGTCGGCGGCGGGGGTGCGGAGGCCGGCGGCAATGTCGTTGCTGACGTGATCGCCGCCGAGCGGCAGGATCGACGTGTGCCAGATGGCGCCCTCTCGATAGAGCGCGACGTCGGTGGTGCCGCCCCCGAGGTCGATGACGAGCACGCCGAGCTCCTTCTCGTCGGGAAGGAGGACGCCCTCGGCCGAGGCCAGGGGCTCCAGCACGATGTCCTGGACGGTGAGCCCCGCCCGGTTCACCGAGCGGACGACGTTCTGCACCGACGTCACGGCGCCGGTGACGATGTGCGCTTCCACCTCGAGGCGCACGCCGGACATGCCGATCGGCTCGCGCACCCCATCCTGGTCGTCCACGACGAAGGTCTGCGGCAGCACGTGGATGATCTCGCGATCCTGGGGCAGGTTGAGCGCCCGCGCCGCGGCGACCGCGCGCTGCACGTCCTCGGCGCTCACCTCGCGAGTCTTGCCGGCCACGGCGACGACGCCGCGGCTGTTGACACCCCGCACGTGCCCGCCGGAGACGCCGGCGTAGACGGCGGCCACCTCGACGCCGGCCGTCTGCTCGGCTTCACCGACGGCCTGCTTGATCGCCTCCACGGTGGAGTCGATGTTGACGACGACGCCCCGACGCAGCCCACGGGAGGCCGTGGCCCCCATGCCGATGACCTCGAGGGCTCCGCCCGTGCCAACCTCGGCGATGATCGCGCAGATCTTGGTCGTCCCGACGTCCAGTCCGACGATGAGGTCCCTGTCCCGAGTGCGTGCTATCCCTGGCCTCCCTTCGTGAAGACCACCTGGTTGCGGAAGCGGAGATCGATGGTGCGTACGCCCTGGCCGTCGCGGCCGACTTCCGCCAGCACCCCTTCGAGCCGAGCGAGCCGCTCGTCCCATTCCTCCGTGCCGAGGCGCACCTCGAGGCCGTCCACGGTGTAGAGCACGGGCCCGTCGCCCCGGCTCATGTCGATCTCGGAGATCTGCGCCGTGAGTGCGCTGCCGCTGCGGAGCAGCACGCGGATCAGGGCGATCGCCTCCCGGGCGCGCGGGCCCGGCGCGGTCCGGATCGAGGTCAGCTCCGCCTCGTCGAGGCCGCTCACCACGGGGACCGGCGGCACCACCGCCTGGGGCACCTCCCGCAGCAGCCGCCCCTCCTCGTCGAGCCAGTGCAGGCGCCCGGCGTGCACGAGGGTGAACGGCCGGCGCTCCTCGACGACGATGGTGACCCGGTTCGGATAGCGCCGGATGACCTCGGCGCGTCGGATCTCCGGCACCGCCTCGACACGCTCGACGACCGTCCTCGGATCGATGCGCCAGACGTTGGTCCCCGGCGCGATGGCGGCGGCGGCGCGCACGCGCGCCGGGGATACCCGCGAGATCCCCTCGACGTCGACGCTCGTCACCGCAAAGCGCGGCGCGGTCACGAGCCAGCCGATGCCGGCCGCGGGAACCGCGAGGGCGAGCAGCCCGATGGCGAGGAGCCCCAGACGGGACAGCGCCCAGAAGGCCCGGCGGGCCCGCCGGCGGTTGACGCGGCCCACGCGCTGACCCGCGATGAACGCCGTTCGCTCGCCGTGGTCGTGGAGCAAGGGCCCGTTCACTCGCCGATGATGCGGATCTCGGGGTCGAGCGTGACGCCGAAGTGGGTGTGCACGCGCTCCCGGGTGAGATTCATGAGCGCCAGGATGTCGCTGGCGGCCGCGCCTCCGCGATTGACGATGAAGTTGGCGTGCTTGGACGAGATCTCGGCGCCGTTGATCCGCTTGCCCTTGAGACCGACCTTCTCGATGAGGCGCCCGGCGACCTCCCCCGCGGGGTTCTTCCAGACACAGCCGGCGGAGGCCAGCGCCAGCGGCTGGGTGGCCTTCTTCCGCTTGAGCCGCTGCTTGATGTCCTTCTGGATCTCGGCGAGCGGGCGGCGATGGAGCTGGAGCCGACAGCCGACGAGCACGGACCCGACCGGCGCCTGGAACGTCCGGTAGGTGAATGACGCACCGCCCGGCTTGAACTCCCCGATGGTGCCGTCGGGATGGAGGAAGTACACGGCGGAGACGAAGTCGCCGATGGCCCCGTCCTCGGTGCCCGCGTTCATGGCCAGCGCGCCCCCGATCGTGGCGGGAATGCCCACCAGACATTCCACGCCGCCCAGGTTGAGGGCGGCCGCTTCGCGGATCAGCGCGGACAGGCTCGCCCCCGCGCCGGCCACGACCTCCTCGCCGTGGAACTCCGCCCGGCCCAGGCAGCCCTCGAGCTTCAGCACGACGCCACGGACACCGCGGTCCATCACGAGGAGGTTGTTGCCCGCGCCCAGCGTCACCACGGGCAGCTGCTCGCGCTCGGCGAACAGCAGCGCGTGACGGATGTCATCCACGTCTTGTGGGACCACGAAGATGTCGGCGGATCCGCCGATACGCAGGGACGTGTGGAAGCTCAGCGGCTCCTTGAACCGCACTTCCCCTCGGATCTCTCCTAGCATGTCGTTCTCCCTCCCAGCGCGCCCGGCTCGAGCCGAAGCAACAGCTCGGGGCCGAGCCGGCTGACGTCACCAGCGCCCAGCGTGATGATCAGGTCGCCGGGCCGGCTGATGTCGATGACGTGATCGATGAGGCGCGCGCGGTCACGGCCGAGATAGGTCACGTCGCGATGACCGTGGGCGCGAATGGCGTCGGCAAGATCCGCCGCGGTCACGCCCGGGATGGGCGGCTCGCCGGCGGGATAGATATCCATGACGATCAGCACGTCCGCCTGATTGAAGGCGGTCAGGAACTCCTCCCGCAGGTGGAGCGTCCGCGTGTAGCGGTGCGGCTGGAAGACGACGACGACGCGGCGATCGAAGCCGGCCTTGGCGGCGGCCAGCGTCGCGCGGATCTCGACGGGGTGATGCCCGTAGTCGTCCACCACGGTGATGCTCCCCGCCTGGCCGCGCACCTGGAACCGGCGCTGGACGCCCGCGAAGCCGGCCAGCGCCTTCTGGACCGTGAGGAACGGGATCTCGAGGTCGAGGGCCACGCCGATGGCGGCGAGCGCGTTGAGCACGTTGTGGCGCCCGGGCACCTGCAGAGTGCATTCCCCGAGCGACATTCCCCGCTGGAACACCTCGAAGCGGCTGGTGAGACCCGACAGGTGCAGCCGGCGCGCCACCAGGTCGGCGCCGGACTCGAGCCCATACGTGATGATGCGCTTGTCGATGCGCGGGATCAGGAGCTGAACGTTGGGCTGGTCCAGGCAGAGCACGGCGACACCGTAGAAGGGCACCTTGTTGACAAACGTCACGAAGGCCTCGCGGATGGCGTCGAGGGTGCCGTAGTGATCCAGGTGCTCG
>Ga0207646_10003457_pt1 | contig 17832 bp, 15 predicted proteins | sample KBSK5502metaG_FD_184343 | JGI IMG/M metagenome (GOLD analysis project Ga0207646, IMG submission 184343) | Corn, switchgrass and miscanthus rhizosphere microbial communities from Kellogg Biological Station, Michigan, USA - KBS K5-50-2 metaG... | ecosystem: Host-associated > Plants > Roots >... | reverse complement strand
CGCGGATCGTCGCGCGCGCCTGGACGGACCCCGCCTACAAGCGACGGCTACTCACCGACGCCACGGCGGCGATCGGCGAAGCCGGTTTCGGTGGTCAGCAGGGCGAGGACATGATCGTGCTCGAGAACACGCCGAAGGTCCACAACATGGTCGTCTGCACGCTCTGCTCGTGCTACCCGTGGCCGGTGCTCGGCCTGCCGCCGGTCTGGTACAAGTCGGCACCGTACCGGGCACGTGCGGTCATCGATCCGCGCGGCGTGCTGAAGGAGCTCGGGCTCCAGTTGAGCGAGGAGGTCGAGGTCCGCGTGTGGGACTCGACGGCTGAGCTTCGGTACCTCGTCCTGCCGGAGCGGCCGGCGGGGACCGACGGCTGGACAGAGGAGCAGCTCGCCGCTCTCGTCAATCGCGACGCCATGGTGGGCGTGGCGAAAGTGCCGTCGCCGAAGGAAGCGGCACGGTGAACGGCGTCCACGACATGGGTGGCATGCACGGCATGGGTCCCGTAGTGATCGAAAAGGATGAGCCGGTGTTCCACGCGAGGTGGGAGGCACGCGTGTACGCGTTGCAGAGGGCGACTGGGTTCCACGGCCGGTGGAACATCGACATGGCGCGCTTCTCGCGCGAGCGGATGCCTCCTGCGGACTATCTCGCGGCCTCTTACTACGAGCGCTGGCTGTTTGGGCTGCAAACGCTCCTCGTCGAGCAGGGCCTCGTCACGGCGCAGGAGCTCGCGACCGGCCGCGCGGCGACGACAACCGGCCAGGCCGCCGTGCTGCGCGCGCCTGACGTGACGGTGATGCGCGGCCGGTCGAGCACGCGGGTCGCCGCCGATGTGCCGCCGAGGTTCAAGCCCGGCGAGGGGGTGGTCGCGCGCACGATCAATCCGGTGGGTCACACTCGGCTGCCGCGCTACGTCCGCGGGCGCCGCGGCGTCATCCACATCGACCACGGCATCTTCAAGTTCCCGGACACGAACGCGATGAAGCGTGACCCGAAGCCGCAGCACTGCTACAGCGTGCGCTTTGCCGCGCGCGAGCTCTGGGGTCCAGGGGTCGCCGCACGAGACAGCGTGTACCTCGACCTGTTCGATGACTACCTTGACGCCGCATAACGTCGATCTCACCGCGCTGCCCGCGCTACCGCGCGACGATGCCGGTCCGACGTTCGCAGCGCCGTGGGAGGCGCAGGCGTTCGCCATGGCGCTATCTCTCCACGAGCGCGGGATCTTCACGTGGCCCGAGTGGTCGCGGGCGCTCGCGCGCGAACTCGCCGACGCGGCGGCGCGCAGCCAGCCTGATGACGGCACGCATTACTACGAGCACTGGCTCGCCGCGCTCGAGCGGCTTGTCGCCGAGAAGAAGGTCGTCGCCGCGAACGAGCTTGCGCAACGAGTGGACGACTGGGACGCCGCCGCGCGCGCAACACCCCACGGGAAGCCGATCGAGCTCAAGCCCCGGTAGGGCAGTTCTCGCGTTGACCATTCATTGACGGACATCCACTGGTCGCGGCACGCGTCCTGCTGCCGCCGGTTCGGCGGCCAAGCGAGGCGAGGAACGTTCGCGTCGCACGGCCGCTAGATCGAACGAGAACGTGGGAGGCCGATCGCCTCGCCACAGGAGTGGAGTTCCGTGAAGCGAACCGCTCTACGCCGACGCGTCCTCTTTCTCGTCGCGACACTCGTCGTTTCGCTCGTCGCCCTGGGTAGACCACCGGGTCCCAGCTACGCGATTAATGGTTTCAGCGACAACCAGGAGCTCCCGCTTCCGCTCCTCGCGCCGATCGGCCCGACCGGCGTGTCGTTCATCGTCCGCGGGCTCGAGCCCAGCACGCGCGTAGCGCCCGATGGCACGGTGTACGTGTCGACGATCCGCGGCGTGCCCGGCGGAGTTGACCTGCACCGGTACTACGCGCCGATCGACGGCCTTTCCGGAGCGGGCGGTACGTATCCCTTTAAGTACGAGGGCCAGCCCGACAACTGCGGGATCCTCGCGAACGGGTGCGCGAACAACAGTCTCGACCCTCTGGGCATCGGCCTCGGTGGCGGCGACGTCGACCTGGCCGTGAACTTCCCGACCAGCGGCGTGCCCAATCTCGCGCTGGTCAGCCTCACCCTGGCACCGGGCGTCACCGGAACGCACTCCACCGACCGCGCCGACCACTTCAGCCCGGCGAATCCAGTGGTGGCGCTCATCCCTGGAGACGATCGGCAGTGGATCGAAGGCTTCGGGGCGCAGAACGTGTATCTCGTGTATCACGACGTGGCGACGTTCAACATCGAGGTCCAGCGTTCGAACGACGGTGGCCTGACGTACGTCGATGGGTTCGGTGAGGCCATTGATCCTCAGACCTTCCCCGCGGCCGGCGGCGTTCCCGCAACGAACACCGCGAACACGCACGGCACAATTCGGGTCGATCGAAGCCCCACGTGCACGTTAAGCCGGGGCAACCTCTATCAGATCTTCGTAGCACCGGACAACGTCGTGGAAAACGCTGCGGGAGGTCCGTCGCGCTCCGCGTACGTCGGCGTGTCGACTGACGTGAAGCTCGGACTCCCGGTCTTCACCTTCACCGACCACAAGATCGCGACCACCCCCACAAGCATTTCGCAGATCTTCCCCGCGCTCGCGGTTGACGCGTTCGGATACCTCTACGCGGTCTGGTCGGACAACTCGGGCATCTTTTACACGTATTCGACCGACATCGGGACGACATGGGCGGCCCCGATCCGGGTGAACCAGGGCACCACCGTCGGCAACGCGAATGTGTTTCCGTGGATCGACGCGGACGCGAACGGTCACGTCGGGATCGTTTGGTTCGGCGGCGATCGCGCCGGCAACTCCAACGACGCGACCATCCACCAACCCGGGACCGATATGAGCACCTGGACAAACTGGAATGTGTACTACGCCGAGTCTGTGCTCGGCCACACAGCCACACCGGCCTTTACGCAGAGTGTGATCAGCGACCATGTCATCCATCGAGGCACCCTTAGCACAGGCGGCCTTGGGGGCGGAGCGAACCGCAACCTAGGCGACTACTTCCAGATCGCGTTCGACCCGCAACACCTCGCCAACGTGGCGTTCTCCGATGACTCCAAGCTTTCTCCGATCACCGTCGCCGGGCACACGGGCAATAACGACCCGCAGGCGCGGCGGCTGATCCGCGCGAATTTCACGCACCAGCTCGCCGCGGCGCCGGGGATCGTCACGTCCGGGCCATGCGCCGGGACGATCACACCGCCGCCGCCCGAAACCGGACGCAAGATCACCGGCGGTGGCCGCCTTGGACCGGACGTGAATTTCGGATTCGTGGCGAAGGAGACCCCGCTGAACGGCGCGCTCTCATACCACGACCAGTCTCAGAACCTGGATGTGAAGAGCTCAGGCGGGATTGACTCGATCCTCTTCTCCGGGAATTGCGCGACCTTCAAGGGCAACGCGAAAGTGAATGGCCAGCCCGGCTACCGCTTCAGCGTCAATGCGTGCGACAACGCGGATCCGGGCGTGGGAAAGGACACGTTTGGCATCGGTGTGACCGGGCCGAACAACTTTGTGTACTCGAAGGGACCAGCGCCCATTACCGAAGGCAACATCTCGATGCACTAGAGGCGACGCCCAGAGAACAAGAGGCCCCCGACATCGGGGGCCTCTTTCCATTCTTTTGATCCGCGAGGGTTATCCGCCGTTCGCGAAGAAGCTCACGCAGTCACCCTGGTTCTTGAATGGCCCAGGCGAGGACGTGAAGTCCTGCCAACCGCCGTCCTTGCAGGCTTCCTTGTTGTCGGCTTCGAAGGTGAACGTCGTGTTGTTGATCATCACGTTGTCGACGAGCACGGTCTGCGTTCCGCCGACGGCCCAGCCGCCGTCCGTGACGAGCTGGATGCCGGTGATGGTCATGTTTCCGTACGCGGCCTGCGCGTGGGCCCATGTGTCGTAAAAGGTGCCGCCAGGAGCCGAGGCTCGAGAAGCCGACGAGGAAGCAGACCTCGGTGACGGTGAGGTTCGCGCTGCGCAGTAGCTCGCGCGCGCGCTCGACGCGTCGCCCGGAGAGGTAGTCACGCGGCGTCTGGCCGTAGATGGCGCGGAAGGCGCGAATGAAGTGAAAGCGCGAGTAGCCGGCCTCGCGGGCGATCGCGTCGAGATCGAGCGGCTCCGCGTAGGCGCGATCCATGAGGTCCTTGGCCTGTCGCAGATCTGCGAGACGACTGATGTCGGGCATCAGCGCGCGCACGTGGCGCGGCGTCGCGATCAGAACGGGAAAGTGATGCCGCGGCTGCGGAGCTTCTCGAACTTACCGGCGGAGAACTGGTACAAGCGGGCAGGCCGCGACGGACCATTGGTGCGGTGCTGCTCGAGCGGCTTCAGGATTCCGAGCAGCTCGATCTTTCTGCGGAAGTTCCGCTTGTCGAGCGGTCGTCCGAGGATCGCCTCGTACACCTGCTGTAGCTCTGTCAACGTAAAACGGCGAGGGAGCAGCTGAAAGCCGACGGTTGTGTACTCCAGCTTGTTGCGAAGCCGTTCGACGGCGTAGTCCAGGATCTTGCGATGGTCGAACGCAAGCCGCGGCAGCTCGTCCATCGGCCACCATCGCGCATCGGCTGCGTCCGTGCCCGCGTGAATCGGATGATCCGCCGAGATCAGAGCGAAGTACGCCACCGTGACGAAGCGGCCCCGCGGATCACGCCCCGGATCGCCGAAGGAATAGAGCTGCTCGAGATAGACATCGGCAACGCCGGTCTCCTCACGCAGCTCGCGCAACGCGGCCGCGTCCAGAGACTCGCGCTCATCGACGAAGCCACCCGGGATCGCCCAGGTGCCCTCGAACGGCGGGCTGCCCCGCCGGACCAGAAGCACGTTCAGGGCACGCTCCCTCACCGTGAAGATCACGGTGTCGACGGTCACGTGGATGGACGACGGTCTTAGGGCCATACGAGACGCACCCGCTCGGGCGCGGCCTGGATCGTGGCCACCAACCCGGCCCCGAAGGCCAGGTAGTCGGACTCCACTCCGTCGCTGAACAGCACGCCCTCTGTCGACATCATGGATTCGATGCGCAGCGCCTGGCGCGGTTCGACAAGTCCGGCGACGATCGTCGCGCTCCAGCGCTGGCTGGCGAACGGCTCGCGCACCGCGAAGACGAGCCGCGGATCATTCCAGTCCAGTCTGATCGGTCTCCCCGGTGTGCCGCCGGTGAATGCGCTCACGCCGGCCGCCATGTTGAAAACCGACGTCAGCCAGCCGGTCGATCCTGCGGCGGTCGAGACGATGATCCCGGATGAGGATTGGTCCTCCGTCCGGCCGCTCCAGGTGACGCGATAACGCGCGGACACATGCGTCCTGGCGCCGATGAAGAAGTCGTTGAAGGCGAGGAGGCGCTGCCCGTCGGAAAGATCGACCCGAGCGAGAGTCACCTCTCGTGCGTGAGTGACTTCCGAGATGACGCGCTCGACCGCGCTGCGTGCCTGCGAGACTGCGAAAGGCACGAGAATCGCGTCGAAACGCTCTGGCTCCGGATTGACCGGGACGATCGGTGTCGTCCCGACGTATTTCGCGGTGTTGGCGACGAGACCGTTCCCGCCCAGGGTGACCACGAGATCACCCGGAGCGAACCGAAAGGTCGGAAGCAACGACCGATCGATGGTCTGCTGCTGCATGTCGCGATGCTCCAGCGATCGTTTGAGATAGTTCAGCGCCCGTTCGTAGGCATCGTCCTCGCGCGCGTAGTCCGAGAAGTCCAGGCCCGCCTGCTCGAGATAGAAGCGCGCCTGATCCATCGTGTTGAAGCGGTCGATCAGGTTGGCGAGCCTGGTCTTTCGGGTCACGAGCACGATCTTGTCGTAGGTCACGCCGGCTCCGTTGCCGAGGCGCCGGCCAGAAGGCCTTCAAGGAGGTCGGGTGTGATGTTGAGCTGCCCGATCTTCTTGGCGTTCTCGGCGAGCTCACGGAATGCGAGCGCGATGGTGAGCCGCGGGTCCGCGCCTGTCGTGGACAGCGCGGTGAGCGTCTTCCAGTCGATGTCCCGGACGGTGCGCAGCGACGCGTCCAGCGCGTATGCCTTGCTGTCGGCGTCGATCTTCTCGTTGTCGGCTCGCTTGGCGATGAGTGACGCGCGCTGCTCTTCGACGGAGATGTCCGCTGCCATCTTGGTCTCACGGATCTGGCGATTCTTCAGCTCGACGGCGATCTGCGTGTTGAGCTCGGTCTCCTTGATCTTGCGCTCCTCTTCCACCGCGGCCTGGCGTCGCGCGTAGATCGCTTCGTCGGCCCGTCTGAGGAGCGCCTCTCGGGCCTCTGCCTCGAGGGCGCGGGCGGTCTCGGGGCTTGGCTTCGCATCGAGGAGCGAGACGTCGAGGATCTCGATGCCAAGGATGGTCACGGCATCGGACGCGCGCATGCGCGTGAGCATTTCGCCCGCGATCCGCGTGGATCCGATCAGGACGTCGCGAAGGTCCATCTGCTGAACGACGGCCCGCAGGTGGATCTGGGCCGCCTGCGTGAGCCGCTCGCGGAGCTTGAGCGGGTCATCGGTGCGGTAGTTGCCCGACGGCCTGATGCTGAAGTCGAGCAGCTGCGCCAGCTTTCCCGGATCCGTCACCCGATAGGTCAGCTGACCCTGCAGGGTCGCGCTCTGGAAGTCGTGCGTCGCTCCGGTGAAGGCGAACGGCAGCGCCACGCTGGCGAGCGGAATCTCCACGATCGTGGCGCTCGGTGACCAGTACCAGAACGCGAGCCCAGCACCCTGGCGCCGGATCTTCCCTCCGGAGAAGTGCATCACGTAGGTCGTGGGAGCGGCCTTTTCGTACTCGAACATGTCCGACTCCTTCCGGTCGCTAATTAGTGTCTGATAGACACTGGTGTCATTCACACACTTTCTAGAGAGGAGCGACGCGGTTGTCAAGTGGTACTCCCGTCAGGGCAGCTGGGTGAAAACGGCCGACCTAGGCCGGCCGTGGCGCCTTCTGGCAGCTTGGGCAGTAATAGCTCTTGCGGAACTCGTTCGGGTGGAAACCCACGTCGATCGGGGTGCCGCATTCGTAGCACGGCAGCCCCCTCCGTTCCTGCACCGAGCGGAGCTGCCGCCGATCGAGGGTGAAACGCGAGCGTCGCGGTCCGCCGTCGCGGTTGCGCCGCAGGAGGTCGCGCGCGGCCAGGACGACGCGCTGCAGCTCGTCGTCGGTGAGCTCGCCGATCTTCGTCCAGGGCCACGTGCCCGTGATGAACAGCGTCTCGTTCTTGATCTCGTTCCCGATGCCCGAGAGCGTGCGCTGGTCGAGAAAGGCGGTCGCGATGTCACGGTCGGGCTGCGCGCGCAGGCGGCGTATGCCTTCGTCGAGATCGAAGTCGTCCGCGATCACGTCCGGTCCGAGCTCCGGAATGACCGGATGCAGCGCCACCTCGCGCGCGGTCATGAGCTCGACGACCGGAGGCGTCTCACACGGAGCGACGTAGTCGTCCGTGCGGATGACGACGCGCGCCTTCGACGGCGCGAACCACCACCGCTGGCCCGGACGGTAGACATGCCACTGCCCCTGCATGCGCATGTGCGTGTGAAGGACGACGTCCTCGCCGTCCGTCGTGAAAGTGATCAGAAGATGCTTGCCGTTCGACTCGACGGCCTTGACCGTGCCGCCGACCACCCGCCGGCGCGCCGCCGCCGGCGTGACCTTCGGCGCGACGAGGTCGAACCCCGTCACGACGCGGCCCGCGAGCGCGCGTCGCAGCACGGTCGCGGTGCGAAAGATCGTGTCGCCTTCGGGCATCCGGCGCTACGCGCGCGCGACGCGCCGGAGATATCCGCGCGGAGTTCGCGCGAAGCCGGCCTCGCGGAGCGCGTCCGCGATGGGGGATTCGTCGACCGGCGCTCCGTCGACGGATTGGATGAAGAGGGTGGTCCTGCGGTCGGGCCCGACCTCGGTCGCGAGCGCCGCCGCCAATGCGTTTCGGGTGGGCTCGGCATCCGCCTCGTCGCTGATGAACGTGAGGAGCTGCTCTTCGCCGCGACCGAGCCAACCTGCGAGGCGCCCGTCGACGAGGATCACGAGAGCGCCGGCAGTGCGCATGGGCTTGCGGCCTTCGGGCCGCTCTGGCCACGAGAGCGCCGCGCCGTATGGGTTGGCCGGATCGGTCGCCGCGAGGATGACGGCGTGCGGCTCCTCGGTGCGCTCGCGTGCGGCTCGCAGCCGGTCGACCGCGCCCGGCAATGCGAACTGCGCGGCGCCGAGGCCGGAGACGAAGTAGCCACGCCGGATGCGGCCCGCCTCCTCCATCGCTTTCAAGACGCCGTACGCCGCCGCGAAACCGCCGCCGATCCCTTCCGACCGCACGACCTCGCGCGTTAACACGCCGTGCCGCTCGAGGAGCTGCCGGATCTGCGCGGTCGCGCGCTCGGTCGGCGTGATCGGCGCGTCGCCCGCGGCTTCGGTGAGTGACCAGCGCCCGGCGACGTCGTCGCGCACGGTGAAGCGCTGGAGACTCCGCACGTGCATCGCGCGGCCCACGGAATTGCTCCGGCGCGAGCGACGGAGCGGCGCGAGGAGCGCGCGCACCGCGTGGAAGGTGTCGTTCGTGACCTCGCCGGCCCAGACGAGATCCCAGAGGGCGTCGCCCAGCTCGGGCGCGAAACCGCCCCGTGCTGCGGCGAGGAGCTGCGGGAAGAACGACGCGCCTCGCGCCTGCAGGACTTCGCGAAGGCGATCGTGGATCGGGCGATCGGGTCGCGTGTCCGGGGCCGGCCGGAGAAGCGAGAAGTGCTCCGCGAGGAAGAGCGCGACGCGGCCGTCCTTCGGGCCGAGCGCGCCGCCGCCCATCCACATGACCGCGCCCGAGCCGAGCAGCGCGTCGAGGTCTCGCGGGTCGTACTTTTGGACGCGGGCCGGAAGGATGCGTGTCTCGAGATCCGACGCGGGGACAAAGGCGCCTTCGAGCTTCGCGATGGCGTCGAGAAGTGCGGTCTGGCCACGCTCGCCTGAATCGATGCCGTGCCACGCGACGGCGAATCGACCGAGCGCGTCCTGCTCGACCGGCTCGACCTCCCGACGAAGGCGCGCCAGGGATCGCCCCCGGAGGGTTCGCAGCACACCCGTGTCGACCCACTCCGAGCCGGACTGCCCTGGACGGAACTGGCCCTCCACGATCGTTCCGGACTCCGCGAGCCGGCGGAGTGCGTCCACCACCTGCGCCTCAGCCAGACCAAAACGGCGCGCCGGGTCGCCAGCGACGAACGGACCGTGCGTACGCGCATATCGCCGCAACAGCGACACGAGCGGATCCGCGTCGTCCGTCATCAGGAAGGCGGCGGGAAGGCCAAGCGGCAGGCCGACACCAAGCGCGTCGCGGTAGCGGCCCGCGTCTTCGGCGGCGATGAAACGCCGCTCGCCGGCGATCCGCACATCGAGCACGCGCCGTTCGCTCACGAGGCGCGAGATCCAATCCTCTACGGCCGCGGGTTCGGCGCTCCGCGCGGCGATCTCCTCGGCGGTGAGGTCGCCGAGACGCAGGAGCATCTCGTGCACACCGTCGGCGTGACGCGCGGCGCGCTCGCGTACGAGGTGTTGGAGCGAAAGCTCGAGATCCGTGACGGCGTCCTGGTCGAGGAGCTCGCGGAGCTCAACCTCGCCGAGAAGCGCCCGGAGCTGCGACGGATCGACGGTGAGCGCTTGCGCGCGCAGCTCGGCGAGCGGCGCGTCGCCTTCGTACATGAAGTTGGCGACGTAGTTGAAAAGGAGCGACGCCGCGAACGGCGAAGGCTTCTTCGTGTCGACCGTCACCGCGCGGATCTTTCGCGAGCGGATCGCGGTGAGGAGCTCGGTGAGGCCCGGCATGTCGAAGACGTCCTGGAGGATCTCGCGGTACGTCTCGAGGACCATCGGGAACGCTTCGTAGCGACTCGCGACCGAGAGCAGGTCATTCGCGCGCTTGCGCTGCTGCCAGAGTGGCGCGCGCTGTCCGGGACGGCGCCGCGGCAGGAGCAGCGCGCGCGCCGAGTTCTCGCGGAAGCGCGCGGCGAACAGCGCCGTCGTCGGCGCGCCCTGATTTGCGGCCCGCGCGCCACCGCCGCCGACGGCGAGCGAGGCCTGGACGAGATCGCTCACGGTGTCCGGATCGGGAAGCAGGAGCTCGACGGGCGGCGGCTGGTCGGTCCCTGGGAAGCGCACGACGATGCCGTCGTTCGTCCAGAGGATGTCGGGCTCGTCGCCGTTCCGTTCGCGGACCATCGCTCCGATCGCCATCGCCCACGGCGCGTGCACGCGCGCGCCGAAGTGACTGAGGATGCACACACGCCAGTCGCCCATGTCATCGAGATAGCGCTCGATCACGATCGTGTGGTCGTCGGGCACGGTCCCGGTCGCCGCTTCCTGGTCGCCGAGGTATTGCAGGAGATTGCGTGCAGCCCCGTCGGCGAGCGCGTGCTTCGTGACGAGCTCCTTCGTCGCTTCATCCGGGGAGAGCGAGCGCATGCGGCGCGCGAGCGCGCCGATCGCACGCCCGAACTCCAGCGGGCGGCCGACGTTCTCGCCGTGCCAGAAGGGCATGCGCCCGGGGACGCCGGGGGCGGGCGACACGAGCACGCGGTCCTGCGTGATCTCCTCCACGCGCCAGCTCGAGGCGCCCAGGAGGAACACGTCGCCTTCCTTCGTCTCGAAGACCATTTCCTCGTCCAGCTCGCCGACGCGGCCCTTGCCCTTCTCGGCGCCGGCGAGGAACACCCCGTAGAGGCCGCGATCGGGGATGGTGCCGCCGTTCGAGATCGCCACGACCTTCGATCCTTCGCGCGAGCGCACCACACCGGCCGTGCGATCCCACACGACGCGCGGCCGCAGCTCGGCGAACTCGTCCGACGGATAGCGACCGGAGAGCATGTCGAGCACACCTTCGAAGGCGCTGCGCGGTAGCTCGGCGAACGGCGCTGCTTGGCGAATGACGCGCTCGAGATCGTCGACACCCCAGTCGTCCATCGCGGTCATCGCGACGATCTGCTGCGCGACGATGTCGAGCGGATTGCGCGGATAGCGGAGCGGCTCGACCGCACCCGCGAACATTCCCTCGGTGATCGCGGCGCTCGCGAGGAGATCGCCGCGGTACTTCGGGATGATCACGCCGGTCGAGGGTTCGTCGATGCGATGCCCGGCCCGCCCGATCCGCTGCATACCGCTCGCGACGGACGGCGGGGACTCCACCTGGATGACGAGGTCGATCGCGCCCATATCGATGCCGAGCTCGAGCGAGCTCGTGGCGACGAGCGCCGGCAGGCGACCCGACTTGAGGTCGTCCTCGATCCGGAGCCGTTGCTCGCGCGCGATCGAGCCGTGATGGGCATGGACGAGCTCCTCGCCTGCGAGCTCGTTGAGCGCACCCGCGAGACGCTCCGCGAGACGGCGCGAGTTCACGAAGATGAGCGTCGACCGGTGCGAGCGGATGAGCTCGAGGATCTGCGGGTGGATCGCGGGCCAGATCGACGAGCGCTGCACCGCGGTGACCGGACCGGTCGGGATCTCCGCGGGCTCGCCAAGGCGCGCCATGTCCTCGACCGGCACCTCGACGCGGAGCTCGAGCGGCTTCCTGCGACCAGCGTCGAGCACCCGTACCGGGCGCGGGACGCCGTCGTCGAGGCCGCCGAGGAATCGCGCGATCTCGTCGAGCGGGCGCTGCGTGGCGGAGAGGCCGACGCGTCGCAACCTCGGGGCTCCCCGCCCGCGCAACTCTTCGAGCCGCTCGAGGGAGAGCGCGAGATGCGATCCGCGCTTGGACGGGACCACCGCGTGGATCTCGTCGACGATCACGCTCTCGACGGTCCGCAGCGCGTCGCGCGCAAGACTGGTGAGGATCAGATACAGCGATTCCGGGGTCGTGATGAGGATGTCGGCCGGCTCGCGCTGGTAGCGCGCTCGGTCGCGCGACGGCGTGTCGCCCGTCCGGATCGCAACGGTCGGCTCGCGATACGGGATGCCGAGTCGCTGCGCCTGCCGCGTAATGCCGACAAGCGGCTCGCGCAGGTTGCGCTCGACGTCGACGGCGAGTGCCTTGAGCGGCGACACATAGACGATCCGTGTCGCGGGCTTCTTCGGAGCCGGCGAGAACATGAGGCGGTCGATCGCGGCGAGGAACGCCGCGAGAGTTTTCCCTGAGCCGGTCGGTGCGAGAACGAGAACGCTCTCGCCGCTCGCGATCGCCGGCCAGGCGAGCTCCTGCGCGCGCGTCGGCGCTTGGAAGGTCGCCTCGAACCACGCCCGCGTCGCTGGATTGAAGCTCGCGAGCGGATCACTCCCCATACGAAGATGCTAAGAGAAGGGGCCCGCTCGAGCGGGCCCCTTCCGTGCATCGTGCGATGCATTTGCGTTAGTTCTTGTGAATCGTGATGTTCCCTCCGCTGAGGAGGTGCTGACCGGACTGGTAGCCGGTGTCGAGCGTGATGCCGTAGGTGTCGTTCGATCCGCCCTGTCCCATGTCGGTCACATCGATCCGGAAGACGTGCGAACCCGATCCATCAATCGTCGCCTTGCCGAAGATGCTGGCGGCTGTTAGATCGGCGCTGCAGGTAGTCGCCGTGATCTCGATCGAGTGGACGTTCATTGGCTGGGCTGGGCCCTGATCTTGGTACTCCTGCTGCCCCTGTGGGGTGTCGTTGATGACCTGGGCGTTGCCCCCGAAGTTCGCGCGATCGTTGTTGTTCGCGATAAACCAACCGCCGTCCGTGATCGTCACCTGGCATAGATTTGTGCTCGCGGGTGGCGTCCACGTCTTCGTCGCTTCGCCGAACGGCTCGTCAGCGTCCTGTTTCCCGTTGTTGTTGGTGTCGGCGAAGGCATGGATTGTGTCCATTCCCGGGAGCGACGCCGTGTAGCAGAACGTCGCCTGCCCATTCGCGTCGGTCGTAACCGAGCCGCCTGACGGGCTCGGGAATGTCGTCGGAACCGACGGGCCAACGGAGAAGACGACCGTCACACCTGGAACAGGCGTCAGCGATGCGTCTCTTACCGTTGCGGTGACGCAGTGCTTTGTCCCGACGGTATTCGTGGCCGCGGCCGGCGTCAGGACGAGCGATGCGGGCGGGCCGACCTTCACGATGACTTGCTCGCTCCCGCAGAGGCTCTTCGATGGGTTGTTGAACGTGTCGCCGCTGTACGCCGCCTGCCAGTAGTACGTCGCGGGGTTCGTAAAGGTCACCGGATCGGAATCCGGCACGACGCCGTTCGTGACGGTCTTGACCCCGGCGGTTGCGAACACCGTCGCGCACATCGCGTCGGAGTAGACCGTGTAGGTGACACTGCCGCCGGCAGTCATCGTGTTCAGACCGGTCAGCGTGGCGGAGTCAATAACCTGCGTGCCCGAGGGCACTGTGATGACCGGACCGGACTGACCGCCGCCGCTCAATGATGTCGTGACCTGGGTGCCGCTCGTGAGGCTTCCCGCCTGAATGAAGACGGCAGAGTCGAGAACGTGGTCACTCGCGTCGGCAATGGCGAGCTTCATGTGATTCGTTGCGTTCGGGGTCACGGTCGCCTTGCAGGTGAGCACGACGGTGAGCCCGTCCATCTGGGTGTCGATCGTCGGGCCCGCCGGGCGGACGTTGTCGCGGAAGAGAGCCACATTGTGAGGCGTCGGATCTCCGCCAACGTCATTCCCGTTGTTGATCGTATTGACTGAGACAGGGTTATTCGTGACCGGAGTGGTCGCGCAGTTTCCCGAACCCATCGTGCCGTTGATGAAGAACCCGAATACGTCATTGAACGAGGTGTTCGAGAAGTCGCTGTACTCCTCGGACGAGAAGACGTATTGGAACTGGACCGTCGCACCCATGGGGACGAAATCAAACTCGAGAATCGCCGCGTCGAACGTCTGGAATCCAGACAATGCCGTGAGGTCTGCATCCCCGCCGGTCCCGAAGTTGGTGGTGTTCGCGCCACCGCTCGCTCCAGGAGGGACCACGCCAGTACCTTCGTGGCAGAGGTTTGGTCCCTCGACGCCGCGGCTGCATGCGGGATCTGTCAGATAGGTCTGCACCTTTCCGCTGGCAAGGACGACACCGGAGTCGAAGCCGATGATCGTCGCGCCGCCACTGAACTTGCCGGCGGCCCGGCTGTTGCCGGTGTATGTGATGTTGGAGATCGTGACCCCACTACCGACCAGCGATTGCGCAAGGACGGTCGGAGTCACGCCCGGCTGGTTCAGATCGGAGACGACCAAGCCCGGCGACGCGACTGCCGGCTGGGGTCCCCAGGCCATGACCATTGCCAGCGCGACCCCGGCGGCTAGAACGGACCGTGTACCAGCTCGTGAAAACTTAGGACGAGTCATCAGATTCTCCTCGCTTTCGGTTCGCACTCGAATCCCAACCGCAACCGCCTGCCTCGCCAGAACCGCTGGACGTCCTTTCGCCCGCACCACCTCCGAAAGACATAGCGCTCGATTGCTTGTTCGATAAGCGCAACAGTGCCCGCATGACGTTCAGGCCCACGAGCATTCAGGGCCTTGAAAGTCCTGCGAGCGACGGGCGACGGCCGGAAGTGAAGTTCGGGAAACGTCCCTAAGGAAAGTGCTTGAAAGGATCAGGAAGCTTCGGTAGGGTTTAGCGCCGCTGATGCGTGGGGGGCAGCCCGCCCGTGGGTGAGACCGTGCTGATCGTTGATGACGATCCCGTGATTCGTTCCGCGATCGCAACGATCCTCGCGGACGCTGGATATGCGACACGTGAGGCGGACTCGGGAGCAGAAGCTCTTCGTGCCGCACGTTCAGAGGTTCCCGTCCTCGTCCTGCTCGATGTAAACCTTCCCGGTATGTGCGGATACGAGGTCTGCCGACTCCTCCGGGACGAATTCAGTGACCAGTTTCCGATCGTATTTGTTTCCGGGGCGCGCACGGAATCATTCGATCGCGTAGCCGGTCTCCTCCTCGGAGCAAACGACTACATCTCGAAGCCATTCCGGGAGGACGAGCTGCTCGCGCGTGTTCAAAGCCTTCTGCTTCATCGACATGCGGTGGCGGCGCGCGCGCTCGCATCACGGCTGACGGCGCGCGAGCTCCAAGTGTTGCGATTGCTCAGCACCGGCCTCGGGCCGGATGACATCGCTCGGCTCATGGTCATCAGTCCCAAGACCGTCGGAACGCACGTCGAACACATCTACATGAAGCTCGGCGTTCAGACGCGCGCGCAGGCGGTCGCCGTCGCCTACCGCGGCGAACTATTGAGCGGCGAAACCCGGCCTGTCCTGGAGCAAAGCGGCAACACATCTCTTTGACGCGGTCGCTCTGATTGGAGACCGGGCTCGGAATCGACAGCCGCTTCGCGCTGAGCGACGACGATCAGCGCACGATTGGTCGCGAGGCCGCCGAACTCGGCTACACGAGCCTCTGGACGCCCATCGGAAGTACCCGAGAACCATTCGATATCTGCGCAACTTGGTATCGCTCGAGCGGACTTCCGACAGGCATCGCGGTCGCGCCCGTTTCGGAGTGGCCCATCGACAAGCTGACCGCAGCGGCAGGGGAGACGATCGAACGGACGGACGGCACCTTCACCCTCGGCGTCGGCGCCGGGCGGACGACGGATGCGCCGATCCGCCTGATGCGCGAAGCGATCGATGCGCTACGCGTTCGGCTAACTGGCGCGGCGATATACCTCGCTGCGCTTGGACCGCAGATGCTCCGTCTCGCGGGGGAGCGCTACGACGGCGCCGCGCTCAACTGGTGCAGCGCTAGGCAGGTGCGCTGGAGCCGCGAGCACGTCGCCGCCGGCGCTCGCGCCGCCGGACGCGATCCATTTCGCGTGCGCATTCACGAATACATCCGGGTCTGCATCGATGAGGACGAGGAGGCCGCGCGCCTCGCCTTTGCAACGATGGTCCTGACGTACGCGCTCGCACGCCCGGGAGCCGACAAAACGAAGGGCTACCGCGGCCATTTCGCTCGGATGGGCTTCGATGCCGTGCTCACTGATCTCGAGGCGCGCCGCGCCGCAGGCGCCGCTGATCACGAGCTCGCCCGGATCTTCCCGGTCGAGCTTCTTCGATCGGTGGGCTACTGGGGTCGGCCCGAGGGTGCGCGCGAAGCATTCCTTCGGCTCGCCTCAGATCTAGACATTGCCGTCGTCCGTCCGGTCCCGGCGCGGCGGAACGATCTCGCGGCCGTGCGCGTCGCCGCGCTAGCCTGCGCGCCGAAGTCTTAGCGCACCAGCTCGGCGAGCCGCACGACGTCGCCGAGCGGAAGTGCCCGGGATGACACCTCGTATGTCATGCCGTTCTCGGTCCAGCGGACGGCGCTAATGGACGTCGCCTCGACCGAATAGCTCGCTGCGTACGCGCCGTGGACCGAGAGTGCATCGGAGGATGAATTCGTCGGCCGGACGATGGCCGCCGCGCCCGGGAGCATCGCCACGACCACGGTGACGTTCGAGCCGCGCAGGCGGAAGAGACGAACCGTCGGCGCAGGCCGCGCCGGCCCGTAAATGCCGTCGACTCGCAGCGGCTGGACTTCGGTTGCGAGATCCGACGGAAGCGCGAGATCGAGAGTCGCAGGCGGCTTCGGCTTCGCGAACGCCTGCTCGAGGACCGACGGTCGGGTTTCGGGATAGCGCGGCGCGGACGCGTGGGGAATCGCGGCGATCGCAAGGAGGGCGGCGCCGGCCACGGCCGCCGATGCGATCGACAGGATTCGCCAGAGTCGCGGTGAGATCGAGCGCCGCTCTGACACGCCCTCGAAGTCGAGGATCACGCCGGGATTGTGGGCTCGGGCAGGGGGCCGACCGCGTCGTTCTCGCCCCCGTATGCCCAAACGTCGATCTCCGGCGTTGGCAACCCGTTCGCACCCAGGATCGTGCCGATGTGGGCGCGGTGATCGCTCCCGTGATGAGCGAATTGCGTCAGGAGCACCCACGCCGTGATCGCCGTCTTGCGCCGCTCGTCGCGAATGACACGATCAGGATCGAGCTCGCTGCCGGCGAAGAGCGCCTCGACGCCGTCGCGCACGTGAGGAAGGTGCGTCGCGATCTCGTCCAGTCGAGCGTCTGCGTTCCGGTCCTCGTGCAGCATCGCATCGCACGGCATCCGGAACCGGCTGAGGTATCGCTCGTCCGCACCGAGGATGTGGAGGAACGTCTTGCGGATCGTCCCGTAGGTGCCCGGGACCGTGAGCTCGAGCTGCTCAGGCCGGAGCGTCCGGCAATGATCGAGAAGCTTCCCCGTCGCCCACACGTCGTGTCTCATCTGACGAAGCATCGGTGGCGTGCTCATCGGTCCTCCTTGGCTTCGCGGCTCGCGCCTTGCGCCATCGCATAAGGCCACACCTGGAGATCTAGCGTCTCGAGACCGTGGGTGCTCAGGATCGTGTCGATCTGCGAGCGGTGATCGATCCCGTGGTACACGAACTGCGTCGCCGGCGCCCAGGCGGCCATCTCGAATCGCGGTGCGCCCGCACGTCGGAGTGGCGTGTCGGCGATGACACGATCCGGATCGGGACGTCCCTTCGCGAACAGCCGCTCCACGGCGCTCGTGACGTGCGGGACGTGCGCCGCGATCTGATCCAGCGTCACCAGGTCCGGCTCGCGTAGCGGCGGCTCGTGCAGAAGCGACCCCAGGAGGCGCACGAGGTATCCCTCCTCGGATGCCACGATGTGCGCCAGAGTCTTGCGAATCGTCCCGTACGTACCAGGCACCGTTAGCTCGAGCTGTTCGTCGGTGAGCGCGCCGCATCGCTCGATGAGCTGCTCGTTGGCCCATACGCCGTGCCGCATCTGCCGCAGGAGAAAGTCGGTCAAACCTCAATCCCCATCGTTTCGTGAGATGCCGTTTGCGATGCCATACGTCCACGCGCCGATCTTCGGCGTCGTCCGGCCGTGCGA
>Ga0207646_10003456_pt1 | contig 17834 bp, 16 predicted proteins | sample KBSK5502metaG_FD_184343 | JGI IMG/M metagenome (GOLD analysis project Ga0207646, IMG submission 184343) | Corn, switchgrass and miscanthus rhizosphere microbial communities from Kellogg Biological Station, Michigan, USA - KBS K5-50-2 metaG... | ecosystem: Host-associated > Plants > Roots >... | reverse complement strand
CCAGCAGTATGCCCAGCAAGTGGCTGATCGGGTTTCACAGGCAGCCAGTGAGGTGAAAGACACGGCACAGCAGGCGGTGAAGAAGGGAAGGGATGCCGGAAGTGATCTGGGCGATGTGGCACAACAGAAGGCCATGACGATGAGGCAAAATGGCCAGGATGGCGGCGCCAAAATCAAGCAGATGGTAAAGCCTGGATAAAAGAGAGCGAGTTCTCGGTTGAACGTCAATGTGATACGCAACCTCTGACCGGTAGGAGTTCACTTCGCTAGCTTGTCGGAGTGATCCATCGGTGTGAATACGGCCTGGGAGGCCCGTCGATGAACTGGCCTGTCAGTGTCATTTTGACGAAAAGATCAGTCGTACCATATAACTACTGATTTTGTGCTCATAGAATAGTGATGAAAGGAGCGGTGATAAATCATTTTGTGCAGCCTATAGAGCGGATCTTAGAAGCAATTTGTTGGCCTTCTGAGCGTTAGCGACTTTCTAGAACCACAGTTATATGGTACGACTGATCTTTTCGTCAATTTCGCACCGATAGGCCATTCAAAGGACTATATTTGGCGCGGATGTTGTGTGTTGTGTCAATCGTTGCCTGGCACCAGGAACGCTCCGGACAACAGCTGCGGCCTGGCGCAACTGATCAGTGGTACGGGGCAATTCTACATCACGTAAGCGAGGCGCTCTGGGAAGGCCGGTCTCCTGGACAGCCATTTCCACCAGCTCTTCCCTGCGTGCCTCTATTGCGCCTGCAAAGGCTTCCAGAAAATGAGCAATGGCGTCAACTGGCACTTGGCGCACCTGTTTTACCGCCTGCAGGGCAGACCGCAGTGCCAGCTCAACATCAGCCAGACTCGAAATAGGGTACTGTTCTGGTAGCGCTTCGCCTGTTGCTGGATTGAAAGCGGTAAAGGAGCCTGAGGCTTCAGCCTGTCTCCAGGTTCCATCGATCAAGACCGGTTGTAGCAATTTCCTTCTTCCCTGTTCGCTTCGTGCATATGCTCGATCTTGTCTTTGCCCATCGCTTACCTCTCTTCCTCGATCTCGTCAGTAACCAGCGCAAGCGCTCACACATACGCTTGTTTCTCTCGTGCGATCTGTCCAGCAATCACGGGTGTAGTCTCCATACCACTCTTCCCGGATAACACATCAGGATGCACCATGCATGGAATGGAAGTCGAAGAACGGGGAGACTGTCGCTTTGAAGCTAGTGCGACGTGTCGCATAATGCCCCCAGCGTGATTGGCTTGACAATGGGACGCCCCATCAGCGCCCCCAGCTGTGCGGGGTCCTGCCCGGTCAGCGCCGCAGTAATCGCCGCCACGCTAGGGCCGCAGACCCGGCCCTGGCAAAGGCCCATCCCACAGCGCGTCAGCGCTTTGACCGTCTTCACATCGCGTGCATGGTCGTCCTTGATCGCGGCTTCTATCTGCTGAAAAGGGACCTCTTCACAACGACAGACCAGCGTCTCCGGCGTCATCCAACTGAGCCAGCCAGGGCGCAACCTGAAAAGGTACTGCAGCAGCACCGCGAAAGCCTGGCGATGGCGCAATGCTTTGCGGTACGGAGCCATTTTCCGCTGTGCTGCGCTTTCACTCAAGCGCCCCAATTGTCGCGCGACCGCCAGTCCAGCCAGTGTCCCCTGCGGCATCGCTACCGCAGAACCGCCAATGCCCGTGATTTCCCCCGCGACAAAGACTCCCGCGCGGCTGCTCTGCATATCGGCATCGTGTTGCACAACGAAGGTTGCCTGGACGGGATCGTAACGATGCGTACAACCCAGCAGAGACGATAATTCGAGCGAAGGCACGAAGCCATACCCGATGCAAACAGCATCGACTTCTCTCTGCTCCTCACTGCCCGCGATAGGCTGCCAATCAGCCGAAAGCCGTGCAACCGTCACGCGTTGCACCCGCTCATCTCCGCTAGCTCGGATGACCGCTCGCCCAAATTGCAGCGGCACGCCCTGCTTGCGCAGGAGCTGTACATAGTCGCCACCTTCCCGCAGCTTGTCCCAATGGTTCCAGACCCTGGGCGCGTGTCGAGCCCATTGCAGCGGCGTGGTGGCCTCATACACTGCCACGACCTGCGCGCCTGCCTGTGCCAGGCCTGCGGCCACAGGCAAGAGGAATGGTCCAGAACCGGAGAGGACCACGCGCAGGCCTGGCAGCACACGCTGGCTTTTTACGAGCGTCTGTGCCGCTCCCATCGTCATGACGCCGGGCAGGTCCCAGCCCGGGAAGGGCAAGACACGATCGTAGGCACCCGGTGCCAGGATCACCTTCTCAGCGCGCAGTCCGACGCTGCCTGCCCCCGTATTCAAGTAGAGGGTGACAGGATCTCCGGGTGTGGATGCTGCCTGTACCGTCCAGACGGTAGTACCGCTGAGCACCTGCACACGAGCATGGTCGTCTAGCTTCGCGAAAAGCTGTTGCGCTTGCGAGAAGTCATGATACAGGGTCTCAGGCCGACGCGGGTGGAACTCACCAGGCATCTGCTTATAATACTGACCTCCAGGGAGAGCATACGCATCGACGATCGTCACCCGGCAGCCCGCTTCGCTGGCGGCAACGGCGGCTGAGAGTCCCGCCGGCCCGGCTCCAACAATTGCAACTTCAGTTTCCATAGGTATCCTCGCCAGTACCAGTCTGTACTTGGACGCGCATGTCAGGCTTCACGGCTACCAGACAAGCCTGCTGGTTGGGTATCCCGTCCACAACCACCAGGCAATCAAAGCACAGGCCAATGCCGCAGAAGAGGCCTCGCGGCCTCCCCTGGCGGCGGGTCGTACGGAAGGTAAGGATGCCTGCCGCCATCAACGCGGCCCCGATGGTCTCCCCTGGATAGGCGCTTATCGACTGTCCTTCAAAGGTAAAGGGAAACGCAGGACCGCGCTCCACCTGGGCCGTATCGCATTCGGGCCGTACGCGCAATTGCTTCATACTACAGCCATGCCTGTACATCGCGATAGGCGATCTCAATATGCCGACGGACGCCCTCTTCCAGATCCAGGCGCGGCGGGCGCGTCTTGCCTGCAGGCCGACCTGCGAGTTCGAGGCAATACTTGATCGTCTGTACCAGGATGGGCTGTGAGTCATAGCGGAAGAGCGGCAGTAAGCGCCGATACAATCGGGTCGCCTCGGCGAACTTCCCGGCCACGACCAGGTTATATAAGGCCACACTTTCCTGTGGTGTGGCGTTTGTCAGGCCCGCGATCCACCCTGTCGCGCCTGCGAGTAGACCCTCCAGCGCGAGATCGTCCGCTCCTGCAAAGACCTCCAAGGTGGTTTTCTCTTGTATTTCGGGAATGCGCCGCACATCGCCGGAAAACTCTTTGACCCCGATGATCTGCTCTATCTGGGACAACTCGGCTAAGAAATCTGGTGTCAGGTCGGTCGTGGTGTCGAATGGGTTGTTGTAGACAATGATCGGGAGGTTCACCCGTGCCAGGGCTTCATAATACGCGAATACTTCCCGTTTCGTTGGTCGATAGTTGATCGGTGGTAGGGCCATCAATCCCGCTGCCCCTACCTCTTTCGCATGATTCGCCCAGTAGACGGCTCGCTTCGTGGAGGGGGCCGCCGTCCCAACGATGACTGGAGCAAGGCCTGCCGTTGCCTCGGCAATCGTTTCAACGACTTTTGCCCGTTCCTGATCTGACAGGGAAGCATACTCGCCGCATGAGCCGGTCGGGATCAAGCCGTGAATGCCGCTGCTCAGGAGCCATTCGACGTGTTCGCGCAGGCGAGGATAATCCACTTCATCGCTTTCGGTGAAAGGCGTGATGACCGCTACGTAAACTCCTGGGAATCGTGCCATGGTGTTGCTCTCCTTTTCCTTGACGCCTCACCGCCGATGCGGCGAGTCAATCGAACAAACGTACGCGTTATTACAAAACAAATCCTGTTGGAAATGGATCTTCTGGATCGAGGACAAACTGCTGGAAGCCGGTAATCCAGGCGCGTCCTTCGATCGTCGGGATGACGGCCATGATCTCGGGTGTCAGTTGCACCTGCTCGACTAAGCGCCCGGTGAAGCGCGAGCGCGTAATGCTTTCATGAACAAAATCCTGGTGTAGAGCAAGCTCGCCGCGCTCAAAGAGTTGCGCCATGCGTGCACTCGTGCCAGTACCACATGGTGAGCGATCCAGTACGCCTGGAGCGATGACCACCGCATTCCTGCCATGAGCTCCTGCCGCGCTTGCCGGACCGGTGAACATCGTATGCTTGATCACATCAATCTCCGCGTTAAGCGGGTGTTGGAGGGGGATCTGTTGTCTCACCGCAGCCATGATCTTCATGCCAGCGTCAATGAGCGCCTGCGCGTTGCTCTCTTGAATGGTCAGCCCAACCTGTTCGACTGGCACAATACTATAGAAGTTCCCGCCGTAAGCAATGTCGAGGTGAATGGGGCCGATGCTCTCTACCTCGACCTGCACATCTTTGCGATACAAGAAGGAGGGGACGTTGCGTATGTTGACTTTTTTCACCCGGCCCTGCTGTACCGTTGCCTCCGCCGTCACACGGCCTGCTGGCGTATCGAGGGTGACGTGCGTAAGCGGTTCGTGAGCTCCGACCAGTCCCGTTTCGATAGCGACGGTGCAGGTGCCAATGGTGCCATGGCCACACATAGGAAGGTAGCCATCGACATCGATATACACCACGCCCAGGTTTGCCTCTGGATCCGTCGGTGGCAAGAGGATCACTCCATTCATCGCCGTATGCCCGCGTGGCTCGCACATCAGGAAGCCGCGCAGATGATCCAGGTGTTCTTCGATATAGTGTTGTTTCTCAACCATCGTGTGACCTGGTACCTGGCCGAAGCCACTGGTCACGATACGCGTCGGCATGCCTTCCGTGTGCGAATCCACCGCGGTCATCAATTTCTCAAAACGCATGTTCTTTCCCTTCAAAAACGAGAAAATTCCTTATGAACGCACTCCACCCTTTTGAAAACGTGTTGGCAGGAAAGGCGCCAGATCCATATCGAGCGCTTGCCCCAGGATGAGTTGACTGAGCAGCTTGCCACTGATGGGTCCAAGACCAATCCCTGCCCCTTCATGGCCCGTATTAATGTAGTAACCGGGTACATCCGGCTCCTCCCCAATGACCGGCAGGTGGTCAGGGGCGAAGGGACGAAACCCAACGTAGGTGCGCAGAGCATGCGCGTGAGCCAGGATGGGGAAGTAGCGCACAGCTCTCCGTACAATCGCCTGTACCACAGGCACCTCAATGGTGGAATCGAAGCCGACCAGTTGGCGGCTGCTTCCCAGCAAGATGGTGCCGCTTTTCGTCCCCTCAACGACTGAGGCCACCTGAGGGATCGTATCACTCGTGTTGACGGTCTCTGAATAACTTGCCTCAAAGACCTTATGAAGGACGAGCCTCGGCAGCGGCTCAGTGACGACCACATGGCCTTTGCGCGGCTGGATGGGGAGATCGAGACCCACCAGCGCGGATATCTGCGAACTCCAGGGACCGGCGGCATTGATCAGGCGCGGCGTTGTGATCGGGCCCTTGCTCGTCAGCATACCGCAAATGGCCCCCTGCTTGTCGCGCTCCACAGCGATGACCTCTGTGTAATCGAGCAAGAGCGCCCCGTGTTGTCTGGCATGCTTCACCAGCGCAGCACACGCCAGCATGGGCTGGACTTGCGCATCCTGCGGGAAATAGGCCGCGCCTGCCAGATCATGGGCGAGATGGGGTTCAAGTTCGCGCAATTCGGAACTTGTCAGCATATGGGCGGTGACGCCTGCACCACCTAACGCAGATGTACGCCTGGTCAGCGCATGGAGATGCTCATCTGTTTCAGCAACGACGACTCCACCTTTTTCCTCGAATTCAAAGTCGTCAGGAAGGATGGAAGCCAATCTTTTCCACACCAGGCAGCCCTGCTGAGCGAGTGCGAGTTCAGCTCCTGGCTCTTTGTCCGAGACGAGGATATTTCCTTCCCCTGAGCCACTGGTGCCGCTTGCAATGCCTCCTCGCTCTACAAGGGCAACCTTCAGTCCTTCCTGTGCGAGAAAGAACGTACAGGAGGCTCCAACGATTCCTGCCCCGATGACGACAGCATCTACATGCATCGATTTTTCCTCGCCTTCGCAACCATGAGAGCTTCCCCTCCACGCTCTCCGATGACTCTACCAATGGGTGTGGTGTGGAATGAGAGCATATGTTGAGGGACTGCATCTCCCACATCTGCTCATTTCACACCATCTTGAGACTCGCTTGCTAGCAGAGACGATGTGTTTTCATGCTCTTGCTGCCGTAAGTAGAGGGCAAGCATCTCTCCAACGGCAGCGATCTGCTGCTCTAGAACGCTGAGTGCAGTGCTGAGGTCTCGTCGTTTACACGCCTCAAGGATTTGCCGGTGTTCTTGCTGTGCTTGCTGCTTGTAATTCAGGAGAGAAAAGTGAACCCGGAGATAGCGATCCATCTGAGCATGCTGAGCTTTGATCAGTGCGAAGAGACGCGGACGATTTGCCGGAGCGTAGAGCGTGGCATGAAATTTCCAGTTGATCTCGCTCCATTGAGCGACTCCTGTGGTTGGCTGGTCAGCCTCGTCGAGAATTTCCTCTGCGCGTTTGAGCGCCTCTTCAGAGAGATGTGGCAGAGCAAAGCGCAGAGCAGCCGTCTCAAGAGCAATGCGAATATCGCAGATCTCCTGTACCTCTGCGAGAGACAACGGTGAGACGACCGCACCGCGATGTGGGTAGAAGACGATCAAGCCTTCTCCCTCAAGCTGTCGTAACGCCTCACGGATCGGTCCCCGGCTCAGCCCGAACTTGGTGGCCAGCTCCTCCTGTCGGAGCGGCTGACCACCTTGAAGCTTTCCCGTTAAAATGGCCTCGCGTAAGATATCTGCCACCATCGTCGGTATGGTGCGGTAGTGTTTTGCGGCATCTGCTGCCAGTCCATCGAAATCTACGTCCATATTGTAGATTGTAGACAATCTACAATCTTTTGTCAAGGCCAGAACGCTCTCTTTCATAGCCAGGTAAAAGTCCGCACTGCAAGAAGGATGGCCGGTCCTCTCAGGCGCTCTCATTCTCCTCTTGCAGGCGCAGTGGGCGAAGATATTCCAACGAACGCCCAGGTTGCGAGGCAAAATGATAGTCGCCGATCAGGCGAATGTGTTCCCATCCCAACGGGACAATGTGAGCCACAGTTGCTTCCGGGATATCTTCGCCGCGCTTGCGCAGTGTCGCGATAGCGACGTCGAGATAGACGGTATTCCAGGCGGCAATAGCCGCCATGAGCAAGTGGAGACAACTGGCGCGATGGATTTGATCTTCCAGAGCACGATCGCGTAGTTGGGCTTTGCGGCTGGTAGGAACAGGTGCGACCCGTTCACGCGAAACCGTAGCAATAGGCCCTCGAGTAGTAATGGACCCAAAAACAACGGCAAGGATTGTCTATAAACACTCTTCTGGCTCTACAGGCAGCTTGAACTGAAGCAAAGAACAGGGGCATCCTGAAGAAGAACAAGGAGGATCCCTTCGAGGGCAGACATCTCAATCGGCGCTACGAGCCCTTTCATTTTCTTACCGTTGTTTTTGGGTCCATTACTACTCGAGGGCCATACACTGCCCAGTCACCCAGCATCAATCCTGTCACTTCCGAGACACGCGCCCCTGTCTCGAAGAGCAGCCAGGTGACGACCTCACCTCGTTTGCGTGTGTACTTCAGCGGGAGCTGCTTTCCTCCCTCAAGGATCAGCGCAGGAAGCTTTGGATCATCCAGAATCTGTGGAACCCACTCATCGTGTTGCAATTTGAAGTAATTGTCTGACAATCGATGGGCTGGTTTCTTTTGCGGAGTCACAACGCCACTCCGATCTGGCATTCTCGGATGATCATCTTCTTGCCCCAATCGAGCTTCAACCGTGGCAACGGTCGCTGCTATCGGCTCCACAAGAGGATTGAGAAACGAGTAGGAGCCGCGAGCCGTCATGATTTGATAGAACAATTTCAATGCAGAGAGGAAAACACGCAAAGTGCTGCGTGTTCCGGTCGTAATGGCAACAAATTTCCAGCCCTGGTGGTGTGGTTGCACTCTACACTGGAGTTTGCTTACCAGATAGTCCTCCACTGCCTGTCGTACTTGCCTTGATGGAGCATTCCATCTGTTCCCAGCACGAAGTTGCCAGACATCAGTGTCTAACCATGCGAAGAATGGGAGAATCGCATGGAGATACGTCTGAACAGTTTTCGGGGAGAGACGGTGACTGGCCTCTTTGGCAAAGATGGTCAGCGGAAGATGGAGGCGGTCATTGCTATCAAAGACCAGAAAGGGATGCTGGTGTTCAGCTCCTTTGGGTCGAGGTGTAAACCAATACGAGGTCATCTTTGCTACAAAACTCCTTTCAGTTACTCATGAATGAGTAGTGACTCCCATTATGTAGCTGAAAGAGCTTCTAGACAATGTTCAAAAGTTATGTATTACAAAGGGGTTTACTGTACAGTCGGGCGTGTGATCGAGGTATTTACCACCCAGCAAGGCGACCTGTGGCTTTTCGACGAGCAGTTGCGCCGCTGGGAGCGAGGAACGCTGACACCGGCACAGCGCCGGGAAGTGGAACGGCTAGCCGGCCAGATGCTCCAGCTGCACGAAGTGATTAGCGCTATCCTGCGCTTGGCGGAGCAGTTGCAAGAGCGCACCATCGAAAAGGTGGTGGCGAAAAGTGACGTCGAACTCGGCTTAGAGACGCTGCTTTCCGGCTGGCCCACCGATTTGTGAGGAATAAAACTATGAGCCGACTATCTGCCTCAGAACTAGACCTTTCTGCGCTTCCGAAGATCGTCTGTGCCCTGGATCTGGAAACGTCTGGTCCCAATGCGATTAAGCCAGACCGCGCCGATCTGGCAGTAGTCGGCCTCAAGATCTACACCTGGGATGAGCAACAGAAAAGCTATCTGCCAGGTCCCTATGAGCACTACGCTCCAGCGGACTTCTTGGCCCTCCAACAACGGCTGGACAAGTTACCGGGTCCGATCATCGGTCACAACCTTTTCAACTTCGACTATCTGGTCTTGCGCCGTCACCTCAACTTGGAGCGCATTGTCGAGAAGTCGGCAGATACGCTCCATTTCCTGTACGAGCAGGATGGTGGTGGTGAGGACGGGTATCTTTATAAGCTGGACCTGCTTGCCAAGGAGAACTTTGGCGAGGGCAAGACAGCGAAGGCGTCAACGATCCCCAAGCTCCTTAAGGAGGGCAAACTCGCCGAGGTGCTTACCTCTAACGAGCGCGACTGTGATCTCACGTTCCGTGTCTGGTGGAAGATGGTCTCCGAGAGGCATATCTCCGCAGGGGAGGCCAGGGACGACGAAGGAGAACTCTTCGAGGTGACATATGACCTGGGGGAAAAGGATATCAGCGTACTCACCTGCGCCACACCCCGTTTCACCTATACTGCATGGGTTGAGCAGTTTGAGCGGGATGGATGGATCGTTGTGCCGCCCCGAGAGCAGAAGCGGCGCGAGAAAGAGCGTGAGCGGCTGAGAAAGGAAGCGTGGGAGGCTTCCAGAAAGCGCGACCAGGCCATGCGGGAGTTCATCAAGCAGCACTTCCGGGACGACATTCCTCGCAAGTTCGCTCAGTCCAAGCCAGACGACACTCCGGCTTCCCCCGATGTAGTAGAGGAAGCGCGGGCGCTGCTCGCACGGGCGGGTCTGCCGGTGAGTGCCTGGACCGAGGGGGTGGTTTACCGGCTGCTTCGAGGGGAGCACGTTTATCCAGCCAGGCTGGAGTTTGCCGGGCGTCCGGGCGATCAGGAGGGGCGTACCGAGGCGATGAAAGGCATGCTGATCGCGCTCGTCGCCGACGGATACATCCCGCGCTACTATGCCGGTCAGGAACCCGACACTGATTCGGTTTCCCTCGCCGGCCTGCCACCCACGCTCGCCGAACAGTATGTCAATGAGAGGCGCCAGCGCTACTTTGAAATGGAGGCCCTCTTCGGCCCGGCGGGTATCGAGTTTGAGCCTCCGCCACGCGTAGCATCAAACGTCCATTTCGCCTATACGGACGCTATGAATGTCCTCCGTGGAGGTGGATACGTGGTCTTTGAGGATGGCTCCTATGTGCTCGACACGGATGAGATTGCCCTCTCGAAGTTAGAGCCGAAGGTACTCACGAGTGAGGAGAGAGGGCACCTGGAGGCATATGTTCAAGGCCCTCCTGCTGAGTTTATGGTGCCCTGGCACTCTGGAGTAGAGGGCCATAGCATGGCTCTGTACTACCGTAGCGATGATGTGTCGCAAGGAGCAATGTTTCACATGAGCTGTTCCTGTAGCTGGCAGTCTAGTCCCGCTTCTCTTGAAGTAGATGCGCTTGCTTCAGGCGTTTTGCATGTGAGAGCGGTAGGCCGACAGAAAGACGGAAATTCAGTCTTGCGGTTTCGGGAGCATACCCTCACTGCGTCCCCATTGAGTGCCCCTGGCTCCCGTAATCGGAACGAAGAACGCTGGATCGGATTATGTGCTTGCGGTTGGTCCTATATAGAGCGAACAGAAGATGATGGAGATGAGGCCTGTAAGAAGCACTGGACAGCGCTTCTGGATGATCCCGCGATGCGTGCAGATTACCTTGCGTTCCTCGAGGAGGAGGGCCTCCCTCTGCCAGGGCAAATAAACTCCATAGCGAGTGCAAGCGAAAGCGAAAAATAACCCCTGCCATGCCTTGACGGCTGGGCCTGTGGCGGCTAAAATAGCATCTGAAAATGTCACAGAGTGTTGAAAAACTCAGAAAAGGATGAGTCTCATTACCCCATCTTTCAAGCTCAAATGAGGGAACGAGGCAGCAAGCGGCTCGTTCCCTCATTGGGGGTCGTGATGCCTTGTTGGTGTTCTTACCGGTTACTGGACCGTCAGGGTGCCCTGCATGTAGCCCTTCGTCACCATGGGACCTTCCCATCCGCTGGCTCCCGTGCCACAGGGATCGTAGCAGCGGAAAGAGTAGCTGCCGGCCTGACCGGTGTGGAAGGTGAAGCTGATGGTATCGGACTCCTTGCCATCTCCAGGCAGGGGCACGTTGAGATGCAGGGCGGTAATGGTGAAGGTATGGGCGATTTTGTCGGGTGCTAGGGAGGAGTAGGGTCGCCCGTTGAGGTAGGCCACTGCACCAACCGTCCCTTGCACGGCGGCAAAGGGTGTATCTTTGGGCATCGCTGTATCTCCCAGGTCATAATCGTGTAAGGTGATAGTCACCAGACTATTGGCTGGCACCACCAGATTGGTCGGCGAGTACGCTGGCCAGTCCTGCTGCATCCCCGGCTGGTTGATGACAATATTCAGATGCGCCGAATAAGGCCGCTCTACCGGCGCGGCATAGGCCACGCTGGTACTGTGCTGACCACTCACAGCGAGATGAGCGATGACACCCGCCGAGGCGGCCAGGAGCGTCAAGACGATGGCAATGAGGAATCCGGCGAGAATGGGTGGCACAATCCACCCCTGGTTCCCCCGCTCGCGAGGGGGAAGGCTTGAGTGCTCAAACATGTCGGTTTCTCCTTGAGAAGAAGTCGGGACGATCTTGTCGATGAAACTTGCTACAAGCTTACCTGCCGCTTCTCTCAAACGCATCACAGCGCAGATCAGCACCATCACAATAGCATCACAGCGAGACTTTCCCCAGGACAACACGAGCAGCCCGTTGTGGGTTTTTCTGCCTTTTTTCTCAGAGCACAGCTGGTAAATGCCGTACCAAGTGAGCAGGTTTAGCCCTCCGACGTAAGCACTTGCCCTCCAATGTGAGCACTGGGACAAAGTTTCCTGGAAAAACTGCTCCCCATCAGGTATACTGTTTCCAAAACCTGTAAATTACATTCCTCATCGCGGGGATTGATGTAAATATGATTACTGAATGGCAGCAAAATTTGATACTTATATGACGTAATATCGGCGTTGCCTTGTCCCTCCCGTAGTGATGGGAAGGGCTTTGCAGGCTGGTTTAAGAGTTTTCTCTTTGAGAAGGCTATCTGCGAGAAGCGTCATATAAGTATCAAAAAACGACGTCATTCAGTGGCTGATGGCCAATTTGGGGGCTTACTGGTCGCTTGCAGACAACGGCAAGCTGGAAATTTCTCACATCTGAGTTCTCCTTCTGTACAGGAAGCAGGCAGTTTGCCCCCAAATTGGACAAGAGGCATTCTGTGAGCGGAAATGTGATCATTGGGTGGGTGATGCGGCCTCTTTGGGGTCTGGCGCGGCAAAAGCCTCGGCTTGCGCACCGGGTTGTCTGGCCTGCCACGTAGCTGTTGCCGACAGAGCCGGCAGGCAGGTGGAACTCAGTCGGACCAGCCCCTCTCCCCCGCAGTGCCCAGCTAGCCCGCGTGCTGCTGGTGGGCCAGCACGCCGTGGGAGCCAGACCTGGGCAGCGTGCTAGGGGCTATCCACGGCAGCATCCTCAATGGCCCCCAAGGCACGCAACGTGGCCTTCTGCGCCTGGGTCAAGCCCCGGATCCCCGTGATATCGAGGCGCTCGTAAGGTCGATCGCGTCGCAGCGTGCGCAAAGGTTCGCTGCTCTCGAGATCCCAGATGTTGATGGCCCCGTCATCCCCGCAGCTGGCCAGCGTGCTCCCATCGGGACTCACCTTGAGCGCCTGGACGGTCCCCTGATGCGCTTCTCGCACCCGCACGCACTGCCCGCTCTGCACCTCCCACCAGCGCACCCTCCCGTCACTGCCTCCACTGACCACCAGCTCTCCACTGGAAGCCCAGGTCAGCGCAGAGACCACCCCCGGATGCCCCGCAAAGGCGTGCACGCGCTGCCCGCTGTGGGCATCCCACACGAAGAGCTCCCCGCCCTCTCTGCCACTACCACCGGAGGCCAGCCGCATCCCATCGGGGCCCCAGGCCACGCTCGTGACGGCCCCGTGATGCCCCACCAGCCGCAGGAGCTGCGTCCCATCAGAGGCGTCCCACAGGTAGACGTGGCCATCATCGCCCCCGCCGACCACCCGCGTGCCATCCGGGCTCCAGGCCAGGCGACGGATCCAGGTCGCGTGCGCCTCCCCGACCCAACGGCGGCAGCGCGCTGTCACATCCCACACCTGCAATCCACGCAGATAGGTTCCGCAGGCCAGCAGTTGCCCGTCTGGACTCCACGCCACGCCATAGAAGGGGGTGTCAGCAGAGTCGGAGTCCCCAATGATCTGGATACAGGAGCCCGAGGTCGGGTCCCAGAGCCGGATGGCACTATCCCACCCGCTACTGGCGAGCCTGCTGCCATCGGGACTCCACCCCACGCTGTACACATCGGCGCTATGTCCCTGCAGCACCACCCGCGAACTGCCCTCATGGCCATCCCACAGCCTGATCGTGTGGTCAAAGCTGCCACTGGCCAGCGTGCGTCCATCCGGACTCCAGGCCAGTGCTTGCACCCGCTCCGTATGCCCCACAAGCGTCTGCAGACAGCGTCCGCTTTCGAGTTCCCACAGCTTGACGCTGCCATCCCAGCTCGCGCTGGCGAGCGTGCCTCCATCCGGGCTGAAAGCCAGAGCAAATGCGTTGGCGCTGTGGGCCTGCCAGACCTGGTGAAGGGTCTGGCCTGCCTCCTGCTCCCGCTCCCACACCCACACTTCCCCCCGCCTGCTGCCTGCGGCCCAGTACTGCTCGCTGCGGCTGATGGCGACCGCCCAGATAGCATCGAAGGTCGAGGTCCAGACGCTCTCACGCATAAGGGCCCCGGTAAGGGTCGCGTCTTGCATCTCGACGCCTTGCAGATACACACCGCGCAGGGCAAGATGCGAGAGATCAAGGCCACGCAAGTCCCCCCGCAGCACACGCAGCAGCGTCACCAGATTGGCCGGTCCATACCCCTGGACGTTTTCGGGCAAGGCGCGCATCTTATCAAGCAGGGCACCTACCTGTGCCTCCACATTGGCGTGCTCCGGGGCTACGCTTTGCACGTGCGCGAGCACGGGAGCCAGCAGCAGCCGCTCCTGGACCTGCCGCACATAGTCCTTGGCATGAGCCTGTACGAGCCCATGCTGGATCAGGCGCACGAGTTGTCCCTGCTCCAACTCACGACTCGCCTCCGCGACGAGCCGCGCGGTCGCATACTCCAGCACCACCGACTGCAGCGTGAAGCTGCCCGCCCGTGGCCCGTGCTCGATCAAGCTGCGGCGGCCCAGCCCCTCAAGGGCTTCCAGCACCTGTACAGCAGTCCTCGGCCTGCTGAACACCGCCAGAAGTTCCTCCAGGCTCACCGGCTCACGCAGAATGGCGAGCCAGTAGAACACCGCCTGCTCGAGCGCCGAGAGACGGTCGAATTGCTCGTCCAGCAGCTCCCGCACCCCACCAAAGACCACCTCCCCCTGCTCCAGGAACGGCACAATCTCGCCCCCGAAGAGCTCCACGATGGTATGCGCCACGATCTTTAAGGCCAGCGGATTGCCCCGGTACACCTCGACCAGCCGCTCCCGGTCGTGCGCGGTGCCTGCTACGTCTTTCGCCTCCAGTAACTGCCTGCCTGCACGGCCGTCCAGCCCTGCCAGGCGCACAGCATGCACCGGCGAACGGCTGCCTTCCAGCGGCACGAGGTCCGTCGGTTTCTCCCGACTGGTCAGCAGCAGGCAACTCTGGTGCGCCGTCTCCCCCATCCGTCGCAGGAGCCGGGCATACCCCTCAAAGCCTGCACGCATACAGCCCGTGCCCTCCCCTTCCTCCAGCAGCATCTCCAGGTTGTCCAGCACCAGGAGCACCCGCCGAGCGCGGAGCTGCTCCATCAGGAGATGGAGGCGTCCTTCCAGAGAATCAGGCAGCTCCGGCAGCGGTTGCGGGGCGAGCACCTGCAGGCACGCCTCTAGCAGCGCGGAACATCCGGGAGCATCACGCAGGGACCGCCAGATGACTACCTCGAACTGCGTCGCCACCCGGTGCATCACGGTGACCGCGAGTGCCGACTTGCCGATGCCGCCCATGCCCAGCACACTCACCACCCGACAGCGCGCCTCTCCCACCCAATGCTCAAGCGTCGCCAGTTCTTCCTCGCGCCCATAGAAGCTCGGCACATCCAGCGCGTCGCCCCAATCCACCCGCGGCCCCAATGCAGGCTGGGCCAGGACCTGCTCATCCGACTGAGCTGTCACGAGCACAAGCCGGGGGCGCTGGGTGCCCAGCAGCCCCTGGAGCCACGCTTCATCGAGCAACACCTTCTGGTGTGCTGCGTGCCAGAAGGCCCGGATCTCCTCTTCCTCGCGCCCGGCTGCAAAGGCCCGCTGCCCGACGGCGAAGGCCAGCAACGCTTTGAGGTGAGAGGCCTTGGGATAGCTGCCGCCAGCTTCCCACTTGCCTATGGCTCGGCGCGAGACACCCAGCAGCTCAGCCAGGCCCGCCTGGGTCAGTCCGATGGAGGTGCGCAGGGTCAGCATGGCCTGGCCAAAGGCATAGTCTGCTTCACCGTAGAAGGATCGCTTCATGCGTGCGCTCCTTTCCGCCCGACCCCCAGACGTGATACCAGCGATGGGAAGTAAGGGGAACTGCTCTGGTATCTCATGGACGCTGACGCGCCTGCCTCATCGCGCTATACTCCTCTCAGGTGTGGTCCAAGCAGGTCCACGCGTGTGTGGGGTGAGAGGGGAACGAGACGAGACCTCCTCTCACTCTGCCAATTTCATCCCTCTATGATAGCAGATTTTCCCCTGGATGACGAGGATCTTGCAGGCGCTTTCCCTGCTCGATGAAGCAGGGGCAGATGGCTGTCCATCTCTGCTCGCCTGCGCATCTGCGCGTCGCCTCAGCCGTCGTCATCACGCTCCTTTCCTTCTCAGCGATGCCGGAAGGCGTGCTCTTCTCGTCTGTTCCACAGGAGTGAACTAAGGGGAACTGAGATGGTATCTGATGGCCAGTGACTTCTCCAGAGCATCCTTCTATACTCCTAGCAGGGGTCACAATATTTTTTCGGATGAAACATACGCTAAGCCGTAGAATGCCTTCACAGGCTGATCTATCGAAGATGTGTTGAAAGGGTTCAGCACTTCAAGAAAGGGCTGAGAAACACCTTTTGCATCTCTCGCAGGAAAAACACAACTCATGGTGACTCATTACTGACCTTAGCGTAGGTTTAGCCCGGGATAATATGGTGAGGCCACTTACGGATGCTGGATACGCTCCATGCGGGTCCACTCTGATTGAGGAAGGTTTGGGGAATGGACCAGTGACTCCAGACGCTTCCTCTGACTTCATCCCTTTATGATAGCACATGTGTTGACAAACGACCAGGACGTTTTCAAGCGTTCCGAAATCAATGCAAAAGGAGCGACTCTGGTCATCCGGAGTTCTCGCGAGATGCATTGAACGGGACAATCTGACCGATTGACCCAACCGACACACCCAAAGGAGTATGACATGACAGTTCTCACGATCCATGAACAGCAAGAGATCGACCGCGCCAACACAGATCGGAAGCAGCCGGTCGTGTTCGTCCACGGCCTGTGGCTGCTCGCCAGCAGTTGGGACAACTGGCGCGCGCTCTTCGAAGAGCAGGGCTACACCACGCTCGCGCCGGGCTGGCCCGATGACCCGGACACCGTCGCACAGGCCAATGACGACCCGGAGGTCTTTGCCCACAAGCGTCTTAAGCAGATCACCGATCACTACGTCGACGCGATCCGCCAGCTCAAGAGGAAGCCCGCTGTCATCGGCCATTCCTTCGGCGGCCTCATCGCGCAAATGGTGGCCGGGGAGGGCGTGGCCGCTGTGACGGTCGCCATCGATCCCGCTCAGTTCCGCGGTGTGCTTCCCCTGCCGCTCTCGGCGATTAAGTCGTCATCGGCGGTCCTGGGCAATCCCCTCAACTACACCCGGGCCGTCCCGCTGACCTACGAGCAGTTCCGTTATGCCTTCGCTAACGCCGTCGATGAGAAGGAAGCCCACGAGTTGTACGAAAAGTACGCGGTCCCCGGTTCCGGCACGGCCGTCTTCCAGGCTGCTGCCGCCAACCTCAACCCCTGGACGGAAGACCAGGTCAACACCAAGAACCCCAAGCGTGGCCCACTCTTGCTCATTGCGGGCGAGCAAGACCATACGGTCCCGTTGGCGGTCGTCACGGCTGCTTACCAGTTGCAGCAAGACAATCCCGCGGTCACCGAGTTCCGCGCCATCCCCAATCGAGGGCATTCCCTGACGATTGACCACGGATGGCGTGACGTGGCCGAGACCGCGCTCGCCTTCATCGCCCAACAGCTGAAGGTCGGTTAGAAGAGAAAGGCCTGGAGGCGTCGCTTCCATTCTGGAAGCGAAAGCAGGAAATGCATGAGTGTAACCAACGTGATGCTGGTTCACGGGGCCTGGGCGGACGGCTCCTGTTGGAGTGCCGTCATTGAGCGCCTCCAGCAAGCAAGCTACAGCGTGACTGCCGTCCAGCTTGATTTGACCTCGCTCTCTGGTGACTTGGCGCGGGTGCGGCAGGTGTTGAGTGCCTAGACGAGCCCGACCATTCTGGTCGCGCATTCCTATGGTGGCGGCGGCGGTCGTCTTTCTCGCATCAGAGTCCGCCTCGTTTATCACCGAGGCCAATCTGTGCGTTGATGGCAGTTCAGTTGCCAGTGTGTAAAGCAGAGCTATTCCAGAAAAGGAGCGCATCATGAGTCATCCCATCCCGTCCACAGTCCGCGCTGACGATCTGCTTCGTCACCTGCAAGATTTGCGGTCCGGCACCTACGAGGGAGCAATGAGCCGCGGTGCCAAAGAGGGAGTGTATCGCCAGGGAGTCGAACTGCTCAGGTCAGTCGCCGTGGAGATCTTAGAGGAAGCCAATACCTTGTTCTTAAACGGCACTGGAACTGTGCAGATGATCGGCCCCGAAGAAGATGGTGCTGGCGGTCTGG
>Ga0207646_10003454_pt1 | contig 17843 bp, 16 predicted proteins | sample KBSK5502metaG_FD_184343 | JGI IMG/M metagenome (GOLD analysis project Ga0207646, IMG submission 184343) | Corn, switchgrass and miscanthus rhizosphere microbial communities from Kellogg Biological Station, Michigan, USA - KBS K5-50-2 metaG... | ecosystem: Host-associated > Plants > Roots >... | reverse complement strand
TCAGGCGCACCGGCCGCGACTCCACGTGCGACTTCTCGAGCGCCGAGCGCGCGGCGCGGAAGATCGTCTCGACGTCGTCAGTCGGGCTCGTCCGGCTCACCTGGCGGCTCACGAGCCTGAAGTCCGGAAGCTTTAGCTTCACGTAGACGGTGCGGGCGCGTACGCCGTCGTTCCGGAGCCTCTCGGTGACCCGGTCGGTGAGGTCTCGCAGCGCGTGCTCGAGCTGGCCGCGGTCGCTGACGTCGCTCTCGAAGGTCGTCTCCGCGGAGATGGTCTTGGCCGGCCGGCTGCCGTCGACCGGTTCGCGGTCGCGGCCCTGGGCGAGCCGCTGCAGCACCGCCCCGTTCGTGCCCAGCGCCTGGACCAGGCGCTGCGTCTCATAAGCGGCGAGTGCGCCGACGGTGCGAAGTCCCATTGCATGCAGCCGCTCCTCGGTCTTCGGGCCGAGGCCAGGGATGACCCCCACCGGGAGCGCGGCGAGGAAGTCCGCCTCGGTGCCAGGTGGCACGAGGACCAGGCCGTCGGGCTTGCGCGTGCCGCTGGCGACCTTGGCCACGAGCTTGGAGGTGGCCGCGCCGACCGATGCCGTCAGCCCGACCTCGGTGTGGACCTGGAACTTGATGCGCCGGGCAACATCCTCGGCGGTCGAGGTGCCGTGGCGCGTCCGCGCGGTGACGTCGAGGTAAGCCTCGTCGAGGGCGATCCCCTCGACCAGCTCGGGCGAGGTGAAGCGGCGGAAGATCTGGTGGACGAGCCGGCTCGCCTCGCGGTAGCGAGCCCCGTCGGGCGCGACCACCGTCAGCTGCGGGCACACCTGCAGCGCCTCGTGCAGCGGCATCGCCGAGCGCACGCCGTAGGACCGCGCCTCGTACGACGCCCCCATGACCACCGCGCGCCTGGAGCGGCCGGCGACGGCGACCGGGATGCCTCGCAGCTTGGGGTCGTCGCGCTGGTGCACGGACGTGTAGAAGGCGTCGAGGTCGACATGCAGGATCGTCCGCGGCCAGTTCTCGGGTCTCGCCATGTGGTGTGCAGGCGAGAGTATGCCGCAAGAACTTGTGGTCTAACCCCAGGTCAGGGGCTAGGAGATGAGCCCAGGGCGGCGGCGACGTTGGAAAAGACGTTGGCGATCTGGCTGCCCATGGTGAACAGGACGGCGAAGGCGACCAGGGCCACGAGCACCAGGACGCCGCCGAAAGCAGCGATGGTGATGATCACCGCTGTCGTCGCGCCGCCCCGCCGAGGTTGGGCGTAGGGCTGGCCGGACTGGGCGGACAGGGCGGGCACCCAGCCGGTCCCGTTCCATCGCCACCGGCCGTCGGGCGAGATCGCGGGCTTCCATTCGGCGCCGTCCCACCACCAGAGCCCGTCGGGAGAGAACGTGGGCCGAGGCGCGCCTGGCGAGGAGGGAGTTCCCACTCAAAGAACGATAATCCCGACCGTGAAAGGCGTCGCTTGAAAGGAGTTATTTTGGCGGGCGGCACCGGCAGCCGGCTCCATCCGCTGACGCGGATCACGAACAAGCACCTGCTGCCGATCTACGACCGGCCGATGATCAGCTACGCGATCGAGGCCCTGGTCAGCGCGGGGATCGGCGAGATGATGCTCGTGACCGGGGGCACGCACGCCGGCGAGTTCCTCCGCCTCCTCGGCAACGGACACGAGTACGGGATCGACCGCCTTTCATACGCGTACCAGGAGAGGGCGGGCGGCATCGCCGAGGCGCTGGGCCTGGCCGAGAAGTTCATTTCCGACGAGCGCTGCGTGGTCCTGCTCGCGGACAACGTGTTCGAGCGGTCGATCAAGCCGTGCGTGGAGGCGTTCCGCAAGCAGAAGCTCGGCGCGCGGGTGGTGCTGTCGAAAGAGGCAAACATGGCGCACCTGCGCAACCTCGGCGTCGCGCAGTTCGACGGCAACCGGCGTATCCAGCGGATCGTCGAGAAGCCGCAGTCGCCGCCGAGCGAGTTCGCGGTCACCGGCATCTACTTCTATGACGACTCGGTGTGGAGGGTGCTGCCCGAGCTGAAGCCGTCGGGGCGCGGTGAGCTCGAGATCACGGACGTGAACAACTGGTACCTGGGCAAAGGACTGATGGAGTACGACGTGCTCGGTGGATTCTGGGGCGACGCCGGGGAATCCATCGACGCCTACTACGCGGTGAACGATTTTGTCCGCGCCCACGGCAGCAACAAGAGCTGATGGCGATCGACGGGGTGGTTCTGAACGAGCTCGTCACCCATGCCGACGAGCGCGGATTCTTTCGCGAGGTCCTGCGCGAGACCGACAGCCACTTCGAGCATTTCGGCCAGTGGTCGCACTCGCTGATGTACCCGGGAGTCACCAAGGCCTGGCACATCCACCAGCGTCAGACCGACTGGTGGTACGTGATCGGAGCGTTGAAGGTCGCGCTCTTCGACACGCGCGACGGATCGGCGACGAAAGGCCAGCTGATGGAGTTTCTGATGGGGGACGGGCAGCCGAGTTGCCTGAAGATCCCGCCGGGCGTGGCCCACGGCTGCAAGGCACTCGAGCTGAGCCACCTCCTCTACGTGACGTCTGGCGTCTACGACCCGGCGGACGAGGGCCGCATCCCGCACGACGATCCGGCGATCGGCTACGACTGGACGGCGGGCCCGGCCATCAAGTGAGCCGCTCGCTCAAGCGCCTGCTCGTCGCGGGCGGCGCGGGGTTCATAGGCTCGAGCTTCGTCCGCCATCTGCGGCGGTCGCGTCCGGGCGTCGAGATAACCGTGCTCGACAAGCTGACCTACGCCGGCAACCTGGCCAACCTCCGCGACGTCGAGGGAAGCGATGGGTATCGGTTCGTGCACGGTGACATCTGCGACGTCGGCGTCGTCGACAAGCTTGCCGCGGAGGCGGACGCGATCGTCAACTTCGCTGCGGAGACGCACGTCGACCGTTCGCTGATGGACCCATACGCGTTCATCGACACGGACGTGCGCGGGACAGCGGTGCTGTGCGAAGCGGCGCGCAAGCACGAGCACGAGGTCTTTCTGCTGATCAGCACTGACGAGGTCTACGGCGAGGTGCTGGACGGCCGCTCGGCCGAGACCGATGGCTTTCGCCCGCGCAGCCCCTACTCCGCGAGCAAGGCGGCGGGCGAGCACATCGCTAGCGCTTACGCCGAGAGCTTCGGCCTGCCGCTGCTGGTGACCCGTGGATCGAACACCTACGGGCCGTACCAGTACCCCGAGAAGCTGATCCCGGTGTTGATCACCAACGCGATCGACGGCATGCCGCTGCCTCTCTATAAGGACGGGACCGCGGTCCGCGATTTCCTCTTCGTCGAGGATCACTGCCGTGCGATCGAGCATGTCCTCGTCGAAGCACCTGTCGGAACGGTCTACAACGTCGGCACCGGCGCGGAGACCACCGGTCTGCAGGTGGCGGAGGCGGTGCTCGACATCATGGGCAAGCCTCGCAGCCTCATCGAGTTCGTGGCCGACCGCCCTGGCCACGACTATCGCTACGCCCTCGACACCTCTCGCATCACCGCTCTCGGTTGGGAACCGCGGGTCACGTTCGCGGAAGGCCTCGAGAGCACCGTGCGGTGGTATCAGCAGAACGAGGACTGGTGGCGAGCCCTGAAGTCAGGCGAGTACTGGGACTACTACCGCAGGAACTACAGGCCGCTCGTCAGCTAGCCGGCGGCGGCATTGGTCGCCACGTGCGGCTGTCCCACCAGTAATACCCGTCCGCCGAGCGCATCGCGTTCGGCGGCACCTCTTTCGTGGCGTCGCGCCACGCCTGACCGTCCCACCAGTACCGTCCGTCCTCGGACATGAGCGGCCCCTCGGCAGCCGCGGACGAGACCGCCGCGAGCGGGGTCGGCCGCCGGCGCGCGAGCACGACGACGACCATCAAAGCCACCAGGAGCAGCACGACCAGCACGGCGCTGCCGCCGATCGCCAGCGGCATCGCGAGCGCGGGGAGGCTGAACGAGTTGTGAGAGGCGTTCTCCGGCCACTGGTTCGGGGAGATCGAATACGGCGGCGCGGCGTCGAACTGCCGCCTCGCCTGCGTCGTCTCCAGGTCGCCCAGGTCGTCGGCCTGCGACAGCGCGGTCACGGTGAAGAAGTCGTTGCCTTTCAGGAACACTCCCAGGTCGAAAAACAGCGGCTGCAAGGGCTCGGCGTAGTGGGCGCCGAAGTACGTGTCCACCCCGTCCGCGGTGATGGGGCGGACCATGTACTGCGACGCGGTCCTCCCCTTGAACGTGGTCAGCCAGCTGCCGGCGTCGCGGTGGCCGCCGAAGGCGATGACCTCCTCGACGACGACGTGCTTGCCATCCTGCGCGACCCAAGTGCGTGCGTAGCCCTGGACGTAGCGGTCGCGCTTGAGCTCGTCCATGACCAGAGAGTCAGACCCGGCGTAGTCGGCCGCGGTCATGGGGCCGTCCTGCTGGGAGCTCTGCGACTCCACGTACGCGCCCGTGGGAGCGATCAGCATCGTCATGAGGGCAGGGGATGGCGAGGGTGTCGCAGCGGCGGCGGCGGCCGGCGCAAAGCCGACGGCCGCGATCGCGGAAACGACCACGCTAGCCGTCAGGCGGTTGACTTTCCCCATCCAGCGAGAGTTTGCCATTGGCCGAGCTCGATGCAGCCCGACCGTGAAGAAGTTGTTGCCCTTGACGAACGAGACGACGTCGGCGTAAGTCGGCCCGCTCGGGTTGGCGTAGTGCACGCCGTAGTAGGGCCCCACCCCGGGGACCACGATCGATCCCCTGTAGTAGCCGCTCGACCGGGCGGCGGCCTGCGCGGTGGCGAGCCAGCTGCGTGCGGCGCTCCCGCCAGAGAACGCGGCCACCAGCTCGACCAGCGCCCGCCCGTTTGTCTGCTCCGTCCAGCTCGCGCCGTACCCGGCGACGAAGCCATCCCGAGTCAGAGTCGTGGTGAGGTTGGAGTCGCTGCCGCCGGACACATAACTCGCGTACTCGGTGGCGTCGCGGGCGCCGACCGACGTGCCGTTCCCCTGCGTGTCCCCGGCGTAGTCGGGAGTGGGCGGTGGCGCGATAACCGCGTCCAGGCTTACCGCTGGGCTGGGCGCCGCGGCGGTGAGAGCGGCGGACGAGATCAGCCCGAGGGCGTTAGCCAGCCGGCGGCTGCTGTCCCTGCGGAACGGACCGCCACGTCCTCCCATCCCACCAGAGTGAGCCATCGCTCGACCGCTGCGCGAAAGGAGGAGCTTCGTGGGCGGCGTCCTTCCACGCCTGCCCGTCCCACCAGAAGTTTCCGTCGGGGGACATCTGGACCTCGCTCGGGGGGGACGTCGACGGCGAAGACATCGAGGGCGGGGCGTAGGTCCCCATGGCCATCGCGGGCGGCCGGCGCCGGCGCCGGATCACGCCGACGACGACGGCGATGATCGCCAGGACCAGGACGATCGGGATCAAAGCACCGATCACCGTCGCGACCCCGAAAGAGGCGTTGTTGCTCGCCTGGTTCTCGGGCCACTGCGACGACGGGATCGTCTCCGCCGGCGCCGAGTCGAACTGCGCCTTCGCCTGGTCGGTGGCCGGGGCCAGGACAGTGTCCTGGGCGCCGGCGAAGATGACGATGAAGAGGTCATTGCCCTTGACGAACACGAACTCGTCCTCAAACGCGCCAGTGGGTGTGAAGTGGGCGCCGTAGTAGGGGTCGATGCCCGTGATCGTGTCGGGTTTGGCATAGTGCGAGTCCGCTTTGTCGGTCGCCTCGAGCGCGGTCAGCGCCTTCTTTGCGCCGCTTCCACCGCTGAACGCCATCACCGCCTCGACCAGGCCGCGGCGGAGCGACGCCGAGCTCCACTCCTTGCCATAGCCGTCGACGAAGCCAAAGCGGTTGAGCGTCGCCTCGGTCTCCTGCGGGGACGCGCCCGAAGCGTTCACCGCCCAGTCGTGGGCTGTGAACTCCCCGTGCAGCGAGGCCGTCGTCAGCTCCGCGTAGCCGCTCGGCGCCGGCGCAAGCACCGTGTCGAGGCCCGGCGAAGGCGAGGGTGACGCGGCCAGCGCGGTGAGCGGCGCCAGAGCGATGACACAGGCGGCGGCGGCAAAGAGGAGTCGATTCACGCGCGCCATCTTATCGGTTGGCGGTGAATCTTCCGCCCATTCCGCGCCAGTACCAGTGGAGGTAGCGGGGAAGCCAGTGCCAGAGCCGGAAGCGGCTCTGGCCCACCGTCCGGTCGCGCCAGGTGGTCGGGACCTCGGCCACGCGCAGGCCGAGCCTGTAGGCCTTGACGGTCAGCTCCAGGCCGAGCTCAAAGCCACCTTGCGACTCGATGGTGACCTGGTTGAGCAGCCGCTTCGAGTACAGGCGGAAGTTGCTGGTCGCGTCATGGACCGGCAGCCCGCCGAGCCAGTGCAGCGACAGGCCCGCCGTCCGCGACATCGTCCGCTTCAGGAGCGGCCCGCCGACCTGGCGGCCGCCGCGCACGTAACGCGACCCCGCGACGACGTCCGCGCCTTCGCGCGCCAGGCGGTACATCGGGTCGATGTCCGCCGCGTCGTCGGAACCGTCGCCCATGGTGATCAGGACGTAGGGCGCCCGCGCCGCGCGCAAGCCGGATTTCATGGCGTTCAACGCGCCGCGGCCTAGCGTGTTCCGGTGGAGGCGCACCTGCGGGAGCTCCGCCTGCAGCCGCTTCACCACCGGCACGGTCGTGTCCTCCTCGAAGTCGTGCACCACGAGCACCTCGAGCGGGCGGGTCTTCGTGTTTTCGACCACCCCGCGCAGCGTCGGCACCACGTTCTCGCCCTCGTTGTAGACGGGGATGACCACGCTGAGCGCGGGCGTTTCGTCGCTCAGATTCGTTCGGCCGTGATCTCGTCGCGGATCCACGGGATCACCTCGTCCAGCACGTCTTCCAGCGGCGTGGTGGCCTCGAAGCCGAGCAGGTCGCGCGCCTTGCGCACGTCGGGCACGCGCATCTGCACGTCGTGCTCGTAGGGCGCGTCGCTGACCAGGCGCAGAGGCTTGTCCGCCCCGTGGACCTTGCGCCAGACGAGCCCGGCGAGCTCGCGCACCGTTGTCGACCGCGCCGTCGAGAGGTTGAAGTCCTCGTTGAATGCGCGCTCCGACTCCATCGCTAGCCGGATGCCGACCGCAAGGTCGCCCCCATACGTGTAGTGGCGCACCTGGCTGCCGTCGCCCAGGATGTGGAGCGGGTCCTGGCCTTTCAGCACTTTCTGGACCAGGTCGGGGACGACGTGGCTCATCGCCAGCTTCACGTTGCCGCTCATCACGTCGTGGTCACGGAGCGCGCGCCGCTCGCCGATGCCGACGCAGTTGAAGGGTCGGACGATGGTGAACGGCAGGTCGTACTGCTCGCGCGCGCCGCGAGCGAAGAATTCGATCGCGAGCTTCTGGAAGCCGTAGGTGGAGCGCGGCGGAGGGCTGGTGAGCTGCGCGCCCTCCGGCGTGGGAAAGACGGACGCGCTCTCGAACACCATGCTGCTCGAGATGGCGGTGATCTTCTCGAGCCGGCCGAAGCGGAAGGCGTTGATCGCGGCATCGAACGTCGCCGCGCAGATCCGCTCGTTCTCGGCGAGCAGGTCGTACGCGAACTCGTGGAAGTACGAGATGCCACCGATCATCGCCGCGCCCGCGACGACCTGGTCGCAGTCCATCGCCAGGTCGGTCAGCAGCGCCGCGTCCTTGGCGTCGCCCTCGACGAGCCGATAGCGGGGGTCGGTGTCGAAGGTCCGCCGGACCGGGCCGTACTTGCTGAAGTTGTCCACTCCGACGACCTCGTGGCCGGCATGCAGGAGCTCGGCGACCAGGTATCCGCAAATAAAGCCGGCAGCGCCAGTAACAAGGACTTTCACGCGATGTGCGCAGGCCTGGCTTTGCCAGGCTGTCCAAGCCGCGCTTTCCTTGGGCCTCCGGACGTCGCGCTGGGACACATTAAGGCAGACCTTTCCTCACACGAAAGGGTGAGCAGCAGCGCGAAGCGCTGCGATGAGAGGGAACGCCGCGTTCCCTCTCATAATTTGATCGGGCCCGTGATGCCCCAGATGTCGACGACCTCGCGGCCGTCGAGCTCGAGCCCGCGATACGCGCGGTGCGGGGCGCCGACCACCAGGACCTCCGACTCGCGCAGCACCTTGTCGAGCGGCTCAAACGTCTCGTCGACGATGTACGGGTCGGTGCAGAGCACCTTCGCCCCCTTGAACTGGGCGAGCTTGCGCAGCTTGTAGCTGAGCGATGCGCGCGGGTCGTCGGATTCGCCCTTGAACGCCATGCCGAGTATGCCCAGCGTTCGGCCGAGCAGAGGGCGGCGGGAGTTCAACGTGTCCACGATGTAGCCGGGCAGGCCCTCGTTGACCTGCATCGCCGCCTGGCCCATCGGGAAGTGGTCGGGCGTGAAGGCCGAGAGCTGCATCGTGTCCTTCAGCAGGCAAGGCCCCGCCGCAAAACCGGGACCAGGCAGGTCGGCGGCCCGCGGGTAGTCCTGGCGGATCGCGTTCAGGACGCGGTTGTAGTCCAGGCCGGACCGGTTGGCGATCTGGAAGAACTGGTTGGCGATGGCGAACTTCATGTACCGCCAGGTGTTCGTGAAGAGCTTGGCGAGCTCGGCCTCGAGCGGCGTCGTCCGCACGACTGAGCTGACCCCGAGGCGCTCGAAGAGCGTGCGAGCGGAGTCGAACGCCTCGTCCGAGGTGACGCCGACGAGCTGAGGCAGCGTCCGCAGCTCCTCGAGGGCGTGGCCTTCCGCGATGCGCTCGGGGCAGAACGCGACGTCGGCTTCGATTCCGGCGGCGCGCAGCCGGCGCTCGACCGTCTCGGTCGTGCCAGGGAAGACGGTCGACCGGAGGACGACCAGCGTGCCGTCCTGGATGTGCGGCGTGAGCTCGTCGACCACGCGGTCGAAGATCCGCACCGAGGGGTTCATGAACTCGTCGATAGGGGTGCCGATGACGAGGACCGCGATCCGCGTCCGCTCGAGCATCGCGGGGTCGCGCGAAAGCTCGAGCCGGCCGGTTGGGAGCAGTCTCACGAGCAGCTCTTCGGCGCCCGTCTCGCGGAACGGCACATGGCCGGAGCGGACCATCTCGATCTTGGTCTGGTCGATGTCGTTGATGCCGACCCTGTAGCCGGAGTCGGCCAGCGCAAGGGCCAGCGGCAGGCCGACGTGTCCGCAGCCGCCGACGATCACCAGGTCGAGATCCCCGAGGGGCCCCCGCGAACTCACGGCGCGCCCTCGGAGTTCGTGGGGATTTCCGTCATGGCCGCCAAATTATGCTTCCTCATGCTCATGAACTCACCCCGGAAGGGTGGCGGTCGCCCGTCCGTGTTGCTGGACATGAGGCCGCTCCAGGGGCCGAGCGCCGTCCGGGGCGTCGGCTCCTACGCACGCGGCCTGCTCAAGGGCCTGGTCGGAGCCGGATTCGACGCCCACCTCACCCTGCTCCTGGACAGCGCCTTCGACGCGCCGGCTCTGCCGGTCGGCGCGTACCGCGTGGTCGGCTGCCGGCGGCGCAACCATGGCCAGCTGGCCGCGTACGAAGACGCGGTGGCGCTGCAGAGCGACATCGCCCGCGTGGCTCCCGATGTCTACCACGCCATCGACTTCCACCTGCCCGGTCGCAGCCCGTGCCCGCTGGTCGTCACGCTGCACGACCTGATCCCGTGGGCCTGGGGCGGACCGAGCATGAGGGGTGAGCGGATCCGCTACGGCCTGTTCCGGCGTCTGCTGCCCCGCGCCGACCTGGTGATCGCCGTCTCCAACGCCACCAGCTCGGACGCGATCCGGCTGCACGTCGCGTCGCGCCAGCGTCTCCGGGTAATCCCAGAGGGAGTGGATCCGGTCTTCACGCCCCGCCACGGTGCGGCCGCCCGGGTCAAAGCTAAGTGGAACATCGACGGCCGCTACCTGCTCTTCGTCGGCGCGCTGGATGCGCGGAAAGACCCGCACGCCCTGCTCCGCGCATTCACCGCGGCGCGCCTGAAGCATCCCGACCTCCGGCTCCTCATCGCCGGAATCCCCGGCCGGCAGGCGCCTCCCAGCATGGCCGGCGCGGTGCAGCTTGGCCGCGTCGTCGACGAGGAGCTGGCGGACCTCTACTCGGCGGCCAGCTGCCTGGTGTTCCCGAGCCGCTACGAGGGTTTCGGCCTGCCGTGCCTGGAGGCGATGGCGAGTGGCTGCCCCGTCGCAGCGTTCCGCAACTCGAGCGTGACGGAGCTGGTCGACGGCGCCGGGATCCTGGTCTCGGACGGGGACGGCGACGCCCTGGGCAACGCCGCCGCCGAGCTGGTCGACCAGCCGGAGAGGTGGAGGCGAGCGGGACTGCAGCGCGCCAGGCAGTTCAGCTGGGACAAGGCCGCGCGCGAAACGATCCAGGCATACGAGTCCGTATTGCGATAATCGGCCCGGTTTGAGCAAGGTCGCGGTCATCGGCGCGGGGTACGTCGGGCTGACGACCGGCGCCTGCCTGGCCGACCTTGGCAACGACGTCACCGTCGTTGACATCGACGAGGAGAAGGTCGCGCTACTACGCCGCCGGCAGGTTCCGTTCTACGAGCCGGGCCTGCGCGAGCTGGTGGAGCGCAACGCCCGCGCGGGCCGGCTGTCGTTCACGACCTCTTATTCGGATGCGGTCTCGGGCGCGGAGTTCGCGATCATCGCCGTCAGCACACCCGAGGGCGAGGGGGGAGAGGCGGACCTCTCCCATGTCGAGGCGGCCGCGGCTTCGATAGCGGGCGCGATGGACGGGGCGCTGATCGTCGTCAACAAGTCGACCGTGCCGCCGCTGACCGGCGACATGGTGTCGGATGTGCTCAAGAAGCACAACGCGCGCCACCGCGCGGCGGTGGTCTCGAACCCCGAGTTCCTGCGCGAGGGCTCGGCCATCCAGGACTTCATGCACCCGGACCGCGTCGTGGTCGGAAGCAACGACCGCGAGGCGGCGGAGCAAGTGGCCGGGCTGTACGCGCCGCTGCAGGCGCCGGTCCTGATCACCCCGAACATCTACACGGCCGAGATGGTGAAGTACGCGTCGAACGCGTTCCTCGCGGCGCGCATCTCCTTCATCAACGAGATCGCATGGATCAGCGAGCGGGTCGGCGCGGACGCGAAGCTCGTCGCCGAGGGGATGGGCCTGGACAAGAGGATCGGCCCCACTTACCTCGATGCAGGCATTGGCTGGGGTGGTAGTTGCTTCCGGAAGGATGTGATGGCACTTACGGCGGTCGCGGAACGATATGACTATCACCCTGAACTTCTCCATGCCGTCCGCGACATCAACCGCGACCAGCGGATGCTCGTGATCGACCTCCTGCGCGAAAAGCTCGAGGAGCTGCCTGGGCGTGTCATCGGCCTCCTTGGCCTCGCCTTCAAGCCCAACACCGACGACATGCGAGACGCGCCGAGTGTCGACATCGCCAAGGTCCTTCTCACCGCCGGCGCGGAAGTCCGCGCGTATGACCCGGCCGCGATGGACCGATCCAAGCAGCTGCTGCCGCAGGTCGTCTACTGCAAGGACGCGTACGAGGTCGCTACTGGCGCTGACGCCATCGTCCTCGTCACGGAATGGAACGAGTTCCGCCAGCTTGATATGTCGCGCATCAAGCAGCTCATGCGCCGGCCTGTGATCGTCGACGGCCGCAACATCTACGACCCCGGGGCCATGAAAGGCCTGGGCTTCACGTATCGCGGCATTGGCCGCGAGTAACCCCCACAGGCCCCGGGCGGTCGTCTCCGGCGGCGCCGGGTTCATCGGCTCTCATCTCTGCGAAGCCCTGCTCGCCCGCGGTCTCAGGGTTGTCGCGCTCGACAACTTCATCACGGGCTCGGCCGAGAACCTCCGCCACCTGCAAGGCAACCCTGACTTCGAATTCCGGCAGCTCGACGTCAACCACGGCATCTTCATCGGGGGCGACGTGCACTACGTCCTCCACTTCGCGTCACCGGCGTCGCCGCCGCAGTACGACTCCAACCCCATCCACACGCTGAAGGTCGGAACCGTGGGGACGATGAACATGCTCGGACTTGCTCGCGCCAAGGAGGCGACATTCCTGCTCGCCTCGACCTCCGAGGTCTACGGCGACCCTCTCGTCCATCCGCAGCCCGAGGGTTACTGGGGCAACGTCAACCCGATCGGCCCGCGCGGCTGCTACGACGAGGCCAAGCGCTGCGCCGAGGCGTACGCCATGGCGTACCACCGCACCCACCAGGTCGACACGCGCATCATCCGCATCTTCAACACCCACGGCCCGCGCATGCAGGTTTCCGACGGCCGGGCGGTGCCGAACTTCATGGCCCAGGCGATCCGCGGTGAGCCGATCACGGTTTACGGCGACGGGTCGCAGACGCGGAGCCTCTGCTACGTCTCCGACCTCGTGCGCGGGGTGCTCGCGGCGCTCGACAAGGGCGACGCGTTTCCGGTCAACCTCGGCAACCCCGAAGAGGTGACCGTGCTCCAGCTCGCGGAGACGATCGTCCGCCTGGCCGGCTCGAAGAGCAAGATCGTGCACAAGGATCTGCCCGTCGACGACCCCAAGCAGCGCCGGCCCGACATTTCCCACGCCCGCCAGCTGCTCGGCTGGAAGCCCGAGGTCAAGCTGGAAAACGGCCTGGGCCGAACTCTTGAATACTTTCGTTCGGTGCTGTGACCCGATGACCACGCCCGAAGAGCTCAAGAAGTACGTCCGGGACGTCCCGGACTTTCCGCAGAAGGGGATCATCTTCCGCGACATCACGCCGTTGCTCGGCGACAAGAAGATCTTCAAGGAGGCCGTCGAGCTGATGTCGAAGGCGTGGCTCGAGAACCCGCCGGACCTGGTCGCCGGCATCGAGGCGCGCGGCTTCATCCCGGGCGCGGCAGTCTCGGTCCGCCTCGGCGCGGGCTTCGTGCCGATTCGCAAGACCGGCAAGCTTCCGTGGATGACCGTCATGGAGACCTACGACCTCGAGTACGGGACCGACCAGCTCGAGGTCCACTCCGACGCCGTCCAGCCCGGTCAGAAGGTGCTGATCGTGGATGATGTGCTCGCCACCGGCGGCACGGCCTCCGCCGCGGTGCGCCTTATGCGTAAGCTCGGCGCCGACGTCGTCGGAGTGCAGGTCTTGATCGAGCTCGGCTACCTCGACGGTCGAAAGAAGCTGCAGGACGTCAAGCTTGTGAGCGAGATCCTCTACTAGGAGAGAGTGTTTGAAAGTAAGTTCCCGGGGCAACGACGTGAAGGACCTGAACCTTGCCACGCAGGGGCAGGACCTGATCGACTGGGCGGCCCGCGAGATGCCGGTCCTGACCCTCATCCGCGAGCGCTTCACCAAGGACCAGCCGCTGAAGGACCTTCGCCTCGCCGCATGCCTGCACGTGACGAGTGAGACGGCAAACCTGATGCTCACGCTCAAGGCGGGCGGCGCGGACATCGCGCTGTGCGCCTCCAATCCGCTGTCGACCAACGACGCGGTCGCGGCGGCGCTGGCCTCGCACCATGGGATCAAGACTTACGCGATCCGCGGAGAGGACAACGACACCTACTACGGCCACATCGAGGCCGCGCTCGACCACCGGCCGCGCCTGACGATGGACGACGGGGCCGACCTCGTCTCTGTGCTGCACAAGTCACGCCGCGACCAGCTGCCCGAGATCATTGGCGGCACCGAGGAGACGACCACCGGCGTCATCCGCCTGCGCGCGATGGCCGAGCACGGCGTGCTCGCTTACCCGATCGTCGCCGTCAACGAAGCCGACACCAAGCACATGTTTGACAACCGGTACGGCACCGGCCAGTCGACGATCGACGGCATCATCCGCTCGACCAACGTGCTGCTCGCCGGCAAGACGTTCGTCATCGCCGGCTACGGCTGGGTTGGTCGCGGCCTCGCCTCGCGGGCGAAGGGCCATGGCGCGGACGTCGTCATTACGGAGGTCGACTCCGTCAAGGCGCTCGAGGCGGCGATGGACGGCTTCCGCGTGATGACCATGGACGAGGCCGCGCGCGAGGGCGACATCTTCGTCACCGTCACCGGCGACGTCAACGTCCTCGACCGCAGGCATTTCGACGCCATGAAGGACGGCGCCATCCTCGCCAACTCGGGCCACTTCAACTCCGAGATCAACCTCAAGGCGCTCGACGAGATCGCCACCAGCGTCCGCCCGGTAAGGCCGTCGGTGCAGGAGTATCGGCTGGGCGACGGCCGGCGGCTGTTCTTGCTTGGCGAGGGGCGGCTCATCAACCTGGCGGGCGCGGAGGGACACCCCGCGGCGGTGATGGACATGAGCTTTGCCAACCAGGCGTTGTGCGCCGAGTACATCGCCAAGAACGCCGGCAAGCTCGAGAAGAAGGTCTACGACGTGCCGGTGGAGATCGACGCCGAGGTCGCGCGGCTGAAGCTCAAGGCGATGGGAATCGTCATCGACACGCTGACCGATGAGCAGCGGCGTTACCTTTCCTCATGGGAGGAAGGCACTTAGCCTAAAAGAGCATGTTCGGTTCCGCTCGGCGCACCTGGGTGCTGGGCGGCGGGGGAGCGAGGGGAGCCGCGCAGGTCGGCGTCCTGCAGGCCCTCTTCGAGGCGGGCGTCGAGGCGCCGGCCGCCATCGTTGGCACCAGCGTCGGCGCCCTGAACGGCGCGTCGATCGCGGGCTACCCGTCGCTCGCCGGCACCATGATGCTCCGCGAGGTCTGGCTCTCACGGCAGGCCGCGGCCGTCTTCCAGGCCCACCCGCTCGGAGTGATCCTGTCTGGGCTGCGGCGGGACAGGCTGAGCGTCATGCCTCAGAACAACGTGCGACGGCTCATCGAGCGCGCGGAATCGCTGACCGGCATGACCACGTTCGAGCAGCTCCGCGTGCCGCTCACGGTGGTGGCCACTGACATGAACGCCGGCAAGCCGGCGGTGTTTCGATCCGGGGAGCTCACACCGGCGCTGCTGGCCTCGACCGCGATACCGGGGCTCTTTCCTTCGGTGCGGATCAACGAGCGCGAGCATCTCGACGGCGGCGTGGTCGACAACACCCCGCTGAACATCGCGGTCGACGACGGCGCCAAAGACGTGGTCGCGATCAGCCTCATGGGCGGCGCGGAGTACGAGCTGATCCCCAACACCATTCCCGAGCTCATCGCCCGGACGCTGCAGCTCTCGCTACACCACCAGATGCTCAGCGACTACGAGCGGCTGCGCGAGCACGCGCGCATCGTCGTCTTCTGCCCCATCACCGCCCCGACCGCGACCTGGGTCATGAAGCGCGATCACGTCGAATCGGTGATCGAGGCCTCGCGGGCGTCGATGGCGGACCTGATCCGCCAGCGCGGAACCAGGCTGTTCCGCCACTCGGGCATCCACTACTTGCCGCTTTCCTGATCGTCGCGCAGCTCCAGCGGCGAACGGCCGAACCGCTGGGTGAGGAACCGCTCGTGGGTGAGGAGCTTGTCGATGTCATTCCGGTTGACGGCGTCGGCGACGTCGACCATCTCGTCGTGGAGCAGGTCGAGCTGGCTGGTCAGGATCTCGAGCGCGGTGCGGCCGTCAGCCTGTCGCCGTGTCGTTGCCCAACCCGCCGGGAGCTTCATGTAGGTCTCGAGCGCGGTCGGCAGATAGTCGGTCGCGGTGCGCAGGACGGCGAACAGCTGCGGCGACGCGCCTTCGAGCGTCGCCTGGCGGGCCACGATCTCGAGCACGACCTCTTTGATGGAGGTCACCCGGCTCTGGACCTCGGCGGGCGCGCGGTCTCGCACCAGCGCCTCCGCCTCCGCGAGAGCGGCGCGGACCTGGCGTTCCCGGTCCGCCACGGCGTCGGCGAGCTCGAGGCGGGAGCCGCGCGGAACGACGAACTCGCTGCCCACCCGCACCGCCACCACGGCGAGCAGCGCGCCCGCGGCGACCGCTGCCGGCCAGTGGAGGGCCAGGGTGGCGATCCCCGCCAGCAGCGCGATCCCCAGGCCGTAGGGGTCGCTGACCGCGCGGCGAATCCGCGAGACGTTGGGGTCAGAAATTGGATAGGACCGCAAGGAACACCTCCCGGATCAAGGTAGGGTCGCTCGCGTCGTAGGCCTCGCCTCGCGCGGAGGTCGCGATCTTCAACAGGTCCGCCTTGTCGGCGTCGTGGCCGTAGCCGACCGTGAAGACCCTGACCGAGCCGGCGGCGGGCTGGCCGCTCAGCGACGTGGTCAGAGTGTTCAGCTCGCCGTCCGGCGACGCGTTGTCCTGGCCGTCCGTGAGGACGACGACCGCGCTTATGTGCAGCGGGTCCGCCGTCTGCCGGATGTAGTTCCAGCCGTCGAAGACGCTCTTGTACAGGAGGGTGCCTCCGTTCGCGTGCAGCCCAGCGATCGCCGCCTTCAGCTTGTCGCGCTGGCTGCCGACGCGACCCACCGGCACGAGCTCCTGGTGCTGGTCTGAAAAAGACCATAGGCCCAGCTCGTCGTTGTCGCCGACCTGCTGAATCGCGGCGAGCAGCGCAGCCTTGACCAGGTCGAGCTTGGTGTTCGAGCCCTGGACGACGTCGTCCATCGACCCGGACGTGTCGACGATGAGCAGCACGCGCGCGGGCTTGCGGACGTTCCACCACGACGCCTGGACCTTCGCCAGCACGCCGCCGGATGGGGGCTTGATGACGACTTTTGGTTGGTCCGCCAGCGTGCCGGCGCTCGCCGGCGACGGGGCGACCTTGCCCGACGCGTCGCGATAACCCGCCTGCACGAGCGTCGCCTGCTGCGCCGGCGCGGCGAGGAAGCTCAGCAGACCGGCCGCGGCCTGACGCTGCGCATCGCTGACCCACGGCGCGTCCAGGACGACGAACGGGTTGTCCGAGATGAGCGTGCCTTCTTTGGGGTATATCGCGGCGAGGGGCACGCTGGGCGGCTTGCCCTTCGAGCTGAACTTGCCCTGGTTGTACGCGATCATCTGCCGCTCCTGGAGCGCGATCGCCGACACGTACTGCAGCGACTGGCCGGCGTCGTCGGCCTGCGCCAGGTTCTGGAGGAAGGTCCCATCCGACTCGCCGTAGTGCACGGTCGCGAGCTCGACGCCCTTGACGAATGCGACCACCTTCGGGTCGGCGATGTTGTCGGCGGTGAGGTCCTGGGAGACGTGGCTGGCGGCGAAGTAGGCGGCGATGAGCGCCTCCAGCCCGGTGGTGGACAGCAGCGGGTTGGTCTTGCCCAGGCGCAGGCCGCCCCACTCCGGATGCCCCAGCGCTCCCCAGCCGCGCGGGTCGGTGCCGATGGCGACGAGGTCGGAGAAGCCAAGCTGCTTGTTCGGCCATCCAAGCGCCTCCGCCATCGGCTTCGGCATGGCGATGACGAAGGGGCTCTGGGCGAACCCGGTCACGTCCGAGGGCATGACCGAGGTTCCACCGGCCGCGGCGACCCGTGCCCTCACGATGCTGACCCAGATGCTCGCTCCCGGCAGCCAGACGACAGGAGCGGGGCCGTCGGTCGCCGGCTTCCATCCGGCGACCAGGGCGTCGGCGACGCTGCCGGCCGGCCGCGCCTCGATCCGGAAGGCCGCGCATCTGCCGCCCGCCTTGGGCGAAGCCTTCTCGTACGCGGCGATCAGCGGCTGGAGCGAGACGGCGTCATCGGGCGCGAGGGCGACGTCGACCTGGACGCAGTTGGAGACTGACGCGACGTTGGCCGTCCCGCCGCCCGGCTGAGTCGCGGGCGCCGTCAGCGCCAGGGCGAACACCAGCATCAAGGCGAACGCGGAGGTCACGGCGACCGCTCGCGGGTTGGCCGGTGCCGGGATCTTCATGCCCGGCAGCTTGGGGCGCTCAGGGTCTCACTGTCAGTCTCAAACGCTCTCAATCTTCGTCTCCGCTTCCGGAGCCCACGCCTCGACGACCGTCAGCGCCTCGCCCATCTCGTCGAGCCGCTCGGCGACGAGCTCCAGGCCGCG